>Ga0101943_1002584_pt1 | contig 10683 bp, 7 predicted proteins | sample DewCreD2012metaG_5_FD_75244 | JGI IMG/M metagenome (GOLD analysis project Ga0101943, IMG submission 75244) | Hot spring sediment bacterial and archeal communities from British Columbia, Canada, to study Microbial Dark Matter (Phase II) - Dewar... ... | reverse complement strand
CATCTGTTTCACAAATACAAACTCACCACCTCGCCTATCTATTGGGAATTCCTCCAAGGCAAGCGTGAATTGACGTGTGCCGCCTGGGCGAGTCCTACACGCAATGTCCGTGGTTGGAAGGGACCATGTTATCTCATCACCGATGCCCATTATGATTCCTTCCAGGAACTCATGGAGAATACACCGTGGGAGAATTATGGGTATGGTAAGGACCCGCGCTGCGAACATTGCCTGATGCATTCGGGGTATGAGACGGCGGCGGCTTTGGGAATGAACGCCCGCCTCCGGGACGGCTGGAAGATGCTGCTCTGGCAATTCACCTGAGCGGGACAGTTGGAAGATGGTGCTATGGCACTTGACCTGAGCGGGACGGTGATTGTCATCTTCTGCGCGCTGGACCGGGAGGCCGGGGCGCTCCGCCGCCGCTTGCGAGGCTACCGACAGGTGCAGATTCAGACGAGCGGCATGGGTTATGCCGCAGCCTGGCAGTGTGCCGAGAGACGGTTGCAGCAGAAGCCGCGCCCCCATCTAGTCGTGGCCGCCGGCTTTTGCGGTGCGCTGCGACCCCACCTGCGCGTGGGCGATATTGTTTGTGATGCCGCCGTGCACACTGTGCCCCAAGTCCTCTGCACACGGGAGGAGAAGCAGCGCTGGGCGAAACAAACCGCGGCCCTGGCGGTGGACCTGGAATCGGCCGCGGTGACGGAGGTCTGCCAGCGCTTCGGCGTGCCCTGCCGCGTGATCCGTTCCGTCTCGGATACCTGGAATGAGGCGATTCCCCGCGAACTGCTCGACTGCTGGACGGATCAACGGCTGCGGCTGCGCGAGTTCCTGCGCTGTGTGGGGCGGCGCCCCGCGCTCGTCGGCGAGGTGGTCCGGCTGGGGTGGCAAAGCCACCGGGCCGCTCGCACCCTAGCTGCTGCCGTCGAAGACTGCGTGAAACAATTCCTGCTGCGGAAGGGGAATTCCTGAGTCAGGAGGGTAAGGTGCTTTCCGCGTCCCGCAAGCCTACCCTGAATCCCCGCCATGCCTGGTCCTGAATCCGCCACGCCTGGTCCTGAATCCCGGAACAAGCCTGATCCGCCCTCCTCAATCAACTTGAGCGATCCTCGCTGGGGTGATCTGGAGCGATCCTAGGCCACCACGATGTTGACGAGCCGGCCGGGGACGACTTTGACCATCTTGACCGTCTTACCGGCTATGTGGGATTGCACCTGGGGATCAGCCAGGGCCGCGGCTTGAACGGCGGCCTCATCGCTATCGGCGGCCACGCGCAGGCGGGAGCGCACCTTGCCGTTGATCTGGATCGGGATTTCGATCTCCTCTTCGCGGAGCCATTCGGGATCGTAAGTCGGCCAGGGTTCATAGGCCAGGGACTGGGAATGGCCTAGGATGCGCCACAGCTCCTCGGCGATGTGCGGGGCGTAGGGCGCGAGCAACAGGACGAAGGTTTGCAACACCTGCCGGGGCCGGACGCTGAGCCGGGTCAGGTGATTGACGAACTCCATCATGGCGGCGATGGCCGTGTTGAACCGCAGGGCTTCGGTGTCCTCGGTCACTTTGCGGATGGTGCGGTGGAGGAGGCGGAGGGTCTCCCGATCCGGGGGGACATCCTGGACGGCGGGATGCAGCGCGGCCTGCTCGGCCGCTTCATCGACGATCAAGCGCCAGACACGACAGAGGAAGCGATAGACCCCTTCCACGCCGCGGGTGTTCCAGGGTTTGACCGCCTCCAGCGGCCCCATGAACATTTCGTAGAGGCGCAGGCTGTCGGCGCCGTACTCCCGGACGATGTCATCGGGGTTGATGACGTTGCCGCGGCTCTTGGACATTTTGTCCGCCCGGCCTGTAAGCTCCAGGTCCGTCCCCTTGAGAAACATCTTCCCTTTGCGTTTTTCGACCATTTCCTCCGGCAGTGTCAGCCATTTGCCATCGACGCCGGGGATTTTCAGGACGTAGCTGGACTCCGCCCCGCCATCTTCCTTGCTTTCTCGCAGGACAGCCCGGATGCCCATGGCTTCGAGTCGCTGGCGGTAACGTTCATAGTCCGCCGGGGTGATGTGGTATTCGTACTCGCCCAGGATCATGCCTTGATTGACGAGGCGCTGGAACGGTTCCGGGCAGGGGACGTAGCCGCGGTCGTAAAGGACCTTATGCCAGAAGCGGGCGTAGAGGAGGTGCAGCACGGCATGTTCTGCGCCGCCGACGTAGAGGTCCACCGGCAGCCAGTAGCGGAGTTTGTCCGGATCGGCGAATTGCTGATCATTGTGGGGGTCGATGTAGCGAAGGTAGTACCAGCAAGAGCCGGCCCATTGGGGCATGGTGTTGGTTTCGCGGCGATATTTTTTGCCGTTGCGGAAGACCTCGACCCAGTCTTTGGCTTTGGCCAGGGGTCCTTCCGGGGAGCCGGTGGGGCGGAAGTCTTCCAGTTCGGGGGGCAGGAGGGGCAGCTCGCTGGGGGAAAGCGGCAGGACTTCGCCGTCTTCACCGTGGAGGATGGGAAAGGGTTCGCCCCAGTAGCGCTGGCGGCTGAAGAGCCAGTCGCGCAGCTTGTACTGCACGCGCCGCTGGCCCAGCCCCTGGGCTTGCAGCCATTCGATCATCCGCTCCTTGGCCTGGGGAGTGGGCAGGCCGTTGAGGAAGTCCGAATGGATGGAAATGCCGTCCCCCACGAAGGCGGCGGTGAAGTGCTCCAGGGTGCTGCCGGTCTGCTGGAGCCATTCCGGCGGCGGCTGCACGACCGGGACGATCGGCAAGCCGTACTGACGAGCGAAGGCATAGTCCCGTTCGTCGTGGGCCGGCACAGCCATGATGGCGCCGGTGCCATAGCTGGCGAGCACGTAGTCCGCAATCCAGATCGGGATTTTCTGGCCGTTGACCGGGTTGATGGCGTAAGCGCCGGTGAACACGCCGGTTTTTTCCTTGGCGATTTCCGTGCGTTCCAGATCGCTTTTGCGGGCGGCCTGGGCCTGGTAGGCTTCCACGGCGGCGCGCTGCGATTCCGTCGTCAGTTGTGCCACCAGGGGATGTTCCGGGGCCAGGACCATGTAGGTGGCGCCGAAGAGCGTATCCGGCCGGGTGGTGAAAACGGTAATGGAGCAGTCCGAGTCGGCGACGCGGAAGCGTACCTCGGCTCCTTCACTGCGGCCGATCCAGTTCCGCTGCATCTGCTTGATCGATTCCGGCCAATCTACCAGCTCCAGGTCTTCGAGCAGCCGCTCGGCATAGGCGGTGATGCGGAGGAGCCACTGCCGCAGAGGTCGGCGTTCCACGGGGTAGCCGCCGCGCTCGCTTTTACCGTCGATGACTTCCTCATTGGCCAGGACGGTCCCCAGGGCAGGGCACCAATTCACCGGTACCTCGGCCTGATACGCCAGGCGGTGGGCATCCTGGTAGCGGCGGATCGCCTGGGGTCCCTGGGCCTGCACTTCCGGAGGAATGGGCAGCTCCGCAATCGGCCGGCCTTTGCGCGCCACGGGATCGTACCAGGTGTCGTAGATCAGCAGGAAGATCCATTGCGTCCATTTGAAGTAGCGGGGGTCGGTCGTGTCGATCTCCCGGTCCCAATCGTAGCTGAAGCCAAGAGATTGAATCTGGCGGCGAAAGGTAGCGATGTTTTGTTGGGTGGTGATGCGGGGGTGGACATTTTTCTCGATGGCGTATTGCTCCGCGGGCAAGCCGTAGGCATCCCAGCCCATGGGGTGAAGGACGTGGTAGCCCCGCATGCGTTTGTAACGGGCCAGGATGTCGGTGGCGGTGTAGCCCTCCGGATGGCCGACGTGCAAGCCCGCCCCGCTGGGATAGGGGAACATATCCAGCACATAGTATTTGGGCTTGCCCTGAACGCTCGGTTCGTTCGGCTCAGGCGTCCGAAACGTCTTTTCCCGCAGCCAGTATTCCTGCCAGCGCTGCTCGATCACCGCTGGATGATAAGTCGGCATAGTACGTCCACCTCAGGCCCTTCCCGTCCACCGCCTGGCTCAGGCCATTCCCATCAACCGGATGTGAATTGGCTTATGCAGGGTGGGAAAGGGCGGCTAGCGCGGTCCGGAACCCCCCGGGCGAGCGGAAAGAGCTAAGGCGAGGTCCAGGAGCAGGGACAGGTAGCCCGGCCAGCCCATCCGCTGCTTTCGGGCGGTCAGTGCGGCTCGTCCCCCGGTTTGAGGCCCGCTTCGGCCCGCTGCGTATCTGCGTCCAGATAGTGCCGGCCCCACAGCCACAAGCCGCCGCTGACCGGAATCAGAAACGCCACGAGCAGAAACGCCGTTTGCAGGCTGGACAGGTCCGCAATCACGCCGATGATCAGCGGCGAGATGGCATCTCCGAAGGCGTGAATCACAAAGATGTTGATGGCAAAGGCCGTCGCGCGGATGGGACTGCGGGCGACATTGGCCAGGATCGCATTCGCCGGTCCGGTGTTGAAGAAGAGGAAGAAGACGGCGATGAAGAAGAAGACCCAGCCCCACGGCAGCGGGGTGTAGAGCAACGCGACAAAGGCGGGGAAGCCCACAAGCATTCCCCCCCCGGCGACCCAGAAGTACGCTCCCTTGACGCCGCGATTGCGGAGATAGTCCCCGGCCAAGCCGCCGGCGAGCGTGGCGATCAGCCCTCCGACAACGACCAGGCCGCCAATGTACAGGCCGATCAGGCCGTTGGTCCAGGAACCGGGAGCGGTGGCGGCGTCGAAGATCCAGGTGCTGTAGAGCAGGTATTCCTGCGGCGTCAGCTTCTCCTGCAAGAGCTGGCGCAATTCCGCCGCTTGCCAGGATTGCCCGGCGGGCAGTTGCGTCAGGCGCTGGCGCACGGCTAGGGGGATGATTGCCGTTCCGTCAGCGGTCCGCAGCGCCGCCAGCTTGTCCAGGACTTCCGGGGTGATGGTGAAGCGGGCTTCCCGCTCGAACAGATACAACTGCATCACCGTGGCCACGCCGCCGAGCACAAAGGTGGACACCGTCATACCCGCGGAGCAGAGCACGAAGGACCGGATGCGCCCCAGTTCCCGCAGGATGTTCCAGTAGGAGGATGCTGGTTCCTGCGCCTGCCCTTCCTGGGTGGAAGCCCGCGGCGGTTCCTTCATGAAAAAGCACAGGATGCCCAGGAGGAGGCCGGGCAAGACCACCACCAGAAAGGCCCAGCGCCAGCCGGCGATTTCCGCGACCTGGGCCCCGATGATGAATCCCAAAGCACTGCCCACCGGAATGGCCATGTAAAACCAGGCGAGAATCCGGCCGCGGCGCTCCACGGGATAAAGGTCCGAGAGCATGGCGGGGGCGACGGGTCCATAGGCGGCTTCCCCGATCCCGACAAGGCAGCGGGTGGCCAGGAGCATGATGTATCCCATCGCCAGGCCGCTGCCTCCCGTGGCCAGACTCCAGACGATGACCGCCCCCCCGACAATGCCCCAGCGCGACCAGCGATCCCCCAGGCGGCCAAACAGCGGGGAAAACAGCATGTAGGCGGCCATGAAAGCGGTGGTCAACGCCCCCAGCTTCGTCTGCGCCCACGGGTCATCGGGACGGAGCATCGTAGGGTCCAGGCGAATCTTCGGCAGCGTCGCCGAGAGGACCTGGCGGTCGATGTAATTGAACAGATTGATCGCCAGGAGCAGGGCCAAAGCCCAGCCTGCACCCGCCACCGCGTGCGACGGGCTGGCGGCCGGGGAAATGCTGTCCTCCCGTTTCATGCTGCCTCTCCGCTTGACTACTATGTTCTTTCCGCTGGGTTGCTACCTTCTTTCCGCTTGGCCGCTACGTTCTGTTTTGGCACGGCGTTGCCCACCCTAGCCCGGCGGATGTTTCCTTGCGGATGCTGCCCCGTGGATGTTTCCTTGCGGATGCTGCCCCGTGGATGTTTCCTTGCGGATGCTGCCCCGTGGATGTTTCCTTGCGGATGCTGCCCGATAGACGGAGAGCGCCGCGCCTGGAGAACGCCAAGGTGCGGAAGATGCCACGATGACTGACACGATAACGGTTCCCTCCGTTCATGTCGAGGGGGGATGAAATCGCCCTGACGGCCGGGGGGTGGCGAGGGCGGAGGCGGAAGAAGGGAGTGGTAGGCCGGACCTGGCGAAGCGGAAACCTCAACGGGAAAGCGAGGCGCCAGGGCGGATGGGGCGCGCACGAAAGGGAAGAGGTGTCCGCTTCTGGTTAGCGGGTCCAGAGGCGGCGGTCCAAGGCGCGGTAGGCGATGGCTTCGGCGACATGTTCGGCGCGGATCGGCTCCGCTTCTTGCAGATCGGCGATCGTGCGGGCGACCCGGAGGATGCGGTCGTGGGCGCGGGCGGAAAGTCCCAGGGTTTCGACCGCATGCTTGAGGACGGCCTGGCCGTGGGAGTCGAGGCGGCAATACTGGCGGATTTGCCGAGGGGTCATCCGGCCGTTGAGCAGCCCCGCGCCGGGTCCGAAACGGCGGGCTTGCACGGTGCGGGCGACTTCCACCAGGCGGCGGAGAGCGGCGCTGCTGGTCCCCTCGGCACTGCCCGCAAGGTCTTCATACGGCACGGGAGGAACCTCGATGTGCAAGTCGATGCGATCGAGTAAGGGGCCGGAAATCCGTCCCAGGTACTTGTCGATGGCCAGGGGGGAACATTTGCAGGGGCGCTTCGGATCGCCGAGGTAGCCGCAGGGGCAGGGATTCATAGCGGCGACCAGGATGAAATTGGCGGGGAAAGTGGCGGCATGGGCGGCGCGGCTGATCGTGACGCGCCCTTCTTCCAGCGGCTGGCGGAGCGCTTCGAGGCTACGGCGGTGGAACTCCGGCAACTCATCCAAAAACAGCACGCCGTGATGGGCCAGGGAGATTTCCCCCGGCTGTGGCAGGGTGCCGCCGCCGACCATGCCGGCATCGCTGATGGTATGGTGGGGGCTGCGGAAGGGACGGGTACTGAGCAGGGCTTGGCCGCCGGGCAAACAGCCGCAGGCCGAATAGATGCGGGTCGTTTCCAGGCTTTCCTCCGGCGTCAACGGCGGCAGAATCGTGGGCAGGCGGCGAGCGAGCATCGTCTTACCGCTGCCAGGACTGCCCAGCATCAGGACGTTGTGCCCCCCTGCCGCGGCGATCACCAGCGCCCGCTTGGCGAACTCCTGCCCTTTGACATCGGCGAAGTCCACGTCATAGCGGTTGAGGGAGCCTTCGATTTCCTCCACCGGCGGGGCGACGGGTTCGAGGCGGACGCGGCCGTTGAACAACCCCACGGCCTCGGCCAGCGAGCGGACGCCGAAGACCTCCAGATCGCGGACCACGGCGGCTTCCCGGCCATTGCTCTGCGGCACGATCAAGCGGCGCAGACCCCGCTGCCGCGCTTCCATCGCCATCGATAAGACCCCGGCAACAGGCCGCACGCTGCCATCCAAAGCCAGCTCCCCGACCGCGGCGCTCCCCTCCAGACACTCTGGCCGCACCTGACCCGTCGCCACGAGGATCCCCAGCGCAATCGGCAGATCAAAAGCTCCCGCATCCTTGCGCAGCTCCGCGGGGGCCAGATTGATGATCGTCCGCCCCGTGGGCAGATAATATCCCAAATTGACCAGGGCACGCTCGATGCGATGGACGCTTTCGCGGACGGTCAATTCCGGCAGGCCGACCAGCACCGTTTTCTGGACCTGGGCGGGTGCGGTATCGACTTCCACATCGACCGGCACAGCGTCGATACCCAGCAGAGCGAAGGTGCGCAAGCGAGCCAGCATCCCCTTCTCCTGGTCCTCTTTCCGGACTTAGCGATGGCATTCCCGGCGCTCTTGCTCCCCAGTTTCCTGGTTTCCTGGCTGCTCGGTTGCCCCGTCGCCCGGCTGGTCTGGCTCCCCAGCTGTCCCGCCCCGTCGCCCAATTGCACCGTCGCCCGGCTGGTCCGGCCCCATCACGGCGTCCTGGCGGACGGTTCCCCCCGCATTTCGGCTGATCCGCACCCCATCGGAAGCCCCATGGGAAGAAGCCCCAATAGGAACCTGGGCCGGCGCCGGCGGGTCACTTGAGCTTGAGCCGTTCTGGCGGCCGATACTCCACAAACAGGCGGCGGATAGCAAAGCGCAAGCAGGGCACGAAAATCCCCAGGGAGATGAAGGCGATCAGGAAGATGAAGGCCCCCGGAGCGATGTAGAAGCGCTTGCGGCCGGCGGCGTCCACTTCGTCCATTTCCAGAAAGGTGCCTTCCAGCCAACTGCGCATGTTGGTCGCCGTGATGTAGTTGAGCACAATCAAGCCGATACAGACCAGGACCGCAATGATGCCCGGCGCCAGATGCATCGCCCATTCGGAAAAGGTGGGGGCATAGACTTTGCGTGTATCCGCCTTGACGCGCGTGCGGTTGTTGAACCCGCAGTGGATGCAGACGATCGCATCCGGGGGGATCAGCTCCATAGCGCAGTGCGGGCAGCGGGGCACATCCTTTTCTTCCACGACTCCGACCTGGGCCACGCCTTCGTCGTCATCGTCGAAGGGCCGCTTGGGACGAGGGGCGGACTCGGACCCCGCGGAAGGGGAAGAAGCCGCCGGCGCGGCGGAAGGGGCAGATGCTGCCGCTGGCGCGGCGGGGCGGGCCGCTGCCGGAGGGCGGGGGGCTGCCGGGGCTGCTGTCGGAGCACGCGGCGCTACCGGGACCGCGGGACGAGGCGCCGCTTGAGCCTGGCTCGCCCCCGCATTCGCTCCCCCGGCCGGCACCGCAAACACCTGCTGGCACTTGCTGCACTTGATCCGCTTGCCGGCCATATTCTCCGGTACCCGTAAAGCGGTCTGACAATGCGGACATTGGGTGACAATACCTCCAGCCATGTGCTACCTTCCCTATAGATGAATGATGCCTGAAGAATGCCGTCCCTAGGGATCAGCCGGATGGAAAATCTAATGATCCCGCCCCAGGGACTCTGCATTCCAGGATACTAGCTGACCCCTACTTTACACAAGAAGCCATTTCCTATGATCACGGAAGTGCGGGAGCCTCAGTCCTATCCTTCGGTTGCCGGGACGGACCGTCCGCTGTCCGCGCCAGGGTCGGTGTCCACGACGGCCCACACCAACCCCCCAGCGGGAACGCACGAACGCTTGCTGGTCAGCCTCGCCACCTATAACGAAGCGGAAAATATCGGGCCGCTCATTGAGGACATCCGCCGCTATGCCCCGCAGGCCGACATATTGGTCATTGATGACAACTCGCCGGACGGCACCGCCAAGCGGGTCGAAGAGCTGGCTCAGAGCGATCCCCGCATCCATCTGCTGCGCCGGCCTGGCAAACTGGGGTTAGGAACCGCGATTCTGACGGCGATGCGTTATGCCATCGCGGAGGGGTACGATCTGCTGTTGAACCTGGATGCGGATTTCAGCCATCCGCCGCGCTACATTCCCGGCTTGCTGGCGGGGATGGCCCGGCGGGACGTCATGATCGGTTCGCGCTATGTGGCGGGGGGTGGGACGGCCCATTGGCCCTGGCTGCGGCGGTGGATTTCCCGCAGTGTCAATTGGCTGGTCCGCTTTCTGCTGCGCACTCCGGCGTCGGATGCCAGCGGGGCCTTCCGCTGTTACCGCGTGAGCCTATTGCGGCGCGTGCCCCTGGAGCGGATTCAGTCCCGCGGCTACTCCTTCCAGCAGGAAGTGCTTTTCCGCTGTCACCTGGCGGGGGCGCGCATTGGCGAGTATCCCATCCTTTTCGAGAATCGCCGGGCAGGGGCCAGCAAGGTGAATCCGCGGGAAGCCCTGCGTTCGATCAGCATGATCTTTTATCTGGGCTTGCGCCGCTGGCTGGGGTGGGAAACCCGGCAGGTCTGCCGCGAGCCGTCCCGCCTCCCCCCTGTCCAGCCCACGGGCAGCCGCGGCCTTCCCCAGCCCTGCGAACAGCACTCTGAGCGGCGCTCCGAGCCGCCAGCCGAGGGTGCGCCCCGCGTGGGGCCATCGCCTTCCCCGAATGGTGCCTGCCGTCCGTCGGCATAATGGGCGGTGCTTTCCGAGCCGCACTTCCACGCGGGGAGGAAGCGCGCTTCCTGGGGATGTTCCTACGATTGGGACCGCCGACGCCACTGTTTCAAGAGCAGATACATTTCGCCGCTGTGGCACGCTTCGTCATGCAAGCCGTGGAGCAGTTGCCCCATCAAGCTGTGGCGGGCGTGGGCCGGGTCCGGCGGCAGTTGCCAGCGCTGGGGGGGAACCTGGTCCAGCAGGCGGAGGTAGTGGAGCAGTTGCTCTTCCAGGTGCCGTTCGAGCCGGGCGCGATCGGGCCACTGCCTGGTTTGAGCGGGGGGACGGCAGCGCATGCCGAAGGTTTCATCCCAGGAAGGCGGCAGGCTCCGCTGGCCGGTCAGCAGGGCAACACCGAGCACATCCATGAGCCAGACGGCGTGCCCGGCGTGCCAGAGGATGTGGTTCTGCGTGCCGGGAGGCGCCCAGAGCAGAGCGGCCTCCGGAGCGGCTCGGAAAACTTGCAGCGTCCGTTCCCGGACCTGACGGGCCAGTTCCTGCAACAGGGCCGGTGTGTTCATGGCTGGGCCTCCTCCTGCGGATGTCTCCGTCCCAGCTAATCGTGCTCGATGCGGGGTATAATGACAGCGTCTCCTGCGGAAGCGGCTATGGCACAACGATTATACCACGGGCACGAATGGCATCTGCGCCAGGCGATCGCTCAGGCCCCGGATGACGATCTGCCCCGCCTGATCTTCGCCGACTGGCTGGAAGAGCAAGGGCGGAGCATCGAGGCGGAGT
>Ga0101943_1002583_pt1 | contig 10689 bp, 9 predicted proteins | sample DewCreD2012metaG_5_FD_75244 | JGI IMG/M metagenome (GOLD analysis project Ga0101943, IMG submission 75244) | Hot spring sediment bacterial and archeal communities from British Columbia, Canada, to study Microbial Dark Matter (Phase II) - Dewar... ... | reverse complement strand
TGGGGCACAAAACTCGATCGTTGTCGGGGGCGGCAAAGTGAAGGTTGCTACCCTACCCCTCAACGTCGTAGCCGCTGATTTTACAACGCCCAACATGAAATCCCCATCACGGTGCACGCTGGCGCTGTCGGCAAGCGCGGTCGCGACAGGCACAGTGATTGAGCCCAATCCTACGAACAACAAGATCACGGTCGAAATCGACGTTGTCGACAAAAACGACTTTTAAGGTGCGGCGCAAACAAACGAGTGGGCGGTCAGGATGATTCGAAGGTACCGCGAGGCGCGACAATGCGAAGGCCGGCTTCAATTGGGGCCTGGCCGACGTGTCTGCCCGAGCCTCGCCGGGCGTGATCGTTTCGCCGTTCACCGCTGGTCCGGCGTGGGTTTGCTCGTGGTGTGATTGGGAGGCATGCCTGTACCGGAAGGGGCGAGACGATGCGGACGCAAACCACGAGCAGCCGATGACATCGGCGCGAACATCGACCAGAGCCCCACCTTTGTCTTTGGCGGCATGGTAGAAGGCCCCCCGGACCGTCCACTCGCCACGTTCCATATCTCGGCGCTCTGGACACTGGCACGCGGAGGTGGCCCTTCGGAGGAGCTGCACCTCAGCGGGAAACGGTGGCGAAATGGCTTGGGAGCGAGGGAGTGTCGCCCACGACACTGCTGCCCCCCCACGCCTGGGGGTATGATGTGCTGCCGTGCTGGCTCCGCTTCGGTCTCCACTCGCCGCCGCGGCGGGACAAGTTTCTGGTGTCCAGAAACCCGAGATATGGGCGAAGATGAGGGCCCTGTGTGCGAGAGTGAACCCGGCTCGAGTTCGTCACCCCGCTGTTTCTTGGGCCCTTGGTTGGCCTTGGCCGTCTGTGGAAGACCGGCCCGGAGAGGCGAGGGAAGCAAGAAGGACGCATCTCGTGGGCCTGTGGACTTCGCCGTTTCCTTTGGGCGTTCGTCACGGCGGCACACGCGCGGTGACCGCTACCTTTGCAGGGCCCACGGCGAACCCTGATGTGCTCGTTTGGGAAGGGGGAGCCCGAGATGGGCGCGCTCGTATGGGCGCTCGCGTTGTCCTGAGTCTGTCTAGGAGGGTTGCCCGAGCGATGTCCCCGGACTCCGTTTTTCGATGATCCACAAGTGCGGGCTACCCGTAGCGATAGCGAGGTGGAGCGACGGCGCTTGACTGCAGGTCCCAAGGCCCGACGAGCACGGGCACATCTCGTGGAACCACGACCGAACTGTCACGAGGGCAACCACAAGGGTTGCCCCTACAATCAATTGGGAACACCGTCGGTGCACAGACATCCGCCACAACGGTTGTGCATCCACGCGGGGGCCATGCATGGTGCGGCCGTGCGAATCCCAGGGCACGGCACCGCCGTGGCCGTAAAACGGCATCGGGACACACGGTGCCCGGGATGGGCGCGGGACCCGCGTGTTTCCTGCATGACCCTGGGCAGGACTGAGGGCGGTCGCGCCAGAGCACGCCTCTGGCTTTCTACTTGCCGATGCAAAAGCGGCTGAAGATTTGGTCGAGAATGTCCTCGGCACCGACCTCGCCGGTCACCGCACGCAAGGCGTCGGCTGCGGTATGCAGCTCCACGCTGACGATGTCCAGCGGCATGCCTTCCTGCAGTGCGGCAAGAGACTGGTCGACCGCGTCGATCGCTCGGCGCAACGCCGCAGCGTGCCGGGGATGCGTGAGAATTGCCGTTCGGGATTCAGAAGTCGGGGCACCACCTAACGCTTCCCCAATCTTTTTCCGCAACTCGAGAAGGCCCAAGCCTTCACGAGCCGACACCGCAAGCACGCCGCGGGTCCATTCCGACCTGGGCAAAGCACACTCGTCCAGGGCCGGCACGAGGTCGCTTTTGTTGGCGACAATCAAGTGCGGGCGCGCGGATACCTGTTGCCAAGCGAGAAAATCCTCCTCCGCCAAGGGAACGCTGCGGTCGACCACGAGCAAACAAAGGTCGGCACACTCCACCGCATCCTTGGTCCGCTGCATACCGATCCGTTCCACGGCATCCGTGCCTATTTCCGGCCGTAGCCCTGCAGTGTCCACGAGGACGACAGGAATCCCCTCGCAGTCACAAATTTCTTCCAGCGTATCTCGTGTCGTACCCGGAATTTCGGTGACGATTGCTCGCTCGGAACCGAGCAGCGCATTGAGCAAGCTCGACTTGCCTACGTTCGGCCGGCCAACCAAGGCGACCCGAGCGCCTTGACGAAGCAATGCTCCACCGCTGTACGTGGCGTGCAAACGAACCAGGTCTTTCCGAACTCGATCTAACGCGTCTAGCGTTTCCGCCACCGGCAGTTCGATCTCGTCGCCAAAATCGAGTTGGGCCTCTACCAAGGCCAGCGCCTGCACTACTTCCTCGCGTAGGCGCTGCAGGGTGCGTGACAGTTCGCCCCCGAGTTGACGAGCCGCCGCCAAAGCACTCCCCAACGTCCGCGCTTCGATCAGATCGGCCAAGGCTTCCGCCTGCGCCAAGTCGAGTTTGCCATTGAGAAACGCTCGCCGCGTAAATTCCCCAGGCTCAGCGTGTCGGGCCCCGGCCTGCAAAACGTGGGCGAGCAAGTGCTGCAACACCACAGGGCTTCCATGCGCATGCAGTTCCAGAACGTCCTCGCCGGTAAAGCTGTTCGGGCCGCGCATGAGCACTGCGAGCCCGCGATCAAGCACCCGCCCGCTTGGCTCCAAAAACTCCCCTCGGTAGAGCCGGTGCGACTGCCAGTGCTCCGGTACCTGCCGCGAACGCACGACCCGTCGTGCAATGGCAATCGCACCGGGACCGCTCACCCGCACGATGCCGATCGCACCACGGCCCGCCGGAGTGGCAACTGCTGCAATCGTATCGCCTTCGTACATCGAGGCGACAATTTCGTGGAACCTGTCGCTGCCTGCAATTGCCCTGCAGGCATCGGACCCGACGCGCAGCAGTTCAGGAGCGCCCAGTCGATTTCGGCGAAATCACGAGCCGGCGGTAGTAACCCTCTCCAGTACTCCGAGTGGTCAGCGCTGGGTCGCTTTGCAACGCGATGTGCACGATTCGCCGATCGCGCGGGCTCATCGGCTCCAACTGCACCGGTTTCCGCTTGCGTTTCACCTGCTCGCCGAGGCGACGGGCCAAAGCCTCCAGGTACTGGCGGCGCCGTTCCCGGTACCCGGCCACGTCCAAGACGATGTGCTGCACGTGGGCATCGTCCCGCGTAGCGACACGATTGACAATGTATTCCAACGCATCGAGCATTTGCCCGCGTTTGCCGATGATAAACCCGGCAGACTCGCTCACTAAGTTGAAGGTCACGTGATCCGCTGCACGCGTCACTTCGATTTTGATCGGCACTGCCAGGTGCCGAAACACGTCGGTCAGCAGGTTTTGAGCACGCTCCATTGCTTCTCCAGAAACGGCCGTGCTGGGCTCCTCCGCGGAGGGGCTGGCGGCCGTTGGAGCCGACGACTCCCGACTAAGCGTGATCCGTACGCGGGCTTTGCGCGCACCAAGACCAAGCACACCGCGCGAACCTTCGTCCAACACCGTGATGTCGACATCTTGCTCCGTGGCGCCTAGCTGGTGCAGGCCTTCTGCAATCGCAGCGTCCACGCTGTCAGCTTCGATTTCCACCGCTCGCATGGGGGTATGACCTCCAAGTTGCCGGCAAAGGCTACTTTGCCATTCGCGTCATGTAATACTGCTGTGCAATGGTCAACACATTGTTCACCAGCCAATAAAGCGTGAGGCCCGACGGGAAGCCCAAGAACATGAACGTGAACAGAATCGGCATGATCATCATCACTTGCCGCTGAGTCGGATCGCCCGTGCTGGGAGTCATCCACTGCTGAACAAACATGCTGGCCCCCATCAATAGGGTGAGCACGGGGATCCCCGGTGGCTCCACAAACGGAATCGCGACGGAGCCCAAGCGGTCGGGCGCCGATAGGTCCTGAATCCAAAGCACGAACGGCGCATGTCGCAGCTCCACCGCGTGCGTGAGTGCGGAGTAAAGCCCGATAAACACGGGAAGTTGGAGCAACATCGGCAAGCAGCCGCCCAGCGGATTGACTTTGTGGCGACGGTACAGCTCCAGCATTTCCTTGTTCATTTGCTGGGGGTCGTCCTTGTATTTCTCTCGGATCTTGGCCATTTGCGGCTGCAGCTTTTGCAACTGCTGCATGGATTTGAAGCTGCTGTTCGTCAGCGGGATGAACAGGAGCTTCACGAGCACGGTGAGCAAAATGATGTCGATCCCGTAGTTCCCTGTGAATCGGTGCGAGAACTGCATGACGTGCAAGAGGGGCACGGCGATAAACCCGAACCAGCCAAGGTCTACCGCACGTTCGAAGCGATGTCCGGCAAGTTCTAAAGCATCGACATCTTTGGGCCCGAGAAAGGCAGTCGTGCTCAACCTCGCCGACTGTGCGTTCAGCGGTACGAGCCATTTTTGCTCCACCCAGTCCGTGCGCTCCTTTAGCCACAGCCGTCGTGGCGCATCCGGAGCGACATCCAGGGCAAGGCCCGCAAAGAAGTAGTGGTCGGTGAAGCCGGTCCACCACAGCTCGCCGGTCAGCACCAACCCCTTTTGCAAGTCGCGGAAAGCCTGCTCGTGGAGTTTTTTCCCTTCGAGATACGCAATCTTCGTAAATACCGGGCCGCCTTTTGCCTGCCTTGGCTCGAGAGCCCGCGACCACGAGAGCGCTGCTTCCGTATAGCCAGCGGGAGCATTGGCGATTTCCAGGACGTGGCCAACTGCGTAGCGCTCAGCTTCGAACGTGAAGGTCTTCACGATTTGCGTGCTCCCGAGCTGGCCGCGCAGCACAAAACTCACGGGGCTGCCTTCGGACACTTCCACACGCTCCGTGGCCAGCTCCGTCGCATACGCCACCTGAGCATCGGTGAGCGTGGGCACTCCTGGCCCGCGCAACTCCACCACGAACGGCGCCTCGCCTCCCGCCGCTGGCAGCACAAGCTCGAGCGGCGGGCTCGTTGGCTCCACGGCGGTGCGATACTTCTTCAAGCGCCAGCTAACCAGGCGCCCGCCATGCGTGCTGAAAGAAGCAACGTACACGGGCGACTCGATTTGAAGGATTTTCTCCGGCTCCTGTGGCGCCTCGGCCTTGGCTTGTTCCACGCTCGAAACCGCCGACTCCGCACCTTGCGCAAGTTGCGGCGCCTCGGTCACGGCCGGCTGCCGAATTGGCTCGGCCCCCTTCTCGGTTACGGCCTGCTCATCGGGGGCCGAGTGGGGTGTGCCGTAGTAGTATCGAAGAAACTGCTCGTAGGCGACAAGAATCAACAGCGACAGGGCAACTGCAAGTAAGGCACGACGGTCCATCGTTCTCCTTAAGTGGTTGCGTTAGGGAACCGGGTCCCATCCGCCAGGATGTCTTGGATGGCAACGCGCCAACCGGCGTGCCGCAAGCAAGCTTCCACGCCACACACCGTGCCGTAAGAGCGCTTGACGGGCATACTCGGAGCAGGACGGTGCAAATCGGCAGTGCGGGCCCAACAACGGGGAGAGAACCAACTGGTAGAGACGAAGCAGCGCGGCAAGCGGTAGCGCAAGCCACCATTGCCATCCGGCGCAAGCTGCCTCTTTCGGCTCTCCTTGCTGCGCCACGAGTGGCCCGTGGTTCTCAACGGCGAAGCCCAAGCGCTCCGGCCAGGTCACGCTCTACCTCCTGATAGGTGAGTTTAGCCGCTCGTGGGCGCACAATGACCACAATGTCCGCCGGCGGGTGAATTTCTGCCACGTGCCGGCGAAAGAATTCGCGCACCAGCCGCTTTGCACGGTTCCGTAGCACTGCTCGGCCCACCTTGCGGCTCGCGGTGACTCCTAAGCGAGAAGGCCCTTCCGGTCGATCGACTCTTAGGACCACAAACGGGCCCTGCACGCGCCGCCGGCCTTCGGTTTGGACCCGCACAAAGTCCTCGCGCCGCCGCAACCGCAAGAGCTTCGGAAAGCCCTCGGGTTTTATCCGCGGTGCTGACTGGGCTGTTTCGGGGGAATCGTCACCGTGAGGCGCTTGCGGCCCTTGGCGCGTCGTCGTTTCAACACGGCGCGCCCTCCGGGCGTCGCCATCCGAGCACGAAAGCCGTGCGTACGTTTCCGTCTCCGGTTGTGAGGTTGATACGTCCGTTTCATGCTTGCCTCGTTCTAATTCTTTCCTGGCCGCGTCTACCATGATGGGGCTACCCGCGGCCGCAGTGTTCGCCGGCGCGAACGAAGTTATCAACCACAAGCCGCGGTTTCTGTCAATTTGACCGTGCGCAACGACACGTACGGCGTACACCGCTAGAGTTCTGTTCCCTTTGCTGCAACCTTTTCTCGGTCGTGGGCCCCTCTCGCCCGACGGTTGGGTGTGCACTATTGGTCTCGGCGCTTATGGGAAACGAGAAACGCGCCTACGCACTGCAAGATCTCTTTGGTCCCGGCCACGAAGCCATGACCAGCCACACGCCCCACGCGCAACACTTGGGCATCCGCGTCGTGGAAATTGGCCCGTGTTACGCGGTCATGATGCTCCCCTACCGGCCGGAGCTCGTTGGCGACCCTGCGCGCGGGGTCGTGTTCGGGGGCGTGATCACGACCTTGATCGACCACGCTTCGGGCTTGGCGGTTGCCTGCGCCCTGCCAGAGTTGGTTGCCATTGCAACCATCGATTTACGCATCGACTACCTGCGCGCGGCAGCGCCTGGCAAGGATCTGTACGCTCGCTCCGAATGTTACCGCCACACCAAAAACGTTGCCTTCGTGCGTGCCGTAGCGTGGGAGGAGTCACCTTCGGATCCGTTTGCCTCGTGCCTGGCTACGTTCATGCTGGGCGCGAACCGGGCTGGAAGCCCTTTTCGCGCCGGGGAGCAACGCCATGAGTAACACCTCGCGCCGCATGCAAAGTCTGCTCGAGGCAATTCCGTACGCGCGCTTCCTTGGCGTGCGCGTTGGGGGAACCAAAGGCCATCGGGAGTTATTGCTCCCGTTTCGCCAGGAACTCGTGGGCAACCCTGTCTTGCCGGCCATTCACGGAGGCGTGCTGGGAGCATTCCTGGAGCTTACTGCGGTGCTTTGCTTGCTCGATTCCGGCGTGCGCGAACGACTGCCCAAGCCAATCAATTTCAGCATCGACTATTTACGCTCGGCAGGCCCCCGCGATACCTTTGCCCGCGCCGAAATTTTCAAACTCGGGCAGCGCATCGCGAACGTGCACGTCGTGGCGTGGCAAACCGACCCTTCGAAACCCGTGGCCACGGGCAACGGCAAGTTTTTGTGGTGACGGCGCTCGAGTGCCCAGCCTTACGGAGACAAGTGCTCAGCGTATGTTTCCTCTAGATACCGGCGAACGCGGTGCACGTCGCTCAGCGAGCGGAATGGGCGCCCGCCAGCAAACGGCGGGGTATCGAACGCGCGCGGGAACAACGGGCGCTTCGTGAGCAGCGGATCGAGATTCGGGTCGTCCACACCGCGCTGATGCAGGCGCTGGGCCAGTCGGGCCAACTCTACGGTAAGAGAAAACCCGACCCGGAAAATGGTGATGAGCGGAGTGCCCGCGAGGACACGCACGCCGCCTTCGATCGAGCCATCGGACAAATACTCGAGCCCTAGCGACACGGTCGCCAAGGCGCGCGTACTCACGGAGCGTACCCGGTCGAGGTCGCCCGGATCGACGCGATCCGCCGAAAGCGCGCGGTTCACCACAGCAATGAGGGCAGCCGCTACGTCTTCCGCGAAGCGCTGGTCCTCGATGGCGCCAAACACCTCGGCAAAAAACCCGCCCTCCGTGAACGCTTCCACGATTGGCGCCGGCAAGACCACGCTGCTTTCTCGGGGCCCATGCAACCGCCAGTCGACGGCGGCTGCTTGCTTCGCCTTGGCAGGGTCGAGGTACGCATACACCTCGAGGGCTTCGTAGTACTCCACGAATCCGAGATCTTCCAAGCGTCCCTTGCGCCAGCGATACGCCGACTCTTCCAGCTCGATGTTCAAGCCCCACTTTGCTTCGAGTAACAGCCTGCGGGCGAACTGCTGATCCGCATCGTAAAGCCGGTCGATCAAACGTTCGAGCGTAAGAGCGGTCGCAGAATCCGTGTCGGGCAAAAACTCGAGTACGAAAAACGTATCCGGGGTCGAATAGGTAGGGAGCTCGCTGCCTTCGTCGGGCTCCTCCTCCAACGTGCGATCGTAAATGCGGCAGTGCTGCCGTACCCAAAACGCCAACAACTCGAGGTCCAGCCCTTCCAGCGCCCGCTGCAGCCGGCCGGGCAAAAACTCCTCCAGCATCACCTCGAACCAGGAGCGTAACCGGCGAAGGTCCACCCGGTCCTTGTCCCAGACATCCAAATCCAAGCAGCCTTGGAGCTGTTCCGCGGTTGCCAGCGCCAACAATTCTCCCGCATCCGCCAACCCAAGCTCCTTTACCAGGTAGTAGAAGTTCTGCACCGGTAGGCGAGCCACCAGTTCCGCAGCGTTCGGGTGTTCGAGGAGCCTGTCGACAAACTGGCGTGCAGGCAGCGGTTGCTGGGCAATTCCTCGTTCTGCCAAAGGCAGGAGAGTTTTATCCGCAAGCATCAACTTCGCCTGGATCCCTGTAGAAGAACAAATGGGCGACGTTGCGATTGTTTAAGCGAACATTGGTCCGTGCGCCAGAGCTGCGTCTCGGCAAACCTTTCACGTCCGCAAAATGCCCATTTGGTCCTCTTCGCTGTTGACTGTCGCAGCAAATTCGCCTTAGCGTTGCCGATCTTGTCACAATACGGTCATGCCGGCGAGGCGGCAAGTCTAGGAGAGTGAACGAATGGCAAGCAGCCTGACCAAGCAATGGCGTAGTTGGTTGTGTTTGTGGTGGATGTTGGCGGCAAGCACCGCCATGGTCCTGAGCGGGTGCGGTGAGAACGAGTCGAATCCGCCAAGCTCGACGGCAACGCCCACCGCAACCTTCTCGCGGCTGCCGTCGACGCCAACGCCAACGGCCTCATCCTCCGCGACGATCGCCGCTACAGCGCCACCAACGGCAACGTCGGTCCCAGCCACGCCGACCTTCACGGCAACGCACTCCGCCACTCCGAGTTCCACGCCGACGGCAACCAGTACGGCCACAAATACGGCCACAAACAGCCCCACTGCGTCCGCAACGCCCTCGAGGACCCTCACGCCCACCCCTGGACCCCCGTTTGTCGTTCAAAGTAGTATCCACCAGTTACTGGTTTCGTCGGCCACTCCGGGGACCGTGCTGGGTGTCCGCAACGCGGCGGGGGAGGTGTTGCAAACTGGCACGGTTGACGACCAAGGCACGCTCATTTTCCGGAACCTTGTACCCGGCGAGGGCTACGTGGTGTTCCTCGCGGAAGAAGGCAGAGGTGCGGGAGCGGAGATCACAGAGTCCAGCCCAACCGCAGTGTGGGCGATTTCCGACGTGCCACCGAACGAATTTTACACTTCGCAACGTCTGACGAACGGGTACCAATACATCACCACGCGTGACGGAACGAAGCTCGCCGTGAACGTAATTTTGCCTGGCCCACCGGAGGCGGGCCCCTATCCAACATTGGTCGAGTATTCGGGGTACGATCCTGCCAACCCCGACTCCCCACAGCCCAGCACCATGTTGGCCACGATTCTGGGTTATGCTGCAGTCGGGGTGAACATGCGGGGCACGGGTTGCTCCGGCGGATCCTTCAACTTTTTCGAGCCGGCGCAGGTGGCGGATGGCTATGACGCCATCGAGATCATCGCGCAACAGCCGTGGGTCAAGTTCAATCGCGTTGGCATGGTAGGCATCTCCTACCCGGGCATCTCCCAGCTCTTCACCGCGCAAACGCGCCCGCCACACCTCGCCGCGATCGCGCCGCTCTCGGTCATTTCGGACATCGGACGCGGCATCCTTTATCCCGGCGGGATCCTGAACAATGGTTTTGCGGTGGAATGGGCCCGGGAGCGCCAAGAGCAAGCTCGCCCGTTCGGACAAGCGTGGGCGGCCAAACGGCGCGATCAGGGCGACCAGATTTGCATCGAAAACCAGCGCTTCCGCGGCCAGAACCCCGACTTGCTCCAAATGATCCGCGACAATCGTTACTACAACCCTGCCGTTGCGGACCCGCTTAGCCCGGCAACCTTCGTCCACAACATTGACGTGCCCGTGTTCCTTGCCGGTGCCTGGCAAGACGAGCAAACCGGCGGTTATTTCCCCACCATGATCCCGAATTTCACTGGGACGACCAAGCTGCACTTCACGATCACGAACGGCGGCCACACCGACTCGATCGGCCCGGCAATTTTCACTCGCTGGTTCGAATTCTTGTCGTTCTACGTGCGCCGGGAAATTCCACGACTGCCGCTCGACGCCAAATTCGCGCTTACCGTACTCGCCCAGCAAGTCTTCGGCGCACAACGCGTGACGGTCGAGCCCGATCGCTTTGTCAACGAGCCGGATTTTGAAACGGCACTGGCAAAGTTCGAGTCCGAGCCACGAATTCGCGTCCTCCTGGAAAATGGCGCCGGTAGTTCGCAGCCGGGCGCCCCAGCACCCCGAGCCGAGGTCTTGTTCGACCAATGGCCGCATCCAGACACACAGCCAACGATCTGGTACTTTGGCGCGAACGGCCGCCTGACCCCCGAGCCACCCGCGGAGCAAGCTGGGGCAGATGCTTATTTGTACGACCCTGCCCAAGGCCAACTGACTACGTTCGCTGG
>Ga0101943_1002582_pt1 | contig 10693 bp, 9 predicted proteins | sample DewCreD2012metaG_5_FD_75244 | JGI IMG/M metagenome (GOLD analysis project Ga0101943, IMG submission 75244) | Hot spring sediment bacterial and archeal communities from British Columbia, Canada, to study Microbial Dark Matter (Phase II) - Dewar... ... | reverse complement strand
GGCAGGGCCGTGTCGCCCGCCCGGGTCGTGACGAAGGCCTTCTTCGCCGCGGCGGCCGCGCTCGGGCGCTCGAACCAGAACCCGATCAGCAGGTACGAGCAGAGGCCGACCCCCTCCCAGCCGACGTAGAGCAGCAGGAGGTTCTCCGCGAGCACGAGCAGGAGCATGAAGCCGACGAACAGGTTCAGGTACGCGAAGAACCGCCCGATCCGCGGGTCCTCGGCCATGTAGCCGATCGAGTAGAGGTGGATCAGGGCGCCGACGACGGTGACGACCAGCACCATCGTCACCGAGAGCGGGTCCACGCGCAGCTCGGCCGCGGCGCGGAAGGACCCGGCGCGGATCCACTCGAACAGGTGCACGACGCGCGTGCGCTCGGCCTCGGGCAGGTCGAGGAGGCGCGCGGCGATCCCCACGGCGAGCGCGGCCGAGGCCGCGACCGTCGCCGTGGCGAGCCAGCCGGCGAGCCGCCCGAGGCGCCGCCCCGCGAACAGGAGCACCGCCGCCCCCGCCAGGGGCAGGGTCGGCACGAGCCACACGAGATCCAGCGCTACCACCGCAGCTCCGCGAGGTCGTCCACGTTCGCCGTCCGACGGCGGCGGAAGACGGACACGATGATCGCGAGGCCGACGACGACCTCGGCGGCCGCGACGACGAGCGAGAAGAACGTCAGCACCTGGCCGGTGAGGTCCCCGTGCAGGCGCGAGAACGCGACGAGCGCGAGGTTCACGCCGTTCAGCTGGAGCTCCACCGACATGAACATCACGAGCGCGTTGCGGCGCACGAGCACGCCGACCGTGCCGATCGTGAACAGGGCCGCCGAGACCACGAGGAAGTAGGCGACGGGCGTCCTCACGGCGCGACCTCCAGCTCCTCGGGCTCGGTCGTCGCGGCCTCGGCGGGGGGCGCGGGCGCCTTGCGGTGGGCGAGCACCATCGCCGCGACGGCCGCGACGATGAGCAGCACGGAGGTGGCCTCGAACGGGAGCAGGTAGGAGCGGAACAGGGTCCGCGCGAGCGCCCGGGTGCTCGCGCCCTCGGCGAAGACCGCCGGGCCCCTCGCCGCGAACCCCACCCCCGCGTGGATCGCCGTCACGAGCTCGGCGAGCACGGCGAGGCCGAGCACCACGGCGCCGGTGCGCTGCCACCGCAGCGGCTCGAGGAGCGCCTCCTCGCGGTCGACGCCGAGCAGCATGATCACGAACAGGAACAGCACCATGATGGCGCCCGCGTACACGATGATCTGGACGGCGAACAGGAACGGCGCGTCGAGCATCAGGTAGAAGACGGCCACCGTCACGAGGTTCACGACGAGCAGCAGCGCCGCGTGGACCGCGTTGCGCTGCAGCAGCATCCCGATCGCCGACCCGACGGAGATCGGCGCGAAGACCCAGAAGGCGATCTGCTCGGCGCTCACCGGCTCACCCCTCCCGGTCCACCTCGTCCGTGCCGAGGGGCGGCGGCGGCTCGAGCAGCTGCTCCTTCGTCCAGATCGCCTCCTCCCGCGAGGTGAACGACAGCTCGTAGTAGCTCGTGAGCGTGAGCGCCCGGGTCGGGCAGGCCTCCACGCACAGCCCGCACATGATGCAGCGCAGGTAGTTGATCTGGTAGTCCTTCGCGTACCGCTCGCCCGGGCTCACGGGGTGCTCGGGGTCGTTCTCGGCCCCCTCGACCCAGATCGCGTCCGCGGGGCAGGCATAGGCGCACAGCTCGCAGCCGATGCACTTCTCCAGGCCGTCCTCGTGCCGGTTCAGCCGGTGGCGGCCGATGTGCGAGCGCGGCGGCGGCGGCACGATCACGTGCGGGTACGGCTCGGTCACGTCCCGGCGGAAGACCTGGCGGAGCACCGTCGCCATCCCGGCCGCGAGCGCCCCCACCGCCGAGCCGAGGTCCACGCGCGGGCGGCCGCTCACCGCCCCACCTCCGCCGGCCGGCGCGGCCGCAGGAGCGGCCAGGCCAGGCTCCCCGCGAGGAGCGCCCCCACCACGACGGCCATCCCGGTCACCACCGCCCGGCGCCCGTAGACGTCGGGGAGCACGACGACGGCGCCGGTCACGAGCACCCAGACGAGCCCGAAGGGGATCAGCACCTTCCACCCGAACGCCATGAGCCGATCGAACCGGATGCGCGGCAGCGTCGCGCGCACCCACACGTACACGTAGACGATCGCGAGGACCTTCGCGAGGAACCACAGCGTCGGCCACACCCACGGCAGGACGTCGGGGGCCGGGCCGCGCCAGCCACCGAGGAACAGCGTCACCGCCACCGCGGCCACCGTCACGGTGTTCACGTACTCGCCGAGGTAGAACAGGGCGAACCGGATGCCCGAGTACTCGGTGTGGAAGCCGGCGACGAGCTCGGACTCGGCCTCGGGCAGGTCGAACGGCGGGCGGTTCGTCTCGGCGAGGCCGGCGATGAGGTACACGACGAAGGCCGGGAACTGCGGGATCACGTTCCAGATCCGCTCCTGGGCGGCGACGATCTCGGACATCCGCAGGCTGCCGGAGTACATGAGCACCGCGACGAGCGCGAGGCTCATCCCGATCTCGTAGCTGATCATCTGCGCCGAGGAGCGCACCGCCCCGAGGAGCGGGTAGTTCGAGCCGCTCGACCAGCCGGCGAGCACCACGCCGTAGACGCCGAGCGAGCCCATCGCGAGGACCCACAGGACGCCGATGTTGGGGTCGGCGAGCTGGAAGCGGACCTCGCGCTCGAAGAGCGTCACGCCGGTCCCGAAGGGGATCACCGAGAAGGCGAGGAACGCCGGCAGCATCGCGACCACCGGCGCGATGAGGTACACGGGTCGGTCGGCCATCGCGGGGACGATCCCCTCCTTGAAGAACAGCTTGATGCCGTCGGCGAGCGTGATGAGCACGCCGCGCGGGCCCGCCCGCATCGGGCCCATCCGGGTCTGCATGTCCGCGATCACCTTCCGCTCGACCCAGATGAGCAGCATCACGGTGACGAGCAGGCCGAAGAAGACCACGACGACCCGCCCCGCGAGCAGCGCCCAATCGAGCAGGTCCATCACGCGACCCCCTCGACCGCCGCCGGCTCCGCGTCGGAGGGCTCCGCCGCCGCCTGGAGCTCGACGCCCACCGTGAAGCCCCCGGTGAGGAGCTCGTTCGCGGCGAGCCCCGGCTGGTTGAACGGCACGAACACGGCTCCGGCCGCCACGGTCCCGCCGACGCGGGCGCGCACGACCGCCTCCCCCGCCGCGGTGCGCAGCCGCACCCACCCGCCGTCCCGGACGCCGACGGCCTCGGCGTCCTCGGGGTGGAGCTCCGCGAAGGGCTCCTCCTCGAGCGCCGCCTTCAGCTCGGTCGCGCCCTCGGAGAGCCTCCCCTCGTCGACGAGGAGCGGGTAGGTGAACAGCACGCGCTCGGCGATCCACTGGGGCGGCCCCGCGGCGGCCCAGGCCGTGGAGCGCAGGGGGACCTCGCGCGGCGCAAGGAGCGGCGCCGCCTCGGCCCGCAGCGCCTCGAGCGAGTCGAACCCGAGCCCCGGGCCCATCGCCTCGGCGAGCCCCACGAGGATCTGCCAGTCCGGCCGGGCCAGGCCGAGCGGGGGCCGGGCCGGCCGCAGCGGCTGCGGCCTGCCCTCCCACGTCGAGAGGTGCCCCTCGCGCTCCGCAGCCGCTGCGGCCGGCAGGAACGCGTCGGCGTAGGGCTCGAGCGCTCCGAGCTCGAGGGAGATCACGACCTTCGCGCGGGCGTTCTCCAGGGCACGGCGCGCGAGGGCCGCGTCCGGCAGGTCCCGCAGGGGGTCGACCCCCACGAGGAACAGCACGTCGAGCTCGCGCGCCGCGGCCGCGCGGCAGATCCCCATCGCGTCCCGCCCGGGGGTCGTGGGGACCTCGCCCCAGACCGCCTCGACCTCCGCCCGCTCGGCCGCGTCCGCGACGCGCCGGCCCCCGGGGAGCAGGGCGGGGTGGACCCCGGCCCGCAGCGCCCCCGGGTCCCCGGCCCGCCGGGCGAGCAGCGCGAAGCGCGCGCCCGTCCGCTCGGCGAGCGCGAGCGCGACGTCCGCCGCGAGCGGGTGCTCGCAAAGGCGCGGCCCCGCGAGCACCACGGCCCGCTCCCCGGCCGCTGCCAGGGCCGCCGCGATCCGCCCCTCGGGGGTCCCCTCCGGGACGCCCGCCTCGAGCGCCTCCCGCACGCGCTCGAGCGCGTACGCCTCGTGGCCCGGCCGGACGAGCACGTGCTCGGCGACGTCGTGCAGCCGCGTGCGGCGAGCGTGGAGCACGAAGACCTTCGCGCCCCGCCGGGCGGCCTTGCGGATCCGCAGGTGCAGGATCGGGAGCTCCTGCTCGGCGTCGAGCCCGGCGACGAGGATCGCCTCGGCCCGCTCGACGTCCCGGTAGGTGACGGACATCGGGCGCGCGGCCGCGAGCTCCTCCGCCCGCCCGCCGTGGAACGCCCGCCGATGATCCAGGTCGTTCGTCCGCAGCACCGTGCGGGCGAGCTTGGACAGCGCGTAGGCGTCCTCGTCGAGGAGGCGGCCGCCGGCGAGGATCCCGACCCGCCCGGTGCGGCACCAGCCGGCGACCTCCGCGAGGACCTCGTCGAAGGAGACGGGCTCGAGCCCCCGGCCCCGCAGGAGCGGCGTCGTGACGCGCTCGGGGCGATCGGGGGCCGAGAACGCGAAGCGCCCCTTGTCGCAGGTCCACGCGTCGTTCACCTCGACGTTGTCCCGCGCGAGCACCCGCACGACCTTCCCTCGCCGCACGTCGATCCGCACGTTGCAGCCGGCCGCGCAGTGGGCGCAGACCGAGTCCGTGCTCGACAGGTCGAAGGGGCGCGCGACGAACCGGTACGGCGTGGCCGTGAGCGCGCCGACGGGGCAGATCTGGATCGTGTTGCCGCTGAACGGCGAGCGGAAGTCCTCACCGGCCGCGATCGAGACGACCTGCCCCGCCCCCCGGGCGAACATCTCGATGAAGCGGTCGCCGGAGATCTCGTCGCAGAACCGCGTGCAGCGGGCGCAGAGCACGCAGCGCTCGCGGTCGAGGTTCACCAGGGGCGAGAGCGGGACCGGCTTCTCGTAGGTCCGCTTCGGCTCCACGTACCGGCTCTCGCCGGGGCCGAACGCGAGGGCCTGGTCCTGCAGGGGGCACTCGCCGCCCCGGTCGCAGACCGGGCAGTCGAGCGGGTGGTTGAGCAAGAGGAACTCGAGGTTCGCCTCCTGGGCCCGCCGCACGAGCTCCGAGGTCACCTGCGTCCGCACGACCATCCCCGGCGCCACGGTCGTCGTGCACGAGGTGAACAGCTTGGCCTGCCCCTCGATCTCGACGTAGCACTGACGGCAGGCGCCGGCCGGCGCGAGGAACGGGTGGTCGCAGAAGCGGGGGATCTCGATGCCGAGCTGCTCCGCCGCCCGGATCACCAGGGTCCCGGCCGGCACCGTGATCTCCCGCCCGTCGATCGTGAGCGTGACCGGCTCGGTCATCGCAGCACCTCCGAGAGCGGGATCGTCACGCGCCCCGGCCCGGGCCGCGACGGGGCGGCCGGCTCCGGCTCCGGCTCGGGCTCGGTACCGAGCCCCGGCCCCCGGCCGCTGAAGGGGCACCGGCGCTCGGCGATGTGCCGCTCGAGCTCCTCGCGGAAGTACCGGAGGCTCGAGCGGATCGGGCTCACGGCGCCGTCCAACAGGGGGCAGAAGCCGCGGAAGAGCATGTTCCCGGCGAGGTCCTCGAGCAGCGGCAGGTCCTCCGGGCGACCGTAGCCGGCCTCGATCCGCTCGAAGATGCGCTTCACCCACCAGGTGCCCTCGCGGCACGGCGTGCACTTGCCGCAGGACTCGTGCGCGTAGAAGCGCACCATGCGCCGGGCGGCGTCCACGATGCAGTCGGTCTCGTCCATGACCATCACGGCCCCGGTCCCGAGCATCGAGCCCGCCTGCTGGAGGGACTCGAAGTCGAGCGGGACGTCCAGGTGCTCGGCCGTGAGCATCGGGGTCGAGGAGCCCCCCGGCGTCCAGGCCTTCAGCGCCCGGCCGCCGAGCACCCCGCCGGCGTGCTCCTCGAGCAGGACCCGGAACGGCGTGCCCATCGGCAGCTCGTAGTTGCCCGGGCGCTCGACCTTGCCGGAGATCGAGAACACCTTCGTGCCGGGGGAACGCTCGGGACCGATCGCCGCGAACCACGCCGCCCCGTTGCGGAGGATGTGGGGCACGAAGCAGAGCGTCTCCACGTTGTTGATGACGGTCGGGCTCGCGTACAGGCCCTCGATCGCGGGGAACGGCGGCCGCTGGCGCGGCTGACCGCGCTCGCCCTCGAGGGAGGAGAGCAGGGCGGTCTCCTCGCCGCAGATGTACGCGCCGGCGCCCCGGTGCAGGACCACGTCGAGCCGGTAATCGCTGCCGAGCACGCGCTCGCCGAGGACGCCGTGCTCGTAGGCCTCGGCGAGCGCCCGTTGCAGGACCGAGCCCGGCCACAGGAACTCCCCGCGGCAGTAGATGAAGGCGAGGTGGCTGCGGATCGCGTAGGCGGCGATCGCGATGCCCTCGAGCAGCTGGTGGGGCTCGCGCTCGACGAGCTCCCGGTTCCCGAAGGTGCCCGGCTCGGACTCGTCGAAGTTGGCGACGACGTAGGTCGGCTTGCCGGTGTCCTGGGGCACGAACGACCACTTCAGGCCCGTCGGGAAGCCCGCGCCGCCGCGCCCCCGAAGCCCCGAGGCCTTGACCTCGGCGATGACCTCCTCGGGCGCGAGCTGCAGGGCACGGCGCAGCCCCTCGTAGCCGCCGGCGCGCACGTAGCCCTCGTAGGAGACGACGCTCGGGTCGTCGAAGTGGGCCGTGACGATCCGGGTCGGCTCGCTCACGCCAGCTCCTCCACCCCGGCGAGGACCCGGCAGGCGTGCCGGAAGTCGCGGGGCGCCGCGCCGCGGGCTGCGCGGCGTCGCAGACCTTCCAACCCGAGGAGGTGCACCATGCGCTGGGAGAAGCCCGATTTCGAGGTGGTCGAGCTCTGCATGGAGATCACCACCTACATCCACCACCGGTAGGTCGGGCCATCGACCACCGGTAGGTCGGGCGGTGGTGGGGGTCCCGGCTCGCCGGGACCCCCACCACGGCGCGACCGGTTCGCCATGCAGGTCCGGGTGCTGGGCTCCGCGGCCGGCGGCGGGCTCCCGCAGTGGAACTGCGACTGCCCGAACTGCCGGGCCGTGCGCCGCGCGGACGGCCGGGTGCGCGCGCGGACGCAGTGCTCGATCGCGGTCCGCGCTGCGGGCGGGCCGTGGTTCCTCCTCAACGCCTCGCCGGACGTGCGCGCGCAGCTCGAGCGGATCCGGGACGGCGCGCCGTCCGGCGTGCGCCGGAGCCCGATCGCGGGCGTGGTGCTGACGGACGCCGAGCTGGACCACACGGCGGGTCTCATCGTGCTCCGCGAGGCGACGGAACCGCTCCGCGTCTACAGCACGCCGGCGGTCCGCGAGGCGCTCACCGACGGGTTCTCCGTCCTCCGCGCGCTCGAGGCGTACTGCGGCGTGGACTGGCGGCCGCTCGAGCCCGGGGTGCCCGTACGGCTCGACGGCGGGCCCGGCGGCGCGCTCGAGCTGGAGGCGTTCCGGGTGGCGGGCGGGCCGCCGAAATACGTCCGGTCCGGCGCCGCCGGCGACTGGGTGGTCGGCGTCACGGTGCGCGACCTCGCCACGGGCGGCGCCGTCACGTACGCGCCCGCGCTCGCCGAGCTGGACGACGACGTGCTCCGCCGCCTCGCCGCGAGCCGCGCGCTGCTCGTGGACGGAACCTTCTGGCAGGACGACGAGCTCGCCCGGCTCGGGATCGCCGCCCGGTCCGCGCGGGCCATGGGTCACGTCCCGCTCGCGGGGGGGGCGGACGCCGCGCTCGAACGGCTGGCCGCGCTCCGCGGGCCGCGCAAGATCCTCGTCCACATCAACAACACGAACCCGGTGCTCCGGGAAGACTCGCCGGAGCGCCGCGCGGTGGAGGAGGCCGGCGTCGAGGTGGCGCACGACGGCCTCACACTCGAGCTGTGACGCGGAGCGACCCCATGGCCGTCGTCGTCGCAGAGCGGAACGGGGCGCCGTGGACGGAGGCGGAGTTCCGGGCGGCGCTCGAGGCGCAGCGCGCCCGCTACCACCACCTCCACCCGTTCCACGTGCGGATGAACGCGGGCGCGCTCTCGCCGGACGAGCTGCGCCGCTGGGCGGCGAACCGCTTCTATTACCAGAAGTGCATCCCGCTCAAGGACGCGGCGATCCTGTCGAATTGCCCGGACCCCGCCGTGCGGCGGCTCTGGGTCCGGCGCATCCTCGACCACGACGGCCGCGCGGAGGGCGAGGGCGGGATCGAGTCGTGGCTCCGGCTGGGCGAAGCGCTCGGGCTCACGCGTGAGGAGCTGTGGGACGAGCGCCACGTGCTGCCGGGGGTGCGCTACGCGGTCGACGCGTACGTGACCTTCTGCCGGACCCGGCCGTGGATCGAGGGGGTCGCCGCGTCGCTCACGGAGCTCTTCGGGCCGGCCGCGATCCGCGAGCGGCTTGAGGTGGCGAGCTACCTCCACCGCGGCGTGCGCTTCGTCTTCGAGAACGAAATCGACGGCACGCGCGAGGTCTTCCAGCAGGCCGACGGGCTCGCCGCCTACCTGAAGAAGATCGCCGCCGAGCGTGGCGCGCGGCCGGTCCACGAGGCGCCGTTCACGCTGGTGCGCGACGGCGAGGAGGGCGGCCTGCGGCTCGAGGGCCGCCTGATAGATCCGCTGCAGCCGGAACCGCCCCGTCCGAACGATGTCGCAGGCACGGAGGGCGTCCTCGACCTGGCCGCTCCGCCGGAGGAATCGCTGCCGGACGTTCGGGCTCGTCCAACGGCGATCAGCGTCGTCGTCGCCGGCGTCGGCCACGTCCCCATGGACGCTCATCGAGGCCGCCCCGGCACCGAGGGCCTGCCGGGGTCGAGCCGGCGCGCGAGATGGATCGAGGGCCTCGTCAATCGAGACGATCGGGTCGAGAGGATCGAGTCGAAGCGTCACCGCCTCGGCACCGTCGGCCGCGGCCGCGGCCGACGTCGCGACCACCAGGGCGAGCGGCTGTCCCGCGAAGTAGGCCTCCTTCGCGGCAAGTGGAGCGAACATCCGGAGGTCGTCGAGGGCGCTGATGCCGAGATCGGAGGCCGTCAGCACGTCGACCACACCGGGCGTCGCGAGGGCCGCCGACGGATCGATGTCGACGATCCGAGCGCGGGCGTACGGACTCGTGACGAGACGGGCGTGGAGCATGCCCGGCCAAGCCACGTCTCCGGCGTACCGAGTCGCTCCGGTCACGTGACCGAGGGCATCGAGCCGGGGCTGGCGAGAAGCTGGCAAATCACTCATGCGACGACACTCCTCGACGCTGGGCTGTCAGCGACGATGACGCCCTTCACCTGGCTCAGCCCGATGTCGATGACGCCGACGGCTGCCTCGCGCCCGTGCCGCAGCCGACCAGCAGGGACGAGGGTCCTTGGCTGAGGCTCGGCCGTTTCCAACGATCGCGCGTCCATGGCGGTGGAGGACGGGTCCGCTACCAGTACCGCATGGCGGCCCGGAAGAGATCCTCCAGGTCGGCACGTTCCGCGGGTCGCGGCGAGAGCTTCGTGACGCGGTGCTGCGGCAGGGTCCGTTCAGCGAGGGCCTCGGCGTCGGCGACGGAGTAGCCGACGCCCTCGAGACCGTTCGGCATGCCGGTCCGGCGCATCAGTGCGATGAGTTGGGTCGCAAGCAAGTCGCCGGCGTCGGCGGGGCGCGCGTCACGCACGTCAGCACCGAGGAGCGCCGCCGCCTGGAGGTGGCGCTCGGGATTCGCAGCAGCGGTCCAGCGGAAGACGGCCGGGGCGTTGAGGATGACCGCCATTCCGTGGGGGACGAGAGGCCGGCCCTCTGGATAGCCCGGAGCAGTGAAATCACGAACGAGCCCCGAGACGGCGTAGCTCATCCCATGCGGGAGATGGACGCCGGCGTTGCCAAAGCCGATCCCGGCATAGGTGGCCGCGAGAGCCATCGCTTCCCTGGCCTCGGAGTCGTTCGGGTCAGCGACGATCCTCGTCAAGTGCGAGGCGACGAGTCGGGCCGCGTGCTCCGCCCAGATGTCGCTGAACGGGTTGCTGCCTTGGTAGGCGGGTCGCAGCAGCGGCCGCTCGGGTGCCGGGCGCTCGCGATACGGGCGAGCTGTGAAGGACTCCAGGGCATGCGAGAGGACATCGAAGCCGGCGCACGCGGCGACGGTGGCCGGGAGCGTCCGAAGGTTGTCCGGATCCACGATGCCCACGGTCGGCCGCAGGCGGCGGTGGGCGATACCCGTCTTGGCTTGGAGCTCTCGGAAGTCGAAGATGGCGACGCCCGTCGTCTCGCTGCCGGTGCCCGCCGTCGTCGGAACGGCGATGAGGGGCCGGAGCGGGCCTGGCGGCGGCAGCCCCCGGCCGATCGGCGGGTTGACGTAATCGAGGAACGGGGCGGGGTAGGTCGAATAGAGGTTGGCGGCCTTCGCCGTGTCGATGGTGGACCCTCCACCCACCGCGACGTACCCGTCGTAACTGCCCCCACTGGCCGCATCGGCAGCTGCCCGGAAGGATGCGTCGGTGGGCTCGACCTCGACGTCGTCATAGAGGTCGGCCTCGATCCCGGCGCCTCGCAGCGAGTCGAGCGCCGTGGCGACGGGGGGCAGATCCCGCAGCCGACGATCGGTGCACCGGAGCAC
>Ga0101943_1002577_pt1 | contig 10717 bp, 8 predicted proteins | sample DewCreD2012metaG_5_FD_75244 | JGI IMG/M metagenome (GOLD analysis project Ga0101943, IMG submission 75244) | Hot spring sediment bacterial and archeal communities from British Columbia, Canada, to study Microbial Dark Matter (Phase II) - Dewar... ... | reverse complement strand
AGGCAGATCGCGGTCCGCGACCCGAGCCGGCGCAGCGCGTCGCCGAGGCCGATCGTGGTCGTGGTCTTGCCTTCCCCGGCCGGGGTCGGGGTGATCGCCGTGACGAGCACGAGCCGGCCGCGCGGCCGCGCCTCGAGCGGGGCGATCCCGGCGAGATCGACTTTGGCGACGTGTCGGCCGTAGGGCACGAGGAGGTCCGCCGGGATGCCGAGCTCGCCCGCGACCTCCTCGATCGGCCGCAGCCGCGCGGCACGGGCGATCGCGAGGTCGGAAGGCTGCTCGTCCATCGAAGCGGGCCTCTCGGGCGGGGTGAAGGCGCCCGGAGCCTAGGCGGAACGGCGCCGGCGAGGGAGAGGCCCGGGCGCAGCCCGGGAGCGCGGTGGCTCGGGGGCCGGTTCGGCACGGGGGCCGGGCCGGTTCGGTGCCCCGGTCTCTCAGGGACCGCGGTAGAAGAGGTGCGGGCCGAGCTGCAGGCTCGTGCCGGCGAGCAGCCGGTAGACGAGGTCCTGCGGCCGCGGCGGTGGGGTCGGCCGGCAGCCCTGCGGGTCGCAGCTCTGCGTGGGGTCCCAGCCCTGCGGCTGGAGCCCGAGCCGGCCGTCGCGGCCGCGCCAGAGGCCCCAGACCCGCTGCACGAGGCCCGAGGGCAGCCAGCTCGTCTCGAGGTAGCGGCCGTCCTCGAGCAGCTCGAGGCGGATCGTCGTGCGGCGGCCCTGCGCGTCGCTGGGCCAGGCGGTCCAGGCACCGACGAGCTGCGGGTCGATCTGCGCCGCGGGCGGTGGTGGAGGCGAAGGGGGCGGGGGCGGCGGACCCGGCTGCGGGGGCGGGAACGGCTGAGACTGCGGGAAGGGTTGCGGCTGGGGGGGCGGTTGCGGTTGGGGGAGCGGCGAGGGTTGCGGCTGCTGCTGCGGCTGGGCCGCGTCGGCGAGCGCGAAGCCCGAGAAGGCGAAGCTGCCGGTGCCCCAGGCGGCGATGCCGACGGCGCCGCGCCCGAAGCCCTGCTCGGCGAGCGTGCCGAGGGGCCGGCCGTCGGCGAGCACGGTGAGGGTGGTGCCCTGCTCGACGAGCTCGAGGCGGACGCTCGCTCCCGGGCGGGCGACGCCCGGCCAGGTACGCAGGGTGGAGAGCACGAGGCCACCCCCCTCGCGGGCCTCGGCGCGCAGCGCGAGCCCGCCGGAGCCGTCGAGGAGCAGGTAGAAGGCGCGCTCGGCCGCCTCCTCGACGCCGTAGGCGACGCCGCCGCCGCGACCCTGCGGCGCGCCTTCGGCTGCGACCGTGAGCGCCACCCGCCGGCGCCCGGCCGGCGGCGGCTCGCCCGGCACGAACATCCGCCAGAGATTGTCGGCATCGCCCGGGTTGCGCAGCAGGAAGCGCCCGGCCTCGACGGCGAGGGTCCAGGGGCCGTCCCGGCCGGTCCGCAGGAGCGGCTGCAGCGGGCCCATGTCGAGTCCGGCGACCGGCGGGCCGGGCGGCTGGGGCTGGGGCTGGGGCTGCGGCTGGGGTCCGGGGCCGGCTCCCTGTCGGGCCTGCGCCTTGGCCTCCTCGATCCAGGCATCCAGGAAGAAGCGGAACATCTCCCAGCAGAGCACGATCCGCTGCTCGTCGCCGCTCCAATAGGCGTTGGCGAAGCCGCAGTCCTGGGCGATCACCGGGATCTCGCCGGGCGGCAGCAGCAGCACCTCGTTGAGCGCGTCGACCATCTGTGCGAAGCCGCCGCTCTGGCGCATGCCCTCCTCGAGCTCGCGGCCGAAGGCGCTGCGCGTTTCGCCGTAGAGCAGCCGCAGCCGGCCGTACTCGCCGGCCGGCCGGGGCTGCCCCTCGGGCACGTACTTGCCGGCGAACAGCCGCTCCCAGGCCTTCTCCTTCTGGGCGTACTCGACCTCGCACTTGCGGGCCCTCGGAACCGGCATCTCGGCCTTGACCACGAGCGGCCAGAAGCGGCCGGGATCGCTGCCGTAGATCAGGCAGAGGATGTTGTAGTAGCGCTGGATGTCGAGGCTGTGCTCGTCCCACCAGGGAAAGGCGCGGCCGCGCCGCAGCGCGCCCTCGGTCCCCTTCCACAGGAGCCGCCAGGATTCGGCCGCCAGCACGAGCGCCTCGATCGCCACCTGGGCGTCCTGCCCGCCGGCTTCCCGGGCGCCCTTGAGCAGCACCCACGCCGCGAACTCGTCGACCACGTCCTCCTCGCGCCCGACCGTCGGCAGGTCCAACAAGTCGATCAGCGCGTGGCCGAGCTCGTGCAGGAAGACGAACACCATGGCCGAGCCCGTGAAGCGCGCCGCCTCCTCGGTCAGCCGCTCGACCGGGTCCGCCGGCCGGGCCGGGGCGGCCGCCGCGAGCAGCAGGGCCAGCGCCAGGGCGAGGCGGCGGAGCGGGCCGCGCACGCCTACCAGCCGGTCATCGAGTTGAGAATCGGAACGTAGAGCTCGCCCACGAAGGCCGAGAACTGCGGGGCCGGGCCCACGATCGTGCGGAGCCCGGCGCGGCCCACGGCGGTGCCGTAGCCGCCGACGTTCTGCGCGGCGGCAACCAGCACGACGATCTGCTGGCCGGCGCGCACCGCGCGGATCCGCCACTCGGTGGTCAACAGCGCGCCGGTCTGCACCGACCACTCCTCCTCGCGCAGGAGCTGCGGCGGGCCCAGCCGCTGGGCGAGCTCGGCGAGCTTCTGGTCGACGAGCGCACCGGGGTCGACGAGCGTCGTGGTCATGCTGGCGAAGCCCTCGACCAGGTGCAGCCCGTCGGGCGAGGCGACCCGCACCTGGGCGAAGTCGACGGCGAGCCCGGAGGAGTTGCGCGCCACGGAGAAGACCTGCCAGCCCTCCGGGTGGGCGACCGACACGGTCGGGATGGAGCGGTCGGTGTGCCGCTTCCAGCCGCGCGGCGGCGCGCTCACCCGGGTCTGGCCCTGGGCGACCGATTCCGAGAGTTGCTTGAAGAGCTGGACGATCGCCTCGATGCCGGCGTCGCCGGTGGCGTCGCCCTGGACCACCGGTGGTGCCGGGGCGGGGGCCGGCGGCCCCCCCTGCTGCTGCCAGGGCCCCGGCTGTGGCGGTTGCCAGGGACCGGGTTGCTGCTGCCACGGACCGGGTTGCTGCCAGGGTCCGGGCTGCTGCCAGGGCCCGGGCTGTTGTTGCCAGGGCCCGGGCTGTTGCCACGGACCGGGTTGCTGCTGCCAAGGCCCGGGCTGTTGCCACGGACCGGGCTGCGGCTGCCACGGACCCGGCTGGGGTTGCGGCTGGGGCTGGGGTTGGGGTTGCGGCTGGGGCTGGGGCGAGGGCTGCGGTGCCGGCGGCGGCGGGCCCAGTTGGGCGAGGGTGAAGTTGCGGAAGGCGAAGCTGCCGGTGCCGAAGGCGACGATGCCGACCTGGCCCTGCGCCAGCTCGGCCCCGGGGAGTTCGCCCAGATCGACCCCGTCGACGGCGAGCCGCACCCCGGCCGGCCCCTCGACCAGCTCGAGGCGGTGCGCTCGCGCGAGGTCGGGCGGGCCCGGCCAGCGCTGCAGCACCTCGACCTGGTTGCGGGAGAAGCGCGCCGCCACGATCTGGCCGGGCGAGAGGAGCAGGAAATGCTCGCGCTGCTCGGTGCGGCCGAACAGGAGCCCGGCGCCCTCGGTGCCCTGGTCGGTCCGGCCCGACAGCTCGACCGTGACGCGGCGCGGTCCGGCCGCCGCCTCCTGCAGCCAGAAGCGCACGATGCCCGAGGGGCTCGTGCTGTTGCGCATCACCCAGCCGGCCTCCTCGAAGCCGTAGCTCCAGGCGCCGTCCTGGCCGGGGGTCAGCGCCAGCGGGCCCATGTTGGCGCGGGCGCGCAGCTCCGGATCGTCCGGCCGCGGTGCCGGCGGCTGCGGTGGGGGCGCCGGCTGGGGCCGGGGTTGCGCCACCGGTGGCTGCGGCGCCGGCTCCGGCGGTGCCGGGGGTTGCGGCTGGGCGACGGGTGGCTGGGCGACGGGTGGCTGGGCGACGGGTGGCTGGGCGACCGGCGGTTGCGGGGCCGGTCCGGCGTCGGCGGCGAGCGCGAAGCCGGCGAAGCGGAACGTGCCCCTGCCGGCCGCCACGATGCCGATCCCGCCCTCGCCCATGCCCCGCCCGCCGAGCCCGCCGACGCTGTCGCCGTCGAGCAGGAGGCCGATCTCGCCGCCGCGCTCCTCGAGGCCGAGCCGGGCGCTCCGGCGTCGCGTGAGCTCGTTGTCGATCGTCATCACCCGGCTGAGGCCGCCGGCGTCGCGGCGCATCACCACGGCCTTGCCGTCGCCGGTCAGGGCGAAGACGTAGTAGAAGCGCGGGTCGGGCTTGAAGGCGTAGAGCAGCCCGGCCCAGGCGGCCGCGTCCTCGGCCTGGACCTCGACCCGGGCCTCGACCCGCCGGGCACCGCGGCCGCGTCCCTCGAGGTCGGTGTAGTAGTAGCGGATGTCGCTCGGCCGATTGCGGTTCTCGAGGACGTAGTGGCCGTCCTCGTGGCGGCCGCTCCAGACCCCGTCGTCACCGACCAGCACGGCGCCGGCGAGCGGTCCGAGACCGGCCGGATCCTCGGCCGCACGGCCGGCGGCGGGCGCGAGCAGGACGAGGGCCACGAACGCGAGGCGGAGGCCGAGGCTCCGCAGCCCTGGGGAACGGCCGAGCCGCATCGTCGCCTCCGCCATCGGTTGATCCAAGCTTCGTCGCCCGGGGCCACCTGTCAAGCCGTCCCGGCCGAGGCTCAGGGCTCGGCGGTCGTCGCCGGCTCGACCGGCAGCACCGCCTCGTCGGCGCCGGCGCCGGTCGCGGCCGGCTCGACCAGATCGGCCTGCACGAAGCCCTCGATCCGACCGTGGCGCACGCGCAGCCAATCGGCCGCCTCGACCCGCCCGGTCGCCTGCAGCCGCGTGCCCACCGGCAGGACCGCCAGCACCGGATCGCGGGTCGAGGGGCCACGACGGAGGTTGGCGCGGCGGACGACCTGCACGGTCGCACCGAGCGGCGCCACAGCGGCCGCGGGCCTCGCCGCCGGCTTCGGGGTCGCGGTGCGTGCCGGGCGGCGCCCGGCGGCAGGATCGCCGGGCGCGCCGGCGCAGGCCACGGGTGCCAGCGCCAGGAGCCCGAGGAGGCTGCGGCGGCGGAGGGCGGAGAGGTCGGTCATCGGGGGACCCGGCGTGCCGCGGCGGCGCCCGGCCGGCACCGCCCCGAGCCCAATTGTGCGGCCTGCGCCCGGTCCGCGGAAGGGCTACCGGCGCCGGTGGCGCAGGCCGGTGCGCCGAGCGGTGGCCGCTCGCCGGCGCGTGGCGCCCTCCGCCGGGCCCCGCTAGGCTCCGGTCACACCCCCCGACCCCGCCGTCGGGTCGAGCCGCGAGGATCCATGAGCGAGTCCCTCCCGCCCGAGCCACCGCTGACCGCCCGCGCCGTGCTGCTCGGCGAGCGGCTCGACCTCAAGGGCCTGACCGTGGCCGAGGGCGGGCTCGGCGACCCGTTGCAGCTCGCCGCGACCGAGGGCCTCGTCGCGTTCGCCTTCCGTTGGGGGGCGGTGACGCTCGTGGGCGGCAGCCCCGAGCGCCAGGCGCAGGTGCTGGCGCAACTTCGCCCCCATCTGAGCCAGCCGCTCGCCGAGCCCGTGGAAGAGCCGGCGCGGATCGTCTTCGGCGCCGCCGAGGACGGTGTCGATCCGGGAGGGACCATCCTCCTCAAGGACGCGAGCCTTCCCCGCCTCGCTCTGGTCGCCGACGCGCTCGCCAAGAGTGCCGCGCTCGCCCATCAAGAGACGACCCTCACCGGCACGATCGACGCCATGGAGCCGTTCGTTGCGGCCCTCGCCGCGACCGGCCGGCTCGCCGCCTCGACGCGTGCCCTGCAACGCACGATCGGTGCGGCATTGTCCGCCCGCTCGCGGGCCACCACCCGGGTCCAAGCCGACGACAAGCCGGACATCTTGTGGGACCATCCGGAGCTCGAGCGGCTGTTCGAACGGCTGGTCGACGAGTTCGAGCTCGAAGAGCGGTCGGCCGCCCTCGACAGGAAGCTCACGCTGATCGGCGAAACCACGACGACGCTGTTGACCCTGGTCCAGGCGCGCCGGACCTATGTGGTCGAGCTCGCGATCGTGCTCTTGATTCTGATCGAGGTGATCAAGGGGTTCTACGAGTCCCTCGCCGGCTGAGGTCGCCCGGGCCATTGACCCGCCCGCTGCTCCGGGCCAGGTTCGCTCGATCGAGAGGGAGGATCGGCCATGCGCGCGCTGAGCCTCGGCGGGGCGATCGTCGCCCTGGCCTCACTCGCAGGGGGTATCTCGACGGCCGCGGCCCAGGGGATCCCGGTCGACCTCGAGCTCGTGCTCGCGGTCGACGTTTCCCGCTCGATGGACCTCGACGAGCAGGAGCTGCAACGCCAGGGTTATCTCGAGGCGATCACCGCGCCCGAGGTGATCCAGGCGATCCGCGCCGGGGCCTACGGGCGGATCGCGCTCACCTATGTCGAATGGGCGAGCCCGGCCCACCAGTTGGTCGTGGTGCCCTGGCGGTTGATCGAGGATCGGGCGAGTGCCGAGGCCTTTGCCGCCGAGCTCGCCGAGGCGCCGATCTCCCGCGAGCGCTGGACCTCGATCTCCTCGGGCCTGCGCTTCGCCGCCGGCCTGTTTGCCGAGAGCCCGTATCGTGGGCTGCGGCGGGTGATCGACGTGTCGGGTGACGGCGCCAACAACACGGGACCGCCGATCGAGCCCGTGCGCGACTGGGTGCTCGAGCAGGACATCGTGATCAACGGCCTGCCGATCATGCTCAAGGAGGCCAACCCCGGCTTCGGCAGCATCAAGGAGCTCGACATCTACTACGAGGACTGCGTGATCGGCGGGCCCGGCTCGTTCGTGATCCCGGTCCGCGAGCGCGAGCAATTCGCCCCGGCGATCCGCCAGAAGCTCGCCCTCGAGGTCGCCGGGCGGACGCCCGCGGTGCTGCCGGCTGCCCTGCCGATCCGCGAGAAGCGCATCGACTGCCTGATCGGCGAGCGGCTGCGGATGCAGTGGATGGACCGTTGAGCCGGGTCGCTCCGACCGGGGGTTCGGATCAGCGCACGAGCCAGAGTGCGAGTTCCGGGAAGAGCAGGACGAGCGCCAGGACGAGGATCTGCATCACCACGAACGGGCCGAAGCTCTTGAAGATCTCGACGAGCTCGGTGTCGGGCGGGGCCACGCTCTTGAGGTAGAAGGCGGCCGGTCCGAAGGGTGGCGAGAGGAACGAGACCTGCATGTTGATGCAGAACAAGATGCCGAACCAGATCGGATCGTAGCCGAGCTGCTTGATGATCGGAACGAAGATCGGCATGCACAGAAGTGCTATGCCGATCCAGTCCATGAAGGCGCCGAGGAACAAGAAGACCAGCATCATCAAGAGGACGATGACGGTCGGCGCGACCTCGAGCCCGGTGATCAAAGAGCCGATCCAGCGCGGCCCGCCGGCCAAGGTGTAGGCACCGATCAGCGTCGAGGCCCCGAAGGTGACCCAGAGCAGGATGCCGACCGAACGGAAGGTCTGCTCGAAGGCCTCGCGCAGGAGCGGCACCCGGAACTCGCCCCGCAGCACGATCAGCGCGAGGACGCCCACCACCCCCATGGTGGCCGCCTCGGTGATCGAGGTGATCCCGCCGTAGATCGAGCCGAGCACGACGACGACGAGCAGGATCGGGCCCACGAGGCCTTTGGAGGCGGCGAGCTTCTGGCCGAGGGTGAGGGCCGGGCCCGCGTCCTCGACCAGAGGTGCGAGCGCCGGGTTCAGCCGCACGCGGATCAAGATGTAGGCGATGTAGATGCCACCCAGCAGCAGCCCCGGCACGATCGCCGCGGTGAACAAAGACGAAATCGGCGTGTCGGTGACGAGCCCGTAGACGATCAGCACGATCGAGGGCGGGATCATGGTGCCGAGCGAGCCGCCGGCGCACACCGAGCCCATGGCGAGCCGCTTGTCGTAGCCGAGCCGCAGCATCTGCGGCAGCGCCACGAGGCCCAGGAGGACGATCTCGCCGCCGATGATCCCGGACATCGCGGCCATGATGATCGCCATGATCATGGTGACGACGCCGACCCCGCCGCGCACCCGGCGCAGCCAGGCGTCGAGCGCGTCGTACATGTCCTTGGCGATCCCCGACCGCTCCATGAGCGAGGCCATGAGGATGAACATCGGCACCGAGATCAGCACGTATTCGGTGCAGAGCGCGTAGATGCGCTGCATCAAGAGACCGAGCCCCGGTACCCCGAATTTGAGGTAGGCGAGGCTCACGCCCAGCATGCCGCAGGCGAAGGCCATCGGCACGCCGGCGGCGAGGAAGAGGAGGAACCCCGCGAGCAGCAGGATCGAGATCGTCTCGATGCCCATGACCTCAGCCCCGCCGCCGGTCGGCCAGGAAATTGCTCACCGCCTGGATCGCGATCAGCACCGTGGTGATCAGGATCAACGGCTTGAGGAGCGCCGGAATGGGTGGGTCCCAGGCGGTGCCGAACCGTTCGAAGGTCGAAAGCGACCGCCAAGCCGAGGTCCAGCCGCCCACCACCATGCCCGTGGCGAAGGCGAGGATGCAAAAGAGCGCCAGGAGATCGAACAGGCGCTTGAGCGCCGGCGGGGCGAGGTCGTAGAGCGGCGTGATCCGGATGTGTTCACGCCGCTGCATGGCGTACACGCCGGCGAAGAGATAGCCGATGCCGGCGACCATCAAGGAGAGCTCGTTGGCCCAGATCGTGGGCGAGCCGAAGAGATAGCGCATCACGACCTCGTAGAAGGTCGCGACCACGATCACACCGAAGAGCAGCATCGTCACACGCGAGATCGCGATCGTGACGCGATCGACGAGGGTCGGTCGCCCGCTCATGCCCCGATCCACCGACGGCTGCACACACGGAACGGGCGGGGCCACCACCCCGCCCGCAGCGATCGCTCCGACGCGCCCGAGGTGGAGCTCAGGCGAGCACGCCGATGCGCTTCATGAAGGCGATCGAGCTCTCGAAGGCTTGCTTGGCGAACGGCGTCCGCTGCGCCCAGCTCTGCCAGACGGCCTGCGCCTGCTCGCGATAGGCGCGCCGGTCGGCCTCCGACCAGGCGTGGAGCGTGACGCCTTTGGCGACGAGCTCCCGCGCGACCTCGGCGTTGACGAGGTTGGTTTGCGTCCAGCGGTCGAGGGCGGCTTTCTTGAGGGCCACCTTGACGATCGCCTTGATGTCGGCCGGGAGAGACTCCCACTTGGCCTTGTTGATCGCCAGGTGGTCCTGCGGCATCGAGTGGAAGCCGGGGTAGGTCGTATGCGTGGCGATCTCGTAAAGGCCCAGGGCCTTGTTGACCGCGAGCGTGCCGGCGTCGGCGCCTTCGACCGCCTTGGTCTGCAGGGCCGTGAACACTTCGCCGAAATCCATCACCACGGGCTTGGCGCCGAGCTTGACGAAAATGTCGGTCTGCATGCCCGGCGGGCAGCGGAACTTCCAGTCCTTGAGGTCGGCGAGGCCGCGCAGCGGCTTGGTCGACACGAGGGATTCCGGCGGATCACCCCAGAAGCCCACGAGCACCATGCCGAACTTGCCGTAGAGCGGCTCGGCGATCTCGCGGCCGCCGCCGACGTCGAGCCAGGCCTGCATCTGATCGGGCGAGTCGTAGCCGCCCAGCATGTCGCCGAAGGCCTGGAAGGCCGCGTCCTTGCCGGGCTGGTAGGCGGCCCCGGTCATGTCGCCGTCGAGGATCCCGGTCGAAGCGGCATCGAAGGTCTCGACCGACTTGACCACCGCGGAGGAGGTGAAGCTCTCGATCTGCACGCGACCGCTGGACATCTCCTCGACGTCTTTGCAGAAGCGGAGAAGATCTTGCCCGGCACCGACTCGGCCGAGTGGTGGGACTGGATCCGCAGCTGGATCTTGGCCTGGCCGCCCGCCACCATGGGTGCTGCGACCACTCCCGCTGCCGCCGCGGCGCCGAGCTGCGCCACCCGCCTGCGTGTCGTTCCGGTCATCCGCGGTACCCCCGACTCGATGTGCGTTGGTCGGGACCATAGGGAGGCCGTAGCACGTGGGCAACCACGCGGCGGAGCATCGGTACCGCGTCCGTGGCGGTTGACCGGGAAGCGGCCTCGGGCGACGCTCCGGTCGGCAGGGGAGGGCCGATGGCCGAAGCGGCCGTGTTGGTGAGCGGAGGTGCCGGGGGTCTCGGTGCGGCGGCAGCCGAAGCCTTGGCCGCGCGCGGCTGTGCGGTGGCGGTCGCCGACCTCGACCTCGATGGTGCGGAGCGGGTCGCCGAGGCCTGTCGGGCGCGGGTGCCGGCCTCCTTCGCGATCGGCGTCGATCTCGCCACGGCCGAAGGCCCGGCCCGCATGGTCGAGGCGGCGGCCGATGGCCTGGGCGGCCTCGACGTGCTGGTCCAGTGCGCCGGTGCGGCCCCTGCCGAGGCCTTCCTCGCCATGACGGCCGAGGCTTGGGAAGTGGCTCTGCTCGTCAACGTGCGGGCCTGCGCGCTCGCCACCGCCGCTGCCGGGCGGATCATGAGGGCCCGGGGACGGGGTGGGCGGATCGTCCACGTCACCTCGGCGGCCGCCCGCATGGCACTCCCGGACTACGCCGCCTACGCCGCGAGCAAGGCCGCGGTCGATTCCTTGACGCGCACGGCGGCGGTGGCGTTGGCTCCCTGGGGCATCAGCGTCACGAGCCTCTCGCCGGGGATGATGGACACGCCGCTCCAGCTCCGCACCGAGGAAACTTTCGCGCGGCTCGCGGGACGCAGCGACCT
>Ga0101943_1002575_pt1 | contig 10725 bp, 7 predicted proteins | sample DewCreD2012metaG_5_FD_75244 | JGI IMG/M metagenome (GOLD analysis project Ga0101943, IMG submission 75244) | Hot spring sediment bacterial and archeal communities from British Columbia, Canada, to study Microbial Dark Matter (Phase II) - Dewar... ... | reverse complement strand
TCACGCAGTCATTGCCAGCATTGAGCGCAGGCGAAGTCGTCAACAAAGCTCTGGTCCATGTTCCGCCGCCGTAATAACCAAGCGGCGTCAAGAGCGGGTTTTGATTGAGAATGTTACCTGTTGTTGTCCCGGTAATGGTCGTGCCGCTTGTGTTGCCGATTAAGTTATTTCCTTGCGAGGTGAGCGTTCCAGCAAAATCAGGACCACCAGACGAAGCACTATTATTTGCGATAATCGTATTCCTCGCGTTGACTGTGCCTCCGTTGTAAATACCGCCGCCGAAGCCGCCGGCCTATTTCCTGACACAGTGCAATTAGCCATTGTAAGCGTGCCAAAGTTGCGAATGCCGCCGCCGCCGCCGGCGCTATTTCCTGACACAGTGCAGTTAGTCATTGTAAGCGTGCCTCCGTTGTAAATGCCGCCGCCGTTGCCGCCGGTATTTCCTGACACAGTGCAGTTAGTCATTGTAAGCGTGCCAGAGTTGAGAATGCCGCCGCCGTTGCCGCCGGGGTTACCATTTCTCACTGTAACGTTGTTGATCGTCAGATTAGCTCCAGTGTTTAGTAGAAAAACTCTAGTTGCATTGTTCCCTGAAATCTCTATCCTCTGCGCGCCTCCGACATTCGTGATCGTCAATGTCCCTGATCCTGAGTTGATCGTAAGTTGCCCCAAAGACGAACTCAGCGTAATCGTGCAAACTCCGCCTGAACAACCAGAATCACTCGTCGGAATGTTGAAGTTGATTGTGTCATTTGCTGTTGTCGAATTCGCAGCTGCTATCGCCTCACGAAGACTACAATTTCCAAACGAGCATGTCCCGTTCGTGTCTGCTGTCTTCGTCACAGTGTAGGTCGCTGCTGAAACAATGCTCACGCAAGCAATGCTTATCAGAAATGGAAAAATCAATCTTGTAAAATCACTCAAGAAATTACTAGACTTATATATTCTCATTTTCTCCCTCCTGGAATTTAGCTCGTCAGAAATTTAATTTAAAAAGTAAGACTTAGCTCTTCAGAAATTTAAAAATTGGTAATACTATTTTAAAACTTTTTTCGGAATTGTAAACCATTATTTTTGTGAATTAAGGTTGAGAGGTAAAATTTTTCAGAGATTCTTGAAATTTTCAGAGGGTTTACGGCTGGTTTTTGACCCTTTATTCAGGAATCACAGTATTGACTGCGAAGAGGATCCTTAACTTTGGAAATTGCTGATTTGGGTTTTTGCTTTAAGCTTAGCGAGTTTTTAGTTTAGCTGTAATGCTATCTTCTTTTGCCCTTTTTCTGAGTTCCTCATGTCATTTTTTTGATTTTCTCACTTCGTCTTGTTTTTTCCTTAACTTTTCTTTTTATTCCTTTTTTTTATGTTTTTTGCTCTTTAGCAATTTAGATTTATTTTCAATGGCGAATTTGATGAGTGCATTTTTGCCTTTAAGTTTTAGCTTTGCAGCTATTTTGAAACGATGATTCTCCACTGTTCGAATGCTAATAGAGAGTTCCTCAGCAATTTCCTTGTTAGTTTTATATTCGGAGATCATATAAAGAATGAGTTTTTCGGTCGATGTTAGAAGATCAAGTTTGGAAAGTCTGCTTTTACCTATGGTACGTTTAAAGAAAAATTCATAAAGTGATGGGCTGATGTAGTTCTGATTCTGGGCAACGGCCTTTATACAGTCAATAATCTCCTCTACTGCATCTTCCTTTAAAACATAACCACAGATCCCTAAGTCAAATGCTAGATTAAGCATTTTTTCATCCTTGTAAAGAGATAGAATTATTATCTTGACCGGAGATCCTGCTTTTTTTAGGTAGCGTACAACTGCCAATCCATCGAGCAATGGCATGTTGATATCAAGAATGGCTATTTCTGCGATTGATTGTTGTAACAGTTGTAAAGCCTGCTCTCCATTTTCAGCCTCAGCGACAACTTCAAACATTGGCTCTGACTCTACTATTTCCCGAAGACCGAGACGGAAAATCGGATGATCATCCGCAATCAAGATTTTTATTTTTTCATCGCTCATCTTTTTTATTTTTTCAAATGATGGTTCATAGCAATATCGATGCTGATAGTTGTTCCCCTTCCTTTTGCGGTTCGAATTGAGCAAGTACCACCAAGCATACGGGTTCTTTCTTTGATACTTATCAGACCTAAATGGCTTCTCTTATTTTGAAGCTGACTTTCCAGGGCAAATCCACATCCATTATCGGAAATTGTTAAAATAATGCTCCCCTTGTTTCTTTTAATTTGGACCGTGGCCTCTGTTGCACCGGAGTGGCGAACGATATTGTTAAGCGCCTCTTGTACTATGCGGTACAGGGTTATTTCTTCTCCTTCTGAAAATAAGCCATCGAGGTCATCTATTTCAAAGAAAAAGTTGATCTCAGAGGATTCAGCAATTTTCTCAATCATCGCCTCGATAGCCTCTTTCAAACCTAACTGTTCCAGATAGGAAGGACGAAGATCATAGGAAATGCGACGAACCTCGGCTAACGCTTGAGTGGCTGTGGCAATTATTTTGTTCAGTTGTTCGGTTATTTTCGGTTCGTTAGAGCTTTGTTTTAAACCAAATGCAGAGTAATTCTTGATAATTATCAAACTTTGTCCTAGGCTGTCGTGAAGCTCTACTGCTATTCTTTTTCGCTCATTTTCTTGTGATTCTATTAGTTTTCTCGAAAACAAAGCCTGCGTTTCATTTAGCTGTTTCAAATGAGCGATGCGAATGCCGTAAATAATGAAAATAAACAACAATACAGCCGATATTACTGATGTGTAAAACCACCATGTTTGATAGAATCTCGGTAATACTTTTATCTGAAGAGTTGTTCCTTTTGAATTCCACACTCCATCGTTGTTGGCAGCAATTACATGAAAGCGAAAATCTCCCGGGGGCAAGTTCGTATAAAATGCTGTGCGGCGGAAATTAGCATCAACCCACCCATTATCATAACCTTCCAGCATGTATTTAAAGCGAGTTTTTTCAGGCGCAACAAAACTCAAGCCGGTGTAACGTATTTCGAGATTAAAAACTCCAGAGGTCAGCTCTATGTTTTCCAGATTTTCAATTCGCTTTTTATCGATTATCACTTCCTCGATAAAAACAGGCGGTATGAGTTTATTGGTTTTTATTTTTCGAGGATCAATAACAACGGCTCCTTTCAAGGTTGGAAACCATAATCTTCCATCCTGAGTACGCCAGCCTGCTGGCTGTCCTCCGCCATTAGTTTCGCGAGTTTGCATTCCGTCGCTATTGTCATAATAAATTGGCATCACCGAATCGACTATTCCTTCAGCAAAATCGTTTAGCTCACGACGGTTGATACGCAAGATTCCACGATTACCGCTCATCCAAAGATTGCCTTCTTCGTCCTCGATAATGCGCGAAATCGTATTATCGGGCAAACCCTCTTGCTTGGTGTAATGAGTGAAATGTCCATTTTTCAGGCGATTCAGTCCACCTCCATAGGTTCCAATCCAGATAACCCCATCTGAGTCTTCATATATGGCGCGAACATGATTGCTAGAAAGACCATTTTCAGTTGTATAGTTAATAAATTGCCCGTTTTCAAACTTGCTGACACCTCCGGTCGTGCCGATCCACAGGGCGCCAGAACTATCTTCGGTGATAAAACGTATATCTTCGCTGACTAATCCATCCTTTTTACCATAAGCTATAAATCTTCCGTTTACGAAACGATTAAGTCCCCCATCGTAAGTTCCAACCCAGAGAGTGCCCTTGCGATCGCGATAGATCGCAAGCACTACTTTTCCTGTCAATCCACTATTCTGAGAATTGTAGCGAGTGAATTTTCCATCTTTAAAGCGAACTAGCCCTCCATTCCATGTTCCAATCCACAGGCTTTTTTCCTTTTCGTCAGCAAACAAAGACCAAACACAGGTGTTTGGTAATCCATCTTTCGAAGTGTAGATCTCAAATTTCTCATTGACTAAACGAGCCAGTCCGCCACAAGCTAGCCCCATCCAGATGTTTCCTTCCCAATCTTGTGTGATAGGAACAACGTTTTGTGCACTTGGAGGAAGTCCCTGTTTTGCACCGTATACAATTAAGCTGGCTACCTTTAATCGTGCTAAGCCTCCCGTGTTCATTCCAATCCATAGATTGTTTTCGCGATCACGAATAACGGTCGTAAAACTACGATCAGGTAACTCTTTGCTTAGACTGTACGAAACTGGCTCTCCGGTTTCGGTATCTATTAAGAATAATCCAGATTTCGTGGCTGCCCACAACAATTTATCGTTTTCTTTATAAAGTGCTCTAACTTCGAGATTTCTCAATCCTTTGTTCAAGATAAACTTACCATCGTAAAAGCGAAATATGCCTGCTTTAGTGGCAAGATACAAACCATTCTCAGTTAATAAAAGGTCATTGACAAGGTCGGGCGAAGCTCTCCTTGATGGGTCGGGTGTCTTAACATGGCCATTTTCAAAATGGATAAGTCCCGAAGCAGTACCGACCCATACTGAGTTTTGATTACTTCCCTCAATGATGCTGTAAATCGCTCGACTAGATAATCCAGTAAGCTGCGAGATATTTTCTAACTCTCCATCTTTGAATCTAAAGAGCCAGTTTTCTGTACCAATCCATAAAGCACCGGAGCTATCCTCGTTGATCGCTGTAACGGTCTCATCGCGTAGTTTCTCGAGTCCTTTAGGCAATTGGAATTTTCCATCGGCGTAACAGATTATGCCGCCTCTTTCCATACCAATCCATAGAGTGCCAGCCCGATCTTCGTGCAATTTAAAAATACGATTACTATGCAAAATCAGAGTATTTGTAGCATCGAATACCGTGAAGCTTATACCATCGAAACGTGCTAATCCACCAGTGGTTCCAACCCAAATATAACCATCTCGCGTTTGAACAATTGAGGTAACTGAGCTTTGTGGTAATCCATTCTCTATTCCCCAATAATCAGCCACGTAAGAAATTGGCCATCGCAACTGCTTTTCAGTTATATTTCCCTGACCTCTATTTACCTGTGTCGCTAAGGAAAAAATCAATAATAGGGTAAGTCTTGAGCTTGTTCGAAGTAGATTTCTAAAGCCCCCAAGCAAGTCATGAATCGAGGTAGCTACGGTCTTGAGTGACGATGTGTATGTTTCGGAAAACATACTTTCTTGACCTAAATTTAGAAAAAATCAGAGAGTCTTTGTCGTGGGGAACGCTCTCTCGCAAATAGAAACTTTCGGCTTAAGAGCTCAAGCAACTACCAGCAGAATCATAACAGATTGTTTAAATCACAGCAAACAAAGCAACTTTGTATCATGACGTTCTTTTACAAAGTACTATGCGATGTTCTTGCAACAGATTTCCTTCAGAGCCGAGCCAAAATAATACCTTGCAATAATCTACAACAATCCAGGATAGAAAGCACAAAAGGCAAGTCATCGTAAAAGACTTGCCTTTTGTGCGAAGCAATGAAATTTCGCTTTAGAAAGTGAAGCGAATTCCAAATTGCACTTGGCGACGCCTGAAGACTAAGCCTCTAACTTCATCCAAGGCTGCCTTGTCACTAGCGGTGGTATAGGGGAAGTTCAGTGAACCAAATGTTCCGTCCAGTCCTGCATAAACCCCCTTAGGCGCGTTGTTAAAGACATTAAAGATACTCAGGCTAGGCTCTAACACCCAATTCTCTTTGTATATTTTAACCGGACGGCTTAGCCTATAATCGGCAGTGAAGCGATTTTGAAAAGGATTAGGATTTGAGTCAGGAACTAAAGGAATCGGCTGAATAACGGCTCCTAATGCTCTCATTTGAGCTTCAGTGAATATGCCAGCGTTGACTAAGCGCTGTCCGTGCGGAGTTAGGCGCCCAGCATACTGAGCATTGAAGGCTGAGATTACCTTATTCAAATCACGAATATTCTTTATCTTCCTACCGAAAGCCCCTATATTTGTGCCAGGGAGGAGATCAACGCGTGGAAGTCCACCACCAATACCACCATCGCCATTTATATCAGATGTGAAGATGCTATTTGCACCGAGTCGCCTTGGAACAAATAGAGATATAGGCGGAGAAGTTGAGAAGCGATAAATTTGATCTAGACGGAATCAGCCAATAAGATCGAAGCTGGCGCTGATGGTAAGAATATGCTTGCGATCCAATCCATTTGGACCGTAGTCATCATTGAATCTTCGATTATTCGTCACGTTAGCAATAAACTCTGGACGATCTCCACCGCCCGTCGATTTGTTACTGCCTAAAGCATAGCCCACGGTGTAGGAGACGTTTTTAATCAAAGAGGTATCTCCAAATTGGAAAATCCCGAGGTTTTCCTTCCCTAGATTTCCAATCATGTAGACTTGTAAGGCTCTATACGTAGAAAAACCACCTGTTAAGAGGCGTGCTCTTGTTAAACTACTTCTTCCAGGAAAGACTGAATCACTCGCTAAGCCAAAGGTAGTTATCCGAGTGCCTGGATTATTGTTTAAGTAGTTCTGAACGAATGTAGGATTGAGAGTATTAGCATTACATCCCGTTTGACCAGGACAAACTACGTTTGCAACACGAGTGCGTGCTGCTGTTTCATTGAAGAAACGAGCGTCACGACGATTTTCTATATCAACCAGGAGGATAGGAAGCCCTATACCGCGTTGGTGTATATAGTCAACCGAGATAACATTGTTCTTGAAGATTTTCCTTTGGAAACCAATGTTGAACTGAATTGAATAGGGTATTCTATAGTCGCCGGGGATTTGTCCGCCAAAAGTAACCCCATTTGTGTTGGCAAATTCAGAGGGGCCTCTTCTGGGGTCATAGTTTTGAATATTGGAATAAGCTGCTTGTACTGCAGTATGTATTCGCCCCAAAGTATCCAACAGACTCCTTATAGGCTGTCCGATCAAACAACTGTAATCGCCGGCAGCAGGATTACAGCCTGGGAAAGGAACGGTACCTATATTTATTGGATTGCCATTTGGACCGACAATTGGACTTGATAAGAAAAGAACAGTTGGTCCGATACCGGTCGTGATCCTTGCGAATTCATCGAAGAGTGAATTATTAAAGATGTAGCCTTCATAGGCCAAGTAAAAGCCACCACGAACGCTGGTCTTTCCGTCTTTGAAAACATCCCATGCAAAACCAAGTTGAGGACTGAAGGCATTCTTCGGGAATTTAGCAACATCACCTAATCTTGGTCCAAACTGATCAAGTTGTGGTAGTCTTGGGGCATTGCGGTCTGCAAAATAATTCGTCTCGTAGTTATAGCGAAGCCCCAAATTGAAAGTTAGATTAGGCAAGACCCTCCATTGATCATTAACATAGAATGAAAAGCGCGTGTTGTATTTTCCTCCAAACGGTAGGTTGTGAGCAGGTCTAGCGGTAAAGAATCCTGCATTTGGACCAGTTGAAGCATCTATAAGCGGATAGTTTAAGGGATCAGTCGCGGATCCGCTCACAGGACCAGCATTGAAATCCCCTATTACAGTCAAAGGACCAGCAAAGTTTGCAAAACCACCTAAAATGATGCGATTTATATCAGCACCGTATTTCAATGTGTGCTTGCTGAATAAGGCGGTGCTGCCATCATACTTGAACTGATAGTTATCCTGGTAGGTTTGCTGTGGAGCCAAATTATTGGGACCTACTGCAAGATCGCCGACTTCTAAAAGGTAAGGAATCCCTTGAGGCGTCTTCAGGAAGGTAAATCCACTTAACTCTCTACTTTCAATTCTGTTGTTGAAGTTAACATAACCAAAGCGGAAGGAATGTGTGAATTTCGAACTGACGAAGTCTAATCCGACGATATGGGTGTTGGTCCAGTCAACATTTTGAAACGGAGACCTTACAGTTCCTAGACTTCTGCTGGTAGAATCATCGTCATTAAAATTGTGCAGGTAAAAAATCTTCACATTATCTCTGGGAGTCCAATCAAGGCGATTTAAAGCATATCTAGCTTTGATTGGAACCGTCGAACTACCGTTGAAGCCAGGAAAGTTTGCTGAGACGTAAGAGCTAAAGTCCTTTTGGTTGAACCTTTCAAAGTTCGAAAAGAAGAAAAGCTTATTATTGATAAAAGGACCTTGGAAACGATATCCTTCCTGGTCACGGTTAAATTCAGGCTTCCTTGCTTCAAATGCAGGCCGCGCATCGAACTTTTTGTCTTGTTTGAAGAAGAAGCCGCTTCCTGAAAACTTATTTCCACCGTAGCGGGTTGCAATACTGATTGCACCAGATGTTGTTAATCCAGAGGTTGAAAGATCGAAGGAAGAACGTTGTAAGTTAAACTCTTGAACTGCATCTGTTGAGAGGTTAGCTACTGTGGTACCGACAGTCTCATCTGTTACATCTATACCTTCAATTTGGACCCTAGTTCCAGTTCCTGAACCACCGTTAACTCTTACTGCACGAAAGGCGTTTTCCTTTGTTGGATCTATATTTCCACCATCAACTAGGGTAACACTGGGTTGTAATACCGCTAGATCGAGAAAGTTGCGTTCATTAAGCGGCAAAATACTGATTTGACGTGTCGTAATAACCCCGTCAACCGTTTGTCTTGTAGTGTCAACCTGAATTTCGGTTGAACCTATATCAACTTGAACTACTTGTTCTTTTGCACCGATTTTCAGGCCAACATCTACTCTAGCAACCTAACCGACTTGAACTACGACATTCTCAACGGTTGCGGTATTGAAACCTTCTTTTTCTATCTTTACAGTGTAGCGCCCTGGGGTTAGTGAACGAACAGTAAAAAGCCCTTCTTCATTACTAGTAACCGTAACTGTTCGCCCAGTCGCAACATCTGTTATGCCTACGGTTGCTCCTTGCACAACCGCACCTTGCGGGTCAGTTACGATTCCTTCTATCGTTCCTGTTGGTGTTTGTGCAAACATACTAAAGGTCAAAACACCAACAAAACCCAAAATCATTAATAACTTTTCAATTGTTTTCATATTGTCTCCTCCATTGAGCTGCAATTTCAAACGCTCGTAGAAGTTCCCGATTTGTAAACTTTTGAGCGTTTTTCGTAAATTAATAACGCAATGAGCATGCCATGAAATCAATATACATGCAAGTCCTTGAAAATACCGTCTCCACACAATAACTTCCAATAAATTTAGAAAAATATCCAAAATTTTGGATATTTTGTTTCGATACGATTTTCTATGATCTGAGCTATGACTTTCTTAAGTTGATTTCTGCTGACAAGGAATTTTATCATGATTTAAAAACTCCCGGCAGATTCCGTTTTTAAAGCTAGATAGGCACTTCAGGCAGAGGCATTCTGAGAATTGCTGATTTAATTTCTTTAAGGTAGATGAATCTAAAGAAAGGCTAAAGCACCAGCATCTTTGGTCCTTAGCGCCACAAGGAAACTTGTTTTGACATAATGGGCAGATTTTATCTTCCATGAATTCTAATTGTCATATTTAGGAAAAACTCATTTAGTTTAATTCGAGACATATTGGGAAAACTGATAACAACGATTCAGTTTCCAGCTAGAAATTCTCAGCTCCGTCGTTTAGAAATTGTGAACACTAGTCTTAAGACGGATGCATCGAGATTTTCAGTAACCCTTGCCAACCTCGAGCACAAAAGATTGAGAGGCTCATTACGATCTTTATTGCACTTAACTAAATTCATGACAAGAGGAAACTTCCGATATAAGGCTTTTAACGAAGTCTCTGAGATTTTTGATCGTTAAAATCTTTAAAATTCCACTCTAATGCTTCTACTGTATGGTTTGCGTAAATATGACAAAAACTCCCGCGCCCAAAAAATCAATTGAATTACCAGCATTCAGGAAATAATGGGCAAAATGAACACCTTCAAAAACGACAGAAAATGTATGGTAACCTCGCTGCAGAATGAACGGAGCTACATCTCAAGGCTCGAAAAAAATTAGCGAGGACAACCTCGTAGGCAGCGTCGATATTCTAGTCTGCACCTTTTCTTGTTTTTCTTCCTCTTGCACAATTTGTATTCTTCACGACAGACGTAAGGACAACCGCTTCCTTGTCCTTCAGCTAAAATGGGCGGCGCGACAATGAGAAACGAGAGTAAAACGATAAAAGCAAATCTTGCTTTCATTGCACTTACTCCTTTACTCAGTTTTTCTTTAGCACAAAATATCAAGAATCAGCATTAATTTCAAGATAAAATTTAAATTATTTTAAAAACTACTGTGTTCCTAGCCGTCAGCCCCTTCAAGATTTCTTCAATAAATCCACTTCATGACTTCTTAAAATCGCCGGAATTCGTCGCAATCCCTCCCAGCATTCTAAGAAAGCCCCTTAGAATTCAGTTCATTTTCAGAAAAGCTATTTGAAATTTCTAGAGTTAAAGATCCCCTTCGCAATCGATGCCGTGATTTCCGAGTAAAAGGTCAAGAATCAGCCATAACCTTCTGAAAATTTCGAGAATTTCTGAAAAATTTTACCTCTTAACCTTTTTTTGGTGAAGTTGTAATTTCGTTCTTTCTATAACTTAATCGATACACCTTCAAAAATTCACAAAAATAATTATTTACAACTTTGAAAAAAAGGTTTATAGTTTCAGAATATTTGAATTTTTGAGGGATAAAAGATGAAACAAAATATTAGACCAGAAAATTTCAGTAACATTTTGTTGAGTAAAGTAGCAAGGATGATTTTGTTATTGGTGATAAGCGTTGCTTGCGCTGGCATTGTTTCAGCAGCGACCTACACTGTGACGAAGACAGCAGACACGAACGGGACATGCATGCCTGTAAATTGTAGTCTTC
>Ga0101943_1002570_pt1 | contig 10740 bp, 10 predicted proteins | sample DewCreD2012metaG_5_FD_75244 | JGI IMG/M metagenome (GOLD analysis project Ga0101943, IMG submission 75244) | Hot spring sediment bacterial and archeal communities from British Columbia, Canada, to study Microbial Dark Matter (Phase II) - Dewar... ... | reverse complement strand
TCGCCAGCGCGGTCCGCCTGGGCGACACCTATGACAGGCTGGGCCGGGCGGACGAGGCCAGCGCCGCTTACCGCCGGGCGCTGGCGCTCCAGGACGACGCCGACGTGCACGCCTACCTGGCCATGCTGCTGGCGCGGCAGGGGCAAATTGACGAGGCCGTTGCCGAGTACCAAGCCTCGCTGCGACTGGCCGACAACGCCCTGGCCCACCTGGGCCTGGCGGAGCTCCATCAGCGGGCCGGCAAGGCCGATCAGGCCATCGCCGAGCTCCAGGCCGCCCTCCGCCTGCAAAACGACCCGCACATCCGCTTCACCCTGGCCCAGCTCTACGAGGCGGAAGGCTATCTGGAGGATGCGGCCAGGGAGTACCAGGCGGCCATCGCCCTCTTTGGCCCGGAAGGCCCCTACCGGGATAACGCCTGCGCCGCGCTGGCCAGGGTGCTGATCCGGCTCTGCCGGCCGGATGAGGCGCTGACTGCCCTGCAGCCGTCCCTGGCCGGCGGCCCCGGCGCGTCGTCGGTGGAGGTGCTGTCCGCCCTGGCCGCCGTCTACGAGGCGCAGGGGAAGGTGGCCGAGGCCGGCGCGGTCTACGCCCGGCTCCTGCGGGAGAACCCGGACCTTCCCATTGTCCACTACCTGGCCGCCTGGTTCGCCTATCGCCAGGGCCGCCTGGCCGACGCGGGGAAGGAGATGGAGCAGGCGACGAAGCTGGCGCCGGCCGTCCGCGTGGAACCCTCCGCCGTGGTGGCCGATCTGCCCCTCGCGCCGCTCGCGCCGGGCGACTACGTGCTCGAGCTCGAGGTGGAGATCGGCGGGACCCGCTACCAGGAGCTGGCGGCTTTCCGCGTCGTGCCGTAGGTCCTGCCGGATCGCGCGGACCGGCCTCACGCAGGCCTTCGTGGGGGTGAGCGGCGATAGCGACGTGGATCTGCTGGTCGAGTTCGTCCCCGGTGCGAAGACGTTCGATCGGTTCGTCAGGTCGTGCGAGTTGCTCGAAGAGCGCCTCGGCCGACGTGTCGAACTGGTGACCAGAGAATCGCTGTCGCCGTCCGTCAGGCCTCGAATCCTCGCGGGCGCGCAGGATGTCGGCCGTGCGATCACGAGCCGTTGCGGCTGAAACGCAGACGCCGGCCAACTGCGCCCCCGGCCCGCGCGCGCGGCGAAGCCTCGCCGATCCGCCCCTCCCCCTCGCGGACGACGATCCGCCGGTTGACCGGCACGTCGCGGAACGTCTGCGTCGTCCGGCTCGCCGGCCAGTCGATCGTCAGCTCGGCGATCCGATCGGCCCCAGCCTCGGCGCCGGCCGCGGGATGACTCTCCCGCGCGAGCGCGAGCTCGGCCTCCCGCTCCGCGAGCGCCGCCCGCATCCGCGCGAGCTCGCCCGCCAGCCGCTGCCGTTCCTCCTCAAGCTCCTGCGCGACCCCGACCTCCGCGGCGCCGACCTCAGGTCCACGCGCGAGCGCCTCGGCCAGCTCGGCCTCGGCCCTCGCCGCGCGCTCCTCCGCCTCGAGCACCCTGGCCTCCAGCTGCCGAACGCGCTCCCCGGCCGTCGCCGCCTCGGCCTCGGCCCGCTCGGCCCGCGCGAGCGCGGCCGCGACGTCCTCCGCTCCCACGCTCTCCGTGGCGGGGCCTCCACCCACGGCGACGGCGGCCGGGGTCGGGCGCCGGCGCATCGTGAACAGGAACCAGAGCACGGAGGCGGTGAGGGCGGCGACGAGCGCGAGGCGCGCGGAGGCCCACGACCCGGCCGCCTCATCCTCGATGGCCTGGTACCGCTGGTCGATCTGGACGACGCCGGAGGTGCTCGTCTCGCCGGCGAGATGCAGGGGCACGAACGTCTGGAACAGCTTCTCATCGGCTCCGGCCAGACCGGCCTTCGGTCCGAGGGTGGCCTCCGTCGGCAGGCTGACGACCTCGCCGCCGAGGGCCGCCTCGATGTGGGGGTCGCCCTCGGCCACGTACTCGCCGATCTTGTCCCGCTGGTCGCTCGAGAACACGAGGAGCCCCTGGGGGCTCCAGATCCGGACCCGCGCGACGCGGTCGTCGGCGAGGATCCGCGCCTGGACCACGATCAGCAGCTCGCGGTACGCGGGCCCGAGGATCTCCGAGGAGACCTGCTCCGGTTCGAGGGCGTCGGAGAGCGCCGTGCTCGCCCACCGCACGGCCCGTTCCTGGGCCGCGGCCTCGGCATCGGCGGTCGAGCCGTGTCCCCGGACGACGGAGAGCAGCAGGGCGCCGAGGAGCGCCAGCGAGAGGAGGCCGGAGGCGATCCGGGGGAGGTTCGCGGCGAGCGTGGTCCGGTGCGCGCTCATGCCGCATGCAGTCTGACGGCTCCGGCTTCGGGCGACAATCTCCCTCGCGTGGAGACGACCGGATTCGGACCGGCGACCCCCTTCGTGCAAGGCAGCGCCGTGGTCGGAGAGCAGCAGGGCCGCTACCTCCGAGAACGCCAAGAGGCCTACTTACGCGGCGTCGGGGATGTCGCGAAATCACGCAACCGGACCCCGTTTTCCGGCATGATTGTGCCCGCGCTGTACGCGAAGGAGAACGGGATGCTACTGGCGTACCTCGATGACTCCGGTGAGCTGGGCATCGTGCTGTTCGCCACGGTCATCGTTCCCGACAGGCGATGGCTGCCCCTGCTAGATGCTTGGATCGACTACCGCCGGTGGCTCCGGTCCAACTTCGGGTTCCCCATGTTCAAGGGAAGGAGAAGAAGGGTCCCCGTTGAGCTGCACGCGACGGACTTCGCGACCGGGGCGGGGGACTGGCGGGGCCTCAAGGTGAACCAGCAGGCACGCATGCGCGCCCTCCGCGTCGGCCTTCGACTGATCGGGAGATACGCGAATGTCTTCGCCGTCGCGTGGGTGCCATCGAGGCCGATGTCTCAGTCCTATGTCCGCTTCCACGAAAGCCCAGCAATCGACTGTTGGCGAACGGTCTTGGAGCGGCTCGCAACCTACAGCACCTCCAGCGCAAATGGTGCTCCGGTGCTCGCGCTGCTTGATCAGGGCTACGGTGACCAGTTCACCCGCGTGCTCAGGAAGATGCGCCGGTACCACCGCGTCGGGTCGCTGTACGGGGGCACCCACACGGCTCCGGCCCCCATGCTCATCGACGATCCGATCCTCAGGAACTCCAAGGAAAACGCATTCATCCAGATGGCCGACCTGTGTGCGTACGCGGCCCTCCGCGAGCTACGACCCGTGGGCGTGGCGAGCAACCTTTGGGGAGAGCTTGGGGCTGGCGTGGTGCGCGCCGTCAACAAGTACCAGCCTAAGCAGCCACCAGGGATAAAGCTCCTACCGCCCTAGACGAGGCGACCCCCAGGCCCAGCCCGGGGGTCAGGGTGAGAGCTAATACCAGGGTCGCGATGCCCCGGGTTCACGTCTCCGTGAGTCATAATCCCCACCCCCGGGGAGGTTGTCAAGCATCCGAGGAGCGGCTCGGTCAATCGCCTTGTCCACCCAGGCTCCGCGGCTCACGATCACGGCGCGCTGGAGAGCGTCCCGGAGCCTCGTGTTGTCCTTCCCGACTCGCGGAGGAACTGGGCCTCCGGGGAGCCATCGAGGCGCCCGATGAAGGTCTGCTCGGCCTCCGTCGTGGACACCCAGAGGGCCTCGCCCTCCGAGACGCCCCGGGGCATCAGCCCGCGCAGGAGCCCGAGCCTCGTCAGCGTCATGAACCGGGACCACTCGGGCTCCGCCTCCGAGGGGTCGTTGCCGAAGACGCGGCGGAACTGCTCCCGGACCGGGTTGCCGAACCTGCGCCCCGAGCCCGAGCGGGTGCGCCTCGCCCTCCCGGAGCTCCGCCGCGCGGTCCGACACAGATCCTTAGTCCTACGCGTCGCCGCGGAAGACCTCACGACCGCCGAGATCGCCCCCCGCACGAGGCACCGTGACGGACCATGACGATCCTCTACCGGATGCTCGGTGTCCGCGGCAGGGAGAAGGCCGCCCGCCGCGTGCGAGAGCTCCTCGCCGGCCAGACGGTCGAGCATCTGGCGGCTCTGCCGCGGCGGGCGCGGGACCAAGAGGCCGCGGGGGGAGCGGGTCCTCGCCCTCCTCACGGCGACGTCGCACGGGCCCGCTAGGGTCCACGGAGACGCCTGGCATCAGGGCGCGGCCGCCGCCTGCGGTGACCTGCACCCCGCGTGATGGCCCTGACCCACTCCGCCAACAGCTCGTCCTCCAGGCGGCGACGGTTCGCCTCGATCCTCCTCGAGGGGTCACGATCCGGCCGGTGCGGAGGAGGTAGCGCTAGCACGCCTCGCATCGGCCCCGGGGCGTGCACGGGTGCGCCGCAGACCGAGCAGGCTCCCCGACCCATGGGGCGAACCATACGGACCGGCGCTCCTGCGATCCCGGAACCTGTCGCCCTTGTGCGCGTTTGTGCGCGTGGGGCCGGATTCGGGGATCGACCCGGAGTCGGAAATGGCCTCTGACCCGCGTGGAGACGACCGGATTCGAACCGGCGACCCCCTGCGTGCAAAGCAGGTGCTCTACCGCTGAGCTACGTCCCCGCCCCGATGATAGGCCGGCGCCTCACCCGCCGGCGGGATCCGCTCCCTCCGCCTGCGGCTGCGCCGCGGCGAGCCCCGTCGGCGCCGTCCACATCGGCTCGCCCTCGGGGCCGATGAACTGCAGCACGGGCACCCCGTCGGTCGTGAGCCCGAAGATCGCCCGCAGCTCGCCGTTGCGGTCGAGCAGGCGCAGGATCGGCGAGCCCTCCGCCGCCAGGCCGAGCCGGGCCCGGATCTTGCCGTCCTCGTCCTGCAGGCTGATGGTCGGCGAGCCCTGCTGCGCGAGGCTGTACACGAAGCCGAGCTGCCCGTCCTTGTTCCGCAGCGCGAGCGTGGGAGACCCCTCGGTGCCGAGCCCGAACTTCGCCCGCACCTTCCCGTTGCGATCCACCATCGCCAGGCTCGCCGAGCCGTCCGAGAACAGCCCGAACGTGGCCCGCACCTTGCCCTGGTCGTCGGCGATCGCGAGCCCGGCCGAGCCGTCCGGCTGCACGCCGAACCGCGCGCGCAGCCGCTCGTCGGGCCCGTAGAAGGCGATGTAGGGGAAGTCGTCCTTCGTCACGCCGAAGCGCGCGCGGACGCGTCCCTCGGAGTCCTCGATCTCGATCTCGCCCGCACGGATCACGCGTTTCCTCATCACGTCCCTCGTCGTCCTCCCCCGGCCATGGCCCCTACAGCATGGACCGAGCGGCCTCCCGACGCAAAGCCGAGCGCCGCCGGCCGCGTCAGGCCGCCGTGAGCCGCTCCACCCGCCGCGTGCACGCCGCGAGGCGCTCGGGGAGCGGCTCGACACCGATCCCGGGACCCTGCGGCACCGCCATCGTGCCATCGGGGGCGAGCACGTGCGGCTCGGTCAGGTCCTCGGGGAAGTACCGGGAGCTCGCGCTCGTGTCGCCGGGGAGCGTGAAGCCCGGCATCGCCGCGAGCGCGAGGTTCAGCGCTCGCCCCACCCCCGTCTCGAGCATGCCGCCGCACCAGACCGGCACCCCCCGTTCCCGGCACAGGTCGTGCACGCGGCGGGCCTCGAGCACGCCGCCGACCCGGCCCTGCTTGATGTTCACGATGCGGCACGACCCGAGCTCGAGCGCCGCCCGCGCGTGCGCCGCCGAGCGGATCGACTCGTCCAGGCAGATCGGGGTGCGGACCCGTCGCTGGAGCTCGGCGTGCTCGAGCAGGTCCTCGTGGTGCAGCGGCTGCTCGATCATCAGCAGGTCGTAGGCGTCCAGGGCGCGGAAGGTCCCCACGTCGGCGAGCCGGTACGCGGCGTTCGCATCCACCGAGAGCGAGACGTCGGGGTGGGCGGCCCGCACGGCCGCGACCCGCTCGACGTCCAGGCCGGGCGCGATCTTCAGCTTGATCCGCCGGTAGCCCTCGGCGAGGTAGCCCGCCACCTGCGCCAGGAGATCCTCCGTCGTCGGCGCGATCCCGACCGAGACCCCGCACGGCACGCGGTCGCGCTCGGCCCCGAGGTAGGAGGCGAGCGAGCGCTCGCGCTCGCGCAGCCAGGCGTCGAGGAACGCGTTCACGAGCGTGGCCTTGGCCATCGGGTGGCCCCGCACGCCGGCGAAGGCCGCCTCAGCCCCCTCCGGGTCCAGGTCCCCGGCGGCGAAGAGCGCGGGCGCGAGGAAGTCCCGCAGCACGAGCCAGGCGGCCTCGTTGAACTCCTCGGAGAAATCCGGCTCGGGGCCCGCCACGCACTCGCCCCAGCCCACCGCGTCATCCGTCTCGACGCGCGCGAGGATGCACGTCTTGTCCGTCTGGGTCCCGAAGCTCGTGCGGAAGGGCCGGACCAGCGGGAGCACGACCAGGCGGAGCTCGACGGCGCGGACGCGGCTCACGCGAACACGTACCCCTCGTCCCGGATGAACCCTCGGGCGATCCGCCCGGTCGCGAGGCACGCCTCGATCGCCTCCGCGACCGCGTCGCGCCACCGCCGCGCGAGCCCCGGGTCCTCCCGCCGCATCGCCTCGTGATCGCGTGGGATGCGCACGAGCACCGGGCACCCCGGCGGTGGGAGCTCGCCGCGCGGCGCCGGCTCCGGCCTCGGCTCATCCCCCCGCCGGTCGAGCAGCACGCCGGCCCCTTCGAGCGGCACGTCCGCACGCTCGTGCGCGAGGTCCCAGCGGACCACGAGCCGGTCGGTCCGCTCACCCCGGTTCACGACGTCGGTCATCTCCCCGTAGTAGTTGCGGTGGAAGCGATCCGCCACGGCGCGGAGCTTGCCGAGGTTGAACCACGCGTTCCGCGCGATCAGCGGGTCGAAGGTCCACCGCACGACCGTGATCCCGGCATCGAGCGCCTGCGCGCGCTGGGCGAGCTTCAGCGCGTACCCCACGCCCCGGTGCCGGCGGTCGGGCAGCGCGGCGAGCATGTGGGAGTGCACGACGAGCCCGTCCTGCGGGTCGACCGCGATCCACCCGAGCACGTAGCCGACCATCTCGCCGCCGGCCTCGTCGAAGGCCCCGATCGGCGGGTTCGCGCTGTCGCCGAGGGCCCGCAGCATCTCGCGCGGGATGAGCTGGTGCTCGCCCCAGGTGGCGATCATCACACGGAGGATGTCCTCGGCGTCCTCGAGCCGGTCGAGCGGCCGCAGCCGCACCCCGGCCGCCCGCGCGGCGTGCTCCGCGAGCTCCCACGCCTTCCCGCCCATCGGGCGCAGTGTAGCCGGGGATGCGCGCGGGCCCGGGCGGAACGCCCGGGCCCGCGCCACGCTCTTCGCGACGGCCGCCGCCTACCCGCCGGCCGGCGGCGGGAGCTCCTGCCACTCGTCCTCGTCCAGCTCGGCGCCCCGACGCCGCTTGAACACCGCCACCGCCGCCCCGACGATCGCCGCGATGAAGGCGACCTTCATGAGCCTGCCGAAGAACCCGCCCCGCTTCTTGGTGTCCTCGGTCTCCTCAGCCATGGGGCCCTCCTTTCGCCGTGGGCCTGGTTGGACTTGAACCAACGACCTCATCCTTATCAGGGATGCGCTCTAACCGGCTGAGCTACAGGCCCGGGAGCCTTCCACCCCGACCCTCGAGGAAGGGTACGCGGGCCGGAAGAAGCGTGTCAAACGGTGCCCGCAGGGTCAACGGCGCTCCGCGAGCGTGACCTCGATCCCCCCGACGAGATCCGCGATGAGGTTGTACAGGAAGGCCACGAAGACGTTGATGAGGGACCAGACGATCACCATGAGCACGCCGATCCCGAGCGCCCGGGTGAACAGCCACCGGCCGTTGATCTCGAAGCTCTGGTCCGAGAACAGGTCCCGCACGAGCCGGGTCGTCGAGTCCAGCGCCCCCATCGCGCCGAGCATCGCGTACAGGATGACCCCGGCCCCGAGGAACGCGAGCATCACGCAGGTGTAGAAGATCAGCGACATCTTGAACACCGACCAGGGCCCGACCTTGCGGATCACGACCCGGGCGTGCCGTCGGCCGGCCGGCCTCGCGCCGACGCGCGCCGCCCGGCCGCGGACCGGCGCGGCGCCGGGGACGCTCACGGTGGGCTCGTGCACGGGCTGGCTCATCGGTTCCCGCCCTTTCTACGCGGCCGGGGCCGCCACGGCAACCACCCGGCGCGCGGTCAGTCCCCGTCGGCCTGGGTGATCACCGGGGCGATCGCCACCACGATCTCGCCCTCCTCGACCCGCATCGTGCGCACGCCCTGGCTGGCGCGGCCGACGCGACGGATGTCCGAGGCCGGCACCCGGACGACCTTGCCCGAGCTCGAGATCGTGAACAGGTCCTGGTCCTTGGAGCCGACGAAGGCGCCGGCGAGCAGGCCGGTCTTGCGCGTGAGCGTGTGCCCGATCACGCCCTTGCCCCCGCGGCCCTTCACCGGGTAGTCGGACAGCGGGGAGCGCTTCCCGTACCCGTGCTGGGTGACGCTGATGAGCTCCTCCCCGGCCGAGGCGATGCCGAGGGCGATCACCTCGTCGTCCTCGGCGAGACGCATCCCGATGACCCCCGCCGCCTGCCGGCCCATCGGGCGCACGAGCGACTCCTTGAACCGGATGGCCTGTCCCTTGCGCGAGACGAGGATCACGTCGTCCTTGCCGTCGGTGAGGAGCACGTCCACGAGCTCGTCCCCCGGCTTCAGGTTGATCGCGGCCAGGCCCGAGCGCGGGCTGTCGTACTCCGGGAGCGGCGTCTTCTTGACCATGCCCCGCTTCGTCGCGAACAGCAGGTAGCGGCCCTCCGCGTACTCCTTGAGGTCGATGACGGCGTTCACGCGCTCGTCCCCCGCCACGCCGATGAGGTTGGCCGCGTAGATCCCGCGAGCCGTGCGGCCGGACTCGGGGATCTCGTGCACCTTCGTCCGGTAGACCTTCCCTCGGTTCGTGAAGAACAGCAGCCAGTGGTGGGTGGTCGTGGTGAAGACGTGCTTGATGACGTCCTCCTCCTTCAGGTTGGCCCCGATCACCCCCTTGCCGCCGCGGCCCTGCCTGCGGAAGGCGTCGATCGGCTGGCGCTTCACGTACCCGGCGCGGCTCACGGTGATGACGACGTCCTCCTCCGCGACGAGGTCCTCCACCGCGAGCTCGCCCTCCTCGGGCCGGAGCTGGGTCCGGCGCGGGTCGGCGAACCGCGCCTTGATGTCCGCGAGCTCCTCCTTGATGACCCCGCGGATCTTCTTCGGGTCCTTCAGGAGCGCCTTCAGGTGCTTGATCTTCGCGAGCAGGTCCTTGTGCTCCTGCTCGAGCTCCTCGCGCGCGAGCCGGGTGAGGCGCCGCAGCGGCATGTCCAGGATGTGGTTGGCCTGGATCTCCGAGAGCCCGAACTTCTCCATGAGCTTGCCGCGGGCCTCCTCCGCGTCGCGCGAGCCGCGGATGATCTTGATGACCTCATCGAGGTGCGAGAGCGCGACGAGCAGGCCCTGCACGATGTGGTCGCGCTCCTCGGCCCGCCGCAGCTCGTAGCGCGTGCGCCGGGTCACGACGTCGATCTGGTGGTCGACGTAGTACCCGACGAGCTCGGCGAGGTTCAGGGTGCGCGGCACCCCATCGACGAGCGCGAGCATGATCGCCCCGAAGTTGTCCTGCAGCTGCGTGTGCCGGTAGAGCTGGTTGAGCACGACCTGGGGGTTCGCGCCGCGCTTGGTGTAGATGACGAGGCGCATGCCCTCCTTGTTGGACTCGTCCCGCACGTCCGCGACGTCCTTCAGGCGACCGGCGTTCGCGAGCTCGGCGATCTTCTCCGCCACCCGCGCCTTGTTGACCTGGTACGGGAGCTCGGTCACCACGATCTTCGAGCGCCCCTGAGAGCCCTCCTCGATGTGGGTGGCGGCCCGCACCTTGATCGAGCCACGGCCGGTCTCGTACATGTCCTTGATGCCCTGCACGCCCATGACGATCGCGCCGGTCGGGAAGTCCGGGCCCTTGACGAACCGCATGAGCTCGGTCGGCGTGGCGTCGGGGTGGTCGAGGTAGTGCGTCACCGCGTCCACGATCTCCGCGAGGTTGTGGGGTGGGATGTTCGTCGCCATCCCCACCGCGATCCCGTTCGCGCCGTTCACGAGCAGGTTCGGGAACCGGCTCGGCAGGACGGTCGGCTCCTGCTCGTAGCCGTCGAAGTTCGGGACGAAGTCCACCGTCTCGGCCTCGATGTCGCGCAGCATCTCCATCGCGGCCGGGGCGAGCCTCGCCTCGGTGTAGCGGTAGGCCGCCGGCGGGTCGCCGTCGATCGAGCCGAAGTTCCCGTGCCCGTCGATGAGCGGGATCCGCATCGACCAGTCCTGCGCCATGCGCACGAGCGCGTCGTAGACGCTCTGGTCCCCGTGCGGGTGGTACTTCTTCAGGACCTCGCCGACGGCCGAGACCGACTTGCGGTGCGGTCGATCCGGCCGCAGGCCCTGCTCGAGCATCGACCACAGGATCCGCCGCTGGACGGGCTTCAGGCCGTCGCGGACGTCGGGCAGGGCGCGCCCGACGATGACCGACATCGCGTAGTCGAGGTACGAGCGCTGGATCTCCTCCTCGAGCCCGACCTGCTCGATCCGCCCGACGAACAGGGGCGCCTCGCCCCCGCCGCCCGCCGCTCGCCGCCTAGACATCGAGGTTCTGCACGTCCTTCGCGTTCTGCTCGATGAACTCCTTGCGCGCCTGCACGTCCTCGCCCATGAGGATCGTGAACAGGCGGTCGGCGAGCGCGGCGTCCTCGAGCGTGACCTGCAGGAGCGTGCGCCGCTCCGGGTCCATCGTCGTGCTCCACAGCTGGTCGGCGTTCATCTCGCCGA
>Ga0101943_1002566_pt1 | contig 10784 bp, 8 predicted proteins | sample DewCreD2012metaG_5_FD_75244 | JGI IMG/M metagenome (GOLD analysis project Ga0101943, IMG submission 75244) | Hot spring sediment bacterial and archeal communities from British Columbia, Canada, to study Microbial Dark Matter (Phase II) - Dewar... ... | reverse complement strand
GAGCCAGGAGAGCTCCTCGTCCAGGACCTCCCGGTAAAGCCGCCTGGCCTCCGGGTCCTTCATGGACTCCCGGAAGTAGTCGCTAAAGTTGATGTTGTTTCCCATGGCAAGTCCCCCCTAGTTAACGTTTCTCTGGCTTTCCCTGTACGCCTTCACCGCGAACTCCAGCAAGTCGGGGTCGGCTTCGTCCCGTTTCTTAACCTCTCCCGCGGCGACGACGAAGAGCGTGGCCCCTTGTCGCCAGTAGTAAAGCCGAAGCCCAGAAGGATGGCGCAGCTCCCAGATGGGTGCCTGGAGCCCCTTAAGAGGCTTGGCCAAAGGTGGACGCAAGTCAGGGCCGTGCTCCTCCAGGTTCTTGAGGAGACGCTGGGCGAAGGCCAGAAGCTTGGGGTTGCTCCTCTTGAGCGTGTTGAAGAACTCCAGGACTTGAGAGTACCCTCGGGCGTTCCGATAGAGCTCCACCCGGTACTGCGCCACCGCACACCTCCATGTTAGTAGACCCCTTTAGGTTAGTCAAGGCTAACGCAAGGCGGGGTCGTTTACGCCAGCTCCCACCCCGTGGCCCTGGAACCGCCGCGCTAGGGCCTTTTGGAGGGAAGGGGAATCTCGTCCCCGTGTTCGTAAGCGGTTTCTAGCCAGAGCCTACGGGCCTCCTCCAGGTTAGCCAGGGCCTCCTCCAGGGTCTCGCCCACGGAGACGCACCCCTCGAGGTCCGGGTGGAGGGCGGTGTAACCCCCCTCCGGCTCCGCCACCAGGAGCACGGGGTACTTCAGGCTCAGGTAGTAGTCCAAGGGCTTCCGCATCCCACCTCGTCAAAGGCTAATCCGTTGTCAACCTTCCTCCCGGAAAAGCCCCTCCTGCACCGGGCCCCGCGCCCTGGCCGCCTCCACCGCCAGGTGGCCGTAGCTTTTGGCCAGGAGGTTGAAGCTCTGGGCGTCCTCGGCGCGGCCCCTGCGCTCGGCAATCTGGTAGAGGCGGTAGGCCAGAGCCCGGGCCCCCTCCGCCAGGGCGGGGGGAAGCTCGGCGAGGAGCCTGGCCGCGGCCCCCTCCCCTTCCCTCTCCAGGAGGCGGATGAGGTGGTGGGCGGCCTCCCAGGCGCTCAGGCGGCGGTCGGCCTTGGGGTCCCAGTCCTCCGGGTACTCCTCGGGCCGGAAGAGGCGCACCTTACCGCCCCGGGCGAGGAGGATGCCTCCCTCCTCCAGGGCGGAGACCGCCACGTTCTTGGCCTTGGCCAGGGTCTCAGCGTCGCCGAAGGGACCCTCGCCGTAGCCGTACTGCTCGTACCAGGCCAGGGCGAAGCGGCTTGGGGCGTCCAGCTCCGCCTCTTCCTCGGCCAGGAACTCGTCCAGAACCTGGTTGATGAGGGCCAGGGCCTCCCGCACGGAGAGGGGCCTGCCGTCCGGCTCCACCACGGCGCTGTAGCGGCTGAAGACGGCCATGCCCGGGCCGATGGCGCTCTGGGCCAGGTCCACGGGGGGAATGCTCCCCCGGGTGAGGTCCTCGAGGGCCTTGGGGAGCTCGGCCCGGAGGGCGCGGAGGAACTCCTGGCGGGAGGCGCGGGGGGCGCCTTCGGGCCTGGGACGGCAGACGAGGACGATGGAGGAGGCGAGGGCGTTGGAGCCCTGGCCCCGGGGACGGTTCAGAAGCTCGGTGCGCATGGGCCAGGTGGCCACCACCTGGAAGCCCTCCTCCACGAGGCCCTGGAGGAAGGTCTCCCAGCCCGTGGAGGCCACGGCCTCGGTCTCCCCTTCCTCGTTCTCCTCCACCTCCTGCTGCTTGAAGGCGTAGTAGAGGCTGAGGGGGTAGTCGGGGTGGGCCCTGGCCCGCAGGTTGCGGAAGACCCGGCGCATCCCCTCCTCAAAGTGGCGGCGGGCGGCGTCCGGCCCCCCCTGGCGGTGGGGGTCGGCGATGAGCTCCTCTTCCTTGGGGGTGAGGAGGGTGCGGAAGAGGTCGGGGTAGGTGTCCCGGAGAGTCCTCCGGAGCCAGACATAGAAGAAGTCGGAGAGGGCGGCGTAGCTGATGTTGTCGTAGTAGGGCGGGTCGGTGGAGATAAGGGGCGGGGTGGGGACACCGTTCACCGCCTCCACGGCGTTCACCTGCCGGGCCTGCCCGAGGGGACGGGCGGGGAGGGTCTCAAGCGCCTTCGCCACCCAGTCCACCATGCCCTCCCAGGAACCCGAGCTCTCGCTGAAGGGGTTGGCCTCGGCGAAGTCCCAGGTCATGGGGAGGGCTTGGCGGGCGAAGACACTTCGAAGCGTATCTCGTGTTGCATCCCAAGTCGCAAGCGAGCTCTCGCGGTTTAGCAGATGATCCACCGCCACCGCCAGATACACCCCGACGGCCTCGGCGTAGGCCCGGGCACCCTGGCCGCCCTCGGCGAGCGGGGTGGGGTCCTCGGGCAGGCCCGCCTCCAGAGCGTCCTGGTAAACCCGTTCCCTGGCCTCGGCCACCAGGTCGGAGAAGGTGGCGAGGGCCAGGAGCTGGCGGGGGGTGAAGAGGTCGGCGTGAGTGGTGAGGCCGTACCGGACGCACCAGATGTTGCGGGGGTCGTAGGTCAGTTCATAGGTAGGTTTCCATGTGGGTACAGCTTTCCGGGCAACGGCCTCGTGCTCTGGGTCCGGGGCGTGGTAACCCCTCCCCCCACGCTCCTCGGTCACGATGGCCATAAGCCGGGCCCCAAGCCGCCCCGCCTGGCCCTCCTTTCGCACGTGCTCCAGGGGGATGGGGGTGCCGCAGACGAGGCACTGAGCTCCCCGGCGGTCCACGGTGCCCTCCCAGGGCGGGGCGCCCGCTCCGGTTTTCACGCGGAACACCACCCTCCCCCCCTCCACCTCGGGGACCACGTAGGCCCCCTTCCCCCGCTTCTTGGAGAGCCAGAAGGAGCGTACCAGGGGCGCGTCCGCACGGCAGGCGGGGTTCGGGCACGGCACGGTGCGGGCCCAGAGCCAGGCGATCACCGTCTTTCCATTCAGCGTCGGGTAGTAGGCCCCGATGCGCCGCCAGGCCTCCTCCCGCATCCACCTCCCGTAGAAGCGCACGTCCTCGGCCAGGCCCTTGGCCCGGGGAAAGCGGTCCGTGGGCTGGCGCTTCGCCCGGTAGTCCGGGTTCACCGGGGGGAGGTCTGCGAAAAGGGGCGGGATCTCTACAAGGGCCTTGTTGAGGAGGACGGCCACGGGGTTCAGGTCGGAGGCGTAGGCCCTAAGGCCCAGGCGCTGGGCCTCCAAGGGGATGGTCCCCCCGCCCGCGAAGGGGTCCAGCACGGGCGGGGCCTCTTCCAGGAGGGCGAGGATGGCGGCGCGGTCCTCCTTGGAGCGAGGAGGGGTCTTCCCCAGGGCCTTTGCCAGGCTCTTCGCCACCTCGTAGCGGGCCTCCCAGAGGATGGGGGAGTCGGGGTTCTTGGCCTCGTCCCAGTTCACCAGCCTCTCCAGGAGGGCGAAGAGCTGGTTCCGCTCCTTGTCCTCCCCGGGGTCGTCCACCACGCTGGCGAAGAGCACCGCCCTGGCCGTGGCCAAGGGGCGCCTCGCCCACCAGAGGTGCAGGGTGGAGGGGTGACCGTGGCGGATGGACTTCTCGCGGCTCGCCTCCTTGTTGATGGCCTCGAGGGGTAGGGCGACCTCAATCAGCTTCTTAGGCATTGCGGGCCTCCTCCAAGATTTCCAGGATCTCCTTGGCGGCGTAAAGCCTGTTGCGCTTCCTCTCGCTGACGGGTGTCAGGATACCGTCTTCTTCCAGCCTCTGCACCAGCCTGTTCGCCCAGGCGTGGGTAATCCCCAGGCGGTCCTTGACCAGAGGGACGGTCAACACCGGGCGCTCAAAGAGAAGGTCCAGCAATCCCAGGATGTGGGCGCTCCCTCCCTTGCGCCCGTACCTTTCCCGCCACTCCCTCCAGAGGTCAAGGAGCCTGCGCGCACGCTCCGCCACGTCCTTAGCCTCCGTGCGCACCCCTTCCAGGAAGAAGGCCAACCAGTCCTCCCAAGCTCCCCGCTGGCTCACCCCGAGGAGAAGGTCGTAGTAGAGGGTTCGGTGCCGTTCAAAGTAGGCGGAGAGGTAGAGGGCGGGCTCCGGTAGGAGCTCCCTTTCCAAAAGCATCAGGCTAATGAGGAGCCGCCCAATCCTGCCGTTTCCGTCCAGGAAGGGGTGGATGGCCTCAAACTGGTAGTGGACCAGGGCGATCTCCACGAGGGGCGGAAGCCCGTGGTCGCTGTGCCAGAAGCGCTCCAGGGCATCCAGGGCCTCCAGCATGGGGCCGGGAGGAGGGGGCACGTACCGGGCCTCCTCCAAGGAACTCCCCGGTGGACCGATCCAGTTCTGGGTCCGGCGGAACTCCCCCGGGGCCCGGCCCCCTCCGCGCACCCCCCGGAGGAGCACCGCGTGGACCTCCTTGAGGAGCCTCAGGGAAAGGGGTATCTCCTGGAGAAGTTCCCTCCCCCGCTCCAGGGCGCGAATGTAGTTGAGCACCTCCTGGGCGTCCTCCCTCAGCTCCGGGGAGGGGAACAAGGGCACCTGGGCCTCGAGGGCGTAGACGTCCAGCAAGCCCGCCTGGGTGCCTTCTATGCGGGAAGAGAGCACCGCCTCTTTCTGGATGAAGGGGCGGATGAAGAGGTACGGGTTGGGAAGCTGGCGCAAGAGCCCCGCCAGTTCCCCGAGGGCCCCACGGGCCTCGTCAAGAAGGGCGATGAGGCGGAGGCTCCATTCCAACCGGGGCGGTAAGGGGTCTGGCAGGAAGGCGTACACGCCCCGGCCGATGGCCAAAAGCTTCCCCGGGGCCTGGGGGGCGAACTCCTCCGGGCGCACGGCCCTTATGATACTAGCTCCCCCATCTTGTATCACAAGACTTGGCATGTGCTACTGCCGTATCACAAGAGCCCGCTGGTCTTCTGCTAGGCTATCCCCGTGGAGCCCGGAAAGCTGGCCCGTGGGGTGCACCTCCGGGGCCTCACCCCGGAGGGGAGCGTGCGGGTGGAGGACGTCCGCCCCCTGGGGAGCGCCCTCCGGATCACCTACCGCACCCCCTCCGGGAGGCTGGAGGAAGCCCTCCTCTACCCCGAAGACCTCCGGGGCCTCGAGGTGGAGGAGGAGGCCCGCCCTCCCCTGGACGCCCCCGGAGACCTCTTCCGCCTCGCCGCCGAGGCCAAGCGCATCCAGTACGCCTACCTTTTTGACCCCTGGATGGCCGTGCACACCTCCCTGGTGGAGCCCCTCCCCCACCAGATTGAGGCGGTGTACGGCCACATGCTCCCCAAAAACCCCCTCCGCTTCCTCCTGGCCGACGACCCCGGGGCGGGAAAGACCATCATGACGGGCCTCTACATGCGGGAGCTGGCCCTGAGGGGGGCCCTGGAGCGGGCCCTGGTGGTGGCCCCGGGAAGCCTGGTGGTGCAGTGGCAGGAGGAGCTTTGGGAGAAGTTCCGCCTCCGCTTTGAGATCTTCTCCCGCTCCTGGCTGGAAAACAGTCTGGAAAACCCCTTTCGCAAGCACCCCTACTGGCTTGCCCGCTTGGACCAGCTGGCCCGCTTCCCGGAGGTGGCGGAGAGGGCCCTGGAGGTGGACTGGGACCTGGTGGTGGTGGACGAGGCCCACAAGATGTCCGCCACCTACTACGGCCTGGAGGTCAAGGCCACCCGGCGCTACCGCCTGGGCCAGCAGCTTTCGGAAAGGGCCAAGCACCTCCTCCTCCTCACCGCCACGCCCCACCGGGGCAGGGAGGAGGACTTCCGCCTCTTCCTCGCCCTCCTGGACCCCGACCGCTTCGCCGGGAAGCCCCGGGCGGGAAGCCCCGCCCCCGATACCCGAGGGGTCTGGCTCAGGCGGCAGAAGGAAGACCTGGTGCGCTTTGACGGCACGCCCCTCTTCCCCGAACGCCGGGCCTACACCGTGGCCTACCACCTTTCCTCGGAGGAGATGGCCCTCTACGAGGCCGTGACCGCCTACGTGCGGGAGGAGATGAACCGGGCGGAGTCCTTGGAGGAGGGCAGGCGGCGCACCGTGGGCTTCGCCCTCACCCTGCTCCAGAGGCGGCTGGCCTCGAGTCCGCTGGCCATCGCCCGCTCCCTGGAACGGCGCAGGAAGCGCCTGGAGGCGAGGCTTTCGGAGGTGCGGCGAGGGCTTGTCCCCGGCTTTCCCCTTTTGGAGGAGGAGGACATTGAGGAGCTTGAGGAGTTCCCCACCGAGGAGCTGGAAGGGGCCCCCGAGGTCCTGGACCAGGCCACCGCCGCCCGCACGGCGGCCGAGCTGGAGGCGGAGATCCGCACCCTGAAGGCCCTCGAGGCCCAGGCCAAGCGCCTCCTCCAGCTGGAGGGGGACCGCAAGTGGCAGGAGCTTCGCCGCCTCCTGGAGAGCGACCTCGTCCGGGGACGGAAGCTCATCGTCTTCACGGAGCACCGGGACACCCTGGAGTACCTGGAAAAGCGCCTTTCCACCTTCTTGGGCCGCCCCGAGGCGGTGGTGGTCCTGCACGGGGGGCTTTCCCGGGAAGAGCGGCGACTGCGCCAAGCCCGCTTCGCCCAGGACCCCAAGGTGGCCCTCCTGGTGGCCACGGACGCCGCCGGGGAGGGGGTGAACCTCCAGCAGGCCCACCTCATGGTGAACTACGACCTGCCCTGGAACCCATCCCGGCTGGAGCAGCGCTTCGGCCGCATCCACCGCATCGGCCAAACGGAGGTCTGCCACATGTGGAACCTGGTGGCGGCCAACACCCGGGAAGGAGAGGTCTACCTGCGCCTCCTGGAGAAGCTGGAGGAGCAGAGCCGCGACCTGGGGGGACGGGTGTTTGACGTCCTGGGACAGCTCTTCCAGGACCACCCCCTGAGAGACCTCCTCATAGAGGCCATCCGCTACGGGGAGGACCCGGAAGTGCGGGCCAGGCTCTTCCGGAAGGTGGAAGGGGCCGTGGACCGGAAACGGCTCCTCGCCCTCCTGGAGGGAGCCCTGGCCAAGGAAGTTCTGGACCCAAGGCGCCTTTCGGACCTCCGGGAGGAGATGGAGCGGGCCGAGGCCCGGAGGCTCCAGCCCCACTACCTCACAAGCTTTTTCCGCGAGGCCCTGGAGCGGCTCGGAGGGAGCGTGCACCCGAGGGAGGCGGGGAGGATGGAGGTGACCTTCGTTCCCCCCCGGGCGCGCGGACCGGGGGTGCTCCGGCAGTACACCCGGGTGACCTTCCACAAGGACCGGGTGAGCCTTCCCGGAAAGCCCCAGGCCGACTTTCTGGTTCCCGGGCACCCCCTCTTGGACGCGGTGCTAAAGGCCACGCTGGAGGCCTGGGGGGAGTACCTGGAGCGGGGGACGGTGCTGGTGGACGAGGAGGCCACGGAGCCCCGGCTCGTCCTTGCCCTGGAGCACGGGGTGGAAGACGCCCGGGGGCCCGTTTCCCGGCGCCTCCTTTACGTGGGGGTGAGCCTTAAGGGGGAGGTGCGTCCGGAGGGGCCCGCTCCCTACCTGGACCTCCGCCCCGCCACGGAGGAGGAAGGGCGGCTAGGTCGGGAACTCGCGGGCCGCCTAGACCTTCCCAGGCTCCTGGAGAAGGCGGAAGCCTATGCGGTGGAGCACCTGAGCCGGGAGCACCTGGAGGAGGTGCGCCGCCAGCGGGAGGCCGAGGTGGACCGGACCCTCAAAGCGGTAAGGGAGCGCTTGATCTCGGAGATCCTCTACCGGGACTCTCGGGCCGCGGAGGAGGAGCGAAAGGCCCAGGCGGGGAAGGTGGCGGCCAAGGCGCGGGCAGAGGCGGCGAGGCGTCGGGCCGAGGAGCTTCGCGAACGGCTCAGGCGAAGGGAGGAGGAGCTCCTAAGGGCCAAGCACATCCGGTCCCTACCCCCGAGGCTTTCCCAGATCATCTGGGTGATCCCTCCCCTGGCCGAAAGCCCCCTGGCCCCCGAAGAGGAAGCGCGCCGCAGACTGGAACGCCTCGCGGTGGAGGCGGTCCTTAGGCTGGAGCGAAGGTGGGGGCATGAGCCCCGGGAGATGCCGCCGGGCTGGCCCGGTTACGATGTGGAGTCCCGCCTCCCCGATGGGTCCTTGAGGTTCCTCGAGGTCAAGGGCAAGGGGCCAGGCTCCAGCGTGGTCACCCTCTCCCGGACCCAGATCCTCACCGGCCTCAACAAGCCCGATGCCTGGTTCCTGGTGGTGGTGGAAACGGACGGGGAGCGGGCCCTTAGGGCCCACTACATCCCGGCCCCCTTCCAGAGAGAACCCGACTTCGCCGCCACCAGCGTGAACTACGACCTCGGCGAGCTTCTGGCGCGGGCCCGCTGGACGGTGGATCTTTAGCCGAGGAGTTCCTCAAGCTCCTTGAGCTTGCGCTCCACCAAGGCTCGCCGCTCAGGGGGGAGGGCCTCGAGGTCCAGCCGTAAGAGCTTCTCCCCCACTTCCCGGTGCCAGGGCCTGGGGGCCTTCTCCCTCCGCAAGGCTTCCCGCACCCGGGCCTTCAGTTCCCGCAAGGAGAGGCCCGCCCTCGCCTCCTCCAGGAGGGCCTTCCGCAAGGCCTCGTCCTTCACCTTCTTGAGCTCCAGGGCGGCGGTGTAGGGGATCGCCCCCTCCTCCAGGGCCGCCTTCAGGTCCTCAGGGAGGTTGAGGAGGGGGAGGCGGTGGCGGACGAAGGACTCCCAAGACATGCGGCCCAAAGCCTTGAAGAGCTCCTCCACCCTCCGGGCTTCGGAGCTCCCCGCAACGTTGCGGGGAACCTTCCCCCTAGCCTCGTCCCGCATTCGGTGGAGCAGGGCCACCACCTCCTCCACGGGCCTCCCCAAGTCTTCCGATAGCAGGGCGAGGACCCCCACGGTCTCCTCGTAGGGGTTCAGGTCCTCCCGCTGAAGGTTCTCCACCAGGGCGAAAAGCCTCGCCTCCTTTTCGGAGAGCTCCACCACCCGCACCGGGACCTCGGAAAGCCCCGCCATCCGGGCGGCCCGGTACCGCCTCTCCCCGGCCACGATGGCGTACCTCCCGTCCCCCAGGGGCCGCACCAGGAGGGGCTGGAGCACGCCCTTTTCCCGGATGGAGTGGGCGAGGGCCTCGAGGTTCTCAAAGCGCTTGCGGGGCTGAGGGGAGGGGACGAGGAGGTCCAGGGGCAAGAAGGAGGTGGCCGGGCTTTTGGCCTCTTCCACGAGCCCTTTGAGGTACGCACGGATGGCGCTCACGCCACCACCTCCTCAAACCGGAAGACCCTTTGGAGCAAAAAGTCAGCGAGGCGGGCCACCTCTTCCGCGGCTTCCCGATCGCCGACCAACTGAATGGGCACCTGCCCTTCAGTAGCCCTCCTGTGAGGACCCGGACGGTAGGCCACAGGAGGAGCCACGGGGGCAACCTCCTCCAACTCGCCCAGGCTTTGAAGGACACGGTTGTCCCCGAGGGTCCTGGCGTCAAACTTGGTGGGCAAGAAGGCCGCGATAATGTGGTTCCTCCCCGAAACGCGCTCCGGGCTCACCTTGCGGATGGCCTCTCGGTACTCCTTAGCCACCTGGATCACGGCCCTTAGGGCCTGTATCCCCTTGGCCCCGGTTTCCACGGGCACGAGAAGACCATCTCCGGCCAAGGCCGCCATCACCGCAAGGGAGCCCAGGGAAGGCAAAGAGTCAATCAGTACCAGATCGTACTCTTCTTCCACCCTCTCCAGAGCGGTGCGCAAGGCCAAAGCCCCAAGGGGCTTGCGGTCTAGCTCAAGCTCGCCCAAAGCCAGGTTCACCGAAGCAGGTATCAGGTACAGGTTGCGCCCCACCTCTCTCGGAGAGGGCAAGATGTCCTGACGGATAACCTTGAGCAGGGTTTCCTCGTCAGCGACCGTACCCGGATCCACCCCGAGCCAGGCGGTGAGGTTGGCCTGGGGGTCGGCGTCCACCAGGAGCACCCGGTAGCCCCTCGAGGCGAGCTCAAATCCCAGGTCCCGGGCCAGGGAGGTCTTTCCCGCCCCTCCAGCGTGGGTGAATAGGGTGTAGGTCTTAGTCTCCCGCTCCGGCCCGTCCACCACCTCTGGGACGTACCAGTAGTGCCCGAGGCGGACCGCTTGAAGACGACCCTCCTTGATCCACTTGCGAGCCAGGCTCTCCGAGATGCCCTCCCGGCGAGCCCACTCGAGGAGGGGCACCAAGCGTTCCCTTTGCATGAAAGAAGCCTATCAGGAAGGTGCGCCTAAGCGCAACTCCTCGGTGCGTTTGTCCACACCCTAGGGGAGGTCAGGAAGGATCGTCCCAGAGCCTGGCAGGCTTCGCCTTCTTCGCCACGAGCCGCCGGGTCTTCAGGCGGGCCTCCCCCTCCACATAGACCCCGCTTCCCACGGGGGGCAGGCCCTCGAGGAGGGAGAGGGGAGCCCAGAGAGTGAGGGTGAAGGGCTCCTTGAGGCGTCCCCCGGGATTGGGCCGCACCTCGAGGCCAAACCTCCCCTCCTCCCGGTCCACGAAGGCCACGCGGCCCTGGGCGGCCATCAAGGGGTGTCCCTTCCCGTCCCCCCTGGGAACCCCGATCCGACCAAGGCGAAGGGGCTTCTCCAGAAGGCCCTGGCCGTTCGTGCGGGGCCAGAAGGTGCCCCGGATGCGCGCCCCCACCAGCTCGGCCATGGGCCGGCCCCGGTGGGCCCGGGGCAGGCGGAGGAAGCTCCCGTCCGGGAGGCGGAGGCGGTAGAAGGTGTAGACCTGGCCGTTCGGAGCCTGGCTCTCCTTCACGAAGACCTGCCCTTCCGCGACCACCACGGCGGCGTAGTGGGCGCCAAACCCTGGGGGAACCCGGCTCAGGGGGGGTGAAGGAGGCGTCGTGACCATTCCCCTCTACCCTAGCACACGGGCCCGGAGGACGCTCTCCCG
>Ga0101943_1002549_pt1 | contig 10835 bp, 10 predicted proteins | sample DewCreD2012metaG_5_FD_75244 | JGI IMG/M metagenome (GOLD analysis project Ga0101943, IMG submission 75244) | Hot spring sediment bacterial and archeal communities from British Columbia, Canada, to study Microbial Dark Matter (Phase II) - Dewar... ... | reverse complement strand
GAGGTGGTGATCTGGCGCAAGGGCGAACGGAAGACCGTGCGGGTCAAGCTCGGCGAGCTGCCGGACGACGAGCAGGTGGCCGAGCTCGGCAAGCCGCAAGAGCCGGGCAAGCCCGCGCCCGGTGCCGCTGCCCGGATCGCCGAGTTCGGCATCCAGGTGAGCCCGATCACCCCCGAGCTCAAGGAGAAGTTCCAGCTTCCCGAGAAGGCCCGGGGCGTGGTCGTGGTCGAGGTCGAGCCGAACGGCCCCGCGGCGCAAGAGGGGATCCGGCCCGGTGACCTGATCGTCGAGGCGATGCAGGAGGAGATCAAGGCGCCGGCCGAGCTCGTGGCCAAGGTCGAGGCGGCCAAGCGCTCGGGCCGCAAGGCGGCCCTCCTCTTGGTCGAGCGGCAGGGCGACGTCCGCTTCGTGGCCCCGCGCTTCAAGGAGTGAGGCGGCGGCCGGGGCGGCCCGCCGGCTCAGGCCCGGCGGTGCTCGCTCGCGGGGATTCCCTGGAGGAAGAGCAGAGCCGTGAGGTCGCCGTGGACGATGCTCACCGGCGCCCGCTCTCGCACCCGCGGATGGGCGCGGAAGGCGACCCCGAGCCCGGCGCGCAGGAGCATCGGCAGATCGTTGGCGCCGTCGCCCACGGCGAGCGCGGCTTCGGCCGGCAGACCCTCGCGGGCGAGCAGCTCCTCGAGCGTCGCGAGCTTGGCCCCGGCATCGAGGATCGGCTCGGCGACCCGGCCGGTGAGCGTCCCGGCCTCGACCAGGAGCTCGTTGCCGCGCTCCTCGTCGAACCCCAACAGCTCGGCCACGTGCCGGGTGAATTGGCGGAACCCCGAGGAGACGAGGACACTCTTGGCCCCCCGCGCCCGCATCGTCGCGAGCAAGGTAGCGGCCCCGGGCGTGGCCCGCACCCGCTCGGCGATGACCTCGGCGATCACCCCTTCCGGCAGGCCTTCGAGCAGGGCGACCCGGCGGCGCAGCGACTCGCGGTACTCGATCTCGCCGTTCATCGCCGCCCGGGTGATCGCCGCGACCTCGGCCTTGCAGCCGACGTAATCGGCGAGCTCGTCGAGGCATTCGACGGTGATCATCGTGCTGTCCATGTCGGCCAACAGGAGCCGCTTCTCGCGGCCCGCGGCCGGCAGGATCGCCCGGTCGAGAGGCTCGCCGTCGAGGAGCGGTCGGGCCCGCGCGGCGATCGTCTCGGCCGGCAAATCGCTGGCGATCTCGGCCGCTTCCCCCGGAGCGAGCCAGCGGGCCCGGCCGGCGAGTGCGGCCTCGAGCTCGCGGACGAGCGTGGGCGCGAGGGGCGCGCGCGCGGGATCGGCGATCAGGACCAGGACGTGCGACATGGGGTCGGGCTCGGGGCGAGGGGCCGGGGCGAGGGGTACGGGCTCGGCCATCGGGGGCGGCCGGCTCGCGCGCTCAGCCCAGGCTAGCAGGCTCCGCCTCGGCCCGGTACCGGCGAGCGCCGTCGGCGCGGCGCCCGGTCGCGGCGAGCCGCGCCGCCCGCATCCGCTGCGCCAGCGCCTCGACGATCGCGAGCGGCGCGCGCCCCTGCGCAGCCGCCTGGGCGAGGATCCGCGCGACCCGCGCCTCGAGGAAGGAGAGCCGCTCCCGGACCCGCTCGACGTCGTAGCCGCCCGGATCGAGCTCGGCCGTGGCGGCCATCACCCCGCCCGCGTTCACGAGGTAGTCGGGCAGGTAGAGGATCCCGGCCGCGTGCAGCCGATCCGCGACATCGCGGGTGGCGAGCTGGTTGTTGGCGGCACCCAGGACGAGGGCGCAGCGCAGCCGGGCCACCGTTTCCCGCTCGAGCACCGGCCCGAACGCGCAAGGGGCGAGGATGTCGGCCGGCGTCTCGAGGATCGCTGCGGGATCGACCGCTCGGGCGGCGAGCCGTTCCACGGTTCGGGCGACGCGCGCCGGGTCGAGGTCGGCCACGAGGAGCCGAGCGCCCGCCGCGGCCAGACGCTCGGCGAGCGGCATGCCGACCGCCCCCAGGCCTTGGACCGCGACGGTGAGCCCGGCGAGCCCTTCGCCACCGAACCGGTGGCGTGCGGCGACCCGCATCGCCCGCACCACGCCCTCGGCGGTCATGGGCCCGAGATCGCCGGCGCCCGCCGAGCGGCCGAGCACGAAGCGCGCGAAGCCGGCGAGCAGGTCCATGTCGGCGGGGGTGGTGCCGCTGTCCTCGCCGGTCCAATAGCGGCCGCCGAGCCGCTCGATCGCGCCACCGAGCGCGCGCCAGAGCGCCGGCGTCTTGTCGCGCGCCGGGTCGCCGATGACGACCGCCTTGCCGCCGGAGAAGGGCAGGCCCGCGAGCAGGACCTTGTCGGTCATCGCCCGGGCGAGCGCGCGGGCCTCGGCGATCGCCGCGGCGAGGTCGGGGTAGGGGCGCATCCGGCAGCCGCCGACCGCCGGCCCGAGCTCGGGCTGATCGAGGGCGATCACCGCGACGGTCCGACCCTTGTCGTCGACGACCCGGTGCAGCTCGCCGCCGCTCTCCGGGTCGGGCGGACCGCCTGGCGTCGAGGCCATGGCTTTCCCCCTTTCTTCCACCCCGGCCACCGCATAGGCGCGGGGCGGGAGGGTCGGCAGTGAGCTTTCCCACAACCGATGCGCGAGAGACCGCTCCGGAGCCGGTCGAGGTCGGGCCATTGTTCCTCCTCGGCGGCACCACGGCGAGCGGCAAGTCCGCCCTCGCCCTCGCGCTCGCCGAGCGGACCGGCGGGGTGATCGTCGACGCCGACAGCCAGCAGCTCTTCGCCGATCTGCCGATCCTGACCGCCCGGCCGACGGCCGAGGAAGAAGCCCGGGTGCCGCACCGGCTCTACGGCCTCCTCGGCCCGCGCGAACAGCCCTCGGTCGGCCGCTGGCTGCGGCTCCTCTTGCCCGTCCTCGCCGAGCTCGCCCGCGAGGAGCGGCCGGCGATCCTCGTGGGTGGCACCGGGCTCTATCTGCACGCCCTCCTGCACGGTCTTTCCCCGGTCCCCGAGGTGCCGCCCGAGTTTCGCGCCCGCCTGCTCGCGGAGAGCCGCGAAGTCCCGACGGGCGAGCTCCACGCGCGGTTGCGGCGCGTCGATCCCGCGACCGCGGCCAAGCTCCGGCCTTCCGACCGGCAGCGGATCCTGCGCGCCCTCGAGGTGCTGGAGGCGACCGGCCAGCCGCTCGCCCTCTGGCAGGCCGAGCCGCGTCGGCCGGCGGTCCGGCCCCGTCTGCTCCTGGGGGTGGCCCTCCTGCCGCCCGCCGCGGTGACCGGTCCGCGGATCGCTCGTCGGCTGGAGGCGCAGCTCGCGCGCGGCGCCCTCGAGGAGGTGGCGGCCCTCGCCCACCGCGAGCCCGAGCTCCGCGAGGCGGCCCGCGCCGGGCGGACCGACCACTTCCCGATCCTGAAGGTGCATGGCTGCCGCGAGCTTCTGGCGGTTCTCGACGGGCGGCTCGCGCCGGGCGAAGCGGACGCCGAGATCGTCCGTCAGGTGCGCGCCTACGCCAAACGTCAGCGCACCTGGTTCCGCCACCAGCTCCCCGAACTCGAAGCCCTGTCGGCCACCGGCGAGGCGGAAGGGCTCGCCTGGGCGCTCGCCCGCCGGTTCGACGAGCTCCGGCTCATCGCACCGCCGGCTCAGAGATCGGCGTAGCAGAGCACCTCGGCCTTCGCCCCGGGATGGGTGACCGCACCCTTGACCGCCGGGCCCACGAGCTGGGCGTATTTGTAGAGCGCACCGCTCGTGTAGATCGTCGCGGGCGGCTTCCACGCCGCCCGCCGACGCTCGAGCTCGTCGGCCGAGAGCTCGACGTCGAGCGTGCCCTTCTCGGCGTCGATCGCGACGATGTCGCCGTCGCGCAACAGCCCGATCGGGCCGCCGACCGCCGCCTCGGGGCCGACATGGCCGATGCAGAAGCCGCGGGTGCCGCCCGAGAACCGACCGTCGGTGACGAGCGCCACCTTCTCGCCCATGCCCTGGCCGTAGAGGGCGGAGGTGACCGAGAGCATCTCGCGCATGCCCGGCCCGCCCTTGGGGCCCTCGTAGCGGATCACCAGCACCTCGCCTTCCTTGTAGGCGCGGCTCTGGACCGCCTTCATGCAGTCCTCCTCGCAATCGAAGACGCGGGCCGGCCCGCGGAACTTCAGGTTCTTGAGCCCGGCGATCTTCACGATCGCACCGTCCGGGGCGAGCGTGCCTTTGAGCCCCACCACCCCGCCATAGGGCGTGATCGGGTTGGTGATCGGCCGCACCACGTCCTGATCCGGGTTCCAGCGCACTTCGGCCAGGTTCTCGGCGACCGTCTTGCCGGTCACGGTGATGCACTCACCGTGCAGATAGCCGCCGTCCATGAGGGCCTTCATGAGGAGCGGCACGCCGCCCGCTTGGGCGAGATCGGCCATGACGTAGCGGCCGCCCGGCTTGAGATCGCCGATGTAGGGGGTCGAGCGGAAGATCTCGGCCACCGCATGCAGATCGAAATCGATCCCGGCCTCGTGGGCGATCGCCGGCAGGTGCAAGGCCGCGTTGGTCGAGCCGCCCGAGCAGGCGACGATGCGCGCCGCGTTCTCGAGGCTCTTCCTCGTCACGATGTCGCGCGGCCGGATGCCGAGCTCGAGGCAGCGCATCACCGCCTCGCCGGACAGCTCGGCGTAGCGGTCGCGGGCCTCGAACGGTGCCGGCAGGCCGGCCGAATAGGGCAGCGCCAGGCCGATCGCCTCGGAAACGCAGGCCATGGTGTTGGCGGTGAACTGGCCGCCGCAGGAGCCGGCCGAGGGGCAGGCGACCCGCTCGAGCTCCTCGAGCTCGGCGTCGCTGAGCTCGCCGACCGCGTGCCGGCCCACCGCCTCGAACACGTCGACCACGGTGACGTCCCGGCCGCGCCATTTCCCGGGCAGGATCGAGCCGCCGTACATGAAGACCGAGGGGACGTTGAGGCGGACCATGGCCATCATCACGCCCGGCAGGCTCTTGTCGCAGCCGGCGAAGCCCACGAGCGCGTCGTAACCGTGCCCGCGCACCGTGAGCTCGATCGAATCGGCGATCACCTCGCGCGACACGAGCGAGGCCTTCATCCCCTGGTGACCCATGGCGATGCCGTCGGTCACCGTGATCGTGGTGAACTCGCGCGGCGTGCCGCCCGCCCGGCTCACACCGACCTTGGCCGCCTGGGCCTGGCGGTGCAGCGCGATGTTGCAGGGCGCGGCCTCGTTCCAGGTGGTCACCACGCCCACGAAGGGGCGGGCGATGTCCTCCTTGCCGAGGCCCATGGCGTAGTAGTAGGAGCGGTGCGGCGCGCGCTCGGGCCCGACCGTGCTGTGCCGGCTCGGCAGCTTCGACTTGTCGAACAAGGTGATCGCCATGGCCCTTCCTCCTCCCGCCCGCGCGGCGGCGCGGACTTTAGCCAGCGCATCCGGGGCTGACCAGTGCGCCGCGGGCGGGGTGGCTGTCGCCCCCGGCAGCAAGGAAGGCCGCGTCGAGCCCGCGGGCTGCGGCTGCGCGGCGGTCGCGGCCAGCTTCACCGGTGAGGATCCCCGCTACCGGGCCGCGCTCGTGACGGTGGTCGCGATCAACGCCGCCATGTTCCTCGTCGAAATGTTCGCCGGCCATCTCGCCGGCTCGCGCGCGCTCCAGGCCGATGCACTCGACTTCTTGGGCGACACCGCCACCTATGCCACGACCCTCTGGGCGGTCGGCCGCTCCGCCCGGACCCGCGCCACGGTCGCCCTGGTCAAGGGCGCGAGCCTGTCGCTCATGGGGCTTTGGGTCTTGGGCTCGACGCTTTGGAGCGTCTTCGTGCTCGGCACACCCCGGGCCGAACTCATGGGTGGCGTCGGGCTCCTGGCACTCGCCGCCAATCTCGCCTCGGTGCTGTTGTTGATGCGCTGGCGCGACGGCGATGCCAATGTCCGCTCGGTCTGGCTCTGCTCGCGCAACGATGCGATCGGCAACCTCGCGGTGATCGCCGCGGCCGGGGCGGTCGCCCTGACCGGCAGCGCCTGGCCCGACCTCTTGGTCGCCGGCGCGATGGCCGCCTTGTTCCTGCACAGCTCGACCCGCATCCTGCTCCAGGCACGAGGCGAGCTGCGCGATGCTGCGAGCGTATCCGGAGGAACCCGTCCCGCCGGCTGAGCTGCCGGAGCCGGCCGAGACGCCCCCGCCCGGCCCGGGTCCGCTCGCCCGGCTGCTCGGCGGGGTGCTCCTGGTCGGCCGAGCCCTCTGGCAGGCGCTCTCGCACCTCCTCTTCGAGGACGGGCTCGTGGTCGCGGGCTACGTCGCCTTCACCGCGCTCTTCGCGCTCTTCCCGTTCCTCATCGTGTTGTTGGCGATCGCGGGTGAGCTCGGCCAGAGCGAGGCGGCGCAGGAGTCGATCGCCCTCGCCCTCGAGCTCGTGCCGCCCGAGGTCGCGGCCGTGCTGCGGCCGGTGGTCGCGGAGTTGCGCGGCGGCGCGCCGCGCGGCCTGTTGGGGCTCGGGATCCTGGTCTCGCTCTGGTTCGCCTCGTCCGGCATGGAGGCGATCCGCCACGTCCTCGACCGCGCCTATCGCTGCCCGCCGCCGCGCAACTTTCTCGTGGCCCGGCTGCAGAGCCTGTTCCTCGTGATCGTGGTGGCGCTCGCCATCCTCGTGGCGATGCTGGCGCTCGTGGGCCTGCCGCTGGTCCGCCAGCTGGTCGCCTGGCTCGGCGAGCAGGAGCTGTTCGACCGCCGGCTCGATCTCCTGCTGCGCTACGGGCTCGGCCTCGGCATGCTCGCGGCCTTGACGGTGAGCTTGCACCTCACCTTGCCGACCGTGCCGCTGCGGTTGCTCGAGGTCCTGCCCGGGACCTTGCTCTCGGTGGCGCTCTGGGCCGTCGCCGCCGAGCTCTATTCGGCCTATCTGGGATCGTTGCCGACCTCCTATTCGGTGACCTACGGGAGCCTGGCCGGGATCGTGGTGACGCTCTTTTTCTTCTACATCTCGGCGGCGATCTTCATCTTCGGGGCGCAGCTCAACGGGGCGCTGCGCGAGTTGCGCGCCGAGCGGCGACCCTGAGCCGGCCCCGCGCGGCCCCCGGGAGCACCGCGCGGCGAGCGTGGCGTGTCGGCCACGGCGTCGCCTCCCGTTTCGTCGAGCGCGCCCGCCGGTGCCGGCCGACCGTTCTCCTCGGCGCCGGCGCGAGCTGATATGAGAGCTGCGAACGACGACGGGCGTAGCGGGCATGGTCGAAGCACTCCTCCTGGGCGGTGCCGGGATGCTGGCGCTCGGCTCCTGGGCGGGCCTGGTCGAGCCGCGCCGCCTGCGACCCGTCCGCTACGAGGTCGTGAGCCCCACCTGGCCCGCCGCGTGGGAGCCCCTCCGGCTCGCCGTCCTGGGCGACCTGCACGCCGCTCGGCCGCACGTCGGCGAGCGGCGGATCGAGCGGATCGTCGAGCGGCTGCTCGCCGAACGGCCCGAGCTCGTCCTCTTGCCGGGCGACTTCCTCGCCAACCGCACGGCCTTCGTGTGGCCCCTTCCGGCGGCGCGGATCGCCCGGGCGCTCGCGCCCTTGGCCCGATCGGTGCCGACCTTGGCGGTGCTCGGCAACCACGACCTGCACGAGGCCCGCGGCCGGCCGATCCGCACCGCCCTCGAGCAAGTCGGGATCGCCGTGCTCGAGAACGAGGTCGTCGAGCTCGATCTCGCCGGTCGGCCCCTTCAGATCGCCGGCCTCGGTTGCGCGGTGAGCCGGCGCGCCGACCTGCCGGCGGTGCTCGCCGCCCTCGACCCCGACCGTCCCGCCATCCTCGTGAGCCACGTGCCGGACGCCGTGGCCTATGTGCCCGACCACGTGCTGTTGACGGTGGCCGGCCACACCCACGGCGGTCAGGTGCGCCTGCCCGGGATCGGGCCGCTTTGGACCATGAGCGCCTTGCCGCGTCGCTTCGCCCGCGGCCACCACCGGGTCGGCCGCCGCCACCTCCTGGTGACCTCGGGCGTCGGTGCGAGCCTGTTGCCCGTCCGCCTCGGCGTGCCGCCCGAATATGTCGTCGCCACCGTGCGTGCCGCGAGCGAGGAGGTGCCCGGGGCGGCCATACGTCGGCCGGACCGAGTCTCGGCCTGAAGCCGCACCCCAGGGAGGAACGAGTCGTGCGTCGCCATTGGAACCCGTCGGGCATCGCCGCCCCCGTCGCCAAGTACAGCCACGCCGTGCTGGTGACCGGCCACCAGAAGCTGCTCGCCGTCTCGGGCCAGCTCGGCATCGCCCCCGACGGCACCATGCCGGAAGGCTGCGAAGCCCAGGCGAAGCTGATCTTCGCGGCTCTGGACCGCTGTCTCGCCGAGGCCGGGATGGGCCGCCGCCACGTGATCCGGCTCAACACCTATCTGGTCGACCTCGCCGATCGGCCGGCCTTCATGGCGGTCCGCGATGCCTGGGTGGCCGACCCGCCGCCCGCTTCGACGCTCGTCGTGGTCAAAGAGCTGGTCCGCCCGGAGGCGCGCGTCGAGGTCGAGATCCTGGCCGCGGCCTGAGGCCGGTGCGGGTCCTCCATCTCTACTGCCACCCCCTGGGCGAGAGCTACCATGCGGCCCTGCGCGCCGCGGCCGCCGAGGGTCTCGCCCGGGCCGGTCACACGGTCGACCTCCTGGACCTCTACGCCGAGGGCTTCGACCCCGTGCTCTCGGCCGAGGCCCGCCGCCGCTACCACGACACGAGCCGCAACCGGGCCGGCCTCGAACCCTATGTCGAGCGGCTGTTGCGGGCCGAGGCGCTCGTCGTGCAGTTCCCCACCTGGTGCTTCGGCCCGCCCGCCATGCTCAAGGGCTTCCTCGACCGGGTGCTGATGCCGGGGGTGGCCTTCGACCTCTCCGACCCGGCCCGGGTCCGGCCGCTCCTCCACGGGATCCGCAGCCTGACCGGGATCGTCACCTACGGCCGCGACCGGTTGACCGCACTCTGGATGGGCGACCCGCCGCGCAAGATCGTCACCCGCTATCTGCGCTGGTTCGTGGCACCCGGCGCGCGCGTCCGCTACCTCGCCCTCTACCACATGAACACCGCCGACGAGCGGCGTCGGGCGGCGTTCCTCGACCGGGTCCGCGAGGAGCTGGCCCGGCTCTGAGCGGTCCGTGCCTCAGCGGTCCGGGCGACAGTAGGAGGGTAGGGGGTAGACCCGGGTGATCGGCGCACCGCGCGCCGCCGCCGCCCGCTCGAGGGCGGCGTAGCGACCGCCCGAGAAGCGCGGACAGTCCCGGGCGAGGCCGGCGGCGACGAGCGCTGCGCCGAGATCGCGCCCGTCGACCGTGCAGATCGCGACGATGCGGCCGCGGGTGCGGCTGCCGTCCGGGACGCAGGCGACCGCCCGGCCCGCGACGAGCTGCCGCAACGCCTCGCGTGACTCGGCGCCGAGCGGATCGCCGAGCTCCGGGGCGGCCACGCCCTGCAGGCGGATCGCCCGGCTCTCGAGCTCGAGCGTGTCGCCGTCGCGCACCCGCTCGACCACGCCGCGCAGCGTGGCCAAAGCGACGGATCGCGACCCGGGCTCGGCGGCGGCGCGATCGGCCGTCACCGCACCGGTGGCGACCGCGGCGAGGGCGAGCCACGCGACCGGCGCGCGGCGGTTTCTCCCGGTTCCCGGCAAGGCGGCGGTTCTCCCGCCCCTACCGTGCCCGAAAGCGCCGCGGCTGGGGAGGGGCCCCGCGCCGAAGGACGTACCCGGCTATCGTATTCGGCCAGCACGCGTCGGCTGTGCGCTACCGAGACGCGAGAGAGCGCGGCCGGTCCGAGCTCGGGGGAGACCTTCTCGGCCGGACCGAGGCGCCGGTCGCGACCCGGGAGGGCGGCCGTCAGGTGGCGGGGGCCGCCTGTCGCAGATCCACGGGCGGGCCCGGGGTCCGAAGGGGCGGCAGGCAGGCGTCGCCGGCGATGTAGTCGATGCCGGCGGCACGGGCCTGCCCTGCGAGCGCGGCGTTCGCGACCGGGACCAAGAGGCTGCGGACCCCCGCCGCCCGGCAGGCGGCGGCGAGCTCGGCCAACCGCGCGACCGTGCCCGGATCCGTCGGATCGAGGGTCGAAGCGTCGATCGAGGCCGCCCGCGCCCCGCTCCCGGCGAGCGGCGCGATCGCGCTCGGATCGGGTGGGACCCGAACGATGACGAACGCCACGCGGCTCTCGAGCGACGCCAGCATCCCGCGCAGATCGGCCGGTGGCCGCCGGGGCGTGCGGTCGACGAGCTCCAGGATCAGCCGGTTGATCATGACCGCGGGAAGCTCCGCGAGCAGGTTCTGCCAGGGACCGCGGAAGCCCGGCGTAGCGAGCGTCGAGCGGTGGACCGGGACCGCGAGCACCGGCAGCTCCGCCTTCGGCCGCCCCGGGGCGAGATGCGCCATCGCCTGGCCGAGCAACCAGCGGTCGAGCTCGGCATCGAAGGCGCCGGTGGCCGGATCGGGGCAGAGCGTCGCGGGCACGACGAGCGCGCCACCCGCCGTCGCGAGCCGGGCGAAGGCGCGATAGCCCACGATCAGCGGCACCCGGAGCGCCAGCACCGGGCGGTAGAGCGCCACGAGCTCGGCCCCGTGCTCGCGCAAGAGCGCCGCTTCGGCCTCGGCGAACGCCTGCTGGGCCCGACGCACCCGCTCGCGCAGCCCGACCATGCCCGCCAAGGTGGCGAGCTCGGCCTCGTAATCGAACGGCAGCGTGCGCACGACGGGCCCGGCGGCGCCCGGGGCGACGCCCAAGAGCCGCTCGGAAATGTCGGCGGCGATCAGCGCCACCCGCCGGTCGACCTCGGCCCGCTCGCGGGCGAGGGCCAGGATCCACACCGTCACCTCGTCGGCGGCGACGTAGAGCTCCGGACCGTCGAGCCGTCGGCCGAGGCACCCCTCGACGTTCGCCCAGACGA
>Ga0101943_1001094_pt3:0-2500 | contig 10838 bp, 10 predicted proteins | sample DewCreD2012metaG_5_FD_75244 | JGI IMG/M metagenome (GOLD analysis project Ga0101943, IMG submission 75244) | Hot spring sediment bacterial and archeal communities from British Columbia, Canada, to study Microbial Dark Matter (Phase II) - Dewar... ... | reverse complement strand
TCCACCTCGTGCGTGAGCGCCTTGCCTATGTCGTGCAGCAGCGCCGCCCGACGAGCCTGATCTTCGTTCAGGCCGAGCTCTGCAGCCATCGCACCACAAATGAACGCAGCTTCGATCGAGTGGGCCAACACATTTTGTGCGTAGCTGTACCGGTACTTCAGCATACCGAGCAACTTGACTAATTCTGGATGAACCCCGTGCACGCCCACCTCGAGCAAGGCTTTCTGACCAGCCTCGCGAATACTCTCCTCCAGTTCCTGCTCTGCGCGTCGCACCACCTCTTCAATTCGGCCGGGGTGAATACGCCCGTCGGAAATAAGCTTCTCCAGCGCAATCCGAGCGATTTCCCGGCGAATCGGGTTGTGACAGGACACAATTACGGATTCCGGAGTATCATCGATGATCAAATCCACGCCCGTAGCGGCTTCGATGGCTCGAATGTTCCTGCCTTCGCGCCCGATAATGCGCCCCTTCATCTCTTCGTTTGGTAAGTGGATTACGGAAACCGTTCTCTCGGCGACAAAGTCTCCCGCCAGCCGCTCGATCGCGATGGAGATGATTTTCTTAGCGCGGCGCTCGGCTTCCGCGCGCGCTTCCTCCTCGATCAGCCGTACACGACGCGCCGCATCGTGCCGAGCTTCCTCGGCAATTTGCTCTACGAGCATTTGCTTGGCCTCGTCGCGAGTAAGGCCGGCAACCTGTTCCAACTGTTGGTGGGCCCGCTGTACCAGTTCTTCGTATTGCGTTTTACGCTGATCGAGTTCCGCCTCCCTCTGCCGGAGTCGCTCCTCCCGTCGGTCCAATTCAGCATCTCGCCGTTCTAGTTGTTCATTGCGCCGGTCGAGCGTTTCCTCCCGCTGGGCCAACCTTTTTTGCAACGCTTGCAACTCGCGGTGCAGCTCTTTGGACTCGCGCTCCGCCTCCTCCTGGGCCTGTAACAAGAGTTCCTTCCGCCGCAGTTCGGCATCACGCAAAATCGCTTCGGCTTCCGCCTTCGCTTGCTCCACCAGCCGCTGCGCTTCCCCAACGTCCACTCCACGGTTGCCTTGCAACCGCTTTAGCCGAACAATCTCGATCACAACGACCGTGACGACTCCAAGAACGACCAATGCACTTAACAGATACGCTTCCACGTTCCTGAACTCCTTTCCTTAGTCCCCTGCCCGCCCCCGAAACAGCAATTTTCGGCGCTCCGTAATCAACTGATCCAACCTCACATCCCAAGGATCAACCGGGAGCATCGCCGACCGCTGAAACTCATAACCTAAGCCGACTACGGTGAGCGCGTTCCCCCGTTCCCGCAGTCCAAACAACATACGATCGTAAGCAGCGGCGCCACGCCCCAGACGCGCGCCTTTCATATCCCATGCAACAACCGGAACGAACGCGAGAATCCGTTTTTGCCTTACCTCAAAGGGCTCCGAAGTCGGTTCCCAGATTCCTGCCGTGCTGCGGTACAGCGGTGTTCCAGGCAACCACGACGCTGGTTTCCATTCGTCGCCAACCCGGCGTGGTAGCAAAATGAGGAGCCCCCGCGCCGCAGCTTTATGGATTAGCCAAGTGGTGGGCACTTCATTTTCGTGCGCAAGGTACAACAGCACGGATTCCGCCTGCGCAAAGGCGGGGTCTTCTGCCGCGCGCCAGGCTACCAGATCCCCCCACAAGGCAGACTGCAATGTGCCCGTGAGCTGGCGTCGCTCCGCACGAAGCGATTGCCGCAAAACCTGTTTCAACCCGGCCCCATGCGTTCCCTCCGGGGCTAGCTTGGTTGCGCCAAGGTCTCGGCTGCAAGCTTGCTCAGAAGACATAGTGTTGAGCCTATAACAAAAATTGCCTTGGCGCGAAGCGCCCGAGCCCAGGCAATCAGCCCCAAATAAAAGTACAACGAAGGACCGAACCGTAAACCCTTCTGAAGTTTGCGCTGGCCGCTTTTGACGCGGCAACTAAGCGGTGGATGCTGCGGACTCCTGCGTTCTCCCTCTTTCCTTCGATCCGCTTCGAGCCTCGTTTTCCACCCCAGCCTCGCCAAGGAGAGCACGAACAAACTCTTCGGGTCGGAACTCATCCCAGTCCTCCAAGGACTCGCCAAAGCCCACGAAGCGCACCGGCAAGCCAAGAGCGTTGGCAATTCCCACGACCACCCCGCCCTTTGCCGTTCCGTCCAACTTGGTGAGGCACACCCCGGAAACCGGCAACGATTGGGAAAACACCTTCGCCTGTTCCAAAGCGTTTTGGCCCATTGTTGCGTCGATGACCAGCAGTACTTCCATGCTCCCGCCACCGAGCTGCCGCTCTACGGTGCGCACGATCTTCGCCAATTCCTCGACCAAATTCTGCTTCGAGTGCATACGCCCCGCGGTGTCGATGATCACGACGTCCACGTCCCGACTGTGCGCCGCCCGCATTCCGTCGAACACGACCGCTGCCGGGTCCGCGCCAGCTTGGTGCCGGATGCAATCCACCCCGATTCTCTCCGCCCACGTCGAAAGCTGTTCAGTGG
>Ga0101943_1002543_pt1:2500-10882 | contig 10882 bp, 7 predicted proteins | sample DewCreD2012metaG_5_FD_75244 | JGI IMG/M metagenome (GOLD analysis project Ga0101943, IMG submission 75244) | Hot spring sediment bacterial and archeal communities from British Columbia, Canada, to study Microbial Dark Matter (Phase II) - Dewar... ... | reverse complement strand
AAGCGCATCTTTGAGCCATTCTTTACCACGAAACGGGGCAGCGGCAGCGGCCTGGGTCTGGCGATCGTCCAGCGCGTTGTGCGCAGTCTCGGCGGCTCAATCGAGGTGGAGAGCGAGCCGGGCAAAGGCGCAACGTTCACCGTCATCCTGCCTGTGATGGAAATTCACACCCTTCTTCCAACCTGACCCACTCAATTGCTCAGTCGATATCCTCCTTTCCATTAGAAGTTTCTACTAAACCGCTTTTTAAATGAAACTTATGATTGCTCGCTTTCGGTTTGGGTGGGGGCTTCACTGCTTATTAGCAGGTTCCACAGCTCCTCCGCCGACCGGAAGAACCATTCTCGACAGCCATCCGGCGAGCGTAGCATGCCGCGCCACTCGCCCGGCGCAGCCAGTTCGCTCGGTTCCCGCCAGATGCGCAGGATGTAGGTGGTTTCACGCCGTTTTTTGTTCATGGTAGTTCCAGCCGCAACCTGGAATACTGGCAGTCACCTGTTGCCCTCCTCATGGATTGCGCAGCACCAGGGTCAGATAAACCCTCGCCCGATGCTGAAGCGCGAACGCCCCACCATAATAGGTGCCGGCATAGAGCATGGTCGAGTCCATTGCCAGGGCATAGACAATAGGGGTTGTCAGGCCGGTATTGATTGCGCTCCAGTTCGCGCCGCCGTTTGTGCTCTTGAATACGCCGCCGACTCTTCTCCCGGCATAGAGCGTGTTGGAGTCCGTCGGGTCAATCGCCAGGGCGAATACGTAGGTCAGGCCGGTGCCAGATGCGCTCCAGCTCATGCCGCCGTTCGTGCTCTTGAACACATCGCCGTGTGTCCCGGCATAGAGTGTGTTCGGGTTGGTTGGGTTGATCGCCAGGGCGTAGACAGAGAGGCTGGTCAGGCCGGTGTTGACCGCGCTCCAGTTTGCGCCGCCATCCGTGCTCTTGAACACGCCGCCGCCGTCTGTGCCGGCATAAAGCGTGTTGGAGTTCGTCGGGTCAATCGCCAGGGCGCGAACATAGAGGTTGGTCAGGCCGGTGTTGGCCGCGCTCCAGGTTGCGCCGCCGTTCGTGCTCTTGAACACGCCGCCGCCTGATGTCCCGGCGTAGAGCGTGGTCGGAGTGGTCGGGTCAACTGCCAGGGTATAAAGATTGAAGTTGGTGAGGCCGGTGTTGATCGCGCTCCAGGTTGCACCGCCGTCCGTGCTCTTGAACACGCCGCCTAATGTTCCAGCATAGAGGGTGGGTGGAGTTGTTGGGGCGATCGCCAGGGCGTATACATGACGACTGGTCGAACTGTTCAGACCGTTATTGACCGCATTCCAGGTCGAGCCGCCATTCGTGCTCTTGTGCACACCGTCGCCCGAAGTCCCGACATAGAGCGTGTTCGGCGTCGTCGGGTCGAGCGCCAGGGAGCGAATATAAGTGGCGATCAGGCCGCTGTTGACCGCGCTCCAGCTTGTGCCGCCGTTTATACTCTTGAACACGCCGCCAGTCGTCCCGGCATAGAGGGTGGAGCCCGTCGAGGTGATCGCCAGAGCACGACCATAGAGGTTGGTCAGCCCGTTGTTCACTGCGCTCCAGGTTGTGCCACTGTTTGTACTCTTGAACACGCCGCCAGTCGTCCCGACATAGAGGGTGTTCGGGGTGTTCGGGTCAATCGCCAGGGCGTAGACATTGAGGCTGGTCAGGCCGGTATTGACCACACCCCAGTTCGCGCCGCCATCCGTGCTCTTGAATACGCCGCCGCCATACGTCCCGGCATAGAGCGTGTTGGGGTTCGTCGGGTCAATCGCCAGGGCGTAAATCCATCCGCCCTCAGGACCGATGCTTGTCCAGGCATTGAAGCCGGCGAAAACAGGGAGTGGCTGGCTAAGGCTCATGAAGAGCACCAGCCAAACGATCAGCAGAATTTTGCTCAATTTGGACAGCCGTTGCATCGTTGACTTCCTTTCGTTGCGTAAACATTTGTGGTGGTTACTCAGTCGGCCATTGCGAGCGCATCTGCCTGGTCATCCCCAATGAGCGAATGAGCGATCGCTTCGCCGCTACGCGGTTTGCCATGACAGGCGAGGAGAGCCGTCCGAATGCCGCAGTCAGGCCTTACGCTCCAAAGCACGGCGGGCATCCTCCACGTCCGAGAGCAGACCACTCACAGAGGGCTGGTGCGGGAGGTACACAACCTTTACGGGACTGCCAACCTCCAGATGATCGTAGGTTTCGCGCGAGACAAACGAGGTGCGATAATGCTCGTTCCCAAAAGAGTCGTAATACGCATACTTGATTTGATACCGACGGCGAGGAAATTTTATCTTGCGTGTTACTGTACCGGTCGTCTCCACCCCTTCCACGGCCAGCCGGCGCATCTCGAATCCGCGTCGGATAATCACATAGACCGTATAGCCCCCAAGCAACAACGGGACGATTGCAAAAATGTTACATGCAAGCAAATCAAGGAAAGAAAAAAACAGGAGGGATCCCAGCACTACCGTGAATATCCCTATCGCTGTGACAATGAGAATGACCCTTAAGAATCCCCTTGCCTCTTCCCTTGGCTCCTGCATAAGACCTGCCTTTTCGGTGGTGGTCAGGTGATAGCATCAATGAGTTTGCTACAAAAACTCACCGCTGAGACGCCGAGAACGCGGAGAATTCAAAGAGATAGACAAAAAATTAATTTGCAGTAGGATCATAATCTCCTCTCAAAACGTTTTTGGCATCTGCATACACGATCCGAGCTGCCGGGTAGGTAGCTACAACGCTTGCGACAAGATGTGGCCGCAGAGCAACCTGGCGTGCTTGTTGCAGCGACTTGAGGCGCCCGATGCTCCCCCATGCACCGGACGCCTCGGCGTAGGGTCAGCCGCCTCACTTCTCCTTTCACCCAAAGGGCTACCGGGCCATATCCGTTGGATTACCGACTTATAAGGGGGAGAGAGAGACGGTAACCAACGAATACGGACAAGGTAGTCTGGGTGGTGTTGGCGTCAGAGTCCGTGGCGAACAGGGTGAGGGTATGCCAGCCGGGACTCAACAGCACCAACAGGCTACGCCCCGTACCTAAAACGGTGGAGCCTTCCATCCATATCAGGCTCTCATCAGGGAGAGGGCCATCTTCCTGATCTACAGCCTCTCCGGTCAGTAGCAATGGGACGCCAGGGTCAGAGAATGGTGGGGCGGAAGCAGTCACGACTGGAGCATGGTCGTCCACAATGAATGTGCCATCCGAGTCATCCTGGGCGGTGTTGACGCCATCCGAGACGATCACGCGAATTTTGGCGTTGACACCGCCGGGGATAAGGTTTAAATCCAGATCGTAACTGTTGCCCTGGATATTGGAGACGATCGGATACCAGCTCTGACAATTGTCCGGGGTGTAGAGCAAGGTGAAGTACAGAGCATCCCCATCGGCATCCGAAGCGCTCCAGGCGATATGCAGGATATCGGTAGGCTGGTAGACCTCCTCCGCCTGCGTGACCTTGGATATGCTGAAATTCTGCCCGCCGTTAGGCTCTGTCAGGGTCACCGCAGGCACATGGGCTGAGAAGGGGATACGAGCCACTTCCTCTCCCTGATAGTACAGGATGATATTCCTCGCAGCTTGAAAGTAAGGCAACTGAAAGTTAAAGTACACCGTGTCAACAGGTTCTTCCGGGTCATCCAAAAATTCAATGTTGAAAAAGTGTCTGTACAGTGGATTACCTTGCGCATCCGAAATGCGTAATTCAGTGTTGCCCTTCTTGAACGAATCGGAGGGAATACCGGGCTGGATGAAGGCTGGGTTGAGCAGGCCTCTGCCATCCTTATGGACTTCGCCAGAGACGTAATAGACGTCTGTAATCTGGGTGGCCCGCTCCAGCATGGCAGCGCTCAGCGGGGTTGCAAAAGCGTTATACAGGTTCTGCCAGCGATAGGGTGAGATCCACTTGGTAGGCAGGAAGCCAGACTGGCAGTAGGACATAAGGTCAGGAACCGTGCTCGGAACCACGGTCCTTTGGCTGGTGCTGCTCACCCACGGCTGGCGTGTATCAAAGCCCACTTCCTGAATATCGTCGTTGCCGTAAGGCCAGTTGGGATCCGGACCTGCTGCACCGCAACCGTTCACATGCCGACCCCAGGTGCCGTTGCTCGAGCGATCCAGATTGTGGTTAATCTCATGCGCCATTGTGCCTTCACCAGAGGTGCCCCTCCAGCCACGCGCTACTCGTCCGGCAGCACCAATCCACACCGGATCAGACAAACCACCACCGCTAGGGGTGAAACCGTAGATCTGATCGGGCAAAGCATAGGGCTCCCTACCGGTAAATAACACACTTAAAATCCAGGCCAGGACGGCAGAACTATAGTACCGGTTGAGACGGGCGATTGTATCGCCCACCGTTGTCACTCCAATGACCGTCCAGGGCCTGTAGACCCAAGTCACACCTGGCACCGGATAGACCGTTTCCAGGTAACTGCGCTGGCTATCCATTTCGGCGGTGCTGATGAGCACCGGCGAGTCGGCGCTTCCGGTGTTGATGGGGATATACCAGTAAGTCGGTTTCTGGCGCGCCTGGAAAGAGATGCTTATGCTACTGCTATCAATCTCGCTACCCAGGAGGGTACGTGCCTTGCCGCTAAAGGTAATAGTGCCCTGATCCCAAGAGGAAGGCAGGGCAAAATTAGCCGTATGGCTGAGTTGGGAGCGATCGATAGTGGTTGGCGCCTGGTAAAGCACAGCCAGGGGTGAGCCGGGTAAGTCAACCCCACCTACACTGCCATACAGATAGCCAATCACAGGCTGGGAAGTGGCAGCCCCATCGACGTCCACATACATACGGACCACGGTGGCTTTGTCCTGTACCAGAGGCAAGGAGTTGCTGCGATCTTGAATGGCCTGGGTGAACTCGAGGGGTTGGGTGTCAAAACGAATGGTAGCTCCTAGGCTGGCCGAAGGCAGCGCTACGCTGCTCAGGCTGACGGAAATCAGATTGGCAAAACTGGTGTAGAAATTAGCCGGAACATCATTGATGAAGTTAGGTGAGCCTGAGGCAGCCCGGAAGCCCATGCGAATGGTATCGCCAGGAGCAGCCCGAATTTCTGCCAGGTCAAAGCCAAATTCCCAGACGCGATGGTTATTACAACGCACCGTGAAGGGGAAGGTCACGCTCAAGGTGTTATCTCCATAGAAACAGCCAAATCCTTTGGCTTTGCTGGAACGCGTGCTCGCTTGCAAACCCGTCCACTTACCAGGGCCTGAATAGTACTGATAACGCATGTTGCCGTTGACCGGATTGATGCCGTAATTCAGGTCGAGGTCGGCATCAATTACCCCGTCTTCATCTACATCAAAGGTGATCCAAAAGTAATCACCAGAATCATCAACGGTATCGCCGAGCAAATCGAGCAGTACATAGAGGCGAATGCCATCGTTCATGACCACCATGAAGCCCTTCTCAAAATTCACCTTACTACTGAGGTTCCATTCCCCAGGGCTCACTACGCCATCAATCTGAGGCGGCAGTGAGGCCAGGGGTGAAACAATGGCGGTAGGATCGGCCGGGGCACGTGCCAAAGTCGGCGACGTAAACCCTAATGACAAAGACAAGACCAGCAAGACGGACAAAACGGGATGGGTCTTCATAAAAAACTCCTTTTGTAGAGTTCTCTACCCGAACCAATTAAAGTCTGTGAATGTATCAATGACTTCAGTACAAAACTCACCGCAGAGGCGCCGAGAGCCCAGAGTTCTACATCAGTAGAATCTCCGCGTACTCGTCACCGACGACCGATTCGGTGACTTCTCCCAAGCTGGCGCCACTAACCGGCGCCTGTGCAAACCGAATAAGTGTCGCGCGGCCAAAATCTTTCGTTGAGTCGCACTCTCCCGGTACGGCCGCCAACCGCACCGAATAGTTGCTCTGTTCGTTGCCGATCAGAATTCCATCGCTCCCCACGAAAGAGTCGTTGATCAAGAAGAGGCAGGCTAAGCGTTTTGCGGTCTCGGCATTGATAGAACCGGCAGGGGTTTCAAGCCCTAAAACCATCGATATCGTGGGCAAAGAAACCCCCTGATGCTTCATATTGGGTAAGCACGGTGCGGTTTTGTTCATTCAGGCGAAAGAAACGGTTCTTGCCACGAAACTCGTCCTGCCCGTCTGTCGCATTCCCCCCAATGCCTTCAAGCAATCCGCCCAATTGTTGGTGGTATTCGCGTTGACCGGTGGCTTGGTTAATCGAAATACCGGCAAGTAAGTCGGCGACTGCGCCTGCGTGGGTGCTGCCGGTACAAGCACGAGCAAGAGTATCACAACCATCACCAAGTTCAGCGGTCATTGCCATCGGAGTACTTTTTTCATACCTTCCTCCTTCAACGTTTTCCATCCGAACAGAGGTGGGGTTCAATCCGAAAGCGTAAAATCCAGCAAAGAACCAGGCGTCCAGCATAACTTTCACTATACAGAGAAAGCGTCCTCAAAACGTCCCCTGAACGTCCCAGGGTAGAATTTAAGGGTTTCCGGGGGTCTGAATTTAGAGGGAAGCGAGGAGGATTGAGCGCAGGGGAGAATCGGCCTGCAGTGCCAGGTGAAGGGGAGCGTAGGCGGTTTCGGCGATTGCGCGCAGTTCAGCGCGGCAGGCCTGCGCTGCCTCGACCTGACCGAGCGTCTCGTGCAGGCGGAGCAAGGCCAGCAGGCCTTCGCCGATCAGGGGCTGATCGGGGCAGGCGCGTGCCAGGAGCAGACCGCGCTGCGCAGCGGTGAGGGCTTCGGCGGGGTTCCCCTGTCTCTCCAGGTAAGCTGCCAGGACGAGATTGGCCCGCGCCTGTTGCGGAACTTCGCCCGCCGCGCGCGCCGCCTGCGACAGGCTCTCCAGCGTTGCCGGATCAGGCGCCCCGCCCAGCGCGTGAGCCATCAACTCCTCCAGTTGCGCCTGCTGAACGAACTGCGGCACGCCGCTGGCCTGCGCCGCCTGAAGAGCGCGCTGACAGGCGGCCAGCGCTGATTCCCACCGGCCCAGCAGTCGCCACAACCCGGTGCGCGCCAGGCCGGTTAGAAACACTACGGCGTGCAGATCGAGTGCGGCGGCCTCAGCTTCCAGTGGCCCCAGCGCATCGGCGGACGCGCGCCCCTGCGCCAGGTCGGTGAGGGCCAGGTAGGCGCGCATCAGCAACTGGCCGTACTTGCTTTCCACCTGGCTGGCAATCTCCAACCCCTGCGCAAAGTCCCGTCGCGCCTCCTCCAGGCTGCCCATGCGCAGGAGCGTCGCGCCGCGGCCGGCGAACTTGCTCCACAGGCCCGGCAGATATGATGCTCCGGCCACTGCGATGGCTTGCGAGTAGAGGTTGACGGCTTCGCCGTAGCGTCCCTGATTGAGCGCGATCTGCCCCAGCATGGTCAAGGCGGCCGACTCGATGCGCCGCAAACCACCCTGACGGGAGAGTTCGACCGTTTGCGTGAGCACTTGCTGCGCCTGAGCGTAGTCCTGCACAAAGACCAATGCCGTGCCCAGGTGATTCAGGCTTTGCGCCATCTGCGTCGAGGGGCCGGCAGCCTCTTTCAGTGCCAGGGCTTCTTGCAAATCCTGAATGGCTTCGTGGGGGCGTCCCATCATCAGAGCGACCATGCCGCGAACGTTCAGGGCGCGCGCAATGGCCGGTTTTTCTCCCAGGGCGCGAGCTATTTCCAGCGACTGGCCGGCGGCCTGATACGCTTCCGCATAACGGTCACAGGTGTAGAGAGCGGATGCCTGACGAATCAAGGCGTCGGCATACAAGGAGGGAAATTCACGGCAGGCGACCAGGGCGCTTTCCAGAAGGAGCGAGGCTTCGGCCGTTTGACCGCGATGGTGGGCGATCACGCCGCGCCGGAGCATCGCCTGTGCCCGCAGTTCACGGCTTGCGCGCGAATCATCCTTTTCGATATAAGCAACTGCCCGTGCGATGGCGGCTTCCGCCTGCGCAAAAGCCGCCAGGTCGATCAACTCTTGCGCGTGGGCAATCCAACAACGCGCTGCCTCAACAGGTCGCTGGGCCGCCTCGTAGTGGGCGGCAATCTCTGCCGCAAACCCGGCGCGTCCGGCGTGGACGTTTTCCAGCGCGTGGGCGGCCTGCTCGTGCAAAAGGACGACGCGATCGGGCGGGATTTCGTCGAGGACGATCTGGTGGATGAGCTGGTGCGAAAACGTGTAATCGTCCAACCCCGGCGAGGTCGCATCCAGCACCAGGCGCCGGGCTTGCAGGCCGTCCAGCACGGCGGCGTAGGCGGTGGATGGCCAACCAAGCAGGGTCTCCAGTTCACGGTGAGAGAAGGAAAAGCCCAACACGGCTGCCGCTTCCAGCATCTGGCGCGCCTGGCGATCCAGTTGGGCAAGTCGCACCTGGATCGCCGCGCGCAGGGTGGACAAGGGCTGAC
>Ga0101943_1002541_pt1 | contig 10890 bp, 9 predicted proteins | sample DewCreD2012metaG_5_FD_75244 | JGI IMG/M metagenome (GOLD analysis project Ga0101943, IMG submission 75244) | Hot spring sediment bacterial and archeal communities from British Columbia, Canada, to study Microbial Dark Matter (Phase II) - Dewar... ... | reverse complement strand
AACTGTCAATCGATCAGTCATCAAGGCTATCACCGAATGTGGCTGCATTGAAGTTGACGCCAAGAAACAGCCCTATGATTCCGCCGAGAAGGACACTTCCTCGAATTCGGTACAGGAATTAACTCACACTCATGTTAATGGTCATCTATGTGATGCATGTCGAGATGACGTCAATGCCGAGCTAGGCAAAAATTTGTTCTACATGTCTGCTTTATGTAACTTACTGCATGTAGATCTGAATGAAGTTCTAGATAAAGAATCTAGAACATGCAGCACGTTAGGGAAATTTAATTTGTCTTAAATGTATAGGTAAATCGTAGACAAAGAAGCTTTCCACTGGACCCAGTGGAAAGCTTCTTTGTCTTGTAAGTATTCACATCAATTATAATGTATCCCGGAATTTAGACTTATCTTCCGAATCAGGTCTTTTTCGTTTGCGCGTGACGCGCCTAACGTTTTTTTTAAGACCTAGCAGTGCATAGAGTACAAAAGGGATAAACATCAGCTTTGATAAGGTCCCCGGGTATTTAACTGCAACAAGTATCGCTAATGTGACCATTACGGGAATGATCCACATCGCTGATCGAGGAATACTCACTTTTTTGAAATTAGGATATTTAATATTACTTACCATTAAGAAGGACAAAATTAATTCGGCTACAAGTAACGTTGGAGTAGATAGCTCTTTATAGAACAATGCCATAGTAGCAAGTACACCACCGGCAGCTGGAATCGGTAGCCCGATGAAATAACCAGGGATTCCACTGATGACATTAAATCTTGCAAGCCGAAGCGCTCCGCAGATTGGGAACACCGCTGTAGCAATCCAAGCAGCAGGGGAATTAAAATCCTGAAAGGCAACGGAATAAACGATAAAAGCTGGCGCTACTCCAAAGGAAATAACATCCGATAACGAATCCAGCTCCTTACCAAATTCGCTTGTGACATTCAATGCCCGAGCAACACGACCGTCAAGCCCATCCGTTAACATGGCTACGATGACAAGCATAGCAGCAATCTCAGGCTCATTATTAAAAACGAATATAATAGATACAATGCCTAGGAATAAATTGCCGATGGTGAATATATTGGGAAGCGATCTTGCGAACATGCTGTTTCCACCTCATTAATTACTATGCCCACTTATTCAACATGTATGTCGAAAATGAGCTAGTTACCACCTTCTGATTGTAGGCAATTTAAATATGTCTGTCAATCAATAGTTGCTCCTCAATACGCTCTAGTCCTTCAAGAATTGTACGAGCACGAACCTCTCCAATACCATCCACTTCATCCAAGTCCATAATCGTCGCTGCTCGAATAGCAGATAAATTCCCGAAAAAACCAACCAAGTTATTAATAATTATTGTAGGTAATCGAGGAATGCGATGCAGTATACGATAACCCCTAGGAACAACTACCTCCTCCATAAAGTTACTATGGGGGTAACCTAATAGCTTGAGCGTGTGATGATGATCCATCAATTCATCCGACGACATTCGCTTGAGTGTGAAACTAATTTCATTAAGTTTATCCTCATTCTTCTCACGAATATAATCTTTCAATAATAAATGGGTTTCCTGTGCAGCAGCACCCGCAAGCTCTACGAGCTGCATCTCAATCAATCGACCCTCCGTACCCAGCTCATTAATATATCGTTTAATTTCATCTCGAATTCGTAGCACCATCTCTGCTCGCTGAATAACATTCGCGACCTCATGAAGTGTTACTGTCCCTTCAAATTCAGCAGCTCCTAAATTCGTAAAGGCTTGATCTAGCACGGTTTTATATTTCTCTAAGGTTTGTATAGCTTGGTTAGCCTTGGTCAGGATCACGCCAATATCCTTTAGGGAATAGCGCAGATTACCTTGATAGAAGGTAATGACATTCCGTCGCTGTGAGATAGATACTACGAGCTTTCCCGTCTGCTTGGACACACGCTCAGCGGTACGATGACGAATACCTGTCTCAGAAGACGAAATAGATGAATCGGGTATGAGCTGTGTATTCGCATAAAGAATTCGAGATAAATCCTCACTAATGATAATAGCGCCGTCCATCTTCGCGAGCTCGTATAGGTAGTTAGGAGAAAAATCACAATGAATAGAGAAGCCGCCATCAACAAGCTGCATGACCTCTGGTGAATAGCCTATTACGATGAGAGCTCCCGTCTTAGACCTAAGTACGTTGTCGAGGCCATCACGAAAAGATGTACCCGGTGCAACCATCTTCAATAGCTTACCTATGATATCGGTTTGCCCGTCATCTTTCATATATGTTCACTTCCTTCTATGATGTAGATTTCCCAAAAATGTCTGATATAACTTCAATTAATGTATTACATGGAATAATACGAATGCCTTTAACCGCTACAGGTTGCTTAAGTGCATTCTTAGCTATATACACTTTTTTGAAGCCCATTCTATCTAATTCCCGAATACGAGTTTCCAATGCGGGCACCTTCTTCAATTCACCCGTAAGACCAATATCGGCAATGAATACCGTATGATTGGGAATCCCCTTGTTCTTAAAAGAGGAGACGATACTCATAATAACGGCTAGATTTGAGGAATGCTCTTTAAGACGAAATCCGCCCGTGGTCTTGATAACGACGTTCTTACTCGATAGCTCGACCCCTGCACGCTGCTCTAATACAGATATCAGCGTGTTCAGCTGATCCTTCTTCGTACACTCACCAATTCGTGATGGGAAGGGTGTGAAGCTCTGCGATACTAAGCTTTCAATTTCTAGAATAATCGGCCGAGTTCCCTCTTTGACAACGGTTAGAGCACTTCCGGATACAATATCATTCGTCTCCCTTTGTGTCATGAAGAACTCTGATGGGTTATCAATGGGGATCATTCCTTGCTCAGACATTGAGAAAAAACCAATTTCACCTGTACTACCATACCTATTCTTCGATGCAGAAAGCTGCTTAAGCTCTTCACCCTCTTGACCATCGAGTATAAGGACAGTATCTACCAAATGCTCCAATGCTCTTAAGCCGGCTAATTCGTTCTCTTTGGTCATTTGCCCTACCATAATTACCGCTCTAGGTCTATCCGGATTTTTGGCTACCTTCAGCAGGGCCGTTGCACACTCCATGGTCTGAGTTGGAGATCCTGGTCTCGAAGGATATTCCTCTAATATGAAAGTCTGAATACTATCTATAATGATAACATCTGGACTAATACTCTCAATACACCCGAGAACATTATTCATACTATTGTCTGAATATACCCATACGTTATCGTTAATTGCGGATAATACTCTGTCCGCCCTATTCTTGATTTGGCTCTCGCTTTCTTCTCCAGAAGCATACAAAACCCGAAGGCCTTGACTTGCAACATCCTCGGACACTTGGAGCAGTAGTGTTGATTTTCCAGCACCCGGTTCAGCAGTAATAATCGTGACAGAGTCTCGAACGATACCACCGCCCATAACTCTGTTAAACTCACCAATTGATGTAATAATTCGATCGCTATTCTTAGAGGTTGTCTCGGAAAGCCTCTTTACAGGTAAGTGTGCTTGAGAAACCTTAATACTAGTGGTTTTATCCCCACCGACCGTTGATTCAACTAAGCTATTACGTTCAGGACAGTTAATGCAGAACCCTTGCCACTTAGGATGATGAAAACCACAGCTTTTACAGATATAAGCCGTTTTTACTCTCAAACTTTACACACCCTTTACGGTCATAGAGAATATTATTTAGTTCGATTGCGGTGAAGCCAATCCAATATAATGGCCGTAACCCCACCACCAACTGCTCCGGATGAGAATAGTATGGCAACTACGAGCCATGCGAGATCCTGCATACCTTCGCCAGTGCCACTCTGTGCTCGTATAATCATAATAGCTGCGAATAAAAGTAATAGTATAGCCGGTATATATTTAATCCAACGAACCTTTATTCTATGAAGAAGGAACGTTACAAATGCAGATAATATCGCAATACTTAGTAGTATCAGAAAAAATCTCATCCAACACCCACGTCCTTTCTTTTAGAATATCTATTCTCAGTATACACGAGATTAAATGTGAAGAAAATCCATCTACTTCTCCATCAACCGGTTTAATGAATAGCGCACAACAAAAATCGGAGCTATTCCAGCTCCGATTCAGGTAAAAAACTCAATTATGAATGCAATTAGAAATTAAACGTATCTGGATGCGAACCAAAACGGTGATCCTTATTCAGTCCATCAATTGCGGCTACATCTTCAGCAGACAGTTCAAAGTCATAAACCGCGGCATTCTCACGAATCCGCTCCGGCTTAACTGACTTCGGAATGGTTATAACGCCCTTCTGTAAATCCCAACGGATAACGATCTGAGCAGGTGATTTTCCATACTTCTTACTTAGTTCTGTCAAGATCGGCAAATCTAAGTGACCTTGCATAAGTGGACTCCAAGCAGTTACATATATATTCTTCGCATCACAGTAAGATTTAACCTTCTCTTGAGTCAATAGTGGGTGATACTCAATCTGGTTAACAACCGGTATGATCGTGTTCTCTGTAAATAGGTCGTCCAGATGATGGGTTTGGAAGTTACTCACACCTATCGATCTTACAAGTCCATCATTATATAGCTTCTCCAACGCACGCCATGTATCCTTATACTTCCCTTTCACCGGCCAGTGTATAAGATATAAATCCAAGTATTCCAACCCCAGCTTTTGGCGACTTTCTTCAAATGCTTCCAATGTCGTCTCATAGCCTTGACGTGCATTCCATACTTTAGTAGTTATGAACAGCTCTTCGCGAGGCACGCCAGATTCTCTAATAGCCTGACCGACACCTTCTTCATTCCTATATGCTGCAGCTGTATCAATAGCACGGTACCCTGTTTCAATAGCCGACTTAACAGAGCTAATAACTTCCTGACCTTCCTCTACCTTGAATACCCCAAATCCTAAACGAGGCATCGTTACACCGTTATTTAGTGTGACCGTATCCTTAATACTCATAATCTTCATTGCTGAGACCTCCTAAAAGTTTTGATTACGCTAGTAACCGATAAGACTACTTCGCAAGCATAAGCTAAGTTTTGTGTATGAGGTTAATGGTACTCTTAGTAATTTTATCATAGGATGCACAGCTCTCTAGGTAGGCATCCTTATGTAATATGAAGCTCCCTGTCATAAAAATATCCGTAAAACCCAACAATTTTATACTTTTGAGGTGCTTATCCAACGATCGGCTTCGATCATCCATTTAAGGAATCGAGAATACATTAAACCGCATCAATCACTCCAACGATTCAATTTAACGAAACGGGAATTCACTAATTCCCCGGATTCGTTCATTGGACGATAGCGTCAAGAAGTTTGTGTAATTAGGATTGTAGGGTATCCATCAGAATGATGGATATGAATGACTTTAAAGATCTGGGGGGATCCCCCCAGAAAAAATTTTCCTTTCATATCCATTTTCCTGGAATTTGATTTTAGTCGATATACGTCACTTATCTTCTTTAATTTGCGGATACTTCTCATCGTACATTATCTTCAATTCTGCCTTTACATCTGTATCTCCAAACCCTCGGATCACTCGCCCACCCCAACGCTCATTGTAATCAACGGCCTCGAGATAAACGATCTTCTCTGCTGCATTCATGTTAGTCAAACTATTCATTGGTTTTAGACGCGCACGGATTTCCTTTATTGTTCGTTCGATTGGATTTGATGTATATATGACTGGTCGAATCAGTTTTGGATAGGAATAGAAGCTCAATAGCACTGATAACTGACTTTCCCATGATTCGATTTCCTTGGGGTACAACTTACCCCACTTCGCTTTTACCAAGTCGAATTTGGTCAATGCGACATCGCGGTCAGATGCTGTATATACCGTCTTCATGTCGGTTACGAAATCGCCCTTATCCTTATCTCTGATTTTTGGTAACGTATTACGCATCTTATGAGTGATACAGCGTTGTACATCAGCCTGGGGATAGGTTTCGCGAAACGCCTCCTCTAAGCCGGAAAGACCATCGAAAACGCCCAGCAGTACCTCATGTGCACCTCGATTATATAAGTCTCGTAACACATCCCGCCAGCCGTTTGAGCTCTCCTTGCCACCAATACTAAAGCTTAGAATTTCACGTCTTCCTGCTTCATCAATTCCCATCGCAACGTAGACCACTTCACTAGCGACACTTTGGCGCTTGAGTTTCACATACATTCCATCTAAATAAATGACTGAATAGCGTTTGGATAGTGGACGTTTCTGCCACTCATTGATGTCATCGAGCACTGTACTCGTAATGTTGCTGACCGTTGTCGCAGAGTAATGGGATCCGTACATTTTCTCGATGAATGAAGCGATGTCTCGCGTGCTCATTCCACCCTTGTACATGTGGATGATGGTCTCTTCCAACCATGCTTCCCGCCGTTGATACGGCTCAAACAATTCCGTTTGAAAGTTACTATTACGATCCCTTGGAACTTGCAGGTCAGGAATGACTCCATGTCTAGTTTCCCAGCTTCTGTTGTAGTATCCATTTCGGCTGTTTGGCTCTTCCGGATGTTCAACACTTAGATAATTCTTGATTTCCTCCCTCATCAAAGATTCAATTTTTTCTTTCAAAAAACTTTTCATAGTATTTTCAAGTAGTTCACTGAACGAGTTTTGTTGTATAGTAGACATGAGTAGGGTTCCTCCTTGGTGACTTCGACAATCCCAAGAATACCCTACTTTTTTCATATCCGCTAGATGCTAGTTTTTAACTCGCAACTCCTTACACAAACTATTTTACGTCATCCCAATGGAGCTTCAAATTACCTATTTAACGAATCCTCGATGTCCTAATTTCAACTCAATGAGGAATCACAAGAAAATAACCTATTCTCGATTATCTAAATTTGTTTTTTTCACTTAGCCAGGGTTTATAGGAGCACGATGATCAAAGGTAAACGATATTCACTAAGCTGACTTGCTTGTATTGCTCATGTGGATATCCTGCCCTGTATTAATTTATTACACGAATGTGAAGGAGTGAGCAGCATGCATGAATGGCTAGAGGCAATGGAGCAGAGACTGTACGGACAGAAGCTCAATATTCGACTATTGTTAACAGCTATGCTGGCAGGTGGACATGTATTATTAGAGGGTGTACCTGGGCTTGGTAAGACGAAGATGGCTAAGACAATTGCTGGATTAAGCGGGGGTGAATATCGGCGTGTTCAATTTACGCCAGATTTAATGCCAAGTGATATTACGGGCAGTGTCATATTCAATATGAAGGACAATGAGTTTACAACGATCCAAGGACCTGTGTTCACCAACGTATTGCTGGCCGATGAGATTAATCGCTCCGGTCCGAAGACGCAAGCTGCGCTACTGGAGGCGATGGAGGAGCGGCAAGTAACCATTCAAGGCACTACCCATCTTCTGCCGGATCCGTTCTTTGTTATTGCGACACAGAATCCAGTGGAATATGAGGGGACCTATCCTCTACCTGAGGCACAGCTAGATCGGTTCTTATTCAAGCTGGTGTTGGAATATCCGAATGAAGAAGCGGAGCAACAAATTCTACGCACCCACATTCCGTTCAAGGAAGAACGGGAGCTACATCCTACTCCAGTCATGTCTATAGAACGAGTCCAACAGCTACAGCGGGAATTAACACAAGTTGTAGTAGAAGAATCTCTAATTGCTTATATGACTACGTTGATCCGCAAAACCAGGGAATCCAAGCGTATACAGCTCGGCGCCAGTCCCCGCGCAGGTATAGCCATTCTGATGGCAAGTAAAGCTTGGGCAATGATTGACGGAAGAAGCTATGTAACACCAGATGATATCAAGCTCGTAGCTCGTCCTGCATTAAGGCACCGACTGCTGTTAACGCCGCAAGCGGAATTGGAGGGCGGAACAAGTGACCAAATCATCCAAGACACGTTGGCCTCTATTCCGGTTCCTCGGTAAGCTACTGCTTCATGATTTTGTTGTCCCCACTCCACGACTCATCATCTTAACAATAATAGGAAGTCTTGCTATCGCAATAGGCTTTCTTCTACAGCTTGGGATGTATATCTTCTGGGCATACAATAGCCTGCTGCTCATATTCAGTCTGATCGATATACGACTACTTCCACGTAGAAGGGAATGGTCCATTGAGCGGGAACTCCCAGGACGGACTGATGTAAGACAAAGCTTTCAGGTACAGCTCCAATTAACGACACGACAGCCCCATACTGTCCAGATTGAGCTAATGGACGATCTCCCTAGGAGCTTTGAGATGATAAACAGAGGTCATAAAGCTACTGCATCGGGTGTCTTTCAAGGCACCAAAGGAACATACATCTACGCTACCCGTGCTGAAGAGAGAGGCCATTATACGTTTAAGCGAATAGTCTTGCGTTATTACGGTGGATTAGGACTATGGAAGAAGCAGGTTCGATTAGAGCTAGCTCAAGAGATCCGTGTATATCCCGACTTATCAGCTGTACGCGGCGTGCTCGGTTCTCTGCAGAATTCACTTATCCTAGAAGGGAATCGTATTCATAGAAAACAGAGGAGTGGCTCTGACTTTCACTATGTCCGTGATTATACCGAAGGGGATGAGCCCAGATATATAAACTGGAAAGCTTCCGCCCGAACAGCGAAGCTGATGACGAATGAATATCGACCGGAGAAAGGCAAGGTTGTGACTCTACTGCTTGATTGCGGACGTATGATGGGCATTGAGCTCGACGGGCAGGTGAAGCTGGATCGTTGTATAGAGGCAGCCTTGGCACTAGCCAGCGTGGCCTTGAAGCAAGGGGATCAAGTATCTATACTGGCATTCTCTAACCGCATCAAGGTATATGTTCCACCTGGTAAGGGAATAGCCCATTTGCATGAGTTGACAGAAGCTGTGTATGATCTGAAGCATGACTTTGTGGAGCCGAGCTACAACACGGCATTGGCCTACCTCCAGCGCTCACTCAAAAAACGTTCGTTCATCGTGCTCTTCTCCGATATGGAGAGCTACCTATATGACAACGGGCTTCTACCTTATATGCAGAGGCTGCGTAGAGGCAACCCAGTACTCCTGCTCTCATTAGGGGATCCACTCCTCCATGATTGGGTAAGAATTCAGGCTGAGGACAGCCATCATGCCTATATTCAGAGTGTAGCTCATAAATTTACAATGGATCGTAAGCGGTATATACATGTAATGGCTGGTAAAGGCATTCCTGTTCTAGATGTTCCTGCCGACCAGCTGACACTTAGTGTGGTTAATGCCTATTTGGATCTAAAATCCAAGGATGCTTTATAGGCGCGTGCTGCTTTCGTTCAGAAGTCTCTTATATCCATAAACACCATACACATAATAGACCGCTAATAATAGTAAAGTCACCCCGGCCACCACATATTTGAAGTCTAATGATAGTGTAGAAGGGGTTATGTAGCCCTCTATGATTCCAGCTATGATGAACAAGGGGATGGTTCCTAGCATCAGCTGTGCGGATTCCTTAGCGGTTTCGAGAAAACGAAACTTCCGCGAGTACATCCCTGGGACGAATATACGATAGCCCATATATAAGCCCGCACCACCAGCAATGAAGATCGCTGCCAGCTCAATAACACCATGGGGTAGAATGTATGCCCAGAATACATAGCTCTTACCGGCTTGCATGAATACAGCAGCTAACGCACCGATCAGCAGACCGTTCATGATAAGCAGATAAACCGTTCCGATGCCTAATGTGATTCCGCTAATGAAGGCCAGAACGGCAACTCGGATGTTATTCGTCATGATAGCCGTAGACATAACAGGACTATGCAAGTCCTCACGAGGCAGCTCAGTCTGAGTAGGGTCAATCCCTTCAGCTATATTCGCTGGGACGATTAAGGTTAGATTCAGAGGGTCTGCTCGAACAGCGAGGTAGCCGGATAGACCGCCAATTGTGAATAACAGCAGGGCGAAGAGGATAAACCAAGCTCTAGCTCCAATTAAGGCCGGAAAATAGTGCAGGAAGAACGTCCTTAGCTGCTGGCTGCTCTTGTTACTTTCTTGATACATGGTATTATGGGCACGAGCGACAAGATGGTTTAGCATCACCGTTGTCTCGTTTATTGGATAAACCGTCTGCATCATTGCCAGGTGGGAGGATACGGCTTTGTATAATTCGGTAAAACGGTCGAGCTGCATGCCTGTAAGCTTAGATTTCCTCTTATTCATCCGATTGAGTAATAGCTCTAGCTCCGTCCATACAGCCTTATGCTCTCTAATGTAACGATTGATCTCCACAATAGTATCCTCCACATTTTCTTTCGTTCATATTATCATAATTCTGGAAATTTAGCAGTTGACAAGGAGGCACTATGCACGATTCTTTAGACAAGCAACAAACCGTCGTCACCCCCGAGCAGGTTCAGCTACAATTCCAGACCGCCGGGATCGGCAGCCGAGCTATGGCACATCTACTGGATGTGCTCATCCTAGTGGTCATACATGCAGGCATCTTCTTTGCCTTAGTGGGACTTGCTTCTCTGGCAGAAGAGGGACAGCAGGTCTCCTCGGGGACAGGAGATTATGCTACGGCTATTCTTATTATCTTGATTGTTCTATTCAATGTGGGTTATTTTATCTGTACCGAATATTATATGGGTGGGCAAACTCCTGGCAAGCGGGTGTTCGGCTTGCGTGTTCTGCAAGACAATGGACAATCCGCCACATTCCTATCGGTGATCATCCGCAATTTTTTCCGACTTCTTGATATGCTTCCTTCGTTTTATTTTCTCGGGGTAACGGTTATGCTTTTCAGTAAGAAGGACAAACGGGTAGGGGATATGGTCGCAGGCACCATGGTGGTGCTAGAGCTTCAGAAGGAGCGTGCTAAGCGGCGTAAAGCGATCAACAAAGCAATGGAGCCGTGGCAAAGCCGATTACCTGATT
>Ga0101943_1002540_pt1 | contig 10890 bp, 10 predicted proteins | sample DewCreD2012metaG_5_FD_75244 | JGI IMG/M metagenome (GOLD analysis project Ga0101943, IMG submission 75244) | Hot spring sediment bacterial and archeal communities from British Columbia, Canada, to study Microbial Dark Matter (Phase II) - Dewar... ... | reverse complement strand
ACCTGCGCCTCGGCAGGTCGTTTCGTGCCTGGGGCGGCGCGCTTGTGAAAGAATTCGCGAGCCGTGGCGCCGTTTTTTCGCCGATGATACAGTAGGCTGGCAGCGCCCCTCCCCGGGGTGCCATCCGGGGCCGCCAGGAGAGTCCTCGTGAGCCTCAACGGCGGGCGACATCCGATCGCCGCGCAGCGAGTTGCCCTCCAGACCGCCCGCGGGGTCACCCAGGTCGACGCCCGCGGTGACTACGCCTACCTCACCGTGCGCCTCCCCGCCGCCGGCGATCGCGCCGAGCAGGAGCTGGCGGTCTACCGCACCCTGGCGGAAAACGGGTTCAGCATCAACCTCGTCCGCCTCCACCGCGAGTCGCTCTCGTTCATCACCGATGCGGCGGCGGGCGAGGCGGCGCGATCCCACCTGGCGGCGGCCGGCTTCGATGCCACCGTTACCGGCCCCGTCTCGCTGGTGACGCTCCACGCCAGCGAGATGCGCCTGCTCTGCGGCGTGATGGCGCGGATCGCCCGCGCCCTGCTCGACGCGGGCATCCCGATGCTCCAGACGGGGGACGGGCCCGACACCGCCTTCCTCCTCGTGCCGAAAGAGCAGGCCGACGCCGCGGTCGCCGCCCTCCGCCACGAGTTCGGCGTGCGGCCACCTGGCCGACCGATCCTCGTCCAGAAGTTCGGCGGGCGATGCGTCGCCACCGATACCCTCCTCGAACACCTGGAGAACGTCGCCCCCGGGATCGCCCCGCCCGACCGCGAGCGCGATCTGCTGCTCGCCTGCGGCGAGATCATCTCCACGGTGATCATGACCCAGACCCTCAAGGCGCTCGGCCTACGCGCTCGCGCCCTCACCGGCGGGCAAGCCGGAATCGTCACCGATCGCCAGTTCGGCGACGCCCAGATCATCGACATCGATCCGAGCTCCATCCACGATCTGTTCGCGCGAGACGAGGTCGACGTCGTCGTCGTCGCGGGCTTCCAGGGCACGACCGAGCCGGCGGAGGGGGCGCGGCACGGAGACATCACCACCCTCGGTCGCGGCGGGAGCGACACGACCGCGTCGGCCCTGGGCGCCGCGCTGATGGCGCATGCAGTCGAAATCTACACCCACGTCGACGGGGTGATGACCGCCGATCCGGAGGTGGTCGCCGAGGCGCGGACGCTGCCGATCGTCACCTACGACGAGGTCTGCAACATGGCGCATCTCGGCGCCAAGGTGCTCCATCCCCGCGCCGCCGAGATCGCCCGTCGCTACCAGATCCCGCTGTGGGTGAAGTCGGTCTTCAGCGACTCGCCGGGCACGCGCGTCGCCGCCCTCGAGGAAATCCAGCCGCCGCAGGTGCGCCAGGTGACCGGCATCGCCCACCTCGGGCGGCAGGCCCACGTGCGCGCCACCGTTCCCGATGCGGCAGAGCGCCCGCGCGCACGGGTGCGCCTCTTCACCGCCCTCGGCGCCGCCGGCATCCCCCTGTCGCTCCTCAGCCTCGACGAGATCGGCTTCAGCTTCCTCGTCGACGAGGAGCATGCCCCGGGCGTCGAACGGATCGCAGGCGAACTCGCGATCCCGGTCGAAATCATCCCCGGTCGCGACCTCGTTTCCGTCGTCGCGCTGAACATGTGGGACGTGCCGGGGTTCCTCTACCGGATCGCCCAGGCCCTCGTCGCTGCCGGCGTGGCCGTTCACCAGATGGCCGATTCGGAGGGCTCCGTGGCGTGTTTGGTGGCGCGGGAGGACGTCGCCCGCGCCGCCCGCGCCCTCCACGCCCACTTCGAGCTGGGCCGATGAGCCAAAGCGAACCGCCTCCCGACGGCGGCTGGCGCCGTCGCAACGCGGCGCTGTTGGTCGGCAGCGCCGGCCTGATGCTGGCGAGCTCGGTGGTCGTCGGCGTCGCGATCGGCTATCTGCTCGACCGCTGGCTCGGCACGCGTTACCTCGTGATCGTCTTCGCCGTGCTCGGCGTGATCGCCGGGTTCGTCGAGATGATCCGGGCGATCGCCCGTGCCGGCGAGCTGGAGGCGGAGGCCGACCGCGAGCAGCGCGAGCGAGCCGAGCCCCGCGAGCGGTAGGCCGCGTGGATGAGCGAGATGGAGCCCCCCGATCCCACTCCTGCCGAAACGCCCCCTGGCCCCGATGCCCGGTTCCTTCGCCGCACCTACGCCGGCGCCGTGCTCCTGACGCTAGTGGTCACCGCTGCGCTCGCCTCCCACTTCCCCGCGTCGGTGGCGCTCGGGTTCCTCGCTGCGGGGGCGGTCAGCCTGCTCAGTTTCGGCAGTATCCACTGGCTCGTCATGCGCGCAGTGACACCGGGCGCCCGCCGGTTGCCGCGATGGTGGGTCGGAATCGCCCTGGTGAAGTATCCCCTGCTCGCCGCGACGGTCGCGGGCTTGGCGCTGGGGATCGCCCGCGGCGTGTTCCACCCCTTCGCGGTGGCGGGCGGTCTCCTCGTCGTCCCGGTGATGCTCGGGTTGCGGCTGCTCGGTAGCAGGCTGGGGCGGCATGCGAATCTGGATCGGGGATGATATAACGTCTAGGGCATTCTGGACCGGCCTCTTCCCGGCTCGAAGGCGCTGTCGGAAGACGCCGCGAGCCCCGTTGCGACGACCACGCGGGGATGAGCCGACTTCCCACCCAAGCCACCTCGGGCAGGAGGGCGCGCGTCACCGGTCGCCTTCCGCTCGGGGCGATCGTTCTCGGCACGCTCGGACTGGTGTTGCTCGCGGGCCCTGGGCGCAGCCAGGGCCATGACGAGGCCGGTCACGGGAACGCACCTCCCGCTGCCCGCTCCCAAGGGAGCCATCCCACCCCGAACGCCCCCGCCAGCGAGTCGCACCCTCCCGCTGCGAAAGAGGCGCCCCCGGCTCCCGGCCACGGCGCGGCCACCGATCACGCCGACGGCAGCCACGCCGAGTCGGACCACGAGAGCGGCACTCCCCACGCCGCGGAAGACCACGGCGAAGCGAGCCACGGGGACGCCAGCCACGACGAAGCGGAAGGTCCCGCCATCTCTCCCCATATCCCGAGCTGGATCCTTCCGTCTCTCCTCGCGCTCTGGCAGAAAGGACCGCTCGAGCTGACCGGCATGGAGAGCCTCTCCCTCGCCGGCGCTGCCGCGGGGACGCCGCTGCCGCTGGCGACCGGTGACGGCGAGGTCGTGCTCACCGTGCAGGGCGCCGCGGTGCACCTGCCGCTGCCGAAGGAGTTCCACGGCAAGCCGCTGGAGGCACGGGCGATCCCCGCCGGCGAGCGCACCGTCGCCCTCGTCGCTCCCGCCGGCGAGCTCGACGAGCGGCTCCGCACCGTCAGCGCCGACGTCGCCCGCCACGTCGAGGTCCACCGCGAGGGAAGCGTGCTCGCCGTCTTCCTCCTCGAGGAGACGAAGAATCTGCGTGCTCTCGGCCTCCACGAGTGGGAGCACTTCCACGGCGACTGGATCGGCCTGGTGAACGGCGAGCTGACGCTCGTGCGCGGCGCCAAGGTGAGCTACGCCCTCCAGCGCGTCCTGCCGGAGCACCTGGCGATCTCGCTGATCACGATCGCCTGGATGATCGTGCTGGCGTTCCTGCTCACCCGCCGCCTCCAGCGCATCCCGTCGCGGGTGCAGGTCGTGCTCGAGATGATCGTCACCGGCTTCGAGAACTTCGTCGTCGGCATCATCGGCCCCCACGGGAAGAAATACGTCCCCCTGGCGGGAACGCTTTTCCTGTATATCTGGTTCATGAACCTGTCGGGCCTGATCCCCGGCTGGCTGGCGCCGACGTCGAACATCAACATCACGGCGGCGTTGGCGCTGACCGTCTTCGTTTACGTGCAGTTCGAAGGGATCCGCGCCAACGGCCTGATCGGTTATCTCAAGCACTTCGCGGGCGAGCCGTCGTGGCTGGCGCCGATCAATATCCCGATTCATGTCATCGGCGAGCTGGCACGGCCGCTCTCCCTTTCGATCCGTCTGTTCGGAAACATTTTCGGGGAAGAGACGGTGCTCGCGATCCTCATCGGGATCGCAGCGCTCTTCGTCAAGGTCGTCCCGGTGCACGCACTGCTCTATCCCCTCGTGCTGTTCGGAAGTACGGTTCAGGCGCTCGTCTTCACGATGCTGACGTGCGTCTATCTCGCCTCGGTGACCGCCCACCACCACGCGGAGGGCGAGCACCATCAGGAGCATCGAGCGGGGCAGCCCGCTCACGGTCACGCATAACGCGGAAGAGGAGACCTCACCATGGGTTACTTGATTGCGCTGGCGCTGGCGGCCGGGTTCTCGGTGCCGGTTGCCGTTCTCGCGGCTGCTTTCGGGCAGGGGATCGTCGGGCGCGCTGCCCTCGAGGGGATCGCCCGCCAGCCGGAGGCCGCCGGTCGGATCCAGACCGCGATGATCATCGCGCTGGCGCTGATCGAGTCGCTGGTCATCTACGCCCTCCTGATCGCGCTGATCCTGGTCTTCCTGGTCATCCCCGGCGCCGGGCAGTTGGCGCAGCAGCTGGCGGGCGCTGGCGGCTAGGCGCGCGCCGAGGCAGCGGGGCGCCACGCCGCCCCTGCGGGAGACGACCATGCTCGATCTCAACTGGCCGGCGATCCTGCTTCAAATCCTCGGATTCCTGCTGCTGGTCGTCGCGTTCAAGGCGCTCTTCTGGAAGCCGATCGGCGCGATCCTCGACCAGCGCCGCGAAGAGGTGCAGCAGACCCTGGAGCACATCCAGGCGGATCGCCGCGCGATGGAGGAGGCGCGGGCGGATTACGAGCGCCGCCTCGCCAACATCGAAGCGGAAGCGCGCGAGCGGATCCAGGCCGCGATCAAGGATGCTCAGGCCCTGCGCGACGAGATGGTGAACGACGCGCGCGCCGAGGCTCAGCGCCTGCGCGAACGCGCCGCCGAAGAGATCGCGCGCGAGAAGCAGAAGGCGCTGATCGAACTGCGCGCCGAGATCGCCAATCTCGCCGTCGACGCCGCCAGCCGCATCCTGCGCCGCTCCCTCGATCCGCAGGCCCATCGCGAGGTGATCCAGGAGTTCGTCGGCCAGATCGCCCCCGACCGTCGGCCCCGCGTGCTTCTGTGCGCCCACTGGGACACCCGGCCACGGGCCGAGCGTGACCCTGACCCGGCCCGGCGGTCTCAGCCTGTTCCCGGCGCCAACGATGGCGCCTCCGGGGTGGCGGTCCTGCTGGAGGTGGCCCGGCAGGTGTCCGGTCTCGCTCTGATGGTCGGCCTGGATGTCGTCTTCTTCGATGGCGAGGACTGGGGCGAGACGCCGGCGGAGATGTTCCTGGGCTCGCGCTTCTACGCCGCCCACCTGGGTGACCCTCTGCCAGCCTGGGGACTGCTGCTGGATATGGTGGGCGACCGTGACCTGGTGCTTTACCCCGAAGCCCACTCCCAGGACCGGGCCCCCGCTCTGGTCGACCGGATCTGGACCCTCGCCCGCGACCTAGGGTACGCCGCTGTCTTCCGCCCCGAGCCCGGGCCGGCCATCCTGGACGATCACCTGCCGTTTCTGGAGCGGGGCATTCCGGTCATCGATCTCATCGACATCGACTATCCGTACTGGCACACCACCGCCGATACGCCGGAGAAGTGCGCTCCCGCCAGCCTGGCGGTGGTCGGCCAGGTGGTTCTGGCCGCGTTGCCCCAGCGGGGCTCCTGAGCGGGTGACCCGGTCTCGTCAAATCGGCGCCGGTGCGCTACAATCAGACAGGACACACGGCGAGGCGCCAAGGAGGAGGTCTGATGCAAACGCTGGTCCAGCAGGCGCAGTTGTACATCAACGGCGAGTGGCGTCCGGCCCGCAGCGGCCGGACCTTTGCCGTGCGGAACCCGGCCACCCGTGAGGTCATCGCCGAGGTGGCCGACGGCGACCGTGAGGACGCCCGCGCCGCCATCAAGGCGGCCCACGCGGCTTTTCCGGCCTGGGCGCAGACGCCGGCGGAACAGCGAGCCCGCCTCCTGATGGCGGCGGCCCAGCGCATGCAGGAGCGCCTGGAGGAACTGGCCCGTCTGCTTACTCTGGAGAACGGGAAACCGCTGACCGAGTCGCGGGTCGAGGTCCAGGTGGCCGCCGCCTTCCTGCAGTGGAATGCCGAGGAGGCCCGGCGGGTCTACGGTCAGGTGGTGCCCCCGGCGGCGACGAACCGTCGAGTGCTGGTGCTGCGCCAGCCGGTCGGGGTGGTGGCGGCCATCACCCCCTGGAACTTCCCGGCCAGCATGGTCACCCGCAAGCTGGGACCGGCGCTGGCGGCTGGCTGCACGGCGGTCCTGCGGCCGGCCCGGGCGACCCCGCTCATCGCCGCAGCCATCTTCCAGATCTTCGACGAGGTCGGCTTCCCCAAGGGCGTGGTCAATCTGGTCACCGGCACCGATTCGGCCGGGATCGGTGAGGAGTTCGCCACCCACCCGCTGGTGCGCAAACTCACCTTCACCGGCTCGACCGAGGTCGGCAAGCGGCTCCTGGCCCTGGCCGCTGGCACGGTCAAACGGGTCTCGCTGGAGCTGGGCGGACACGCGCCCTTCATCGTCTTCGACGACGCCGACCTCGAGCAGGCGGCCCGGGCCGCCATCCTCTCACGCTTCCGCAACGCCGGTCAGACCTGCATCTGCGCCAACCGGCTCTTCGTGCAGCGGCCGGTGGCCGAGACCTTCGCCCGGCGGGTGGCCGAGCTGGCCAGTCAGTTGCGGGTGGGGAACGGACTGGAGCCCGGCACCGATATCGGACCGCTCATCGACGAGCGGGGCTTCCAGAAGGTGGTCGAGCACGTCGAGGACGCGGTGGCCAAAGGGGCGGTGGTCCTGACCGGTGGCAAACCGGCCCGGGTCGACGGCCTCAAGGGATACTTCTACGAGCCGACCGTCCTGGCCAACGCCCGCCCCGAGATGCGGGTGATGTACGAGGAGACGTTCGGCCCGGTCCTGCCGATCATGGCTTTCGACACCGAGGACGAGGCCATCGCCCTGGCCAACGACACGCCGTATGGGCTGGCCGCCTACTTCTTCGCCCGCGACGCCGGCCGGATCTTCCGGGTGGCCGAGCGGTTGGAGTACGGGATCGTTGGCGTCAACGATCCGCTGCCAACCGGGCCGCACATCCCGTTCGGGGGCTTCAAGGAGAGCGGTCTGGGCCGCGAGAACGGGAGCGAAGGCATCCTGGAGTTCCTGGAGGTCAAGGCCGTCTCCATCGGTATTTAGCGCGGATCCGGCCTCTGTCAGGCGCTCCCCACGTGGGGAGCGCCTTTTATTTTATCCGCCTCCTCCGTACCAGGCCAGGCGCCAGGCTCGCAGCTGGGCCTGCTCGGCGGTGAGCAGGGAGACGGTCTCCCGGGCCTGGTGACGCAGAGGGTCCGGCGCGGTCTCGGCCAGCGGCACGACGACGGTGAGCATCTCGTCGGTGAAGGGCAGAAAGAGGTCGATCCATTCGCGGTCGAAGGGACGGGCCCACTCCAGCCGGGCCCGGAGTTCTGGCAGGCGGGCGGAGGGGCGGAGCGGGTCGGCGTCGGGGGCAGGCGGCAGGGGGAGACTCTCTGGGGGGAGAGAACGAAGCAGGTCCTCGCGGGCGGCGATGGCCTGGCGGGCGAACCGGCGGAGCTCGGGGTGTTCGGCCCGCTCCTGGGCGAGGAGAGCCAGGTCGCGGCCGATGCGAAGGTAGGTGGCGAGGGCGACGGCCGTGGGGGTGACGGTGGGCGAAGGGGAAGGAGGGGCGGCGGGTGGAACAGGTAGACAGGCGGCAAGAAGGGCCATGGTCAGTCCGAGCGTCAGAACGAGGAGTCGGTGGCCGGGCGGGCCTGCCGATAGATAGGGACTCACCACTCCTCCAGGACTCACCATCGACCGGAAGAAAGAGGCAGGAGACGTGCCTGGCCCGCAGGTCACCGCAACCGGGGTAGCCGGCCTCAGCGGGCGAACCTCTCAGCCACCGGGGCCGAGGCCCTGGTCCGCGGTCAGCGGGCCGGCGGCTTCAGCCAGCCGCCGGTACTGGGGCAGAATCGTCTCGGCGCTCGGCGGCGCCAGTCCCAGAAGGTCGAGGAGCGCGCGGTCGTGGGCGGCCCGGGCGGCGGCGCGGTCGGCCGGGTGGGTCAGGGATGCCTCCCGGGCCAGACAGCGCCGGAGGAAGGCGACCGCGAAGGTGTTGCGCAGGTCCTGGGCGCTGACCGGGCGGGTGATGCCGGCCTGCCGGGCGTAGTGTTTCAACCGCCAGTCGAGCGTGCGGACCGGAACCGCGAAGAGCCAGAGACCCGGTTGGGTGGCCAGATGGCGGGCCAGAAGCGGTTGGAGGCGTGGGTCGAGCGGGACGACGCGATCACGGCCGGCCCGGCTGGCTCGCCGGCGCCGGACGATAAGGTGCGGACGGGGCGGCTCGAGGACGACATCGTGGCGCTGCAGGGCCAGGGCCTCGCTGACCTTGAGTCCGGCGTAGAGGAAGACGCCGATGAGGGCGGCCCAGAAAGCATCGTCCTGGGCGACAGCGAGGAGGCGCTCGACCTCGGCGTCGGTCAGAATCTCCGGCAGGGGCTCGGTGAAAGAGGGATAGAGGAGAGCGGCGGCCGGATCGTGCGGGATCAGGCCGCGGGCGGTCAGGTAGGCGAAGTAGTTTTTGTAGGTGGTGATCTTGCGGTCGATGGTCTTGAGGGCCGCTCCCCGCTGGCGCAGCTGGCCCAGGACGAGGGCCAGGTCGGCGGTGGTGAAGGCGGTCAGCGGGCGGTCGGGGTAGAAGGCGGCCAGTTGCCGCAGGTCGCTGAGGAAGACGCGGACGGTGGCCGGGGCCTTCTGCGCGCCGACGAGATAGGCAGCGTAATCGGTGAGGGTGGCGGTGATGGTCAGGGGCGTGGAGGCTGACGGTGGAGAGAGGCGACGGGAACGGGCCGGCGGGGGCGGCGGTGGGGGAAGATCGGGGAAAAGGGGGAGCTGGACGAAGTCGCCGGTCGCCGGCGACGGTGGCACCCGAGCCATCACTCCTCCCTACAGATGTCTCCCGTGACTTTATATAACATGCCTGTCAAGCCCCAGGGAGACCGGCTGTCCGGCCGCGGCGGCCCTCTCTGCCGATAGCCATGTCGACCGGGCCCCGGCAGAAGCCAGCGCCGCCCGCCGGCTGCTGTGCGACTGCACACTCCCTCCCGCCGGGGAGCAGCCGGCACGCTTGACAGGCCGATCGCCGGGAGAGTATGATGGGAAAAGTTCAGGTTCTCGATCAGCGAAGTCCGTTTCTGCCCGGACGGCTGATCCCGGCACCGGTGATTTCCTTCAAGGAGGAGCCCCATGGGCCTGCCGTTGACCGTCGACCCGTCGTTCTTCCCCTCGCCCCGGCTGGCGGCCCAGGCGCCGCCGGAGAGGCTGGCCTACGTGGCCGGCCTTTACGTTGGTGTCGGACGGCCAGACTTTCTGGCGGTGGTCGACGTGGACCTGGACTCGCCGACCTACAGCCAGATCGTCGGCCGCGTCGACCTGCCGCATATCGGCGACGAACTCCACCACTTCGGCTGGAACGCCTGCAGTTCGGCCCTCTGTCCCTCCGCTCATCCCCATCTGGAGCGGCGCTACCTGATCGTGCCCGGGCTGCGCTCCTCGCGCATCGCTATCATCGACACCAAGCCCGATCCCCGTGGGCCGCGCCTGGTGAAGGTCATTGAGGGAAGCGAGGTTGCCCGCCGGGCCGGTTACACCCGGCTTCACACCGTTCACTGCGGTCCCGACGCCATCTATATCTCCGCCCTGGGCAGCGCCGAGGGCGGCGGCCCCGGCGGCGTTCTCCTCCTCGACCACGACACCTTCGAGGTCCTGGGCCGCTGGGAGATCGACCGTGGCCCGCAGTTCCTGGCCTACGATTTCTTCTGGCACATCGCCCAGGACGTGGCCGTGAGCAGTGAGTGGGCGACGCCCGATATTTTTGAAAATGGGCTGCGTCTGGAGGACCTGCTGAACAAACGCTTCGGCCACCGCCTGCATTTCTGGGACCTGCGGCGCCGGCGCCACCTGGCGACCGTCGATCTGGGTGAGGAGAACCAAATGGTGCTGGAGCTGCGGCCGGCCCACGACCCGACTCGCCTCTACGGCTTCGTCAACACAGTCATCAACCTCACCAACCTCGCCAGCGGGATCTGGGTCTGGTACCGCGAGAACGGCGCCTGGCGGGCCCGTCAGGTCATCGAGATCCCGGCGGTCGCCGCCGATCCTGCCACCCTGCCGCCGCCGCTCCAGCCCGTGGGCATGGTGCCGCCGCTGGTCACCGACATCGATCTTTCGGTTGATGACCGGTTTCTCTACGTCTCCTGCTGGGGCACCGGCGAGCTGCGTCAGTATGATGTGCGCGACCCCTTCGCCCCCAAACTGACGGGCCTGGTCCAGCTGGGCGGGATCGCGCACCGGGCCGCTCATCCGAGCGGCCGGCCGCTCAGTGGGGCGCCGCAGATGGTTGAGATCAGTCGGGATGGTCGGCGGGTCTACGTCACCAACTCGCTCTACAGCACCTGGGACGACCAGTTCTATCCGGAGGGGATCCGTGGCTGGCTGGTGCGGCTGAACGCCGAGCCGTCGGGCGGGCTCCGGGTGGACCCGGAGTTCCTGGTCGACTTTGGGGAGGCGCGCGCCCACCAGGTGCGCCTCCAGGGAGGCGACGCCTCCTCGGACACCTACTGCTTCCCCTAGACCATGGCGCCGTCTGAGGGTGTCCCGCAAACCGCTCTCAGCCAGGGACCGACCGCGCGCGATCCGGATGACCAGCGCCGGCCGCCAGGGGTCGGGTCTCTGTGAGCGGCCCGGCCGCGCCCGGTGCGGAGGGGAGAGCGTCGTGCCCGAGGTCCTGACGCACGGTTCCTGGCTGACCCCGGCCCTGCTGGGGGCCTTCCACGGGCTGAACCCGGCGATGGGCTGGCTCTTCGCCGTCTTCCTGGCGCTCCAGCGTCAGCGCCAGC
>Ga0101943_1002538_pt1 | contig 10901 bp, 8 predicted proteins | sample DewCreD2012metaG_5_FD_75244 | JGI IMG/M metagenome (GOLD analysis project Ga0101943, IMG submission 75244) | Hot spring sediment bacterial and archeal communities from British Columbia, Canada, to study Microbial Dark Matter (Phase II) - Dewar... ... | reverse complement strand
AAAAAATGTTATTGAAAGTGATATAAAAATAGCTGATGAAAATAAATGGAAGCTTCTTTTGGAAAATCCTCAAACAATTGAAAAACTCAAAGATTTTATAAGACAAAATCCAAGACAAAGTTGTGCTGAGCTAAACACACTTTTAAGGGTTATTGAAGGTAAAGATTATGATAATATTGAAGTTTATCTTTTTGGTACAAATACAAATTCAAATGAGCTTGCAAGAAGAGCAATAGAAAGTTATTTAAAAGAAATAGGTATAAAACTTTATAATCCTTATGAAGTTTCAGGGTATTTCTCTGAAGCTCAATTTGATGAAGAATATGCAAAGGATGAATTTAAAAAAGGAATAGTTGAACTTTTAGATAGATTAATTTCAATTGCTAATAAGAAGGTGAATGAAGGATATTATGTTTATTTTAATCCAACAGGAGGACTTAAAGCGCATGTTATAACGTGTGCCCTAGCAGGATTTTTACTTAATTGCGATATATATTATATGAATGAGGAATTTAATAAAGTTGTTTTTCTTCCTAAACTATTTTATTTACTAAAGGGAAAAGAAATAGAAATTTTAAAAACATTATCAAAAGAAGAAGTTATAAGTGGAGAAGATGCTAAAAGCCTTTTTAATAAATATAATGATGAACTAATAAGGCTTGAAATTTATGGTCTTGTTGATATTGAAAGGGATAAAGAAGTTTATAGATTGAGAATAACAAGCAAAGGTAAGTTTATTTTGAGAAATTTAGTTTTTTAAAAGGAGGTTAAGATATGCAAAAGGTTAAAAATAGAAATAGACTAACTTTCCTATTTAGAATTGAGTGCTGTTTAATGGAGGTGGAAAATGAGAAGTTTTAAGGAGTTGTTGGAGCATATTTACAATAAAAATAATATTGACTTTTCAAAATGTCAAAATCTATCCCTTGCTCTCAATAAATTTATTAAAAAAGAAATTGTTGAGCAAACAAAGGAAAAATCAAAATTTTTAAATGCTATAAAAAAAGTTCCAAAAGTTATTATTGATTTTAAAAATAGAATTTCTTTACAAGTTGAATCTCTTAAAAAACAAGGTTATATAAACATTTTTGAAAGTGATCTAAAACTTAAAACCTCTTCCCGTCTTGTTATTGGACTTGGTTCAGAACATGTTCTTGAAACTTCATTAACTTTGCATCATATTTTTGGTATTCCATATATTCCTTCAAGTGCTTTAAAAGGTGTTGTTAGGATGGTTAGTTTTTGGGAGATTGCTCAAAATTTAAATAAAAAGATTGAAAAAGAATTAGAAGAATTTCAAGAACAACTTTATGATAAAGAAATTTCAAATAATGAGCATAAAGAAATTTTAAAACATAAACTTTTATTTGGAACACAAAGCTTTAAAGGACTTTTGGTTTTCCTTGATGCTTATCCTCTTATTCAAGAAAATCAAGAAATTTTTGAACTTGATATTATGAATGTTCATTATAAAAGTTATTATACTCAAAATGGAATTCCTGGTGATTGGGAAAGTCCAACGCCTATAACGTTTTTAACTGTAAAAGAAGGGGTTGAATTTTGCTTTTATGTGTTGTTTGATGAACATAGAGCTAACTTATTACTTGGTAATGAGGATTTTTCTCAAAATGCTAAAAATGTCTTAAAGGATTTAAAACAAAATAATTTTTATCAACTAAAAAATGATTTAATAAGATGGGTAGAAAAAGCTCTAAAAGAATTTGGAATAGGTGCCAAAACGAGACTTGGCTATGGAATTTTTAATTAAACAATTAGGTAGAATTAAAAAATTTCCTACTTTTATAATTGCACTAATTTTTATCATTTCAATTTCTTGGCTTGCTGATGGATTTGTAGAATTTTTAAAATTACTATATGAAGGTAATTTAAATTTTGTATTAATTTCAGCGGTAATTATTACTTTAAGTTTAATTCTTTATTGGCTTATTGGAAAATTAAGTAAAATAAAGGAAAATCACTTATTTTTAGCTATTTTAACTTGTGCTTTTGTTGTTCTTCTTTTTGCTTTCGCTTTAAGGGAATTTTTAAAGGAAAATTTATTAGCATTTATTCAATTTTCATTATCTTCAATCACATTTTTAATAATTTGGTTATATATAAGAAATTCAGATTTAAGATTTTCAGTTAAAGAAGTTTCACCAAAAAATATAAAAGGTTTGGTTATGTTTTTGAGTCATTGGACAAATATCCCCCAAAATTTTAATGCTTGTAATTTTAAGGATCTTCAAGGTTTTTATAATTGCTTGAAATGTCCTTGGGAAATGCAAATTAGGATTTTAGATGAATATAAAGAAATTAAATATCTTTATGTTATTGCAAGTGAAAATGGTTCTTATAGTCAAATTGAAATCTTTGAACAACTTGTTAAGAAATTCTTTCCAAATTTAGAAATTATTGTTCATAGAGAACCAATAGATTTTGAAAATCTTGAAGAAAATATATTAGCCTTGGAAGAGGCATTTAAAACTTTAAAGGAAAAACCTTTGAAAGACAATGAAATTTTGATTGATACAACAGGAGGACAAAAGGTTCAAGGTATAGCAGGTGCTTTTTATTCTTTAAATTATGATAGATATTTTGTTTATGTTTCAACAAATAGTAAAAAAGTTAAAGTTTTTGATGTTATAATAAGAGAAACAGAAGGAGGCTAAAAAATGAAAGTTCTTATAGCAACGTGGGGAAATCCATGTGTTTGGGATATTGTAGATTATGAATATGAGGGTCAAAGCACCACTGCTTCAACGAGTTTGGAATTAATTCAACAAGTTGAAAATCCTAATCATACAATTGTTATAATATCTGATACGCTTGCTGATTTAAGTTTTCTTCCAAAAAGTAATAAAAATCATTGTAATTGTTATAATTCACAACCATTCAAGGATTATAATGATGTTAAAGATAGGGCTAAAAATTGTGCTATGAGTGTAATTAGTCAGCATAGAATAAAAATAAATAAAATAATAGTTTCTCCAGGTGTTGGATATTATTCTTATTCATCCTTTATAGGAAGTTCAAGAGATTTTTATCATATTACACTTTATGAAATTGTTGATTATATAGTTCAAAGTGTTCTTAATTCAAAATTTAAAGAAATGGAAATAATTTTTGATATTACGCATGGTCAAAATTATCAAATTATTTTTAGCTATGAGGTAGTATATGAAATTGCTCAAATTTTGTCTTACTTCTATAAGGTAAATATAAAGGTTCTTTATTCTGAACCTGTAATTCCAACATCAAATAACAAGAAGTATAGAATTAACCAGATTGCTAATTTTCAAGTATTTCCAAAACTTCCTGTCTATATAGACCACAACTTATTAAATAACTTAGAGCAAAAAATTAATCAGAATCAAAAAGACAACTTAGTAAATTACTATTGTTTTGCTTCTTCAATTATTCATGGTCTTCCTTACTTCATCTATTACTTTATGCCCGATTTAAACAACTTACAGACAGATCTTCAAAATGAATTAAAAAGTTTTTATTCAAACATTTTTATTAATCAGAATAAATCTGTTGAAAGAAAAATTTCAATTTCAGAAAATTTTTCAGATTTAGTAAAAATTTACTTAATATCTTATATTTTAGATAAAAAGGAATATAAAAATCAATCTAATCTAAGTATGAATAAGCTTGAAAATTTAGCAGAATTTTTGTATATGAGAATTTCTATTTTAAGAGATAGAATAAAGCTTGAAATAGAGAGATTTTCAAAACCTAAACAACGAAAACAAACAATACTTCCTTCAGATGATAAACGATTTCAAAGAAATTTTTTTGCTCATCATGGACTTTTAGACTTTATTTTTACTCGAGAGTGTGGTATAACTTTCAAGTCAGATGTTTATCAGAACAAAATTCAACATTTTTTGTTAAATGAAGTACCAAGGAGGTGAATTATGGGTTGGATGCTTAAATTAAAAGCACTACTTCATGACCCACCTTATAAGGCAAAGGTTATTCAAACACATTATAGTGAAGCTGAAGAACTCTTTAAAATTATATTTCCAAATGATACACTTGAAGATGAAAATGTTAATAAGGCAGATCGTTTAGCCTCCGCACAAAGTAGAATTATAGTAAAACCACAATTTCAAGATAAAAAAAAAGAAAAAGAAAAAGAATTTGAAAATGCTTCCCAAGTTAATTACAACGAATGCCAATTTATTGATATTTTCTCCGAAAGAAAAGAGCCAATTCAATCACCTAATGAAGAAAAAGTAAAAGAATTATTTGAAAAACTTAAAAATCTAACTTTCTCAACACCAGAAGAACGGGCGAAATTTATCTTTCTCTTCCTTTGGCGTTTTTATCCTGAAATTTTCCCAGAAATTGAAAAACATCCTGCCGATTCAAGGGCACCAAATCACTCTATTTACGACCATTTAGTTCAAACTTCCGCTATCGTTTCCGCTTTACCAAAACCTGCATTTTTATTATTCACCATTGGACCAGTTCAAAGTTTTATATCAAAAGCAAGGAAAACATCGGATTTATGGGCAGGTAGTTATATGCTCTCATATCTTATATGGAATAGTATGAAACCATTAGTTGAAAAATTTGGACCTGATATTATTATATTCCCTAACCTTTTAAGACAACCACTTGTTGATAGATGGCTTTATCTTGAAGTTTTTAAGAATTCACCTGTTGTTAATTTAGATGAATCAAAATTTAAAGAATGGTTTGAAAAGTGGCTAATTTATGAAAAAGAAAATAAAAGCGATGATGAAAAAGACTTGGCAAAAGAATTAGAAGAAAAACTCCTTATTGCCAATTTACCAAATAGATTTTTAGCAGTAATTCCTTTTGATAAAAACAAGTCAGAAGATTGTAAAAATGCTTTTGAAAAGGCTTTAAAAGATATTTCCCAAAAAGTTTATGAAAAAATAAAAAGCTATTCTTCAAACTCTAATCTTCAAAACGACATACAAAACCAACTTCTCAATCACTTCCAAGTTTATTGGGTTATTATGCCTTGGGTAAGTAATCCCCCAAAAGATGCTTTAAACGATTATAAAGAGCTTTTTAGTGAAAATGAAGTTTATAACACAATAAATGAAATTGTCAATCATCCCTATTATAAACCTGCTAATGTAGGTTCTGCCTATTCTTTACTTTTAGAACTTACAGAAAAACTTCTTGGTGCAAGGAAAAGTGTAAGAGATTTTGAACCTTTGGAACAACTCGGTGAAAAGTGCCATTTGTGTGGTGAATATGAGGTTTTGTGGCTTTTAAGTGATACATCAAAGTGGAAAGGAAACCAGAAACAAAAAGAAGAAGATTGGAGAAATAAGAGCAAAATAGAAGAAAATAAACAATTGTGGAGTAACTTATCTTCAATTGCAAAATTAAAACAGGATGAACGCCTCTGCGGCATTTGCTTAACAAAAAGATTATTTCCAGAGATAATAAAAGAAGAACTTAAATTATCCAATGAAATTAAATTCCCTTCAACTTCTGAAATGGCAAGTATTGGAGAAAAAAGAAAACTAAGTGAAGAGATTAAAAAGGAATTTAAGAATAAATTTAAAGCCTTTTGTCAAAAAATTAAAAATAAAAACCAAAACCTAAATCTTCCTTCCTCAATTTCCGTTCCAAAACTCAAAAACGATATACTTTACGAAATAGATGGACAATTCCTTATGAAAGAAACTTATAGGGTTGATTATTTTGAAAAGGAATATGGCATAAAAGTAAATGAAAGTGATTTCCAAAATATCTTGGAAACTTTAAAAAAACATAGTATAAATCCATCTAAATACTACGCTATACTACAAGCTGATGGTGATAATATGGGCAAATGGTTAAGAGGTAAATTCAATCCAAAAATAGAAGATACAATCCACCAAAAAGTAAAAGATGCTTTAATTGCGTATTCAGAAGGAGAAGATAGAGAAAAACTTCAAAAAATCCTTTGCTCAAAACACCCAGCATCACCTTCAATTCATCAAGCATTTAGTAGAAGACTTTCAACATTTGCCCTTGAACATGTTAGAAAAATTGTGGAAGATGACCATTATGGAAAACTTGTTTATGCAGGTGGTGATGATGTTTTGGCATTTTTGCCCATTGAAGAGGTTTTAAATTGTGCTTATAATTTACAAAAAACTTTTAAAGATGTTTTAAGTCCAAATGCTTCAATGAGTGCTGGAATTTTGATTGTTCATCATAAATACCCACTATATCTTGCCTTAGAGGAGGTAAATAATGCTGAAAAAAGGACAAAGAAACATTATGGAAAAAATGGTTTTTGTTTGAGGTTTTTAAGTCGTAGTGGAGAGCAAAGGGAATGCGGTGGTAATTGGAAACTTGTTGGATTTATAAATGAACTTATTTGTAAATTCAAAAATGAAGAAATATCTTCAAGATTTCCTTATGATTATTTTGAAATTGTTGAGAAGCTTTATGATGAAAATGAAAAGGGAGATAAAGGAAAGGTAAAGGAAATCCTAAGGTCAGAACTTAAAAGAGTATTTTTCAGAAAGGTTGAAGATAAAGAGAAAGTTAAAGAATTCTTTGAAGAAGTTTTAAAGTGGTTTGATGAGCTTGAAACATATAACTTTGCCAATCTAATTATAATTTCAAGAAAGATTGCTGGGGAGGTTAAGGTATGATCAAAGACTTTGAAATTATAACACCAATAATAATGGCAGGAACTGATAAAAATAAAGTAGAATTAAGGATACCTTCAATAAAAGGAATTTTAAGATGGTGGTTTAGGTTTTATAAATCAAGTTTTTTAGATGTTGATGAATTGAGAAATTTTGAAAGTGAGGTTTTTGGCTCAACTGAAAATTCCAGTTTGTTTTTAGCTATCAAAAGACTGTCTTTTTCACCTTCACAATCTTTTGAACTTATTTTTAAATTTTTACCACATTTTAATTATCAAAAAGAGCTTGAAAATTCCCTTATGTTTTTATCTTTGTTTGGTGTAATAGGTGCAAGATGGAGAAGGGGTTTTGGAAGTGTTCAGATTAAAAATTTCGAATTAGAATCAAATACACTTGAAAGTTTGAGTAATGAAATAATAGGCAAAATAAAGAATTTAAAAGGTAATAATAAGCCAGATAACTTTATGAGCATTTCAAATACTAAAATTTATTTGATAAAACCAAAAAGTGACTTTTGGGATTCTTGGAGTTTTGCTATGGATAATTTAAGAGATAATTTTTATAGAAAGATGAAAAATCAATTAGGAATGGGAAAAATTGCTTATAAGCCATCAAACGGCGAGCGTGAGGTTTCACCTGTAATAATTCAGATAAAGAAAACTAAAAATAATAATTATTTTGGTGTGGTTTTGGTTTATGAAGGATGGAATAAGTTTGACAATTTTACAAGTCAAATAAGTACATTAGACAACTTTGAAATAAAGGAGGTTTGAATATGATGAAGACATTTAAAGTTAAATGTAAAATTATAACTCCTTTATTTATGGGTGGAGCAAATCAGCAACCAGAACTAAGAACGCAAAGTATAAATGGTGTTTTGAGATGGTGGTTTAGGGTTTTAGGTGGTTCTATTGAAGATGAAAAAAGGCTTTTCGGATGGGCTAGTGAAAAGTCAAATCAAGGATTGGTGAGGATTTTTATAAAAGATTTTGATAAACTTCAAAAACAAAAATTTTCAAAAGAATTTGATAGCTTAGGAAGAGTAAAGCAAGGTAGAGGTATAAATTATTTAGGCTTTTCTCTTGACCAGAGATTTAGAGAAGATCAGAAAGGCAAAATTCAGCGAGAATACCTAAAAGAAAACCAATCTTTTAATCTAAAAATTTCTTTTCATCCAAAAGCTACTGATAATGATATTAAAAAATTTTTCTGTGCCTTATGGCTTGCTTTTAATCTTGGAAATTTTGGAAGTAGAGCAAGAAGAGGTTTTGGTTCAGTTATGATTGAAGAGATTTTTGAAATAATCAAGGAGAATGATACTCAAAAAGAAAAAAATATAACTAATAATTGTTTTGGTTTGGATTTTATACCAAATAGCGAGCTAAAAGAATGGATAAACAAAAACCTTCAAGAAATTCAGAAAGTTTTAAATCCTAAACCAAGAGACGATATTCCATATGTCTTTAATAACTTTGAGATTTATCTTTTTAATCAGGACAACAATTGGGAAAATCTGTTAAATAAAGCTGGAGAAGAATATAAAAATTTCAGAAGAACAAAACGACTGGATGATAGAATAGTTTTTGGGCTCCCTATTGTTGGTGACAGAAAATATAGAAATTTAAGAAGGACTTCGCTTTTAATATTTAAAGTAATAAAGGTAATTAGCGATTATGTTTTACTGTTCGTAGTATCTAAACCAAATGACAATCATAAATTTAAATTTCATCCTGAAATTCAAAATGTTAAGTGGAATTTACTTTCAGATTTTGTTAAAAATAAAACAAAAACAAAAATCTTCCCATAAAAAGGAGGTATAACATGCTCAAATTCACAATAAAACCTTATGATGTTTTGTTCTTTGGAAGTGGGAAACCTTTTAATGTTGGAGAATCTGTTCAATCCATATTTCCACCTCATCCTACAACCTTTGCAGGTGCTATATGCTCAAAAATTTATTCACAAAAAGGAATAAATGTTTCAAAAATTCTCAAAGCGGTTTATGGACCTTTTATTGAAAAAGATGGAAAAATCTATTTTCCAAAACCACAAAATATATTTGGAGAAAGGAAAAAGGAAGATATTAAAAATTTATTTATTGTTGAGCCTATAGAATTAACTTTAAAGCTATTTAGCTATGAAAATACAAATAAGCCAAAAGAAATAGAAAAACTTCCCATTTATAAAGGTGATGAAGAAATTGAATCTTTTGATGGTTTCATATCAATTGAAGGACTAAAAGCTTGGATAAATAATCAAAAAATAGATGAAAAACATATTTTAAAAACAAAAGATATTTTTGAATATGACCAAAGAATTGGAGTAAAAATAGACCCTTCATTATATTCTGTGGGAGGAAAAGAAGATTCACTTTATAGAATAAAATTTCTTCAATTAAAAAAAGATATAAACTTCGTTTTTTGGGCAGATTTTGATTTTCAAAATTCGGGATTTAATAATGAAAATGACATTTTAAACTTTTTCAATAATGAACCAAAAGTTTTAAAACTCGGTGGTGAAATGAGAAATGTAAGATATAAGGTTGAAGGGAATGATTTTATAAACTATTTGAAAAATGAGCTTAAACTACCTGAAAAAATTGAAATTAAAAAAGGTGATAAAATTAAAATTTTATTTTTAAGCTATGGCATTTTTGATAGTAAAATTCCAAAAATAAATGGATTTAAAATTACTTCAATGTGCTTTTCAAAATATAGTATAATTGGACTAAATTCAAAAAATCTTGGAATAAAAACAAAAAGAGCATTTGCACCAGGAACTGTATTTTGGCTTGAATGTGAAGATAATAAAGAGGTTGAATGTATTTCGTTTTTAACAGAAAATCAAAACTTTATAGGGGATACCTCATTTATTGATGGGAAAACGTTGCTGATTGCTACTTCAGTTGAACGTCATTTTAATCATGTCTACACGATCGTTGAAATAAAAGACAAAGAAAATATTATGAATTTTCTCCATGTGAAGATTGATGAATTTATTCTAGGTACGGAAACCATAGCTCAGCTGGCTGTACGATCAGCCTTTAGTCCAGGGACTTCTAAAATTGTCTCCCAGCTTCTTTCAACCCAAGAGGGTGAAGATTTATTCGAAATTAAGAAGCGTCCACATTGGGATAATTATCGGGATGCCTTTGAAGAATTATTACTAGAGGGTGCAACCTTAATTTCCGATGGCGAGCATATGAATATTAACCGACGGTTAGATGAGCAGATTTCAGAAACAGCGCGGTTGTTTGTGATCTGTGATCAAGACACTTACATGAAATTGAAGCAATGATTCCACTAGGTAAGGGTAGTCTCCATTCATAGGTATTAGTTTTATGTTATAATTGTAGGACCCTTCTCGGGTACTCTCAGGGAGAATACAAAGGAGGTAGTCATTATGAAAGTGAAAAATCAGATTGAAAAGTTGCAAAATTTAGGTGACGTGCTACAGGGTCGGATACTATCGATCTATATGAACACTGAACCAAACGGAAAACAACAGGATGCCTGGAAAATCCATCTTAAGAACGGGTTGAAACGTCTTCGGGAATATTCAGAGGCAGAAGGCGGAGAAGTACAAATGAAAGAATATCGTGAATTGCAGCCGCAAATTGAGAAATTGATTGAAGATAGTAAAACGGATTTAAAAAGAGGCTTGGTACTTATTGCGGGTGCTTCATCGGGTACATTGTTCTTTGAGACATTGCAGGTTCCAGTTCCTAATGCTTTCTATTGGGAGGACAAGCCGCATCTTGAGGAATTGAATCAACTATTAGAAACCTATCCATCCGTAGGGGTTGTACAGGTAGGCGGAGAAGAAGTAACTGTTATGAGTAGTTTTCTTGGTGAAATGGAACAAAAATGGGAATACGAGTGGGACTTAGAGCAAGAAAATTGGCGTGAATTTCAGGGGATGTCCCATGCAAACCGAGTAGCATCTGCTGCTAATCATAAAGAGCATTATAATAATCGTTACGAGGTAAATCGAATGCGTTGGTTAAAGGGTTTATGTCCAATTCTTGAGAAGCATGGGAAACGATATCAGTGGGATGAAATCATTCTTACTGGTGAACAGAATTTAACCTCGAAGGTATCCCAAGAAATCAATTATGATTCCACTAGAATACTCTCTAAGAATTTGAATGGAGTACCCACACATCAGGTGCTTCAAGAGGTAATATTATAATATATAATAGTGTGGCTGTCCAAAAGTCTAGATGACTGAGGGCAGCCTGTTTTTTATGAGAACTAGGTATTG
>Ga0101943_1002532_pt1 | contig 10937 bp, 7 predicted proteins | sample DewCreD2012metaG_5_FD_75244 | JGI IMG/M metagenome (GOLD analysis project Ga0101943, IMG submission 75244) | Hot spring sediment bacterial and archeal communities from British Columbia, Canada, to study Microbial Dark Matter (Phase II) - Dewar... ... | reverse complement strand
AATGTAAACAGGGCGAGGACACAGAAGATAAGGAGGGTAAGAGGGAAGGTATGGTGGGCAAAGAGGAGAAGGAAGATAGTTCGGAGAGACAATGGGAAGGTAGTGGAGTTTGAGGAGGTCAGGTATGGCATGTTGATGATGGTGTTATGTGATAGGTGGGGAAGAGTTTATGATGTGTGGATAAGCTTTGGAAGTGTGCATGAGGTTAGGGCATTTAGGGAAAGGAAGAGAAGGAGTTTATGGTTTAGGAAGCTTGTGGAGAGTTGTGTGGTGTATGGAGATAGGGGTTATAGGGGTTGTGAAGGTGTGATTGTGTGTGGTAGTAGGGAGATGAGGGCAAAAAGGCAGGTAGTGGAAGGTGTTATAAGTCAGATAAAGCTTTTTAATGCTGGTAGTGGGTGGAGGACTTTAACTTGTGTGCTTGTGTATGTATATGCTTATGCTATTGGATATAGCTATTATAGGAGGGGTGAACTTGAGGTCTAATTTCTCACCCGGCGTATATCTAAAAACTTACTATTAACCATCTCTATGATACCCTTCTCATTTTCCACCAAAAGCAAAGCATCTCCAAGGTTGTTAAAAAGGTTCATATAAACCCTTTTTTCTTTTTCAAGGCTATCAAGCAAGTTTTGAAAAGCCCTTGCCAATATATAAACCTCACCATAGCCTTTTACTTCAATGTTTTTCTTCTCAGCCCAGTTAATAACAGATAACTTTAGGTCCTCAAGTGGTTTGAATATTCTCCTAACGGTAAAAAAGCCAATTAGGAATAGCCCTCCACACAAAGCAAAGCTCAATAAAAGGGATAATTTTAAGAAATCATAGGCATTCTTATATACATAATCTTCTGGCTCTCTAAGTTCAATACTCATATTAGCATTTTTAATATTTGTTTTAAGGCTAAGCTGTTTTTTATTGCTTCCTTGGTTTAGCACAAGCACAGGCACCCCTTGAGAGTCTAAAAGTCTTATGGTGGCCTTTTGAATACCATAAGCATGTGTATATTCCTTGAGTAGGTCCCTTATGTTTAAGGAACAAACTATAAACCCCAGAGGAATATTGCTGTTCATATCAAAAACCTTCAAGTTAAGGTAGCTCTCCCCATTAGCATTTGAATATACATTTAGCACTTCATCCTCCCAGTTTAACCTATCTATACTTTTGGGAATACTTTCTAAGGTGGGAAGCCTTGCCTCTTGAAAGATAAGCCTTCCTTTTGTGTCGTAATAACCACAGGCCGTTATATGTTCCATATCCCCCGTTATCCTCCATAATATTTCTCTTGTATCAATGTCAAGGCTTCTATACCTTGCAACGAGAGATCTTATTTTTGATTGTGTAAGGTTAATCTCTTCGCTTAGTCTATCTGCAAGTATCTTTAGAATGATTGTTTTATCTCTTTCCCATGATGTTTTTAGCTGGTCCTTCAACACCTGAAAATATGCAAAAACAAAGAAAAACTGAGCAAAAACCATAAAAAAGATAACTATTACTATGCTTTTCTTTATGCTTTGCCTCATTTTACAACTTGGTCTATAAGGGCAAGTTTATTCTTATCCAAGGTATAACCAAGCTCCCTCAAGGCGCTTTGATTTACAAAAAGTTTTACTTTATCTACCCTCTCAAAGGTCATATTTTCTACTCTTTCGCCTTTTATTATTCTGTATGCAATATAAGAAGCTTGATAACCTTGGTCATAATTAGAACTGCCGTAGGCTATAGTGCAACCTTTTGTGGCTTGTTCAGGAGATAAACACAAGACTGGTACTTGGTAGAAGCGTGCATAATGCAATATATAACTTGTAAGGAAGTTTTCCGTATAAAAACAAGGTGTTATTATAATAGCTCCAAAGCCATCTTCTTTCATATGGCTTATTACATATTCAAGGTCTCTTACATCATTAACACTTATGGGAACAACCTTTAAATCATGCTTTTCTCCAGCTTGTATAGTTAATCTGGTGGCAAGCTTTGAAGCTTCAAAACGTGGTGTACAAAAAACTACAGCTTTTTTTATATCTGGGAAAAATCTTTTAAATATCTCTACCCTCTTCTCCATAAGCTCCGTATTAAGGTTGTCAATGCCAGTTATACCTCTTATTGGCCTATTCTTCTCATCTACAAAGCCCCATGTTTTAATAGCTGTCCCTCCCATTATGACTACTGGAGCCTTCAAATCCTCTTTAATCTTTTTGAGATAATAGGCTTCAAGGCTTCCACCAGCTACTATAATATGAAACTTATCTTCATCCTTTACAATCTCTATGGCTTTTTCTTCAATACCTTTAAGACTGTTCTCACCGTTATACACTAAAAATTCAACATTCTTTATTCCTAAGTTCTTAAGACCATCTTTAAACCCATCTAACTTTGTCAATCTCCCCTCACCAGATATAAGCACACCTATTACCACTTTTTTATCCCTATCCCCACAAGACACAAGAAAAAGCAGGAATAGAATAAATACAAATACCCCCATGCTTTATAATATATCACCTGAATATGAGTTATCATAATTTCTATGGATAGTCTGCTCTTAGTAATCTTTGCCTACCTCTATGGGTCTGTGCTTTTTGGCGAGCATATTGCTAAGTATAAGGGCGTGGATATAAGGGCCGTGGGAAGTGGAAATGTGGGTGCTACCAATGTGGGAAGGGCCCTTGGCAAAAAGTATGCCCTCTTGGTATTCCTTTTGGACCTCTCAAAAGGCCTTATCCCTATGCTTTTGGCAAGGCTATACTATGGTCTTGATAGTTGGACTGCCTTCTTTGTAGGTCTTGCAAGCCTCTTGGGGCATATGTATCCTATCTTTCATGGCTTTAAAGGTGGCAAGGGTGTGGCCACAGGCTTTGGCGTTCTCCTTGGCATATCTCCCTTAGTAGCCATCCTTTCCATAGCCCTCTGGGGCCTTGTATTCAAATGGAAGGGTATAGTTTCCATAGCTTCCTTGAGTGCTTCCGCCTTTGCCATAGTGCTTTTATTGCTTTCCTATCCCTTCAAAATCTTCCTTATGGCCCTTATTATGTTCCTTCTTATCCTTTACAGACACAAAGAAAACATCTATAGGCTTATGGAGGGCAAAGAGTACAAGTTTAAAACATGATATATGTGCTTCTTTTTAACCTTTTTCTGCTGACCTTTAGAATCCTTTATGTGCTTTTTTATCCCCTTGACCTAACACCAGAGGAGGCTCAATACTGGGACTGGTCAAGGAAGCTGGACCTTAGCTACTATTCCAAGCCACCCATGGTGGCTTACTTGAACTTTTTTACAAGACAACTCCTTGGAGTCTCCGAGCTTGCGGTAAGGATCACACCCATTTTGCTTTCCTTTCTCCTCTCCATCCTAACATACCTTTTTGTCAAAAAGATCTTTGACAAGAGAACGGCACTTATCGCCTCCACCCTTCCCCAGCTTACTATAGGCTTTGGCATAAACTCCCTTCTTATGACAACAGACGCACCCTTTGTTTTCTTTTGGTCCCTCTCTGTTATGGCCTTATTTTTCGCCTTTGAAAAAAACTCCCTTTTCCTTTGGCTTTTGGTAGGGCTTTTGGCAGGCCTTGCCTTTTTGAGCAAATATCCAGCGGTGTTCTTACTTCTTTGCGCCCTGTTGTATGGCCTTATATACAAAAGGGATGTGCTTAAAAGTCCAAAGCCTTATGTTAGCCTAATACCTGCCATACTTTTGAGCCTTCCTGTCCTATACTGGAATTACAAACATAACTTTGTATCCTTCAAACATGTCTCCACCCTTGCCAGCAAGTCAGCAAGCCTTTTAAACATAGACAGTTTTCTTGAGTTTCTTGGCGGGCAAGCCCTTCTTCTCTCTCTTATCCCTTTCCTTTTACTTCCTTACCTTTGGCTAAAGGGGCTAAAGGATTCTAAAAGGGCCTTTTTTGTTTCCTTTTCCTTACCCATTTTCCTATTTTTTATGGTCCTTTCTATTTTTAAAAAGGTGGAGGCCAACTGGCCAGGCTTTGGCTACTTTGGAGCCTTTATACTTGTTAGCCTCTTTCTTTCAAGAAGTTTTTTACTTATCCCTACCTACCTTTTTAGCCTATTTCTTTTTATCCTTTTACACTTTACTCCACTTCTTGACCATATGGGCCTTGGAAGGCTTTTGCCACCGCAGAGGGACCCCACAAAGATAGGTATTGGGTGGTCGGAGCTTGGCAAGGTAGTAAGCCAGATAAGAAAAGGAGAGGAAAAGGTCATAAGCCCCCATTATCAGATAAGTGCAGAACTTGCCTTTTATGTGAAAGGAAATCCAAAAACGTATTGTATAAACCTTGGAAGGAGGATGAACCAATATGACCTGTGGGAGAAGGATTACCAAGGCGATGCCATCTTTGTAGACTATGAGCCCATAAACCCAAAGGTGCTGTCCGCCAGTGATGGTATAATGGAAAAGGTAGAACTTCCTATATATTGGAGAGGAGAGGAAGTAAGAAGGTTTTACATATATAGATTGAAAAATTTGAAGAAAGTGGAGGAAGAAATGCCTGGGAGTTCTTAGGTTTTTTGTAAGCCTTTATCTTGTGGGTTTTTTACTCTATTACTCTCTGCCTTTTACCTTTGTAAGATACATAAACTACTCCATACCAAACCCTGCACCCACGCCTACCCAAAAGGAGTGTGCCTATGTGATAAACCCAAAAACTGTTTATAACAGCCCTTTGGGCAACCCCAGAAAACTTGAGAAAATACTAAAGGATAAGAGCCTTTATGTTTATGAAAGCAAGGAATATGTAAAAGGATATAAGGACCTTGGGCCTCTAAAGTGGCTTGCCTATATGTCCTTTGAATACATACCAAAGACTTTGGTCTTTGAAAAGCCAAAAGACCCGTACACGCTCATGGACCAAAGGGCTTGCACACCCATTGCCTCCGACATGCCCATTGTCCTTTCCCTTTGGAACATAGACTTTCCAAGCTACTCCTTTATACTGGGAGATAGGAAAAACCTTTTGTATGAAGACTCTTGTCAAGAGCCAAAAGGGTCCGCCTTTGTGCCTTATGTGGGCAACGGTAAGGTGAGGGCTTATGTCTATTCCAATAGAGGCTTTGCTTTTCCTGGTGAGAGCTTTAAAACTCCCGCCGTGCTTTCGGTGGATTTCTTTGAGAAAAGGGCCTTAGTCTTTTTACTAAAGGATGGGAAGGTCTATAAGGTTTACAACCAGAGGTCCATAAGGGAAAGTTTAACAGAAAAGGGCCTTTATCAAGTTTACGCCTACACTTATCATTACAACCTCTGGAGCTTTTACTTTGGTTTGAGGTTTCTCTTCTGCACTCCCGCCTTTCAGGCTATGTAAGAAAGGTCCATTTTGTCTCCATACCTGTATAACAATAGTTTCTTTAAATCTTTGTAGTTTTCAAGGCTTGGGTCCTCTTTTATTATCTCTGTAGCATCCTCCTTTGCCTGCTCAAGGATAATTCTATCCTGGGCCCTTGCCAAGTTGGCCACCCAAAAGCCAAAATAGCCCGATTGAGAAACACCCAAAAGCTCGCCGGGCCCCCTTATCCTTAGGTCCTCCTCAGCTATCTCAAAGCCATCGTTGGACCTTACCAGAACTCTTAGCCTCTTTATTGCTTCCGAGTCTGCCTTAATCTCCTCTGGCACCACAAGATAGCAATAGCTTTGCAGGTTTGACCTTCCTACCCTTCCTCTAAGCTGGTGGAGCTGTGATAGGCCAAAGCGGTGGGCAGATTCTATTACCATTAAGGTAGCATCTGGCACATCCACACCCACTTCCACCACGGTGGTAGATACCAAAAGGTGGCCCTCCCTTTTGAACTTCTCCATAACCTCCCTCTTTTCTTCCTCCTTTAGCCTTCCGTGCAAAAGAAGCACCTGCTTTCCCGGCAATAGCTCCTTCCACTTGTTATACTCTTGCATGGCGGACTTTAGCTGTAGCTTTTCCGACTCCTCTATAAGGGGGTATATGACATAAACCTTATGACCTTTTGAAATTTCGGACCTGACAGCCTCTAATACCTTTTCAAACTCCGATTCAAAGACAAGCATGGTTTTAACTGGCTTTCTTCCTTGCGGCATCTGGTCCAGTATGGACAGGTCAAGGTCTCCATAGAGAGAAAGGGCAAGTGTCCTTGGTATTGGCGTGGCGCTCATCACAAGGCAATGGGGATAAAGGCCACCACCCTTTTCTAAGAGCAATTTCCTTTGCATCACACCAAATCGGTGCTGTTCGTCTATTACCACAAAGGCAAGTCTTTTGAACTCTACACCTTCTTGCAGAAGGGCATGGGTGCCAACAAGCACATGAATATTTCCATGCTTTGTATGGTATAGCACACTCTTCCTTAGACTTCCCTTTACAGAACTGGTAAGAAGGCCGACCTTAATACCCAGAGGCTCAAGGAATTTTTTGAAGTTCTCATAGTGCTGTTGGGCCAAGATCTCCGTAGGCACCATGATGGCGCTTTGGTATCCCTCCTTGGCAAAGGCGTAGGCTATGGCCATGGCAACCACCGTTTTACCGCTTCCCACATCTCCCTGCAAAAGCCTGTTCATAGGCCTTTGACTTTTAATGTCTTCCACTATCTCCCCTATCACTTTTCTTTGGGCCTGTGTCAAACTAAAGGGTAGGCTTTTTACAAACTCTTCTATGTTTTTTTCCGGATTTTGCAAGGCTTGAGCTGGTAAGCCTTTTATCTGAGACTTAATAACCTGCAAGGCAAGCTGGAAGAGGAAGAGGTCCTCATACACAAGCCTTCTTTGAAAGGGTGTGGAAAAGTTGTTTAACTCTTCTTCCGAGAAGTTTGTAGGCCTATGCACAAAATATAGACTCTCCGCAATTCTTGGCAACTTTCTTTTTTCAAGAAGCTTTGATGGCAAATACTCCGGCATATACTTGGCATATTCGGAGAGCTTTGTAAGGGTTTTCCTTAAGATCTCATGCCTCCTTTTGGCAGATATGCTCTTTAGCTCTCCGTCGGTCCTAATGTAATAAAAGGGTACTATCTTGCCAGCCTCTGTATCTTTTAAGAGTTCTGGATGGACCATATACTTTTCTCCCTTATACTCCTTGAGCTTCCCGTAGACTATTATCTCTTGACCCTTTCTAAAGCCATAAAGGGCCCTTTTATCCTTGTACTTAAACCTCAAAAAGAGCTTACCTGTGCCGTCTTCACACTCCACCCATGCAGGGTACTTCTCCTGAGGGTCAAAGCCTGTGTCAATTACTCTTACCTTTAAAGCCACCTTTTGGCCAGACCTTGTGGTTTTTATGGAATTGGAAAGCCTCCTGTCTTCATACCTCAAAGGCACAAAGTATAGGGCGGAGTAAAGGTCCTTTATGCCAAAGGCTTTTAGTATCTTCTTTTCCTTTTCTTCCAACACCTTTAGCTCTTCCACAGGCTTAAAGAAGGCCGTTAGGGGCTTTTTTTCAATATTAGAAAAGTCTATATCAAAGGAAGGCGTTGGTGATTTTAGCCTTTCTTCAAGTATTTTTAATATGCCAATACGCTTTTCAATGGGAAGGCGGTCAAAATCCTTTAGAAGGTCAAGGTAGGAGTTTTCCACGTTGTCCTTTAAAAGATTAAAAAGGTATAGGCCTACGCCAAGGCTCCTTTTTAGCTTGGCATAGTTATTCTCCGAAAGGTCCCTTATAACCTCTTTAGCCTTTTCAAGTTTATCCATGTAATAATTAATTTTAGGGTGTTTCAAAAATAGCCCGTGCTTCCACACAAACTAGCCCAATGTAGCAGGAGCTTGTGCCAATCTTGGGTCTCCCCACAAGCCATGAAAGAGAATACCCTCCAAAAGTCTTTTGTAGGTATACCTCATAGCTTAGAACCACCTTCTTATATAGCTTGAGAATAAAAGCTTGGTGCTTATTGTTATCATCTTTTGTTATTTTAACATCACCGAAGGTAAAGTGGATTTTTGAAACACCCTCCCTAAACCTCTTGACAAAAAATTTTGGGATTGTATATTAATACCAGAATTCATGGAGGTACGGCATGAAGCTTGAAGAGGTAAAACCAGGCCAGGAAGTTATGATTTTATCCTTTTCTGGAAAGGAGGACATTTTAGAAAAGATTCAAGCCATGGGTCTAAGAAAGGGTAGAAGGGTGGCCCTTCTTCAAAAATTGGGAAGGAACCTTCTTTTAAAGGTAGACAACTCAAGGATAGTTATAAGCAAGGAGTTAGCAAAAAATATTGAAGTTCAATGAAAAGTATAAGAGTGGCCCTTGCGGGCAATCCAAATGTAGGGAAGACAAGTATTCTAAACCATCTTGCTGGTACCAGTCTAAAAGTAGGTAATTGGCCCGGAGTTACGGTAGAAAAAAGAGAAGGAAAAGTTAACTTTTGGGATTATGAAATAAACCTTGTTGACCTTCCTGGTATATACACTCTTGAACCTATTTCCGATGATGAGTGGGTGGCCTATAACTACCTACGGAATGAAAAACCAGACTTGATACTCAATATCATAGAAACGCCCAATATGGAAAGGGACCTTTTGCTTACAGTGGAGCTATTGGAACAAGAGCTGCCCATGGTGCTTGTTTTGAACATGAGTGATGAGGCTCAAAAGTTGGGAATAGATGTCAAAGATAAATGGCTCTCGGAAATACTCGGTGTTAGAGTATTGAGGACCAACGGTAGAACGGGTGAGGGTGTAAAGGCGCTATTACCCAACATAGTGGAAGTGTTTAATTTAAAAGAAAAGCCCAAGCCCTTGAAGTACAGTAAAGAATTAGAAGACTTTTTGGAAAAGGTTAGGGAAAGAGAAAATGAAACAAAGGCAGAGCTTATAAGAAAGCTTCTTGATGATGAAAGGTTTAAGGAATATAGAGAAAACATAAGAAAAATCTTTGGCAAAGATGTGCATGAGGTTATAAAGGATGAAAGGTATGCAATGGCCCATGGCTTGTACAAGGAAGTAGTCCATAGAAAGCTATTTACCTCAAGGGATATAACAGACTCCATTGATAAGGTCCTCCTCCATCCTTTTCTTGGCGTGCCTCTTTTCCTTTTCATAATGTTTTTGGTTTTTAAAATATCCTTTGACTTCTCAAGTCCTTTTATGGACTGGATAGAAGGCTTTATAAACGGATTTATTGCACCTTTTGCTGCAGAAGTGCTTACATACCTGGGGGCTGGCGAGCTTATGAAAAGGGTTGTATCAGAAGCCCTAATTGGTGGTGTGGGCTTTGTGCTTACCTTTGTACCACTTATTGCCGTCATATACTTTATGCTATCCCTTCTTGAGTTCTCTGGCTACTTGCCACGCATAGCCTTTTTGATGGACAGGTTTATGCATAGGCTTGGGCTTCATGGTAAAAGCCTTGTGCCACTGCTTTTGGGCTTTGGATGTAATGTACCAGCCATAGTAGCCACCAGAACCCTTGAAACCAAAAGGGACAAGCTTTTGGTGATAGCCATGATACCCTTCATGAGCTGTCCCGCCAGGTTGGTGGTTTTTTCCTTCTTTGCAGTGCTGTTTTTCAAAAACCCTGCCATTATTATCTTTTCCCTTTACCTTCTTGGCATTTTGGTGGCTTTGATAACAGCCCTTTTCTTAAGAAAAACTGCTTTTAAAGGAGGTCTATATCACTTTGTGATGGAGCTTCCACCCTACAGACTGCCAACTCTAAGGCTTCTATTTAGGGTGGTATGGGTTTATGTTAAAGACTTCCTTTATAGGGCTGGTACCTTAATATTCGCAGCTTCTGTGGTTATTTGGCTGTTGCTTAACCTTCCCCCGGGAGTCAAAAACCCTTCGGAAAGTATAGCAGGATACATTGGAAGGACCATATCACCCATCTTTGCCCCCCTTGGCCTTGACGATTGGAGAATGTCCACATCCCTTATACCCGCCTTCCTCGCCAGAGAAATAGTTTTGAGCTCCATGGCCACTATATACACGGCCGAAGCTTCACAAGAAACAAAGGAGGACTTTGAATTGTTAAAGGCCCTAAAGGAACAGGTATATGCCTTAGGGAATGCTTTCAAAGAAGCTTTTTTAAATGTATTTAAACCTGTGCCCACAGCCTTTGAAGTAAAGGAGGAGGACTCACAAAGTTTAAGAAGTATAGTAGCAAAAAGCCTATCTCCAGCCTCCGCCCTCGCCTTTATGGTCTTCTTGCTCCTTTATACCTCTTGCCTTGGCACAGTGGCAACCATGTGGAGAGAGGTAGGAAAGGGCTTTGCCCTATTGTTCTTTGCATATAGCCTTCTGATAGGTTGGTTTTTGGGCTTTTTGGCCTATAGGCTTGGTAGCCTGTTATGGAGTACTTAATTCTTCTTCTATTTATATTTATCCCTTCCTACCTTTGGTGGAAAAGGTGGAGAAGAAAAAAGTCTTGTTGTGAATAAAGCACGAATGATTTTCATCATGGAAGAGGCTCTGTACGCTTTGTAGCTTATCTACATAAAAAATTTTTTTTATAGGAGGTTAATATACGCTGGGTGAGAAATTAGACCTCAAGTTCACCCCTCCTGTAATAACTATATCCAATAGCATAAGCATATACATACACAAGCACACAAGTTAAAGTCCTCCACCCACTACCAGCATTGAAAAGCTTTATCTGACTTATAACACCTTCCACCACCTGCCTTTTTGCCCTCATCTCCCTACTATCACACACAATAACACCTTCACAGCCCCTATAACCCCTATCACCATACACCACACAATTCTCCACAAGCTCCCTAAACCATACACTCCTTTTCTTCCTTTCTCTGAATGCCCTAACTTCATGCACGCTTCCAAAAGTTATCCACACATCATAAACTCTCCCCTCCCTATCACATAACACCATCATCAACATGCCATATTTGACCTCCTCAAACTCCACTACCTTCCCATTGTCTCTCCGAACTATCTTCCTTCTCCTCTTTGCCCACCATACCTTCCCTCTTACCCTCCTTATCTTCTGTGTCCTCGCCCTGTTTACATT
>Ga0101943_1002531_pt1 | contig 10943 bp, 8 predicted proteins | sample DewCreD2012metaG_5_FD_75244 | JGI IMG/M metagenome (GOLD analysis project Ga0101943, IMG submission 75244) | Hot spring sediment bacterial and archeal communities from British Columbia, Canada, to study Microbial Dark Matter (Phase II) - Dewar... ... | reverse complement strand
AGCCGGCCCAAGTGGCCGCGTTGTTCGTGGAGGGCGACGACCGCCCCGGCTTGGGGGCAGCAATGGCCCGCGGCATTGCCAACGCGGGTGTGAACATCGAGTTCGTGGTGGCACAAACCGTAGGGCGTAAGTTTTCGGCTGTGTTCGGCTTCCGCTCTGCCGACGACGCCCGCGCCGCTGCGAAAGCGATCAAAGCCGCCGCAAAGCCTGCCCGGACGGCAAAGCCGCGCCGCAAGCGCTGAGCATTCAGTTCACTCGCAATACGAGCAGCGGATTCCCCGAACGCATCGAGCGCCGGCAACCTATCAGGCCTTTCCCTTGCCTGCGCCGCGCCTGTACATCGCCCGCCGGTAGGGCGGACGATTGTCTGAACCACGCGCGTTTCCCTGTGCTGTACGGGCACGGCGGCACCGTGCCCTGAAATCATCGCATCCACGCCGGTGCCCATCGCCACGTTTGCACCACGGATGTCGTGGGGCGTTGTAGGGGCGGGTTCGGAACCCGCCCCTACATCGGGTAGGTCCGTCGCGGTGCCATGTTCGTGGGTGTAACGCACGCGGCTGTACGCACGGCATGTAGGGGCGACGCGGTGCGTCGCCCTGCCACCGTCGTGCACAGCGGCCGCATGCGATCCAACCCGGCGACCATACGTGCACCGCCCCCGCCGGGCGACCCACCGGGTCGCCCCTACATTGCCTGGCGGCGAGGTGCCGGTTCCGATGAACCACGCGGGGGGCGTGCTGCCGTGTTTGCTGGCACCACGCACGCGGCTGTACGCACGGCATGTAGGGGCGACGCGGTGCATCGCAGTGCGATGGTTGGGCCCCCACCTCACCCTGACCCTCTCCGCCCCCGAAGGGGCGGAGAGGGGTCTGCTCGGTTGAGCGAACCGACAGGAAGCTCCCGGCTGTTCCCAACGAAGCAACAAAGAGACGTCTCTCCCTGGCTGGGAGAGGCCGGCGCGCAGCGCCGGGTGAGGGTCGATCCTGTCGTCGTGCGGCCTCTGAGGGTCCACGTCGTCCGTCATCCCGCCCCGTGCCTGGCAGCGGCGATTCCATCGCGGTAGATCGCCCTGCCACCGTCGTGCACAGCGGCCGCATGTGATCCAACTCGGCGACCGTACGTGCACCGCCCCCGCGGGGCGACCCACCAGGTCGCCCCTACATTGCGCGCCGGTAGAATGCACGATTGTCTGAACCACGCGCGGTTCCGTGTGGCGTAGGGGCACGGGACCGCCGTGCCCTGAAGATGTCCGATGCACGTGGGCGGGCATCAGCACGCTTGCACCACGGACATCGTGGGGCATTGTAGGGGCGGTTCCTGAACCGCCCCTACATCGGGGAGGTCCGCCGCGGTGCCATGTTCGTTGGCACCACGCACGCGGCTGTACGCACGGCATGTAGGGGCGACGCGGTGCGTCGCCCTGCCACCGTCGTGCACAGCGGCCGCATGTGATCCAACCCGGCGACCGTACGTGCGCCGCCCCCGCCGGGCGACCCGGTGGGTCGCCCCTACATTGCCTGGCGGCAAGGTGCCGGTTCCGATGAACCACGCGGGGGGCGTGCTGCCGTGTTTGCTGGTACAACGCACGCGGCTGTACGCACGGCATGTAGGGGCGACGCGGTGCGTCGCAGTGCGATGGTTGGGCCCCCACCTCACCCTCACCCTCTCCGCCCCCGAAGGGGCGGAGAGGGGTCTGCTCGGCTGAGCGAACCGACAGAAAGCTGCCGGCTGTTTCCAACGAAGCAACAAAGAGACGCCTCTCCCTGGCAGGGAGAGGCCGGCGCGCAGCGCGGGGTGAGGGTCGATCCTGTCGTCGTGCGACCTCATCATGCAGGCTGGCCCGCCCCGCGCGGCCCCCAACGGGCGACCCACCGGGTCGCCCCTACATTGCCTGCCGCCGGCCCACAGGATCGTGTGTACCACGCCCGTCCCCGTCTGGCGTCAGGGAGGGTGCGTTGCACACGGGTGACGCCCACGCTGCCGGGCGATCCCACCACGGGATCCGATGCAACACGGCATGTTGTAGGGGCGGTTCGCGAACCGCCCCTACAACACGTGTTCGTATTCGTTGCATTGCCAGACTGGTGCGCGCGGCGTGTTGCCATGTTCGCTGACTGCCCCAACTTGCCTGCCAGGAACACGCCACGGAAAAAACACGTAGAAAAGCGGTCCTGACGCCTGTAAGTAGCAAGGCTGAGTTCGAGGGTGGGATGCCGAATATTTACGACAATATCGAAGCCAAACTAGTCGACGGACTCCGTCGCGCAGCTCAGGGGCCAGTGAAGTGCTCCTTCTGTGTCGGCTACTTGAACTTGCGCGGCTGGAACCAACTCGTGGAGGTTCTCGGACCTCTTGCCGAAGGCGACGAGCGCTCCGCGTGCCGCGTTCTCGTGGGCATGTATCGCCCACCGGAAGAGGCCACGAGACTGCTGCAAAGTCCGCAACACGTCGGCACAGCGGACGCCGGGTGGCCGCAGATCGACGGCCCCACAGCCGCTCTCCTCAAACGCCGCATCACCGAGGGCTTCAAAAAGCAACTAGAGTTCGGTGTACCCTCGAATGAAGCAGAGCGCGCGCTGCGTCAGCTCGCCGAACAACTTCGATCGGGAAAAGTGCGCATCAAGGCATTTCTGCGCTACCCGCTACACGCCAAGTTGTACTTGGTCGAACGTAACGACCACATCACGCCGCTTATCGGCTTTGTCGGCAGCAGCAACCTCACCTTGGCGGGCTTGCTGAATCAAGGTGAACTGAATGTGGACGTCGTCGAACAGGACGCCGCACGCAAGCTTCAGCAATGGTTCGACGATCGGTGGAACGACTCCTTCGCGTTCGACCTCACCACCGAACTGGCCGACCTCATCGAAAACAGTTGGGCATGCCAAGAACGAATCCGACCGTACCTGGTTTACCTCAGAATCGCGTACCACCTTTCAGAGGACGCCCGCCTTGGCGAGGCGGAGTTCAAAATCCCCTCGATTTTTCGCGACGTACTCCTGGATTTCCAAAAAGCAGCCGTCTTGCTTGGAGCGCGCAAACTCTACCGCCACGGCGGCGTGCTTCTCGGCGACGTCGTTGGCCTTGGCAAAACGCTCATGGCAACCGCGATCGCGCGGGTGATGCAAGAAGACAACGACGACAGGTCGCTGGTCATCTGTCCGCCCAAACTCGCGCCCATGTGGGAAAACTGCCTGCACAAGTTCGGGATCGTCGGAAAGGTGCTGTCCCTCGGACGCACGATCGACGAACTTCCGAATCTGCCGCGCTATCGACTGGTCATCATCGACGAAAGCCACAACCTCCGCAACCGTGAAGGGAAACGCTACCGCGCCATCCGTGAATACATCGAGCGCAACGAGTCGCGCGTCTTGCTACTCACGGCAACCCCCTACAACAAACACTACACCGACATCAGCAACCAGCTTCGCCTGTTCCTCGACGAAGATCAGGAACTGCACATACGGCCAGAACGCTACCTGCAATCCCTAGCTCCTGTTCAACAGGCCACTTTTCTGGCCCGTTTTCACAGCTCCCTGCGAGCGTTCGAGCAAAGCCCCTTCGCCCAGGATTGGCAAGATCTGATGCGGCTGTTTCTCGTCCGCCGCACGCGACAATTCATTATTAAGCACTACGCCAAGTTCGACGAACAAAAAGGGCGCTACTACGTGTGGCTCAACGGAGCGCCACAGTACTTTCCACTGCGCCAACCCAAACGCGTGGACTTTGCCCTCGACGAGTCGGATCCGAACGACCAGTACGCCCGGCTATTTCGCAATGACGTCGTCGCAGTGATCGAAAACCTCGAGCTGCCTCGCTACGGCCTGGCCAACTATTTGGTCGGCGACGCGGAACGACTTGCTTCGGAGCAGCAAAAACGCATCCTTCGAAACCTGAACCGCGCCGGTAAGCGGCTAATCGGCTTTTGCCGTACGAACCTTTTTAAGCGTCTCGAATCGAGTGGACACAGCTTTTTGCTCTCCGTTCGCCGGCATATCGTGCGCAATCTCGTCACCCTGTACGCACTCGAAAAGGGTTTGCCCGTCCCCATCGGCACACAAGATGTCGCCATGCTCGACACTGCGGTAAACGATACCGATCAAGAGTTCGCGGAAACTGCCAATGGAAACGATTCCTCCCCGGCGGTCGGCGACGAAGCGCGAGGGTTGGAACAAGACACCTGGAGCGAATACAGCACGCATGCCGAAAAGCTTTATCAGGTGTACAACCGAGAGTTCCGCAACCGCTTCGATTGGCTCGACGCAAAGTTCTTCACTCCTGCACTGGCAAAGGCTCTGCGCTCGGATGCTCAAAAGCTGCTTCGCGTGTTGGAACGGGCGGGCGACTGGGATCCTTCCCGTGACGCGAAACTCGACGCCTTGATGAAGCTCCTCACCCAACGCCACCCGGACTCCAAGGTTCTCGTGTTCACGCAGTTTGCCGATACCGCTTTGTACCTCGAAGAGCAGCTCCGAGCACGCGGCGTCCGAGACATCGCCGTGCTGACAAATCAGTTTGGGGATCCGGTTACCATCGCGCGGCGCTTCAGCCCCTCGACCAACGACGGGCTACCCCCTGGAGAAACCGAGCTGCGCGTGCTCGTTGCCACGGACGTACTGGCCGAAGGTCAGAACCTGCAAGATGCCCACATCGTGGTCAACTACGACCTGCCGTGGGCCATTGTGCGGTTGATCCAGCGTGCTGGCCGCGTCGACCGCATCGGCCAAAAGCACGACACGATCTACGTGTACTCGTTTTGGCCTGCTGAGGGCATCGAGCGCATCATCGAATTGCGTCGCCGGCTGGTGCACCGCCTGGAGCAAAATCAAGAAGTCGTCGGTACCGACGACTCGTTCTTTGGCGAACAAGCAGCCCAGCGGCTCTACGAGCTGTACACCGAGAAATCGAACGCACTCGATGAGGAAGGCACTGACGAGGATATCGACTTGGCCAGCCTCGCGTTGCAAGTTTGGAACAGCGCTGCTGCTGCCGATCAAAAGGCCGCCCTCAGTCTGCCTCCAATTGCCGCCGCAGCGCGGGCGTTGCCAGAAACAGGAACTCCAGGCGGACAATCGTCCGGCTTGATGGACGGGCCCCCTGGCGTAGTGACGTATGTCCAGTTCCCCGACGGTACCGATGCTCTTGTTCGCGTGGACGAGGATGGCAATCTCGTGCCGCAAGGGCTCTCGACCATCTTTCGCTGCATCGCCTGCCCGCCGGAGACCCCGGCAGTGGAGCGCACCGAACGGCACCACGAGTTGGTGGCTCGCTGCGTCGCCCTAGCCGCCGAAGAACAGGCAACTTTGAGCGGTCAACTCGGCAGCCTCCGGAGCTTACGGCGCAAACTCTGGGAGCGTCTTGAGGGATATCGCCGCCAACTGCAAGCAAACGCGGACCGTGACACGGCCGAGCGGCAAAAGCGGCTCCAGAAGGTGCTCGATCTCATCTGGCGTTATCCACTGAAAAGGTCCGCTGAAGACACCATTCGGCGACAACTGCGGTTGGGAATTTCGGATCCCGATCTTGTCGACATTCTCGCACAACGCGCGGCAGAGGGTGCGCTCTGCGAGGTCAAAGACGAAGAATCGAACGAGCCGCCCGAACCGCGAGTCATTTGCTCCTTAGGGTTGGTGAAAGCGACCACGACGCCATGAGTCTGCTTGAACGTCTCCGCGAAAGGTTGGAAGCTCTCGGGCAATTCCGTGGGCCCGAGCAGGCACGCGCATCGGTTCCGGCCCAATTAAGCTCGCTTTTTTGCGAGGAGCTCGGATGGGCGCGGCCACAGGGCTTGTTGGAACACCGGCTACAACTTTCAGCGCCCTTGCCGGTCGAAGTCGTGGCGTTGCCTGTTGCACAAATGAGCGGCCTACCCGTGTACTACGTGGTCTGGCCGCAAGAGAAGCTGCCTGGCATCACAGCACGCCGGGCCGTACAGAAAGCCCTCTCCCCGTTCTGCGCAGAGCACCTGGTGTGCTACCTGAGTGCCCCGCAGGAAGGGGCAGCCGGAGCCAACGGCAGTAACCCCGCCAGGTTAGCCTTTACGTGGGCGCGCCGACGATCGGACGGCAAGACCGAGCTACGCACGCTGCCTTACGAAGTCGGCAGCCCGGCGCGGACCACCCTCGAACGTCTGACCGAACTCGCGTTCAGCCCAGAGGAGCTTGGCGGCGGCCAGCCGCCGATCACGGACGTCACCGACAAGCTCAACCGCGCCTTTGACGTCGAGGCAGTTACCAAACAGTTCTACCAGGAACTCGCCAATTGGTTTTTCTGGGCCAGGGACCATGTCACCTTCCCCATGCCGAAAGGCACGCCGAATCCCGACGCCTATAAGGCCCAGAGCCTCATCCGGCTCATCACCCGGCTGATCTTCTGCTGGTTTGTTAAACAGAAGGGTTTGATCCCCAATGAGTTGTTTGACCCCGCACGGCTGGCCACGCTGCTCAAGAACGGCGCACACCTTGCCACCAGCAACGACACCCGCTTCTACAAGGCCATCCTCCAAAACCTCTTCTTCGCCACGCTCAATCAGGAGATGCATCAACGGGGGTTCCGGAAGCGCAGCAAGCATCCCGGTGGCCGCGACCCCCACCACGGCATCACCAACCTCTACCGCTACGAGGATTACTTGACCGACCCGCGCGCCTTCCTCGACCTGATGCGCGGTATTCCCTTCCTCAACGGCGGCCTGTTCGAGTGCCTCGACAAGGTCTATCGCGCCGAGGAAAACCGGCCCGACGAGCGCATTGACGGCTTCTCCGATCACCCGAAAAACCCTCTCCGCGTCCCCGACTTCCTCTTCTTCGGCGAGGAACGCGTGGTGGACCTTTCCGCTGCCTACGGCGAAGCCCGCTACCGCCGCGCCAAGGTCCGCGGGCTTATCCACATTTTCAACCGCTACAACTTCACCGTCACCGAAAACACCCCGCTGGACCAGGAAGTTGCCCTCGACCCCGAACTGGCCGGCAAGGTCTTCGAAAACCTCCTGGCCGCCTACAACCCCGAAACCGCCACCACCGCCCGCAAAGCCACCGGCTCCTACTACACCCCGCGACCCATTGTGGACTACATGGTGGACGAGGCGCTGATCGCCTACCTGAAAACCCGTTTGCCGAATCCTTCCGCCCAGCCCGACCTCGACGAACAGCGCCTCCGCCACCTGCTCGCCTACAACGACGAGCCCCACCAGTTCAGCCCGGAGGAAGTGGAGGGTCTCATCGTCGCCATTGACAACCTCAAAGCCCTCGACCCTGCCTGTGGCTCCGGTGCGTTCCCGATGGGGCTGCTGCACAAGCTGGTTCATATCCTGAGCAAACTCGATCCCCACAACGAGCGATGGAAACAGCGGCAGATCGCCAAGGCTAGCGAGATTCCTGACGCTACCGTGCGCGAAAAGGTGATCGAAGACATCGAAAAAGCGTTCGCCAGCGGCGAACTCGATTACGGGCGCAAGCTTTACCTGATCGAAAACTGCATCTACGGCGTGGACATCCAGCCCATCGCTGTCCAGATCGCCAAAATGCGCTTCTTCATCTCCCTGATCGTGGACCAGAGGGTGGATGACGCCAAACCCAATCGCGGCATCCTTTCCCTGCCCAACCTGGAGACCAAGTTCGTCGCCGCCAACACGCTGATCGGCATCGAGAAACCAAAGCAGATGGTCCTCCGGAACCCGCAGATTGACGCCAAGGAAGCCGAACTACGCCGCGTCCGCGAGCGTCACTTCGCCGCCCGCACCCCGGCTACGAAAGCCAAATGCCGAGAGCAAGACGCCAAACTCCGCGCCGAAATCAGCGCGCTGCTGCAAGCCGACGGCTTCCCCCGCGAAACCACCGAGAAACTCGCCCGGTGGGACCCCTACGACCAAAACTCCTCCGCCGACTTCTTCGACCCCGAATGGATGTTCGGCCTCCGCGACGGTTTCGACATCGTCATCGGCAACCCGCCGTACATCCGGCAGGAAGAAATCAAGGAACTCAAGCCGCTGCTCCAAGCTCAGGGCTACACCTGCTACACGGGCACAGCCGACCTCTACGTCTATTTCTACGAGCGAGCCCTCCAGATTTTGCGCAATGGGGGCGCCCTGGCCTTCATCTCCAGCAACAAATTTTTCCGCTCCGACTACGGCCAAAAACTCCGTGGTCTGCTCGCTCGGCAGACACTGCACCGTATTATTGATTTCGGCGACGCGCCCGTCTTCACCGCCATCGCCTACCCGACCATTATCATCCTCTCTAAGACGCCGCCCGCCGACCCCCAGGTCCGCGTCCTCAACTGGCGACCCGGTCCGCCGGTAGAACAGTTTCCAGAGGTCTTCCGCACCCAGAGCTTCCAGCTCCCCCAACACGAACTCCGCCCCGATGGCTGGCGGCTGGAATCGCCCGCCGTGCTCCGGCTGCTGGACAAACTTCGCGCTGCTGGAACACCACTGGGTGAGTACGTCAAAGGGCGACTGTATCGTGGTATTTTAACTGGCCTGAACGAAGCCTTCGTGGTGGACCGCGCCACGCGCGACCGACTGATTGCCGAGCACAAATCTTCCGCCGAAGTGCTCAAGCCGTTCCTTCGTGGCCGGGACGTGAAACGGTGGCGGGTGGAATTCGCAGGGCAGTATTTGATCAGGATCGAGTCTTCCGAGAACAAGCAGCACCCGTGGTCCGGCAAGCCACAGGCCGAAGCGGAGAAGGTGTTCGCCAAGACATACCCGGCAATTCATGCTCGCTTCGAGAACTTCCGGCGCGACCTCATCGCCCGCGACGACCAAGGCAAATACTTTTGGGAACTTCGCTCCTGCACCTACTGGCAGGAGTTCGAGCAGCCTAAGATTGTTTACCCCAACATCTGCAAGAGGAACGAATTCGCATGGGATGAAAGCCGTTTTTATACAAACCAAAAAGCCTTCATCATTCCTGGCGGTACCAAGTATCTGCTCGGGCTCCTTAATTCATCTGTGGTGATGTGGCTGTTCACCCAACTACTGGCCAAACTGCAGAACAATTTTTATGAGCCAAGCGCCGTGTTCATGGAGAAATTCCCCGTTCCCTCCGCCTCGCGGGCGGACCAGGCGGCGTTGGAGGCGTTGGTGGACAAAATCCTCGCGGCGAAACGAGCCGACCCGCTAGCCCACGTTTCGGCCTGGGAGCGGGAGATCGACGAACGGGTCTATCGCCTCTACGGCCTGACGCCGGCGGAAATCAAGATCGTGGAGGAAAGCGTGAAGCGATGAGCAGGACAATTCGAACTTGTGCCGGGTTGATTTGTCAGCCCGACCGTCGGGCGCTGGACGAGGTGGTGTTCGACGTGCTGGGGCTGACGGCGGGGGAGCGCGAGGCGGTCTATGAGGCGGTCGTCAATCTGGTGCGCGCGCGGCTGGAGAAGGCACGGAGTGTGTAGCGATGGGATGTGAATGGAACAATGGAAATTGTAGGGGCGGGTTCGGAACCCGCCCCTACCATCCCCACAATTGCAACGGGAATGGTCCCCCCTACCGCCCCCACAATTGCAACGGGAATGGTCCCCCCTACCGCCCCCACAATTGCAACGGAATGGTCCCCCCTACGACCCGCCCCTACCATCCCCACAATTGCAACAGGAATGGTCCCCCCTACGAATCCGCCACTACCATCCCCACAATTGCAACAGGAATGGTCCCCCCTACGAATCCGCCACTACGATGACAACGGGAATCGTTCCCCCCTCTGATACCGCCTCCGCCATTGCGCCAACCGGTCACGGTGCGCCCTATCCCGATTCTGTTGAACATACACGAAATGTGAACCATGCCTTACGACCCCAATAAACACCACCGCCGCAGCATCCGTCTGAAGGGATACGATTACACCCAGGCGGGGGCGTATTTTGTCACCATTTGCACGCAGGACCGCGAATGTTTGTTTGGCGAGGTGGTGGAGGGCGAGATGCGGGTGAATCCATTTGGGGAGATCGTTGCCTGGGCATGGAACGATTTGCCCAACCATAACCCGCACGTTGGATTGGATGCGTTTGTGGTCATGCCCAACCACGTGCACGGGATTGTCCTGATTGTGGATGATCTGGTAGGGGCGGGTTCCGAACCCGCCCCTACAATGGCAATGGTGACCACCAGACGACACGGTCTTCCAGAAATCGTGCGTCAATTCAAGACGTTTTCCGCCCGCCGCATCAATGCCCTGCGCGGCACGCCCGGCGCGACCGTCTGGCAACGCAACTACTATGAACACATCATCCGCAACGACCACTCCCTGCAACGCATCCGCGAATACATTGCGACCAATCCCTTGCGCTGGCACCTGGACCGCGAAAACGTCCATGCCACTGGCACCGACCCAATGGATGTGGAATGGTTCGGTTGACGAAATCCACCAACCCGACCGGCGGGCGCTGGAGAGGTGGTGTTCGACGAGCTGGGGCTGACGGCAGGCGAGCGCGAGGCGGTGTACGAGGCGGTCGTCAATCTGGTCCGCGCGCGGCTGGAGAAGGCACGGAGTGTGTAGCGATGGGATGTGAATGCAACAATGGAAATTGTAGGGGCGGGTTCGGAACCCGCCCCTACAACTGGTACGCCGGGCGTGCTGCCGTGTTTGCTGGTACAACGCACGCGGCTGTACGCACGGCGTGTAGGGGCGACGCGGCGCGTCGCCCTGCCACCGTCGTGCACAGCGGCCGCATGTGATCCAACCCGGCGACCGTACGTGAGCCGCTCCCGCCGGGCGACCCACCGGGTCGCCCCTACATTGCCTGACGGTGGGGTGCGCGATTGTCTGAACCACGCGCGTTTCCGTGTGCTGTACGGGCACGGCGGTGCCGTGCCCCGGGCGGATTGCGTCACGGCGGGCGCGGTTGCGGCTCACACCCACACGATGCCTTCGGACGGATCCCCGAAGCATTGTGCTTCGCCCTGGGTGTGTCGCCAGCCACTCCACCACGCCAACAAAGCGTCGACC
>Ga0101943_1001936_pt1 | contig 10981 bp, 9 predicted proteins | sample DewCreD2012metaG_5_FD_75244 | JGI IMG/M metagenome (GOLD analysis project Ga0101943, IMG submission 75244) | Hot spring sediment bacterial and archeal communities from British Columbia, Canada, to study Microbial Dark Matter (Phase II) - Dewar... ... | reverse complement strand
CACTTGAGCAGAAAGCGCCCACTCGAGAGCGAAAGGCCAAGGACCATACCCGGCATCGATGTTGATGTGGCCAGCGCCCGGCAACACGCGCACACTGAGCCCTAGACCCTGGCCGATGGATTCCAGCTCCGATGCGTCGATGTATGGATCGTTGTCCGAACCAACGAGCAAACTCCGGTGCGCAATGGGCTGCCACGCCAAAGCCGACTGTGGCGGCGGGAAAAAACTTTGCACCGGCTCGAACAACAAATACGGCGAGGGCGGTGCCACCAACAAGGCCGCGTGAATCTTCCTGGCACCCCATCTCGCGAGAAAGTGGTCAACCGCCCAGCAACCCAAGGAGTGCGCGACGAACACCACCGGACCAGGTGCCCTCTCCACAAGACTACGGAGTTCGCTTACCCAAACGTCGCACCGCGGCGACGAAGGATCTGGCAGCTCGGGAAAACTGACCTGCACTCCGCGCTTCTGCAATTCTCCGTACAGCCAGCGTTGCCAATGCTCAGGGCCCGAGCCTTCGTACCCGTACACGATGACAATCACGCCAGTGGAAAAAGCACGGGGTGCTCGGCCACTCAACCGTACTGTCGCTGTCAGTTCGGACAGCCGTGCTCGCACCTCGCCACCGGCCAGCGGCACCGCACCCGGAAGGGGAGCGCCCCGAAGGTTACAACCTTGCCAACGAGTGCACGCGAATGCATGCCCGCATGGACCCGCAGGAGAAGTCTGGCAAGCTGCAAACACCCGGCTCCGAGAAGCCGGGGGAGCAAATGCCGCTAGACCACGACACCGATTTTCCCCCGCCCGTGGCCCGCCTTGTGGCCGGGATTCTTGCACGAGGCCACGGTTCGTGACTATCGACACACCCACGACAAAAACGAAAGGATCTTGCCCATGGACTTGCGCTTTGCATCGGCTGCGGACCTGGCTCGTGCGGTTCAGCGGGGAGATCTCTCCCCGACCCAGTTGATGGAATTTACGCTTCAGCAACTCGAGCACGTAAACCCGAAACTAAACGCGTTTGTCGCTACCCACCCTGCAGACCGCCTCATGGAACAAGCGCGTGCGGTCGAGCAGCGGTTCGCCCGCAAGGAAGAAGTCGGACCGCTTGCCGGGCTGCCTCTCGGTGTCAAGGACCTGGAAGATACCGTGGGTTTGCCTACGACACACGGCTCCCTGCTGTTTCGCGACCGCGTAGCCACTCGCGACACCGTTCAAGTGGCACGTTTGAAGCAAGCTGGCGCGATCGTCGTGGGCAAGACGAACACGCCTGAGTTTGGCTACACCGCGTTTACCCACAATCGGGTTTTCGGACCCACGCGAAACCCTTGGAATCTCGAGCGCACGCCGGGCGGCTCCAGTGGCGGTTCTTCCGCCGCCATTGCAGGCGGCATCGTTCCACTGGCAACTGCCTCCGATGGCGGCGGCTCTGTGCGCATTCCAGCCGCCTTCACGGGCCTTGTGGGTCTGAAACCTTCGCAAGGACGAATCCCGTGGGGTCCTGAGGATGCATTACGGTTTTCCCACTGCATCGTGAGCGGGCCGCTGACCCGGTCGGTCGAAGACGCTGCGTTGTGGCTCGATGTCACGGTCGGCCCTCACCCGGAAGACCCCTTTTCCTTGCCGCATCCTGGATACTCGTACCGCGAGGTGATCCGCCAGCAGCCGCCCCGGCTGCGGATCGCGTACTCGCCCACGCTCGGGTACGCGCGGCCAGCCAAGTCGGTGCAGGCTGCCGTGGAATCTGCCCTCACGGCTCTCGAGAAAGCAGGCCACCGGATCGAATGGATCGAACTCACGCTCGAGGACATCGTGTTCGACTGGGCTCGGCTCATGGCCGTGGAGGATTACGCCTTTCATGGGGCGCATTTTCACGACGAGGACCTGCTGGACCCCGGCTACCGCATTGGCGTCGAGCTAGCCAAGCAACTTCGGCCGGCTGACCTTGGCGACGTCTTGCGTTTACGGCAGCGGCTGGTTGCGAGCTTCGAAAACGTGCTCGCTCGTTTCGATCTTCTGGCGACACCGACCACGGCTGCAGAACCGTTTGCCGCTGAGGGGCCGATTCCACTCGAGGTCGATGGCGAGCCTGTGGCCACACCCGGCGGAGCCATTGCGTACACCTATCCTTTCAACTTCTCCGGGCATCCGGCCATTTCGCTTCGCGCTGGGCGGAGCCCTTCCGGCCTCCCTGTCGGCATTCAGTTTGTCGGGCCGCGGTTCCGCGAGGACTTGCTCCTGCAGCTTGCAGCAGAGTTCGAACAGTTGCTTCCGTGGGCTCACGATTGGCCAACGTTGTGAACGACACTGCCAACTCTCCGACCTTGCGACACGTTGGAACCTACCGCGTCTTGTTTGCCGACTGCGACCCGATGCGCATCATGTACTACGGCAGCTACCTTCGCTTGTTCGAGTTGGGCCGCGCCGAGTTGTTTCGTTCTCTTGGTCACCCCTTTACGGAATACATCTCCCGCGGCCTGTACCTTGCGGTCATCGAAGCGCACTGCGAGTACCTGCGCCCCGCCCGCTACGACGACGTGCTGGACATTTTCGCTGGCCTCGCTGAGGTCGGCAAAGCGCGCTTGCGCCTCGACTACGAAGTACGTCTGAGCAACGCGAGCAGCACCCTTGCCCGGGGTTACACTTGTCACGCGGTGGTCAACGAGCTCGGTCGGCCAGTGCGCATTCCGGAAGAGTTTCGTGCTCTCGTAGCGCAGGTCGCTGTCGGGGTTAGCCACACCCCATCGTCCAGCAGCGGATAGCGGGGCCGCATTGGCCCCTCGAACCATCAGAGCAAGCACCATCAAACTGCGCTCCCGACAAGTCGCGGATGCGTAGGTGCAGGTTGCGTCCCTACTGGGACGGTGAGTGCGCCCGGACGGTGTACTTTACCGAAAATTTGCGACGGCCTAAAAGAACCGCAGCTTTTCGAAACCGGAGGGCGAGGCGATGTCGCAAGGAAATCGGGTGTTCGTGATCGGGGTCGGAATGACGAAGTTCGAGCGTTGCGAGCGCGACGCGCGCGAACTGGCGCAAGAGGCAGTGACCGAGGCGCTAAAGGACGCTGCAATCGATTACGAAAAAATCGAACAAGCCTTTTGCGGCTACATCAACGGCATGAGCTGCCTTGGCCAGATCAGTTTGTACGGGATCGGCATGACGGGCATTCCGGTTTACAACGTCAACAACAACTGCGCCACTGGCTCCACTGCTCTGTACTTGGCGTACAACGCTGTCCGTTCCGGTCAAAACCAAGCGGTGCTGGCGCTCGGATTCGAGAAAATGCAAAAGGGCCCGCTGGAAAACCAGCTCAAAGGGTTGGAACAACTGAAGGAAGAAGCCGAGCGCGAGCAGAAGCCACCCATTGCGGCGCGCATGTTCGGTGATGCTGGCCGCGACCACATGGAGAAGTACGGTACCCGTCCGGAAACGTTTGCAAAGATTGCAGTGAAAAATCATCGCCACTCGGTGAACAACCCGCGAGCCCAGTACCAGCAGGCATTTTCCCTCGAGGAAATTCTGGCTTCGCGGATGGTTTACGAGCCGCTCACTCTGTTGCAGTGCTGCCCCACGAGCGATGGTGCCGCCGCTGCGGTGGTTGTATCCGAGGAGTTCTTGCGTCGCCATCCGCACCCGGGAGCAGTGGAAATTTGCGGCATGGCGATGGCGACCGACCGCATGGAGGACTGGTCGCGCGGCCGCATTGGCATGGTTGGCATGGGCATGACCGAGCGAGCTGCCCGTGCAGTGTACGAACAAACCGGCATTGGCATCGAGGACGTGCAAGTCATCGAACTGCACGACTGCTTCAGCACCAACGAGCTCATTACCTACGAAGGATTGGGGATGTGCAAGGAAGGCGAGGGGGAAAAGCTGGTCGAGGACGAAGCCACGACTTACGGCGGCAAGTGGGTGGTCAATCCGTCCGGCGGCCTTCTCTCGAAGGGGCACCCACTTGGCGCTACCGGCCTCGCTCAGTGTGCCGAACTCGTGTGGCAACTGCGCGGACAAGCAGAACGCCGCCAAGTCGAAGGCGCCCGCATCGGGCTACAACACAATCTGGGCCTGGGCGGCGCCTGCGTCGTGGCGATGTACAAGCGCCCGTGAGTCGTGTTGCCGCCCGTGACATCGCAGGCGCTGCTTTCTGCTCGGCACCGGCCTCGGTCTAGCCGTGCGACTCGGCCTCGGCACTTCGAAGGGGCCGAGCGGCCACGCCCAACGCTCGCCAGCAGTCTGACACCAATTTTCTCGCCGGCGGTGGTGCATCGCGTCCCCTGACCGAAGTTCCCGAAGCACGGCATCGCGCCGGTGCCTCGTATATTCGATCCTTGCCGCGGGCGACCGCGCGGGTGCGCCCCCAGGGTCCTGGCTGTGTGATGTCGTGCTCCACTACGCCAAAAGCCTAGGAACCGTGCCCGTACGACCAATTGGAGCGATCGCGTTCCGGCGCCAATGTCGTCGTCTGTAACGAGCTCCGTTCAAGTGCGGCCCGGGGTTGCAACGCGGGCCCATTCGTTTGGAAGGCAACGTGTGGGAGTTGGGTCAAGCTGCCGGGCCCCAACCTAGGCTGATCGCGACGCGATACGTGACAAAGCTCGCAATCCAGGCCAACGCCAGCATGTAGCTGAAGGCAAATGCCGGCCAGCGCCAGCCACCGGTCTCTCGAGCCATCACCACCATCGTGGACGTGCACTGCAGCGCGAACACAAAAAACACCAGCAGGCTCAGCGCGGTCGCCAAGGTGAAGTGGTGGCGTCCGGTAACCGGGTCGACGTCCCGCTGGAGGGCCTCACGCAAGCCTTCGTAATCGTCCGGGTTTCCCACCGCGTGGATTTGCGCCAAGGTGGCCACAATCACCTCGCGAGCAGCCAAGCTGGCAATCAAGCCGACCCCGATTTTCCAGTCGAACCCCAGTGGTGCAATCGCCGGTTCGATGGTGTGCCCAATGCGCCCGGCAATGCTGGCTTCGAGGTTGACTCGCGCTTGTTCGCTTGGCAACGCACCCGGAATTTCAGGAGCTTTCGGGAAGGAAAGCAATGCCCACATGACGATGCTCACGCACAAAATGATTGTGCCTGCACGCTTGAGAAACGCGTACGCGCTGCCCCAAACCTGCCGGACGAGCAGCTTCGCTGTCGGCCAACGGTAGGGTGGCAACTCCATGTAAAAGACCGACGGTGTTCCGCGAAGCAGCGTGGAACTCAGCACCGCGGCAGCCACCAACGCTGTGGCCGCGCCAAGCACGTACAAGCCAAGCATCACCAACCCTTGGAGCCCGAGCGGGCCCAGGACCGGTCGAGCCGGCACGAATGCAGCAATGAGCAGTGTGTACACGGGAAGCCGTGCCGAGCAGGTCATGAACGGCGCCACCAGGATGGTCGCTAACCGCTCTCGAGGCGAGGCAATCGTGCGCGCCGCCATGATCCCGGGAACAGCGCAGGCGAAGCACGAGAGCAGAGGCAAGAAGCTGCGGCCTTGCAGCCCCACCCAGCCCATCACACGGTCCACCACGAACGCTGCGCGCGCCATGTAGCCGACGTCGTTCAGCAAGTGAATAAACGTGAAAAGGATCACGATTTGCGGCAGAAATACCAGCACGGAGCCCACACCCGCGAGCACCCCACCGGCCCAGAGTTCTGTCAGCCATCCTGGAGGCAGGACCGCGCGGGAGACACTGGCCAGAGTGGTGAACAAGCTGTCGATGGCATCCATTGCCGGCGCTGCCCACGTGAAAATGCTCTGGAAGAATACCAGGAGAACCAGAGCCAAGATGGCAATTCCGTACACTGGGTGGAGGAGCCACTGATCGATCCAGTCCGTACGGCGATCCGGCGGGAGTTCGTCAGCACCAATGGCCTTGCACACTTCGTCGACCCACGCAAAACGGCGCACCGGGTCTTCGTCCAGCGGTGGCACCGTCTTCGGGCACGGCCACTTCCACGGCTCGCGTACAAGGCGAACCACTTGATCGATGCCAACCCCCCGATGGCCCACGACGCCAACGACCGGAATTCCAAGTTCGCGCGACAACCGGCCGACGTCGATCCGTCCCCCGCGTGCGCGAACTTCGTCGATCATTGTCAGGACCAGAATCATCGGCCGGCGATGTGCCAACAACTGCCGCACCAACCCGAGCCCCCGTCGCAACGTGGTGGCGTCAGCTACAGCCACCACACCGTCGAGCTCTGGTTCGCCAGCAAGCTTGCCGTCGAGCACCTTTTCCACGATGCGCTCGTCCGGCGACTCGCCCCGCAGCGCGTACGTGCCAGGCAAATCGAGGACCAGCACCCGGCCTTCGCTACCGCGCAAAATGCCTTCGCGTCGCTCGACGGTCACTCCCGCGTAGTTCCCGATGCGCGCACTGGCACCAGTCAGGGCATTGAACAACGTCGTCTTTCCAGCATTTGGCGAGCCCACCAACGCCACGCGTACAGGCCGCTCCGGTGCCAACGCTGGTGCTGTAGCGCTCATGATCGGTGCTCCTCTTCGAGGACCACGCGGAACCCACGCAGCTGCGAGCGCCGGAAGCACATGCGGCTGCCGCGAATCTCAATTTCGATCGGGTCCCCCAGGGGGGCCCGCCGCACAATTTTCAGGCGTGTGCCGGGAACGAAACCCAGATCGAGCAGGCGCTGCGAAACGTTGTGGGGAACCGCACCCACCAGCCGTGCCCAGCGCCCTTCTGGCAGCCTTTGCAAAGGAATCGGGCCGTCAAGAGAGACACGACCATGGTTACGCTTCGCCACTGCGATTTACTCCGGTTGCCTTGCGTGTATGAGTCCACCGCTCGCTCATCGGTGCCAACACACGCGCAACCGTAGCGTGTCGGCCTCAGGCTAGCCACCGATGGGCATCACGCATCTTTTCCTGAATCGGCACCCCTAACGGGCACTGCCCCGCACATGGCGCCGCGCAATCGGTGCATAGGGAAGCGTTCCGTTCGAGCCGAGCGTACAAGCGGCGGCCTTCGTACTCCCAGTGGTAGTCCTTAGCGTACATCCGGTACCTCAGAATGTCGTTGATCGGCAATCCGTACTCGCAAGAGTCCAAGCACGCACCGCAATGCGGCTGGCAGTAATCGCCGGCAACGAGCTGGTCATAGCGGCGCAACAACGCGACATCTTCGTCACGCAGGCTCGTACCAGAAGCGTACAAGTACTCGTCTACTTGCCGCCGCTCGTAAATCGAGATCACCAAACACGACACCGCCGGATTGGAGAGCACCCAGCGAAATGCGGCTTGGGCGTAGGAATCCGCTTCGCGCCGGAACTCCGCAAGGTTCGTGTGCTTGGCCCCTTTGAGCGTTTTCATCGCCACGACCCCAACGTCGCGAGCCTTCGCTTTGGCCAAAATGTGGTCGAACCCCGGCCACATGCCGAAGTGGTAGGCCAACATGAGCACGTCGAAGCGACCCGAGTCGATCGCCGCGTTGGCAATCTCTTCTAAGTTTGGTGTGTGCGTACTGACGCCGAGGAACCGGACTTTTCCCTGTTCTTTCAGACGATCGAAGGCTTCATGAATGTTTGGGGCGAACAAGCGGTCGAGCCGGTCGCACGAATGGATGTGGATGAGATCGACATAATCCGTCTGTAGACGGCGCAAGCTTGCTTCCACAGCGGCAATGATTTTCGGCACCGGAGTGTCGTTCGGCAGGTGGCCGTCGGCCACGCAGAACTTTGTGGCCAAGAAGATCTTGTCTCGTTGGCCCTTCATCGCCTCTCCGAGCACACGTTCGGAGTTCGTGTCCGAGTAATCCGGCGCAGTGTCGAAATAATTAATGCCGCGCTCGATGGCATACCGGGCCACGCTTACGTCATTGATGCGTGCAGACCCTAGGGAAATATCCGAGACCATTGCCCCGGTTCGCCCCAAGCGGCGATAAGCGCGCACGCGGGCTTCTTGCCACTCGGGTCGAGCCTGCGGAGCAATGTTCTCCACCTTGGCGGCAAAGAAGTCTCTCCCGACAGAAATCCACCCGCGATTGCGGCCCACCGCAACACCTACACCACCGACAATCGCTGCAACTTCCGTCCCTGCAGCAGCCACCACACGCAACGCTTGCCGCCGTCCGAGTTGTTCGGGGCTGGCAGTGTCGAGCGATTTCGCGATCTCGATCCACGCTGCCGCAGGCCCCAGCCCGCAAGCGGTGCACATCGGCTTTTTCCAGCTCAAGAATTGCAGCGACATGGCCGCGCTGAACAACACGAGCGGGATGCCCAGGTGCCACCAAGGCAGGAGGCTTCGCTGCACCCCTTCCACCAAATCGTGCAGGAGTTGGCCTCCAAACCACCACGACGCCAGCAACCCCAGGAGATAAAGCCCCCAGACATAGGCGCGTTTCACCTGGACGAACTGCTCTCGACAACTTGCTCCGCACCGCGGACATGTCTGGTCCATCACCTTCCCTCCTTGCGTCCGCCGCTTCCTTCACGGTCTCGCCGTGATCCAATCTACACGCGTGTTTAGAATCAACGCAACGGAGCCCGGCTCGGAGGTTGCCCCAATCGGGACGCCCGATGTTCCCCTACGCCGCGTCGCGCATTTGATGCAGCGAAACCAGAACTGCTCGCAACTGCTCCGCAGAACATGGCTTGGCAAGCGTGGGTTGCGGGGGAAGTGGATTTTGCCAGCTCGCGTTCGGTGAGCGCCATAAACCTCCAGTTACGAACACCACGCGGCGGGCAAGCCCCGGCCGCTTTTGTTGTAACCAGGCGTAGACTTCTGGTCCGCCGAGATCCGGTAAACGCACATCGAGCAGGACAGCATCCCAGGTCGCCCGCTCGCACTGATCCATCGCCTCGCGTCCGCTGCGCGCGCGTTCTACGAAAATCCCTTCTCGCTCCAACATCCCGCCAATTGCAGCCGCAACCCCATCATCGTCGTCTACCAACAACACCCGCCGAATCTGCTCTCTCTCGGCGAGCCCTTCTAGCGCCGACGCACCGCATGCAGTGGCCGCAGGGAGTTCCAAGCAAAAGGTCGTACCCCGGCCCGAAGCGGTGTGCACTTTCAGGGTTCCACCATGTGCACGTGCAATCGCATAGCTCACAGAGAGGCCGAGCCCAGTTCCTTTGGGCTTGGTCGTGAAAAAGGGGTCAAAGATCCGCGGGAGGACTTCCTTATCGATGCCCGGCCCATTGTCCTCCACCTCGACCACTCCACAAGCACCCTGCACTTTTCCCCGTACAGTGATTCGCCCACCGCTCACGTTCGCCAGTGCCTGCGTGGCATTGGTCAGCAAATTCACCAGTACCTGCTGGATCTGCCCAGGGTCAGCGAGCACGGCAGCTCCTTCGGTGCGATCTTCGCACAGCAGAACGATGTCCCGACGGGCACACTCCGGGGCCACGAGGGCCACCGACGACCGCAGGAGAGCGCCAAGGCTCACGCGTTCCAGCCGGGGAGTCGCTGGCCGCGCAAAACCTAACAAGTTTTGAGTGAGCCGCGCTACCTGTTGGGCTTGTTCTTCGATCCGATCGAGCACCACGCGGAGCGAGTCGGCACCATCACGATCTCGGGCAAACGAGATCTGACCCAAAATTGCCGTCAAGGCATTGTTCAACTCATGGGCAAGCCCGGCAGCAAGCTCGCCAGCAGCGGCTAAGCGGTTGGAACGCGCCAGTTGTTCCTGCAACTCCTTTTCGCCGCGAATGTCTTCGAGGATGGCCACCACACCCTCGGCAGTTCCAGCCTCGTCTACGACCACGTTGGCGTGCAAGCGGACCGGAATCACCGAACCGTCGCGATGGCGAGCTTCGATCTCTCCACGCCAGTGCTGCTCGTTCGCAACGCAGCGAAACACCTCCGCCCAGCCTTCCGTTGGTTCTACCGCAAAGTCGGTTGCCAAGCGGCCCGCTATCTCGTGCCACTGGTAACCCAACAAGCGGGCAAACGCAGGGTTTGCGAGGCGGATGCGCGCCCGAGCATCCAGAATCAATAACCCTTCCTCGGTGCTCTCCACCGCACGCAACAAGCGGTAACTTTGTTCCACCAGTCGGGCGCGCTCGAGCGCGAGGGCGAGCTGGTTCGCGATCCCATCGGCGAGGCGGATGTGGTGCTGCACAAACGGCCGCTCGCTGCGCCGCACGTACTGCAACACGCCGAAGTATTGTTTCTCCAACTTCAGCGGCACCAACAGCGCCCTATGGTTTGGGGAAGATTCCGTCGCGCCGACCGGACTACCGACGACCACACAGTGCCCGAGGCTTCGCGCCCACTCGAGATCTGGCACATCCGTCGGCACGAGTTCGAGCTTTAAAAATTTCTCCCGTTCGGGGTCTGGCACGCCTGCAATTGCGGTCCCGAAGTATCGTTGCTCCACGTCGTTCCACAAGAACGCGCAACATATATCCGCCTCGAGTAGCGGTGCACTCACATCGACGACTTTCTGGATTACGTCCGCCGGACTCGCCAACTGCCCGAGCGCCTGGTTCACCCGAAGCAAGGCGTTGGTCGTCTCCAACGCCCTTCTCTCCCGCTCCGCGGCATGCCGCGCCTGTGCCTGCTCCGCACTGGTAGTCGCTTCACGACGCCCCAGCTGCACGAGCAGCCAACTAAAGGAGACCAAACCAACGCCGTACACGAAGAAGTATGCGACCTGGGGATGCGCTGGACTCGCGTGCGCGCTTTCCAAGGCCGCCGATGCCACTCCCAGCGACTCGGCGATCGCGAGAAAACTTGCCAGCGCCACTCCAGTAAAGCCGGCGGCCGCGATGCCTACCGGGACACCGCACACGAGCCCGTAGGTAGCAACCTTCACGAACACTAACAGCAGCGCGGGGCTCATGAGCAGCCCGGTGCCTGCAGCCACTGCAAGGAGGAACCCCAAGTTCAACACCAACTCGAGGCTGAGAAATCGATAGCCAAACTTTCCGCTTCGGTAACGAAGGTACGCAACCGCATTCACGGCTATGTACAACCAAAACAACGCTTGCGTGAATCCCACGAAGACCGGAGACGCAGCGCCAAGTTCGCCGCGCCA
>Ga0101943_1002525_pt1 | contig 10987 bp, 10 predicted proteins | sample DewCreD2012metaG_5_FD_75244 | JGI IMG/M metagenome (GOLD analysis project Ga0101943, IMG submission 75244) | Hot spring sediment bacterial and archeal communities from British Columbia, Canada, to study Microbial Dark Matter (Phase II) - Dewar... ... | reverse complement strand
AGTTCCGCCTGGGCCTTCGCAAGCAGCTCCTGCGCCTGGGCGAGGGCATTGCCGCCGCCCAGGGAGCTGCGGCCGGGGAGCCCGCCGCCGGCGCGACGGAGATACCGGTTATTGCCGCTACCTTTCGCCATCAGGAGTCCTTTCCGACGGGCTGGCCGCCCATGGCCTTTGCCGCCTCGACGAGGTGACCTCGCCGGGGCTCGCGCCGGGGCTGACTGGTGCCCTCAATCAGTTTGACGGTGAGCCGGACTTCGCGCCCCAGGATAGCCGCGGCCTGCTGCTCGACCATTGGCCGGCAGGCGGTGTCGACCTTCTCGAGCGGCATCTTTCGCTGGAAGCCGAGCACGAGCTCATCGCCGTCCATTTGGAGGACCTCGAAGGAGCCGTTCAGCCACATGGCGAGCGACGGGTTAACCATCTTGCAGTGCTCGTACAGGTCGCGGGCGAATCGCTCCTCGCGGCTGAGGGCAGCGCTGCGCTGGCCGGCAGCCGGCTGAGCGGCGGCCTGGCGCACGGCCGGCGCCGGAGCAGGGCGCTGCGCGGCCGAGACAGGCGCCGCCTCGGACGGAGACACGGGCCCAAGTATTGCGGCTGCACAGGCGACTTCGAGCGGGACGGGGCTGGCCGGGTCGAGGCGGAAGTCGGCCCGCGCGAGTTCGGAGAGTGCCTGGACTAAAAGCGGGACGGCGTCGGCCCGCGAACGGGCGAGTTCAACAAGCTCGTCGTGCCGGCCCGCTGTGCCGTCGCGCAGCACGACCGCGAGCAGCTCGCGGATGAGGTCAATCACGCCGCGAGTAAATCTGGCGATATCGAGCCCGTCATCGGCGACCGAGCGGGCGATGTCGAGCGCGCTGGCAAGGTCGGATGTGAGCAGCGCACGGACGAGGCCCGCCACGCGGCTGTCGTGGACCTGCCCAAGGGCCGTGCGCACATCGTCGACGGTGGGTTGCGCTCCGTACCGGGCGATGACCTGTTCCAGCATGGTAATGGCATCGCGCAGACCGCCCCGGGACTGGACGGCAATGGCAAGGAGCCCCTCCCGGGGCACGCTGACCCCTTCCTGCTCGCAGATGTAGGCGAGCCGTTCGACGATGGCGTCGTTGGGCACCCGGTGGAAGTCGTACCGCTGGCAGCGGGAGATGATGGTCGCCGGGACCTTGTGGAGGTCGGTGGTGGCAAGGATGAAGATTGCGTGGGGCGGCGGCTCTTCAAGCGTCTTGAGCAGGGCGTTGAACGCCCCCTCCGTGAGCATGTGGACCTCATCGAGGAGGTATACCTTGCGGGCGAGGTCGGACGGGGCGTAGGCGATCTTCTCGCGCAGCTCCCGCACATCATCGATGCCGCGGTTGCTGGCAGCGTCCATCTCGATCAGGTCAAGGGCGGAGCCGGAGAGGATGGCCCGGCAGGCATCGCAGGCGTTGCACGGCTCGCCATCGCGGAGCTGGCGGCAGTTGACGGCCCGGGCGAGGATGCGGGCGGTCGTCGTCTTGCCGGTGCCGCGCGGCCCGCTGAAGAGATACGCATGCGCAATCTGCCCGGTCGCAAGGGCATTTTTCAGAGTCCGAACGATGTGGTCCTGTCCGACGACTTCTGCGAAGCCTTTAGGCCGCCACTTACCGTAGAGCACAAGCGTTCCTGTCCGCGGGGTACCCAGAGTATAGAACAGGTGTGCCACGCCGGCATGGCGGGCTCAGTGGCGGTGCAGGTGGCCGAGGTCGCCGAGGTAGTGCTCCTCGCGGGCACGCATCGCTGCCTCTTCCTCCGGGCTGTTGACGTGGTCGTAGCCGCAGAGGTGGAGGATGCCGTGGACCAGCAGATGGGCAAGTTCCGCGGCAAGCGGATGGCCGATCTGCCCGGCCTGTCGCCGGGCGGTGTCAATCGAGATCGCGATGTCGCCGAGAAGCGGCTCACCCGGCACGGCCTCAACGAAGTCGCCCGGCTCGTCCGGGAAGGAGAGGACGTCGGTCGGCTCGTCGATGCCGAGGAACTGAGCATTGAGCCGCCGGATCTCGTCGTCGTCCGTAATCAGGATGGCGAGGGCTGTGCCGGGTTCGACGGATTCGCCAGCCATCACTTCGGCGGCGAGCCGGTAGAGGGCGTCGACATCAACGTCAGGCGCATCGACGACCACTTCGACCGAGATGTCGTACGGGACCTCGGCGGACACGGCTAGCGGGCGAAGATTTCGACGGCGTCACGCGCCGCGGACATGAGGGGCATCGGGATGATGCCGAAGACGAGGACGCCGAGCGCGGTCGCCGTCATGGCTACGGCGATGGAGGGCGAGGCCCGGAAGCGCTGTTCGGTGCCCGGCTCGCCGAGGAACATGACCCGCACCACGCCAAGGTAGTAGTAGGCGGAAACGACGCTGTTCAGGACGCCGATGATGACCAGCCAGACCAGGTCGGCCCGAACGGCGGCATTGAAGATGTACAGCTTCGCCCAGAAGCCAACCGTCGGCGGGATGCCGGTGAGCGAGACCAGGCAGAACGCGAGGCCGAGCGCGAGGAACGGCGACACCCGCCACATCCCGGCGTAGTCCGCAATGCGGTCCGAGTTGATGCGCTGCGATATGGCGATGACTGCAACGAACGCGCCGAGATTGGTGAACGCGTACGCGGCGACGAACAGGAGAACCCCGCTCGCACCGAGGGTGAACTCCTCACCGGCAACAGAGATTGCGGCAAGGCCGACCAGGAAGTTGCCGGCCTGGGCGATCGAGGAGTAGCCGAGCATCCGCTTGATGTCGGTTTGGACGATGGCCATCAGGTTGCCGAGCGTCATCGATACGGCGGCGATGACTGCAAAAATCATCGACCAGTCGTCGCGGAGGAAGTCGGCGCCGAGGGCTTCGAAGAAGACGCGAATCGCGACCGCGAACGCGGCGGCCTTTGAACCGACGGAGAGGAAGGCGGCGACCGGGGTCGGCGCACCCTGGTAAACGTCCGGCACCCACATCTGGAAGGGCACCACGGCCATCTTGAAGCCGAACCCGGCGATGAGCAGCGTCATCGCGACGATGAGGAGACCCCGGTAGGACTCGCCGTCGGCAGCGACGGCATCGGCAATCCCCGAAAGGAGGGTGGTGCCGGTTACGCCATAGAGGAGCGCCATGCCATAAAGGAGCAGCGACGAGGCGACTGCGCCGAGGAGAAGGTACTTCAGGCCAGCCTCGCTCGACTTCGTATCCTTGCCCCAGCCCGCGAGGATGTACTGGGGGATCGACGAAAGTTCGAGTGCGATGAAGATGGTGATGAGGTCCCGCGCGCCGGCGAGGAACATCAGGCCGCCGCAGACGGTGAGGACGAGCGCGTAGTACTCGCCCTGGCGGCGCCCTTCGCGGCTGACCCAGTCGATCGAGGCGAGGACGACCGTGGCCGTCACGCCGGCGAACACGTACTGGAAGAAGACAGCATAGCGGTCCAGCGCGATCGTCCCATCGAAGACCGTCTGGTATTCGCCGCGCCCGACCCAGGAGGTGGTCCAGAGCGCCGCCGTCAGGAGGCCGGCAAGGGCGAGGAACGGGAGAACGCGGCGCTGGCCGGGAAACAGCGCATCAGCGACGAGGACGACGCCAGCCGCGACGAGCACGCTCAGCTGCGGCCCGAGGACGTCGATACCGTTCATACCTGCAACCTCTCAGCGAGCGTGGTCATCGCGGGTTCGACAACGTTCATGATGAGCGCCGGGTAGACGCCGAGGAGGACGACGAGTGCCGCGAGCCCGCCCACGACGGCGTGCTCCCACCAGTGGCGCTGGTCGTGGAGCCCATCCCATTCGTGACGGACCGGGCCGAACATCACCCGCTGGAGCATCCAGAGGATGTAGCCTGCCGAGAGTACGACGCCAACGATTGATGCGAGAACGGCCCATTCGAACCGCTGGAACGCGCCGAGGAAGACGGTGACCTCAGCGACGAAGCCGGCCAGTGCCGGGAGACCGAGCGATGCCATGCCGGCGAAGACCATGCCCGTTGCGATAAGCGGCATCTGGCGGGCGAGGCCGCCGAGGCGCGCGATCTCGCGCGTGTGGGTGCGCTCATACATCAGACCGATCATGACGAACATCAGGCCGGTAATGAGGCCGTGGGCAAGCATCTGGTAGGTCGCGCCGGTCAGCCCCGTCGAGCCAAGCGCGCCGATACCGAGCAAAACGAGGCCCATGTGCGAGACCGAGGAGTAGGCAATGAGCCGTTTGACGTCCGTCTGGCGGAGGGTAATGAACCCACCGTAGAGCACACTGAACGCCCCGATCCCGGCCATCCAGGCATCCCAGTCGTGGGCGACCTCGGGCATGAGGGTAACGCAGAGCCGGATGATGCCGTAGCCGCCCATCTTCAAGAGCACGCCGGCGAGCATCACGGAGACGGCTGTCGGGGCATCGCTGTGGGCATCCGGCAGCCAGGTGTGGAGCGGCACGATGGGGAGCTTGACCGCGAAGCCGACGAAGAGGAGGAAGAAGACCCAGCCGAGCGGGAGGAGGGTGTCGCGGAACTCCGCCGCGGCGAGCTGCTCAATGTCGAACGTTCGCGCGTCGAAGGCGAGGACCAGGATGCCGATGAGCATGAACGCCGAGCCGGCGATGGTGTAGAGCACGAATTTGGTTGCCGAGTACTCCTTCCTGCCCGACCCCCAGATGGAGATGAGGAGGTACATCGGGAAGAGCTCGAGCTCCCAGAACAGGAAGAAGAGCATCAGGTCGAGCGAGACGAAGACCCCGACGACCGAGCTGGCAAGGATGAGCAGGCAGGCGAAGTAGGCGCGCGGGCGGTGGGTGATGCTGAAGGAGACGAGGACCGACGCCAGGGTGAGGCAGGTGGTCAAAACCACGAGCGGGAGGCTGAGGCCATCGACGCCCACAAAGTACTGCAGGTTGAAGGCGCCAATATCGACCCAGGAGCGGCGCTCAACGAACTGGTAACCCGAGGCATCGGGGTCGAACCGGAAGAAGAGCTGGACCGAGAGCGCGAACATCGCGGCGGCGGTCACGAGAGCTACCCACTTGGCGTTTTGCTCGAACCGCTGGGGGAGCAGCAGGATGACAGCAGCCGCGATGGCGGGCAGGAAGATGAGGACGCTCAGTTCCACCACGGCCTCCTAGAGGGGATTCGCCACGATGACGGCGATGAAGATGACGATCACGCCGGCAGCCACGCCCAGCCCGTACGACTGCACCTCGCCGACCTGGATGGCGCGCAGGCGGTCGCTCGCGAGGCGACCGACCTGGCCGGTGCCGTTGACGATGCCGTCGACGACCCGGCGGTCGAACGTTTCGAGCAGGCGACACCAGCCGCCGTAGAAGATGCGCCGGACGAACAGCCCTTCGTACAGGTCATCGAGGAAGTACTTGCGTTCAAAGACGATGGCAAGCGGTGCGAAGGTGGCGCGGATGGAGGCCGAGTCGACCCAGCGGCGGATGTAGATGGCGTACGCAGTGCCGATACCGGCAAGCGCGATGATCGTCGATGAGACAGCGATCCCGAGCTCAAAGGTACTGCCGTGGTGGCCGGCCTCGGGCAGCGCAGCCTCGATGAAGTCCTTGAACATGTGGTCGTAGGCGAACCACCCGGCAGCGATTGACGGGATAGCAAGAAGGATGAGCGGGCCCTTCATCGACCAGGGCGACTCATGCGGATGGGCAGGGTCGCCGTGGAAATGGTTGTCCGGGTCGTGGTGGTCGACGGGCTCGCCGCCTTGGTACGTGCCGTGGAAGGTGAGGAAGATGGCGCGGAACATGTAGAACGCGGTCATGAAGGCGACGACTGCGGCGATCGCCCAGAGCGCCCGGTCGTGCCGCCAGGCGTCGAGCAGGATCTCGTCTTTCGACCAGAAGCCGGCGAGGGGGAAGATGCCCGCAAGCGAAAGCGAGCCAATGACGAAGGTCCAGTAGGTCACCGGCATGGCCTTCCGCAGACCGCCCATCTTGCGCATGTCGAACGTATTCGTGGCGTGGTTGACGGAGCCGCTGCCGAGGAAGAGGAGCGCTTTGAAAAAGGCATGGGTGAAGAGGTGGAAGATCGCAGCGACGTACCCGAGCGCGCCGAGCGACAGCATCATGTAGCCGAGCTGTGAGACGGTAGAGTACGCGAGGACGCGCTTCAGGTCGGTCTGGACCAGCGCGATGGTCGCTGCGAGGAGCGCGGTGATAGCACCGATCCAGGCGACCACATCGGCGGCATCGGTCGACGCCTCGAACACCGGGAAGAAGCGCGCAACGAGGTAGACGCCGGCAGCAACCATCGTCGCTGCATGGATGAGTGCTGAAACGGGCGTTGGGCCCTCCATTGCGTCCGGCAACCAGACGTGGAGCGGGAACTGCGCCGACTTGCCGGCCGCGCCGGCGAAGAGGCCGAGGGCAAAGAGCGTGACGATGGTGCTCTTCGCCTCACCGCTTGCGGCCCACTCCTGGATGGCCGTGACGTCGAACGTCTCAGCCCGGGTCCAGATGAGGAGCAGGGCAGCGAGCAGCCCGAGGTCGCCGATACGGGTGACGATAAACGCCTTCTTGGCGGCGGCAGCGGCGCTCGGTTTGTGGAACCAGAACCCGATGAGCAGGTAGGAGCAGAGGCCGACAAGCTCCCAGAAGACGAACATCTGGAAGAGGTTGTCGGCGAGGACGAGGCCAAGCATGGAGGTCGTGAAGAGGCACATGTGGGCGAAGTACCGCCCGTAGCCCGGGTCGCCGGCCATGTAGCCGGTGGAGTAGACCTGGACGAGGAAGGCCACTGTCGTGACAACAACCAGCATCACTGCGGTCAGCCCATCGACGCGGACGCCGATCGGCACGACGAGGTCGCCGGCAGTGAACCATTCATGGGTGTATTGTGCGACGCCGCCGTCGGCATCGATGACGTTGAAGAGCGTGACGTAGCTCAGGACCATCGCCGCGCCGATGCCGAGGATGGCCGCGTAGCCGGCGAGCGCCGGGAGCTTCCGGAGGTAGATCGCAATGAGCGCCCAGGCGACGAGCGGGCAGGCGATGATCGCCCAGAGCACGGCCTGGTCGATGGTCGGCGTCGAGGCAGCAGAGGGCTCGGCAGCGAGGAATAGCATCGGCTAGATCTTCCTCAGGATTTCGCGGGCGACGTGGGCTTTGCCCGACGGGACGTAGAGGGTGCGCTCATCAAGCATCGACGCCTTCTCCCCGTAACCGATGGGCGGCACGATGCGGACGCTCAGTGCTTCGGCAGCGAACAGCTCCGCCCAGGTCTGGGCGACGTAGGCGTTGCGAACCGACATGAATTCAACCCACATACTGCGTCACGACCTGAGGAGATTGAGCCGGTCGACGTCGATGGTCTCCCGGTTGCGATAGACGGCGACGGCGAGCGCCAGCGCGACGGCGGCCTCGGCGGCAGCCACCGTGAGGACGAACACGACGAAGGTGTGCCCGGCGATGGGATTCGGGCTGACCGTGAACCGTGAGAAGGTGATGAGGGTCAGGTTGACGGCGTTGAGCATGAGTTCGACGCCCATCAGCACGCCGACGGCATTCCGCTTGCTGAGCGCAATGGCCAGACCGAGGCAGAAGAGCAGTGCTCCCACGGTGAGGAAGTGTTCGATGCCGGGGGTCATGCGAGGGCGTCCTCCGCTTCTTCTTCCGGGCTGCGGGTCAGCATGATGGCGCCGACCAGGGCGGCGGTCAGGAGCACGCTGGCGATTTCGAACGGAACCACCCATGTGGTGAGGAGCGCGGTCCCGAGGTCACTCGCCGAGAGGCCCTGCGGGACGCCGTCCCTCGTCTTCCAGGCGGTATCGTGAATGACAAAGAGGAAGATGGCCGCGAGGCACACGGAAAGCAGCACCCCGGGCAGCGCCCAGCGTGTCTCGCCGTTGTCGCGGCTGGCGCGCGGCGTGAGGAGCACGGCGAACAGGACGAGGACGGCGATGGCGCCGACATAGATGATGACCTGCGCCATCGCGATGAAGTCGGCGGAGAGCAGGACGAAGAACCCGGCAACGCCGACGAACGTGAGGATGAGAAAGAGCACGGCGTGCAGGAGGTTGCGTGAGACCATCACGCCGCCCGCAGCGACGAGCGTGATGGCCGCCAGCACCCAGAACGCGAGCGAGACGCCGAAGCCGTCCATCAGGGTCGCTCCCCGACCGGGATGTAACCGCCGGCCTGCTTCACGAGGCGCGGCCGGGTAGGGGTCCGTTCGGGTCGGTAGCCGTTGAACCGCGCCCACGCGTACACCAGCCCGACGGAGAGGACGATGTTGACCAGCGCGAAAACGTAGATGAGGCCTTTCGCGTAGTCCTGCTCGGCCCAGAGCATCCGCTCGGTGCTGACGATGAGGAGGTTGAAGACGCCGAGCGGGAGGAGGAACTTCCAGGCGAACGCCATGAGCTGGTCGGCGCGCAGGCGCGGGAGGGTGCCGCGGGTCCAGATGAAGAGGAAGTAGAAGAGGTGGGTCTTGGCAATGAAGATCAGCCAGCCTGGCACCCACTCCTCGAGCCCGAAGAAGGTCCAGCCGCCGAGGAACACGGTCGCAGCGAAACCGGAGGCGGCCAGCGCATAACCGATATCCATGCCGTAGAAGAGGCCCCACTTCATGCCCGAGTACTCGGTGAGGTAGCCGGCTACGATTTCGGACTCAGCTTCAGCGATGTCAACCGGGGTGCGGTTCAGCTCGGCGCTGACGCAAATGAAGTAGATGACGAGCGCCAGCGGCTGCACGAACACCATCCAGATGGTGTACTCATCCGCCCAGGCGACCATGCCAGAGAGGCTGATGGTGCCGCTCATGACGACGGCGCCAAGGAGCGCGAGGACAAGCGGCGACTCGTAGCTGATCGCCATCGAGACGATGCGCATGGCGCCGAACAGGCTGTACTTGTTGTTCGAACTCCAGCCTGCCATGAAGGTCGCGATGACCGGGAGCGCCGAGACCGCGAGGAAGTACATCAGGCTCACGGGGATGTCGGCGATGACCATGTTCTCGCCGAACGGGATGACCGCCCAGAGCAGGACGGCCGGCATCACGAAGATGATCGGCGCGATGTACATGACGACGCGGTCGGCCTGCGTCGGAGTGAGCGCTTCTTTCTGGATGAGCTTGATGGCGTCGGCGATGGGCTGGAGCAGGCCGAACGGGCCGACGCGGTTCGGACCCAGGCGCGACTGCATTCGGCCGATGATCCGCCGCTCCCCGTAGACGCCGATGATAAGCTGCGAAGGAAGGACGAACAGGAGGAAGCTCGCGACGAAGCCGATGAGCGCAGCGAGGACGTAGACCACGCCGCCGGGGAGGATCTTGTCTGCGGCGTCGAGAAGCGCGCGGGAGAGGTTGCCCAGGTCGCGGATGTCGTACCACCTGTCGGAAGTGAGGAACAGCGGGGTCACCGGTCGATCTCCCCCACGACGATATCGATGGAGCCGAGGACCACGATCGCATCGGCGACCGTGCCGCCGACCGTCATCTCCTTCAGCGCGGAGAGGTTGATGAACGACGGCGGCCGAATGTGGAAGCGATAGGGCGACGGACCTTCGTCGGAAACGAGATAGTAGCCCAGTTCGCCGCGGGGGCTCTCGATGCGCGCGTAGGCCTCGCCTTTCGGCGGGCGAAGCGCGAGCGGTACCTCCGTGCGGAACGGCCCGCCGGGGAGGCCGTCGAGCGCCTGCTGAATGATCTTCAGGCTCTGGCGCATCTCCTCCAGGCGAACGATAAAGCGGTCGTAGCTGTCGCCGTTGTAGCCGATTGGAATATCGAAGTCGTACTGCTCGTAGCCGCAGTACGGGTCAGCCTTGCGGATGTCCCAGGCGATGCCGCTCCCGCGGAGCATCGGGCCGGAAAGCGAGCTGTTGATGGCCATCTCCGGGGTGAGAACACCGACGCCCTTCGTTCGTGCGATGAAGATTTCGTTCTCCGAGAGCAGTCCTTCCATCTCGTCAATGAAGGGCGGGAACTCGCGGAGGACGCGGCGGACCATCGGTTCGAATTCCGGCCGGAGGTCGAAGGCGACGCCCCCAATGCGCATGTAGTTGCAGGTCAGGCGTGCGCCGGAGGTGACCTCGAAGATATCAAGGATCTTTTCGCGCTCGCGGAAGGCCCACATTACGGGCGTCTGCCAGGCGCCGGTGTCGTTGGCGAATGCGCCGACGGCCATGCAGTGGCTGGCAAGGCGCTGGAGTTCGGCCATGATGACCCGGATGGCATTTCCCCGGGGGGGAACTTCGATGCCGGCCAGCTTTTCGACCGCCAGGCAGTAGCCGAGGTTGTTCGACATACTGCTCAAGTAGTCGGTGCGGTCGGTGAAGGGGATGTTCTGGGTGTAGGTGCGCTCCTCGGCGAGCTTCTCCATCGACCGGTGGAGGTAGCCCATCACCATCTCGGCATCGATGACCTTTTCGCCATCGACGGTCGCCTTGATACGGAACACCCCGTGGGTCGAAGGATGCTGCGGCCCGATATTGATGACGAACGGTTCGCTCTTGATGATGCCGGTCATTCGATTACCTTCACGGGCGGTTCCTGCCGCCGGGCGACGCCGGCGAATTCGCCGAGGCCGGGCTGGAGCCCGCCGGGCATCGAGAGGAAGTCCTTGCGCAGCGGCCAGCCGGGGTACCCCTCCCAAAGGAGGATGCGGTAGAGGTTGGGGTGTCCGGTGAAGCGGATGCCCAGCAGGTCGTAGGCTTCGCACTCCTGCATCCAGGCACCGTGGAAGACCGATGTGACGCTCGGCACTTCAGGGTTCTCGCGGCCCCAGGCCTCGACCTTGAAGAGCGCGATGTGGTTCTTTTCGAACGACTGGATGTGATAGACCACTTCGAAATGGTCCCAGTAGTCGACGCCGCAGAGATTGGTCAGGTGGACGAGGTTGGCTTCGGGGTCATCGCGGAGTGCGCGAAGCGTCTCGACAAGGCGTTCCGGCTTCAGGTAGCAGGCCGTCGCTGTTGTGCGGTCGACCGCGCCGGGAACGAGCGCTTCGGCGAGGGCTGCGGCTTCGGGACCGGTGAGTTCGCGGGTCACAGGCGCCACTCCAGG
>Ga0101943_1002524_pt1 | contig 10987 bp, 9 predicted proteins | sample DewCreD2012metaG_5_FD_75244 | JGI IMG/M metagenome (GOLD analysis project Ga0101943, IMG submission 75244) | Hot spring sediment bacterial and archeal communities from British Columbia, Canada, to study Microbial Dark Matter (Phase II) - Dewar... ... | reverse complement strand
CCGCAGTAGTGCGCACCGCCGGCCCGCGCAGAGGTCGCCGCGCCCGAGGAGATGGCCACCAGGGCCCCGCCCGCCCCGCGCGCGATCATACGCCGCGCCACGGCGCGGCAGCAGAGCATCGTACCTTTGACGTTCACGTCGAAGGTCTGGTCCCACTCCTCCGGCGAGACCTCGAGCACGGGTGTCGTGGGCACGTAGCCGTGGAACGTGACCAGCACGTCGACCGGGCCCAGGGTCCGCGCGCCCTCGTCGACCGCGTGGTCGACCGCCGCGGGATCGCGCACGTCGGTGGGGACGGCTGCCACCGGTGCGCCTGCGGCGCGGACCGCCGCGGCCGCTGTCTCGAGCCGCGCGGCGTCGCGATCCACCAGCAGCAGGCGCGCGCCTTCCCGGGCGAAGGCGAGCGCGCACGGCCGGCCCAGCCGGCCCGCGGCGCCGGTGATCATCACCACACGGTCTGCGAACTCCATGACGGTCCTCCTGGGGCGGGGACGCACCCGACGGTGCCGGGTGTCCCGGGCACGTTCAACGGGGGAACAGGCGGCGCACGTCCGCGCCGCGGCCGGCCAGGAGCACGACGCCGACCAGCGCCGCGGCGAAGACGATCAGCAGGGTCGACAGGGCGGCGATGGTGGGGTCCTGCCACTTCTCCATGTACAGGAACATCTCGATGGGCAACGTGTTGTTCTCGCCACGGGTGAGGAAGATCGAGCTCTCGACCTGATCGAAGGAGACGATGAAGGCCAACACGCCGGCGGTGAGCACGCCGGCGCGGATCTGCGGCAGCACGATGCGCCAGAGCACCGTGGGCGTCGATGCCCCCAGGTCCTGCGCCGCTTCTTCCAGGGCGACGTCGAGCCCGACGAGGTTGGCCGCCACGATGGTGATGACGAAGGGCAGCACCACGATGCTGTGGGCCAGGACCAGGGGCAGGATCCCGCCCTGGAGTCCCAGCCGTGCGAAGAAGATGAACCAGCCCACCCCTAGCACGATCTTCGGCATCACGATGGGCGACAGCAGGAACCCCCGCAGCAGCTCCTTGCCCCGAAACCGGCCGCGGACCAGGGCCAGCGCCCCCAGCACCCCGATGCCCAGGGCCAGGCCGGTGGCGAGCAGGGCGATGACCGCGCTGCGGGCGAAGGCGGCGCGGAACGCGGGCAGGCCCAGCAAGTGGCCGTACCAGCGCAACGACAGCCCCGGCGGCGGGAACACCCCGTAGGGGACGCTGCTGAACGAGTAGACCACCACGATGGCCAGCGGGAGCAGGACGAAGCCCACGCCCAGCAACAGCGTGGTCCGCAGCACGGCGTCGCGCACCGCGGCGGCTCGGGCTTCCTGCACGGCGACCGGGGAGCGCACCTGCACTGCCGGCGCGGTCATACCGAAGGCAGACGCCGCAGCACGGCGTTGAGGGCCCACACGGCGGCCATGGAGAGCGCCAGCAGCACCAGCCCGGAGACGGCCCCCGCAGGCCAGTTGATCTCGACGGTGTTGTTGTAGACCATGCGCGGGAGCACCTGGACCCGTCCTCCGCCCAGCAGCCGCGGGGTCACGAAGGCACTGAGCGCCAGCGTGAAGCAGATCAGCGCGCCCGCCACCACTCCCGGCATGGTCAGGGGCAGCGTGACGTGGCGGAAGGCCTCCCACCAGCCGGCGCCCAGGTCCGTGGCGGCGTCCTTCAGGTCGCGATCCAGCCGTCCCATGACGCTGTAGATGGGGAAGATCGCGAACGGCAGCATGATGTGCGTCAGGCTGATGACCACCCCCCGCGTGTTGAACAGCAGGCTGAGTGGTTCGTCAATCACTCCCACGGCGCGTAGCGCCGTGTTCACCAGGCCCTGGCTCGCCAGCAGGATGAGCCAGCCGTAGGTGCGCACGACGACGCTGACCAGCAGCGGCGAGAACAGCAGCAACGCCAGCAGGGCCCGGGTGCCGGTGGCGCGTACGCGGGTCTGCAGGGCGTAGGCCACGGGGTAGCCGATGGCCAGCGCCAGACCCGTGACCACCAGCGACAGCCGCACTGACTCGGCAATGACCTTGTACGAGAAGGGATCGGTGAAGTAGTCGAGGTAGGTTTGGAACGTCCAGACCGGCAAGATCCGGCCGTCCCGGAACACGTGGAACGAGTTGACGAAGTACACGCCCAGCGGGACCACGTACAGCACAGCCATGGCCGCCAGCCCAGGCGCCAGCAGGCCCAAGACGGCGGTACCGCTGAGCTTCATCGCTCCCTGACGACCACCGCCTGCCGGGGATCCCACGCGACGGTCACGGTGTCGCCTCCCTGCCACAGAGGCGTCCCGCTGTGATAGGGTACCGCGGCGTGCAGGCGCAGCGGACCGGCAGCCAGCCGGTACCTGACCACCAGGCCCGAGAACGCCCGGTCCTCGACCAGGGCCGAGAGGCCGCCGCCCGGAGGGGCCAGCTGCAGCCGCTCGGGACGCACACACACCGCCACCGCCTCGCCCGGTTGCTCTCCGCCCTGCCGGCGGGCGCGCACGACGCCGGCGGACGTCCGCACAGCCGCCAGGTCCTCCTCGACCTGCTCGACCACGCCGTCGATGAGGTTGGCGTCGCCGATGAAGTTGGCCACGAAGCGGGTGGCCGGCCGCTCGTAGATCTCCATGGGCGTCCCCACCTGGAGCAGCCGGCCACCGTCCATGACCCCGATCCGGTCGCTCATGGCCAGGGCCTCGCCCTGGTCGTGGGTGACGTAGAGGAATGTGGTGCCCAGCTCGCGCTGCAGGCGCTTGAGCTCGTCCTGCATCTGCAGCCGCAGCTTGAGGTCCAGGGCGCTCAACGGTTCGTCCAGCAGCAACACCCGCGGGCGATTGACCAGCGCCCGGGCCAGGGCCACCCGCTGCTGCTGGCCACCGGAGAGTTCGCCGATGCGGCGACCCTCGAGCCCGACGAGCCGGACGAGCTCCAGCGCCTCGTTCACGCGGCGCCGCACCTCGGTCTCGCTCAGGCGCTTCATCCGCAGGCCGAACGCGATGTTGTCGAAGACGCTGTAGTGGGGGAAGAGGGCCAGGCGCTGGAAGACCATGTTGGTCTCACGGCGGTTGGGCGGAGTCCGTCCCATGAGCCGGCCGTCGATGGCGACGTCGCCTTCATCGGCGTGCTCGAACCCCCCGATGATGCGCAGCGTGGTGGTCTTGCCGCACCCCGACGGCCCCAGCAGCGAGAAGAACTCCCCGCCGCGGACCGTCAGTGACACCGCGGACACCGCCACCACGGTCCCGAAGCGCTTGGTGACGGTGCGAACGTCCACCTCGGCGCCGCCGGCGGCGCCGGACGCCCGGGGCGCTGCGCCGGGCAGGACCTGGAGCGAACCGGCCATGGCGGTCCCTACAGGCGCGACTTGACCTCCTTCTCCCATCGCTGGCGCCACTCGCTGGCCTTCTGGCCCATCGTGGCCCAGTCGAGCCAGATGGCCGTGTCCAGCAGCTTGGGGGTGAGGATGGCGCGCACCGTCTCGGACAGCTCGGCGTCGGTCCGGGCGGGGGTGCCGAAGGTCAGGCGCGCGTACCGGGCGTTGTTCTCCGCGGTGAGCAGCTCGTTGATGATCTCCTCGGCGACACGGATCTGCTCGGGCGTGCTGCCCTTGACGATCTGCAGGTAGATGGGGAAGGCCACGACGCCCTCCTTGGGCACGGCGAACCCCAGCGAGGCGCCGCCGAGCTCCCAGAACTTCCAGATGCTGGTGAACCACGGCGCGATGTGTGCCTCGCCCGTCACCAGCAGCTGCAGCAGCTGGTCGTTGCTGTTGGCCAGGGCGCGGATGTTCTTGGCGTTCTCCGCCCAGACGCGGAAGCCGGGGTCGATGTTCTTCTCGTCACCGCCGTTGAACCGGGCGGCCAGCACCAGGGGGATGAAGTTGTTGTCGAAGAAGGTCACCTTGCCACGCCACTTGGGACTCCACAGCTCCGTCCACGAGGTGGGCGGCTCCTTGACCAGGTTCCGGTTGTACATGTAGCCCACGCCGCTGATCCCGTACCCGATGCCCCGGTCTCCCGGGCGTCGCAGCGTCCGGTGGACCCTGGTCATGTTGGGGATGCGGGCCGGCGACAGCGGGATCCACATGTCGTCGGCGTCGCCGCGGTTGCTGATGTCGATGTTGAAGTACCCGAAGTTGATCAGCGGGCGCGAGGGATCCACCTGCTTGGCGGCGATCATGCGCGGGTAGGTCACGGCGTTGTTCGATTCCCAGAACTCGATCTCCACGTCGGGATGCGCCCGCACGTACCGGGCCACGACCTCGCGGGGCACGACGCCCTGGTTGGCCCCGGCCCAGATGAACATGGTCAGCTTGACCTTGGGCGCGGCCGCCACCGGCGGCAGCACCACCGCGCCCAGCACCAGTCCCACGAGCACCCAGCCCGCCGGGCGGGCCCATCGCCTCCTCATGCTCTTCGCCCTCCTTCCCCCTGGAGCGGTCACAGGGAATCCGAACGGCCCAGTGTGTTGGCGATGCACGCCGGGACCTCCTGCTGCACCGGCGCTTGCCGCCGCCCGGGAGCCGCCGGCACGCGACGGCCACGGCGGCCCTGCGGGAAATTTACCGATGGTTACCTCTGATCACCTCGCGCCTCCAGCGCACGACGGCGCGCCATGGGCACCGACGGCGACCTCAGTTAGGCCCGTCCCTGCGTCGTGGCGGCGTCGTACAACTGGTCGGTCTTCGCGGCCATGATGAAGTCGTTGCGGTGCAGGCCGCGGATCTTGTGGGTCCACCAGGTCACCGTCACCCGCCCCCACTCCGTCAGGATCGCCGGGTGATGGCCCTCCTCCTCGGCCAGGGCGCCCACCGCGTTGGTGAACGCCAGCGCCTGCGCGAAGGTCTTGAAGCGGAAGACGCGTTCCAGGCGCTTGATGCCGTCGCGCTCGACCACCTGCCAGTCGGGCACGTGGGGCTGCCACGCGGCGATCTGGGCGTCAGTGAGCGGGGGCTCGTCGCCGCGGCACGCGGTGCACTTGAGGTGTACCAGTTCGGTCATGCCGTGACCTCCTGTGGACTTGCGCGGGGTTCGTCGCCGGCGAGGCGCATCCGTGACCGTGAAGGCCGCAGCCCGACGCCTGCAGCGACCGCGCCGGACGGCGCCACCGCCGGCCAGGCACATGCCGTGTCCGTAACGCGCCCGGGGCAGCGCCCCGGTCGGGACGGTCTGCACCGGCCTCCGCGTCGATGATAGCCCACGGGCAGGCCGGTGGCACGCACACCCCGTGTCACCGGCTGCCCAGGTGTCCGCCGACGGGCGACGGGGCCACCACGCGGCCGGACGAACGCGCTCGCATGCACAAGCGGAGGATCCGAATGCTGATGGGTCGCGCCCATGAGTCTGCCGTGCACGTACTGGTACGCTTCCCTGGCCATCTCGGGATAAGCGTGGCAAGCGCCGGTGTGCTCGGGGCGTGACGCAACGCCTACCACCCGCATCGTCTCCGGGCAGCGCCTCGCACCACGCGCTGCCATGCCGGGCAGGACGGCGCCGCCATGTGCCCGAAACCTGGAGGAGCGCACCAGGAGGCCCGCGTGACCCGATCGGAACGGTTCGTGACCCTGGGCATCATGCTGGGGATCTTCATGGCGTCCATGGAGAGTACCGTGGTCGCCACCGCGATGCCCACCATCGTCAGCCAGATCGGCGGCCTGGCGTCCTACAGCTGGGTGTTCTCGGCCTACATGCTGGCGGCCACCGCCACGGTGCCGCTGTTCGGCAAGCTCTCCGACCTCTATGGTAGGCGCAAGGTCTTCGCGGTGGCCATGGGGCTGTTCCTCACCGCGTCGCTGCTGTGCGGCCTGGCGCGCAGCATGCCCCAACTCATCGCGTTCCGCGCCCTGCAGGGGCTGGGGGCGGGCGGGCTGCTGCCGCTGGCGTTCATCATGATCGGCGACATGTTCACCGTCGAGCGGCGCGCGCGCATGCAGGGGCTGTTCTCGAGCATGTGGGGGCTGTCGTCCATCGTCGGCCCATTGCTGGGCGGATTCCTGGTGGACCGGGTCTCGTGGCCCTGGGTCTTCTACATCAACGTGGCCCCGGGGCTGCTGGCGGCGGCGCTCATCTGGCGGTTCTTCGAGGCCGACCTCGCCCCGGGGCCCGCGCGCCCCACGGTGGACTACGTCGGCGCGGTGCTGTTGACGGCGGGGGTCGTGGCGCTGCTGCTGGGGCTGTTCGAGCTGGAGGGCGGTCGGGCCGCCCCGCGGCTGGCGCTGGCCGCGGGGCTGTTCGCCGCCCTGGCGTGGGTAGAGCGGCGCGCCCCCGACCCGGTGCTCCCGCTGCAGCTGTTCCGCCTGCGGCTGTTCGCCGTCGCATGCGCCCAGGGGTTGTGGTCGGGCTGGTCGATGTTCGGCAGCCTGGCGTTCGTCCCGCTGTTCGTCCAGGCCGTGCTGCGCACCAGCGCCACCGCCGCGGGCTCGACGCTGACCCCGATGATGCTGGGCTGGGTGAGCGCCAGCATCCTGAGCACGCGCTTCCTGCTCCTGCGCCTGGGCTACCGGGTACTGGCCCTGACCGGCATGGTCTCGCTGTCGACCGGCACGCTGCTGATGACCCGCGTGGGCCCCGACGCGACCCGCGGCTACGTCATGCTGGCGGTGACCTTGATGGGGATCGGGATGGGGCTGTCGGTGCCGTCCTTCATGATCGCGGTGCAGTCGACGGTCTCCCGCCGGGTCCTGGGCGCCGCGACGTCCACGCTGCAGTTCTCCCGCAGCATCGGCGGTGCGCTGGGGATCAGCGTGATGGGCGCCGTGCTGGCGGCGCGGCTGGCGGGTGCGCTGCGCGCCGAGGGGATCGACCCGGGGACCGTGTCGGTGAACCGTCTGCTCGATCTGCTGGCGCGCGCCGCGGCACCGGCCCTGGACGGGGCGCTGCGCGCCGCCCTGGCTGGCGCCATCCAGGGGATCTTCGTCGTGGCGCTCCTCGCGGCACTGGCGGCGCTGGCCGTGACGATGCTCGCCCCCGGCGGCCGTCTGGCGCTGGGCCCGCGACCGCAAGACGCCGATGCGGCGCGCCCCGAACCCGCCGGCGCCGTGCGCCCGGCGAGCGCGAAGCCATGACGCCGCGCTGTGACGTCGCCATCGTCGGCGGCGGGATCGTCGGCCTGGCCACGGCGCTGGCGCTGGCCGAGCGGGCGCCCGACCTCCGGGTGACCGTGCTGGAGAAGGAAGCCGACGTCGGCCGTCACCAGACCGGACACAACAGCGGGGTGATCCACTCGGGCCTCTACTACCGGCCCGGGTCGGCCAAGGCGCGGTTGTGCGTGGAGGGCGGTCGCCTGCTGCGGGCCTTCTGCGCGGACGCCGGGATTCCGGTGCACGAGTGCGGGAAGGTCGTGGTGGCCACCAACGCCGCTGAGGCGGCCCGCCTGGACGAGCTGTACGCCCGCGGGGTGGCCAACGGTGTGGCACGGCTCGAGCTGCTCTCCGCAGACGGCCTGCGCCAGATCGAGCCGTACGCCGCGGGCGTACGCGCGCTGTGGTCGCCCACAACGGCCGTCGTGGACTTCCAGCAGGTGGCGCGGGCTCTAGCCGCCGTGCTGCAGCGGCGCGGCGTCCAGATCGCCACCGCCAGCCGGGTGGTGGGAGTGCGCCGGGTGTCCGCCGGGTTCGTGGTGCAGACCCCGCACACCGACGTGGCGGCGCGATGGCTGGTCAACTGCGCGGGGTTGTACAGCGACGTCGTCGCCCGCATGGCCGGCGCGCGTCCCGACGTCCAGATCGTGCCGTTCCGCGGCGAGTACTACCTGCTGCGCCCCGAGCGCGCTCACCTGGTGCGCGGCCTGATCTACCCGGTGCCCGACCCGCGGTTCCCCTTCCTCGGCGTGCACCTGACGCGCACGATCCACGGTGGGGTGGAAGCCGGTCCCAACGCGGTCCTGGCGCTGGCTCGCGAGGGCTACACGCGCTGGCGCGTGCATCCGGCGGAGGTCGCCATGCTGCTGGCGTATCCCGGGTTCTGGCGCATGGCACGCCGCTACTGGCGCACCGGGCTGCACGAGGTCGTCCGGTCGCTCAGCACGCGGGCCTTCGTGCGTGCCCTGCAGCGGCTGGTGCCGGCGCTCGATGTGGCCGACGTGGTCCGGGCGGGTGCGGGCGTGCGGGCGCAGGCGGTGCGGCCCGATGGGACGTTGGAGGACGATTTCCGCATCGTGGCCGCCGCGGGCGCCATCCACGTGCTGAACGCGCCCTCGCCGGCGGCCACCAGCGCCCTGGCCATCGGCCGGCACGTGGCGGCACTGGCGGACGAAGCGTTCGGGTTCGCCCGGGCGATGGCGCGCGCCTGAGGGTGCGCCCCGCGGGCACCATCACGCAGGGGCGGGCCTCGCGTCCGCCCAGGGAGGAGGTCGCATGGCAGCTCGACGCAAGCCCTCGCTCACCCCGGAGGAAGCGCGACGCCTGCACGAGGCCGCGCTGGTCATCGACGCGCAGCAACCGCCCGTCATCGGCGGGTTCCTCTTCACCGAGGCGATGCGCGCGACGCTGGCCGAGTACCACCGGCGTGGCTTCACCCGCGAAGAGGTCATGCCCATCATGGCGGATCTGGCCGTGCGGGAACTCCAGACCTCGCCCGCGGCCCGCCAGACCTACCTGGAGTTCTGGCGGACGTCCGGCGTGACGGTGGCGTGCGGGACCTTCTCGGGGTCGCACAAGCTCAGCGACGCGTTCGAGGTGGCGGTCAAACGCATCGCCCAGGCCTACGGCGTGATCGAGGCGCTCGGCGGCGCCCTGCGCGTGTGCCGGACCGCCGCGGACATCGAGGCCGCGCACCGGGACGGGGTGCACGGTCTGGTCCTCGACTTCCAGAACACCACCCCCTTCGGGGACGCCCTGGAGCGCATCGAGCTGTTCGCCAACCTGGGGGTGCGCATGGTGCAGCTCACCTACAACCTCCAGAACCTGGTCGGCGACGGCTGCACGGAAGCCTACGGCGGCGGCCTCACCTACTTCGGCCGCGAGGTGGTGCAGCGTCTCAACGCCCACCGGATCCTGGTGGACGTGAGCCACTGCAGCGAACAGGTGGCCTGGGACGCGTTGAAGGTGTCCAGCGCGCCCGTCATCGTGTCGCATTCGTCCAGCAAGGCGGTCTGCTACCACGACCGCGGCAAGAGCGACGAGCTGGCGCGCGCCATCGCCGACCGCGGCGGGTTCTTCGGCGTGGTGGTCATCCCGGGGTTCCTCTCAGAACAGCCTGAACCCACCCTGGACGTGTTCTGCGACCACGTGGAGCACCTGGTGGACGTCATGGGGATCGACCACGTGGGGATCGGCACCGACAAGGCCGGGCCCGGGCCGGGCACCGACTCCATGGTGGTGTATCCGCCGGACATGCCCCTGCGTCGTCCCGACGCGTTCAACTGGGCAGGGTTCCGCGACGCCGAGCACCGGCTCACGCCCAACTTCCGCCTGCGGGGGTTCGAGAAGTTCAGCGACTGGCCCAACCTGACCGTGGCGCTGGCGCAGCGCGGGTTCACCGAAGACGAGCTGCGCAAGCTGCTGGGCCTCAACTTCCTGCGGGTGTTCCGGGACGTCTGCGGGTGAGCGCCCGGCGGTGACCGGCAGCGGCGGTGCCGCGCCCGCGGGGGGCAGATCCGAGGCCCCGGGCCAGGCTGCCGACGCCCGCGGGGACGAGGCCCGGCCCACGCCGTGTGCCGGCCGCCCGGTCCCGCAGCCCGGCGCCGCTGGCCTGCCGTCAGCCGAACAGCCGCGGCTTCCCCAGCAGCGCGCGCAGTGTGGTGATCTTGCCGATGTGGTAGCCGCGGTGGTAGATCGCGAAGGTCAGCATCTCGCCCAGGGTGCTGTAGTGGCGGGCGTCCACCCGAGCGGCGGGGTCGGCCGTGCGCGCGATCTCCTCCAGGCGTCCCTGGCCGCGGTTGATGGCGTCGCGCACCTGTTCGAGCGGCGGGTAGGCCGCAGGCCCACCGGTGCCGGTGGCGAACAGCGTCTCGTAGCCGGCCGGCGGTTCGGTGCGGCCGTCGGCCCGCCGCGCGAAGGTCGCGTCGGTCAGCGCGATGTGCTCGGCCTGCCAGACGATGGGCGACAGCCCGTGGGGCGTGCGTCGGGCCTCGTCGTCGCTGAGGTCTTCCAGGCACCGCAGCAGCCGCGCGTGGGTCGCCGTCAGGCCGTAGAGCAGCAGGTCCCGGGTGTCCATCGCCGTGGAGTTCGTAACCCGGGCGTCGGATCCCTTGCGGCCCGCCACGACACCAGTGCTCACCCCACGGCGATCACCGACGAGGCCGGCGGCCTCGGGCAGGCGCCGGCGGACGGCTCGCCCCGCGTGGTGCCCGCACAGCGCAGGAGGCGGTGCCGGACCGGGCGAACGCCAGGACGGCCATGACGGCACGCTACTCCTACCTGCTGCACCTGGAGTGCACCGCCTGCGGGGCGCAGCTGGACGCCGACCGCCCGCACGGGCTCTGCCCCCACTGCGGTCGGGTCCTGTACGCGCGCTACGACCTGGACGCGGTGCGCGCCGCCGTGGACCGCGACGCCCTGGCCGCCCGCCCGCCCGACATGTGGCGCTACCACGAACTGCTGCCCGTTCGCGACCCCGCCCACGTGGTGACGTTGGGGGAAGGGGCCACGCCGTTGCTGGACGCACCCCGGCTGGCGCAACGGTTCGGTCTGCGCCGGGTGTGGATGAAGGACGAGGGCAAGAACCCCACCGGGACGTTCAAGGCGCGCGGCCTGGCGGCAGCGGTGTCCCGCGCCCGGGAACTGGGCGTACGCGCGGTGGCGATGCCCACGGCGGGCAACGCCGGGTCGGCCCTGGCGGCGTACGCGGCCCGCGCCGGCCTCGCCGCCTACATCGTCATGCCCCGCGACGCGCCGGTGGTGAACAGAGCCGAGGTCGTCGCCTACGGGGCGCGCGCGTACGCCATCGACGGGGTCATCACGGACGCGGGTCGCGCCTTGCGGGACCTGGCCCCCGCCCGGGGCTGGTTCGACCTCTCGACACTGCGTGAGCCCTACCGCGTCGAGGGCAAG
>Ga0101943_1001463_pt1 | contig 11025 bp, 8 predicted proteins | sample DewCreD2012metaG_5_FD_75244 | JGI IMG/M metagenome (GOLD analysis project Ga0101943, IMG submission 75244) | Hot spring sediment bacterial and archeal communities from British Columbia, Canada, to study Microbial Dark Matter (Phase II) - Dewar... ... | reverse complement strand
CATGGGAACAAACCCATAGCAAGGAACAAATTTCCGTTTCGGGGGTCGCCGAGATGAGAGAAACGATGCGTCACGTGGGGAGGGTCGCCGGCCTATGGGCCATTGTGCTCGTGTGCAGTGCGCTGCCGTTTCGGTCGTTAACTGCACAAAGTTGCACCCAAGGGCTGTTTGCCAACAAGTGCATTCCCGGTGGAGGCTCGAAAACGACCGACTGCCACCTCGAGTGGTTCGTGCCTTCAATGCAGATCCCCGAGTCACCTAAATTTACGGCGTCGGGCTTCCCGAAAAAGAAGTACGTCTGTTACGAAGGGGATCCGCGTTGTGACCTGGACCCCGACTTGAGCAACAAGAGCTGCACGTTTCCCGTGCGCCTGTGCATCAACAACCAGGACCCGCGCTTTGCCGGAAAATGCGCTCCGTCGAGCCTAAACGCATTCGAAGTCAAAAAGCCTAAGGCAACCAGCATCGATCCGGCCGATGTGGCAAACTTGGCTGCCTTGGAAACCGCAGCGAGTGCTGGGTTTGGTTTGACCGTGATGCGGCAAAACACCCCCACAACGGCAGGAAGCTCGAATGCCACGGCAAATCTTTGTAGCGCTCCGGTACCGGTGGTCGTACCTCTCAAGCTAAGCAGCACCGGCAATATCCTCCCAGGGAAACGGGCCCTCCGAGTGATCGCCCGATCGAGCGGTGGTCTTCTGGACCCCGACTCGCTCGTGCTCCAGTGCTTCCCGAGTACGTGCGGAGATGGTGTCATCCAGACCGACCACGAGACATGCGACGACGGGAACCGAACGAACGGTGACGGCTGCGATCAGGGTTGCCAAATCGAGTTGCCGACACCAACACCCACACCGACGGCGACAGGGTCTCCGCAACCAACTCCGACACCGACCGAAACCGCAACACCGACCTTCACGGCAACGGACACGCCAACTCGAACACCGACGGTCACGAAGACGTTCACGCCGACGCGCACCGACACGCCCACCCAAACGCCGACGCCCACTCATACCCCGACCCGTACCGACACGCCGACCAAAACAATGACCCCCACCCGGACGGCAACTCCCACCAGTACCCCCACCTCCACCAACACGCCAACGAGAACATCCACGCCAACCCGAACGTTTACTCCGACGCATACATTCACTCCGACGGCAACCTTCACACCCACACCGCCGCCCGAAATTTACCTGGACTCGCCAGATCACGGAGTGTTCACCACGGCCAGCACGGCAACTGTGACCGGGCACGTCGTTAACCCCGTGCCGGGCCAGGTGGTGAAGATCAACGGCACGACCGTATGCTCCGGGCCGTGCACCAACTTTAGCTTGAACGTCCCCTTGGACGCCGGCGCCATCTTCAATCCGGTGCTCGCCGAACTCACCGTACCGGCCACCGGATTCAAGGCACGTGACCGCAGGGTGATCATCCGCGGGCAGTCGGTGGCCGACGGTGCCTTCTCCATTAACGCCTTAGGCATGCGCATCAACGACTCGGGCTTCGACAAACTCGAACCGGTCATTCAAGGGCTGCTTCCGCTTGACCTTGCCCAGCTTTTGCCTCCAGGCATGTTGATCACCGACGACAATATCTGTGTCGTTAGTGTGTTCGGGGCTTGCGTGGGGGGCATTGATAAAGTTTACGTTTGCAACCCACCCGGCAGCGGGTGCGCACCAGGCGACCAGCCCTCGATCTCGGGATTCTCGGTCAACATCGATTCGCAAAGCGGCTACGTGCAGCTTGACTTGACACTGTACAACGTGCGGCTGCGCCTGTGGATTGTCGGGTTTGGGGTGGTCCCCGACTGTGGACTCCGGGTTACATCCAACTCCGCACTCATCCGTAGCAACCAAACATTGGCTCCTGGCTCTCCCGACCCGAGCTACCTTGACGTGAACCAGCAAGGGGACGTCCAAGTCTTCTTCTCGAATTTCGATGCAACCATCGAAGGTGGCTTTACCTGTGACGTCTTGGACTTCCTCGCCCCCCTGTTCGTCGACCTCGAGCAAACCGCACGTGATCAGTTGGTGAACTACCTCCGCGACCCAGACGGCCCTGGGCCACAGGACTCCTTGATAGCCGATGCAATGGAAACGGCCCTCGCCAACCTGTCGATCGCCGGAGCCATTGGGGGAGCGCTGGGCGTGCAACTGGATGCCCCGTTCAACTTTGTCAGCCCGGACAACCAAGGCATCACCTTTGGCGTGAACGCCCGGATCATGTCAACCGACAAACCTCCTTACACCCCGGACTTCACAGCCTCGCTGCACGTGCCGGAGGCGTTCCCCTCGTACGGTACCACTACGCCAGTACAAAACCTGCCGTACCACATGGCGATCAGCCTCGGCACTTCGGCCATGAACCAGCTCCTCAAGGCACTCACGGAAGAGGGGATCCTGAACATCGACATCACACAGATCGACCTTGGCTCCGGGCCGGTGCAAATCACCTCCGACCTGCTCGCCTTGTTCTTGCCGGAGTTCGGCAATCTGCCCTCGGGTACGCAGCTACGCATCCGCATCGAGCCCACGATCGCTCCGGTGCTCACGGGCAACCTCGGTCCGAACCCAGGCGACTTGGCGGAACTGAAGGTCGCCCACCTGAAGATCTCGATTCTGTCGCTGGACAACTCGACGCTATACCTCAGCGGCGCAGTGGATGCCCGGGCTGGCCTGCAGCTCGTTTACGTGGCTGCGACCAACTCGATCAGCTTCGTCATCAGCAGCATCAACCCCAGCGACGTGACCACAGTGCTGCTGCAAAACGCGATCGGCGTGAACGAGAACGGCCTCCAGTCGCTCGTGCCGCAACTGGTGCAGCAGTTCCTGCCGTTGTTGGCCGGCGGTTTGGGGTCCCTGCCGCTGCCCTCACTACTTGGCCTACAGCCAGTGGGCGTCGAGCTGTCGCGGCTTGGTCAGGTGATTACCATCTTCCTGAACTTCCAGTAACCGCGAGCACGCAACCTGCCGTTCCAGGCGGCGGAGAGCCAACGCTCTCCGCCGCTTTTTTTTCACTTCTCGACAAGCGGAGAAATAAACTCGAAGTTTTTTCCGTCTTCCCCGGCCGCATGACGAGTATGGTTTTCGACGGCACGCAGGGGTGGAACGGCAACCAGCAACCAGACGCGGCAAACACTCCTGGAAGCGGCGCTAACTCGCTCGCACTGCTGACCAGCGAGGTGTTACTGCCCGCCCAATACTTCACACCGTTCTCGGAGCGCGTTCTTTCGCCGGAACAGCGCCTCATGTTGGCAATTCTCGAGGATGCCGTGTACACGGTGTTGAAGTACGCCGGATCACGCAGCAGGCGAGCCCGCCGGCGGGTGCGGGACGCGGAGCGTTGGATGGCAAGAAGCGAACCGTGGTGGCTGTTTTCGTTCGAGAATATCTGTGCGGTGCTGGGTTTGGAGGCCGAGGCTGTTCGCGATCGCCTGCGCAGACTCCAGCTCCGTGCCGAGCGGGAAGGGTCTACCGGGCTCTCGCGCTTCGCCAATCAGCACCGAGTTGTCGGACGCCAGCACCGCGTCGTACTCTCTCCCGCAGAGCGACGTCGACTCCGCGCCCGCCAAAAAGCCCGCGAGCAACGGCGCCAACGATCCTCGCCCTGAGCCCCCTGTTGGCAACATTCCCGAACGGTCCAGGGGAAGCCGGGTTGACGTCGGGGCTGCACTGCGGTTCCATGCATGCGCACAGCCCTTCGGGCTCGAATGCAAGGAGGTGCGCGTATGGCTTCTCACCAGCGCTGCTTCGTTGGCGCCCTGGCTGTCCTTGGCTGTCTGCTCCTGAGCAGTTGCAGCAGTCGGGCCCCTATGCCTCAAGCACGACAGTCTCACGAGGCATCGGCCATTCGTTTCGGAATCATGACCCCCACCGATGGCGCTCGCTACGAGGACATCGTGCGCGCGTGGCAAGAGGCGGAACAGCTCGGGTGGGACAGTGCCTGGCTGAATGATCATTTCATGCCGGTGTGGGGGGATACCGACGCGAACCAGTACGAAGCATGGACTCTTCTCGCTGCACTGGCGGCACAAACTCAAAAGATGCGCATTGGAGTGCTCGTAACAGGCAACACGTACCGCAACCCGGCACTCCTCGCCAAAATGGCAGCGACCGTGGACGAGCTTTCCCGTGGCCGTCTCGATCTCGGAATCGGCGCCGGCTGGTACCGCAAGGAACATTTTGCCTACGGCTTTCATTACGGCACTGCACGGGAACGAGCGGAGCGACTCGAAGAGGCATTGCAGGTGTTGCGGAAACTGTGGGGAGAACCGCACCCTTCTTTTCGCGGGAGGTATTACTCGTTGTACCGAGCGCCCTTTGCCCCACGAGGGGTGCAGCACCCACGCGTCCCGATCGTTGTCGGCGGGCAAGGGAAAAAACTGATCGTACCCTTGGTCGCTCGCTACGCCGATGCGTGGAACGCCCCGGTGCAAGTCGACACGAAGGGGTTTGCCGAGCGCGTCGAGCTCATCCGCAAGGAATGCGTTCGCATCGGGCGTAGCGATTGTCCCACTCGCTTTTCGAAAATGTTTGCCCTGGTGACCATTTCCGACGTCCCCTTGGTCGGACCGGCCATCCGGACTGCCGCAAGTGTGCTCCCCGGCGTCGATCGCGGCACCGCACGCCATCTCTTAGCTGGTTCGCCTGCTGCAATCGCAGAGCAAATCGTCCCGTTCATTCACGCTGGATGCAACGAGGTCATCGTGAGCTTTTTGCCACCGTTCGATTCCGAAACCATTCGGCGCTTCACATTCGAGGTGATTCCACGGGTGCGTGCAGCAGCACAACAAGCATCGAGCTGAACTGCGGGAGGCACCGTCTTGCGCAAGACCTGGCGCAACGTAAGCTCGCTTCCGAGCAAAGCTACCAGGAGGAGCACACGTGGACTGGAACCTCGACCCGACGGAACGCATGCTGCGAGACACCTTCCGCACATATTTCCAGCAGCAACTGGAACCGCTCGTACCTGCCATGGAGCGAGGAGAGGAACTGCCGTATCCGTTCATGCGTCGAATGCATCAAGAGTTGGGGCTCGATTCGTTCATCGGCACAGGGGGCTCCTCCAAATCGGGGGACCGCTCGCAGCGAGACCTCGCCACCGATGGCCGGTTGAGCCGTTACGCGCGAACGACGTTCTCGGTGGAAATGGCTCGGGTGAGCCCTTCGTTTGCATTGAGTTATGGCGCAAGTGTCGGGCTGTTCGGAGCAAATGTCGCGCGCCGTGGAACGCCCGAACAAATCGAACGGTTCGCCTTGCCGGTGTTACGCTGCGAGCGCATCGGTTCGTGGTGCCTTACGGAGCCCCAAGCTGGTAGCGACGCTCTTGGCGGCATGCGCACGCAAGCGCGCTACAACGATGGGGAGTACATCATCACTGGCCAAAAGACCTTCATTACCAACGCTCCGTACGCCGACGTGTTCCTCGTTTATGCGCGGGTTGTGGGTGGTCCGCTGGACGGCTCGATTCAACCCTTCATCGTCGAGCGAACCATGCCTGGGGTGGCGACAGGCCCGCCGATGAAAAAAATGGGGATGCGAGGGTCACCCACAGGAGAGGTGTTTCTCGACGAGGTCCGAGTACCCGCGGCCCACTTGCTGGGCGGCGGGGTCCGACAGCGCGACCACGTCAAGTCCAGCCTTGCCGAGGAACGGCTCGGGCTCGCTGCACTTTCGTACGGGATCGCCGAGCGCTGTTTCGAAATCGCCCGCGACTACGCGAAACAACGGCAGCAGTTCGGACAGCCAATCGCGAACTTCCAAATGATCCAGCAGCGGCTCGCACGCATGTACGTGGCGCTCAGCAATGCCCGGCGCTTCGTCTATGCCGACACGTACACCGATCGTCCTTTGGCGGAATCGCTCGCGGAAGTGTGCGCTGGGAAACTTTACTGTGCCGAGGTGGGAACGTATGTGGCCTTCGAGGCCATCCACATCCTTGGCGGCTACGGATACATGGAGGAGTACACGGTAGAGCGCCTGGCTCGCGACGCAAAACTGATCGAGCTTGGGGGCGGAACAACCGAAATGCAAATCCTCACCATCGCGCGGGAGATTCTCCGCTAACAGCGCACCCCTCGCGACGATGATCCCAAGCGACGGGCCCCACGGCCGCGCGGCCCGTCGCGCCTATGCCGGCGACGCCCTGACGCTTCGACACAGCTCGTGGGCCGCCTCGGCGCAGCTGCCGGCAAACACTGGGAGCCAGGCTGGTGGGCAGCTTGCGCTGGAGGCGCGGCATACGAAACCGGCTGCCGTAGCAAAAGCAGCAGTCACTCCACGCACACAGGTCGAAGCCGCTCCTTCGGTCTTTCCAATGCCCGCAGTTCTTGATAGGCGAGGCGCATGGAACTCAACCCGTTCTCGTACGAGTTCCACGACAATCCCTACCCGGTCTACGCGTGGTTACGTGAGCACGCGCCGCTCTATTACAATCCGCAGCTCGACTTTTACGCCTTGTCGCGGTTCCACGATGTGTGGACAGCGCTGCAAGACTGGCGCACGTACAGCTCCCGGGAAGGAGTGACTCTCGAGCGCATCGACACGACCCTCTTCGAGGTCACTCCCATGATGATTTTCATGGATCCGCCCAAGCACGATCGCCTCCGGCGTTTAGTCAGTGCCGCCTTCACGCCCCGCCGCATTGCCGCGCTGGAGCCGTTCGTGCGTCAACTGGCGCGGGACTTGGTGCAAAGGCTGGCGCACGCCGGCGGAGGCGACTTCGTCACCGACTTTGCTGCCCCGCTGCCGCGGGAAGTGATTTTCAACCTGCTTGGAGTTCCCGCCGAGGATCGCGTGCAACTTCGGGAATGGATGGATCGTGCTCTCGAGCGCGACCCAGACACACCGGCCATCCCCTCGCGGGCCATCGAAGCCAGCATGCATCTCGTACGCTACTGGTTTCAGCTCATCGAAGCGCTGCGCCAGCGACCCAACGATGGCCTGATCGCTGCCCTCTTAGAAGCCGATCTGGAAACGGAAGAAGGCGGCCGCACGCGTTTGACCGACGGAGAAATCGCCGGCTTTTGTGCATTGTTGGGCGCGGCTGGCAACGAAACCGTCACCCGATTGTTGGGAAATGCCGCGGTGTTGTTCCACCGCCATCCCGAGGCGTGGCACTTTCTCTGCGAGCACCCAGAGCAGATTCCCCAAGCGATCGAAGAAGTTCTCCGGTACTGGCCACCGTCCCAATACCAAGCGCGCACGGTCACCAAATCTGTGGAATGGTACGGGCAAGTGGTGCCGGCTGGCGCGCGGATCCTCCTGCTGAATGGGGCGGCGACCCGCGACCCTCGTGCCTTTCCGGAGCCGGACCGTTTCGACATCCACCGCCAAATCTCCTTGCACTTGAGCTTCGGCTATGGCGTGCATTTTTGCCTCGGAGCGTCGCTCGCGCGCTTGGAAAGTCGCGTCGCGCTCGAAGAATTCGCGCAAGCGTTCCCGCGGTACGTCGTCGACGAGAGCCGCTGCGTGCGTGCTCACATGAGCAACGTACACGGATTCGATCACGTACCGTTCTCGGCGGTTTGAATTCCCGCGGTTCCGCGGTTCCGAGGCCCCCCGTGAGCCGGATCCGCATCCAACACGGGGCCCCTCGCCGCGCTACGCGCGCTACCGCGACGAGCGTAGGTTGTGGGAACACATCCGTCGATTGACTGGCGGCTGGCCATTGGTATTGTGAAACGGACTAGTCCGTTTCGAAATTTGCAACCATGGCCGGGCGCAAGAAAAGCGAGCACATTCGGGAAGCAATCGTACGCGGCGCAGCAGAAGTGTTTTCGAGCCGCGAGTTTCACGAGGTTCTCACCGACGACATCGCCGAGCATGTGGGCGTCGGCAAGGGTACGCTGTACCGGTACTTCCGGTCCAAGGAAGAGCTGTACCTCGCCGCCATTGGGGACAGTTTGCGGGAACTCCACGCGTCGGTCACGGCGGTTCTGGCTGACGACGCACCCTTGGTCCCGACCATTGAACGGCTGGTCCGCACGCTCATCGCCTATTTTTGGGAGCGGCGCGACTTTTTCGTTCTCATGCATCGCCTCGAGCCGAAACTCAAAGCCAAGGAGCGCAGCGAGTGGCGCCAACGCCGCGACGAGATTGTCGACTTGCTCCGGCGTCGGATCGACCGTGCCGTGCAGCGTGGCGAAATTGCTCGCGTCCATGCGCGCGTGGCAACCGAAGCCTTGCTCGGGATGATTCGTGGTGCCTGCGTGTACCGCCAGCCGAGCGACCGGCGGGAAGACGTCGCGCAGACCATCGTGCAACTGTTTTTGCACGGCATCGCGAGTACGGCCGCACAGGAACAACCAGCAACTCCACCCAGCCGAGCGTTTGCACGCCGGCGCTGAGGAACCCACGACGATGAAGAGGAAACGTTCCGTTCTTTGGTTTTCCATGGTCTTGGTCTGGCTTGGCTGCGGCCGCGCTGGGGGCACCGAGGGGCCAAGTGCCGCCCGATCGGATGCGACAGCAAAGGCCGTCGTCGTGCGCGTAGCCCCTGCAGTGGTGCGTCCGGTAGAACGCACCGTGCAGTTCGTGGGCACGCTTTACGGACAAGAAGAGGTCACGCTTGCAAGCCAAGTCGAGGGACAAATCGAGCGGCTGCACGCCGATCTCGGAGATCCAGTTGCCGAGGGTGCTGTGCTGGCGGAAATTGACGACTCCGCGTGGCGTGCGCGCCTGCGCGAAGCGGAGGCCAACTTAGCCAAGGCGCGGGCCGACGAAGAACGCGCTCGCCAACTGCTCGAAACACATGTGATCTCGCCGCAAGAATACGAGGCCCGCAAAACGGCTGCGCAAGTAGCAGAAGCGCAACGCGAGCTCTTGCAAGTCACCTTGCGCCACGCCCAGGTCGTGTCTCCCCTGCGCGGCGCAGTAGCACGGCGGTTTGTGTCCGCCGGGGAATACGTGCGCACGGGGACTCCTTTGTTCACGTTGGTCGTGCAAAATCCGCTCAAGCTCCGGGGCGACGTTCCCGAGCGATTTGCACCGGAAATTGCTGCTGGCCAGCCCGTGCAAGTGCGGGTCGATGCGTATCCCAATGAAGTCTTCCATGGCACGCTGGCGCGCATCAGCCCGGCATCGAACCCGCAAAACCGGTCCGTGACCGTCGAGGCGACTGTGGACAATCCGGACCTCAAACTCAAGCCCGGATTTTTTGCCAATGCGGCGATTGTCACGCGGCGCGACGATCGCGCGGTGTGCATCCCGCAAGAAGCGGTCCTCTCCCTCGCGGGAGTGCAGCGGGTTTACGTGATTACAGGCAATCGTGCGGAGAGTCGCGAGGTGGAACTGGGGAGGAGGCTTCCGGACGGTTTGATGGAAGTGCTGCGCGGCGTCGAAGCCGGCGAGCTGGTAGCGATCACCGGCTTAAGCAAGTTGGACAGCGGCGTGGCCGTCCAGATCGAGTCCGAGCCCGCAACGCCACAAAACACATCGGCGGAGAACTTATGAGGTTAGTCGAGCTTTGCATTCGTAGGCCGGTTGCGGCCACCATGGGGATCGCCTTCCTCGTGGTGCTCGGGCTGTTTTCCTACCGGCACCTCTCGGTCGACTTATTCCCCAACATCGATTTTCCCATCGTTGTGGTGAACACCACGCTCAAAGGCGCGAGCGTGGAAGAGATGGAATCGAGCGTCACGAAGGTCATCGAAGAAGCAGTCAACACCATCGAAGGCATCGAAGAGCTGCGTTCCACCACCAAAGAGGGGCTGTCGCATGTGGTGGTGATCTTCCATCTCGAACGCAACCGCGAAGCAGCGGTCCAGGACGTACGCGACAAAGTGGCGGCCATCACTTCGCGGCTGCCTGCAGGTACGGACCCGCCGGTGGTCATGAAATTCGACGTGGAAGCTTCGCCCATTCTATCGATTGCGGTCGCCGGCCAACGGAGCTTGCGCGAAATGACCGAGCTTGCGCGCAAACTGATCAAAGAAGATCTCGAAACCTTGCCTGGGGTCGGTTCTGTGACGCTCGTGGGTGGCCTCGAACGAGCGATCAACATCGATGTGGACACCCAGCGGCTCGCGGCGTACGGCCTGTCGATCCATCAGGTGCGCACTGCACTGCGCGCTCAAAACGTGGAGCTGCCGAGTGGGCACGTGGACCAAGGCTCGAAAGAGCTCACCTTGCGCACGATGGGCCGGGTCGAGCGCGTGGACGACTTTCGGCAACTGATCATCGGGACGGTGCAAGGCCGTCCGATTACGCTCGGCGATGTGGCAACCGTTACGGACGGCTTCGTGGAACCGCGCTCGTTGGCCCGGCTCGACGGAAACCCTGCCGTGAGCCTGCTCGTCCGCAAGCAAAACGGGCAGAACACAGTGGATGTCATCCACCGGGTCAAACAGCGGCTTGCCGAACTGCGTGCCGTGCTTCCGGCAGATGTGCAAACGCAAATCGTGCGCGACCACTCGCGCTTCATCGAAAAGTCCATCGAAGAGGTACAGTTCCACCTGGTGCTTGCTGCGATCCTCGTGAGCCTGACGGTCCTGCTGTTCATCGCCAACCTTCGCGCCACACTCATTGCGGCGGTCGCGATTCCCACCTCCATCATTGCCACGTTCACGCTCATGCGCTGGCTCGGCTTCACCATCAACAACATCACCATGCTGGGCCTCGTGTTGGCCACAGGCATCGTGATCGACGACGCGGTCGTCGTGCTGGAAAACATTTTCCGATATGCAGAGGAAAAAGGACTGCCACCCCGCCAGGCCGCGGCCGCAGCGACCAAAGAAATCAGCTTGGCTGTGATGGCCACCACACTCTCCCTGGTGGTCATTTTTCTCCCCGTGGCCTTCATGGAGGGACGGGTTGGCCGCTTTTTCAACAGCTACGGAATCACTGTCGCTTGCGCGATCCTGGTTTCGCTTCTCGTCTCGTTCACGCTCACGCCGATGCTGTGCGCGCGTTTTTTAAAGGTCTCATCTAGTAAACACGCCCACAGCCGGCAGCGCGGATTTTACGCAACCATCGACCGCGCCTACGGAGCATTGTTGCGGTGGTCCCTCGCGCACCGCTGGGT
>Ga0101943_1002518_pt1 | contig 11036 bp, 5 predicted proteins | sample DewCreD2012metaG_5_FD_75244 | JGI IMG/M metagenome (GOLD analysis project Ga0101943, IMG submission 75244) | Hot spring sediment bacterial and archeal communities from British Columbia, Canada, to study Microbial Dark Matter (Phase II) - Dewar... ... | reverse complement strand
TCGGCGTCCAGCCCGTCCGGCTGGAGGTCGGATGAAGGGGATACCCCTATCCGCGGCGGCACCTACCCGGAGCCGGTCCCAACCCGGCGGGAAAGGCCCGCCGCGCGATGGTCCACCTTCCGGTCCTGGGGAATTGACCCCGGCGCCAAAGGTCGGGAGCGCTGTTCGCCCGGCGCCGTAGCCGTGAAAGAGACGACTACGGTTTTAGGAACGGTACCGCCCTTTTCTCCAGTTGGAAAGCAGACGAACGGTGATCACGGAGCGTCTTGCTCGGGATGAGGAGCTTGCTCGGTGGCCCACTTCCTCAGGAGGGTCGCCACTTCCTCCTCTCCTGCCCTGCGCTCCGCCACCCGGATCGCCAGCCGTTCCAGATCCCGCTTGTACCGGTCCTCGCCGCCCAGGCGCACCCCGTTCAGCTGGAGGAAGATCCGGGCCGCCGCCACCCCCGTGCGCTTATTGCCATCCACAAAGGGGTGGTTGCGGATCAGCCGGACCATGTAGGTGGCCGCGAGCAGCAGGAGATCCCGGCCCTCATAGTACGACGCAAACTGGGCCGCCAACACGGCCGACTCCAGCAGACCCCGGTCACGGATCCCAGCCGCCCCACCGTAACGGCGGATCTGATCCTCGTGGATCGTCTCCACTTCCTCGACGGTGAGAAACTGGATGCTCAACGGTCGGCGAGGCGACGGAGCATATCACCCCACAGACGATTGGTCTCCTCCAGAGCCTCACTGAAGGCCTTCTGCCGCCCGGGCTCAGGAGGTCGCACGGGCCGGATCAAAAGGCTAGATCCGTCGGTGAGGATCTCGACCGTACTCCCGGGCTTAATCCCCAGCAGCTCCAGGAGGGGACGGTCAATTACCAAGGCCGCACCGCTGCCCTGCCGGGTAATTCTCTTACGCATAGGATACCACGCCCCTGTGGTACGTACATTACTCCGGCCCGGCGAGACCACAGAGCATGCCTGCCCTGCGGCGGGATCCGATGGATTCGTGATCCCGTGGGCTGCCGTCGGATCTTCCGGACCACATGCACCACTTCAATAAGTCCATGCCCGCGCCAGAAGGTCACTGTCCAGGCGCACCGTCGTCTCCACACATCTGAATGTACCTGGGCCGCGTCATTATGTCAACGAGCGTCCGAGGGAGTGAGGTATTGACAACAGGGGTGTGGGCTGATATAAATAGAGTGCGGTCGAATCTCGCAAGGCCACGCGCTCCGAGTGATCTCCCGCGATCTGTGGCCTTGTGCCCTCGGACCTTGAAAATTGAATAGTGGCAAGGAGGCCCCGCGACGTCCCCGATTTCTCCGTGTAAAGCTTGTCCTGCAAGTTTTCACGGAGAGTTTGATCGTGGCTCAGGACGAACGCTGGCGGCGTGCCTAAAACATGCAAGTCGAGCGGGGGTTGGCCTCTGGTTTCGGCCAGAGGTTTCAGCTCTAGCGGCGGACGGCTGAGTAACACGTGCCTAACCTACCCCGGAGACGGGGATAACCCCGGGAAACTGGGGCTAATACCCGATACCCTCTCCTGGGCGCATGCCCGGGAGAGGAAAGGATTGGCCTTCGGGCCTTTCGCTCCGGGATGGGGGCGCGGCCTATCAGCTCGTTGGTGGGGTAACGGCCCACCAAGGCGATGACGGGTAGCTGGCCTGAGAGGGTGGTCAGCCAGACCGGGACTGAGACACGGCCCGGACTCCTACGGGAGGCAGCAGTTGGGAATCTTGGGCAATGGGCGAAAGCCTGACCCAGCGACGCCGCGTGCGGGATGAAGCCCTTCGGGGTGTAAACCGCTGTCAGAGGGGAAGAAGCCCTTCGCTCTGCGGAGGGTGACGGTACCCTCAGAGGAAGCCCCGGCTAACTACGTGCCAGCAGCCGCGGTAAGACGTAGGGGGCGAGCGTTGTCCGGATTCACTGGGCGTAAAGCGCGTGTAGGCGGCCTGGTAAGTCCCACGTGAAAGCCCACGGCTCAACCGTGGGAAGCCGTGGGAAACTGCTGGGCTTGAGGGCAGGAGAGGACGGTGGAATTCCCGGTGTAGCGGTGAAATGCGTAGATATCGGGAGGAACGCCAGTGACGAAGGTGGCCGTCTGGCCTGTCCCTGACGCTGAGACGCGAAAGCTGGGGGAGCGAACCGGATTAGATACCCGGGTAGTCCCAGCCGTAAACGATGCTCGCTAGGTGTTGGGGGGTCAAACCCTCAGTGCCGAAGCTAACGCATTAAGCGAGCCGCCTGGGGAGTACGGCCGCAAGGCTGAAACTCAAACGAATTGACGGGGGCCCGCACAAGCGGTGGAGCATGTGGTTTAATTCGATGCAAAGCGAAGAACCTTACCAGGGCTTGACATGCCGGAAGTACCCGCCCGAAAGGGTCGGGGACCCGTAAAGCCGGGAGCCGGCACAGGTGGTGCATGGCTGTCGTCAGCTCGTGCCGTGAGGTGTTGGGTTAAGTCCCGCAACGAGCGCAACCCCTGCCCCTAGTTGCTACCGGGTCATGCCGGGCACTCTAGGGGGACTGCCGGCGATGAGCCGGAGGAAGGTGGGGATGACGTCAAGTCATCATGCCCCTGATGCCCTGGGCTACACACATGCTACAATGGCCGGGACAAAGGGTCGCGAACCCGCGAGGGGGAGCCAATCCCAAAAACCCGGTCCCAGTTCGGATCGCAGGCTGCAACTCGCCTGCGTGAAGGCGGAATCGCTAGTAACCGCCGGTCAGCCACACGGCGGTGAATACGTTCCCGGGCCTTGTACACACCGCCCGTCACACCACGGGAGTCGGCTTCACCCGAAGCCGGTGGCCCAACCCGCAAGGGAGGGAGCCGTCGAAGGTGGGGTCGATGACTGGGGTGAAGTCGTAACAAGGTAGCCGTACCGGAAGGTGCGGCTGGATCACCTCCTTTCTAAGGAGCAGCCGAGATCAAGCGGGGTGTCTCGCAGGCTTCCTTGCCACTATTGAGTTTTCAAGGCACTCGCGGCACTTCCAGCATGTGGACGGGAAGAGGGATCAGGGCGTCATGCCCTGACCTTTTTGAGCGCGAGGCCTTCGAACCTTGACAACTGCATAGCAGGCGCCATTGAGAGTCTAGCTACTCCTAAGGCGGGTAACTCAAGCTACTAAGGGCACACGGTGGATGCCTTGGCGCCAGAGGCCGATGAAGGACGCTGCCGGCGGCGAAAGGTCCGGGGAGCTGCCTAGCAAGCGTTGATCCGGACGTTTCCGAATGGGGGAACCTGGCTGGGGCAAACCCCAGTCATCCTGTGCGGAATCCATAGGCACAGGAGGGCCAGTGGGGGAACTGAAACATCTCAGTACCCCGAGGAAAAGAAATCAACAGCGGGCTCTGCGGGGTCCACCAGGGCTCCGTGGGGTCCCTGAGATTCCCCGAGTAGTGGCGAGCGAAAGGGGAAGAGCCCAAACCGTCGGTGTGCACAAGCCCTCAGGCGTTGCACCGGCGGGGTTGTGGGCCATGGCCGGGCCGGGCTGAGGACCGGCCGGGAAGTTACAAATCCTGTGTCTAGCCGAACCGTCCTGGAACGGCGGGCCACAGAGGGTGAAAGCCCCGTAGGCGAAAGGCACGGGACTTCCTGGGCCATGGACCCGAGTACCGCGGGACACGTGGAATCCCGCGGGAAGCTGGGGGGACCACCCTCCAAGGCTAAATACCTCTGACGACCGATAGTGCACGAGTACCGTGAGGGAAAGGTGAAAAGAACCCCGGGAGGGGAGTGAAAGAGAACCTGAAACCGTGTGCCTACAACCAGTCGGAGGGCTATGCCGGCGTCCCCTCGGGGATGCCGGAACGCCTGACGGCGTGCCTATTGAAGAATGAGCCGGTGAGTTACGGTGTGCAGCGAGCTTAAGGGGGCAAACCCCGGAGGCGTAGGGAAACCGAGTCTGAACAGGGCGCCGCTCCCGGATGGGAGGTCAGGACTCCGTCCTGACAGTTGCACGCCGTAGACCCGAAACCGGGCGAGCTACCCATGGCCAGGGTGAAGTCCCGCTAATCCGGGATGGAGGCCCGCACCCGTCGGTGTTGCAAAACCGTGGGATGAGCTGTGGGTAGGGGTGATATGCCAATCGAGCCCGGAGATAGCTGGTTCTCCCCGAAATGCATTGAGGTGCAGCCTCGGGAAGCGTAGCCGTGCGGAGGTAGAGCACTGGATGGGCTAGGGGGGCAGAAGCCCTACCGAACTCAACCAAACTCCGAATGCCGCACGAGCGGTTCCCGGGAGTGAGACTACGGGGGATAAGCTCCGTGGTCGAGAGGGGAACAGCCCAGACCGTCGGCTAAGGTCCCAAAGCGCTGGCTAAGTGGAGAAGGAAGTGGCATCGCGAAGACAGCCAGGAGGTTGGCTTAGAAGCAGCCATCCTTTAAAGAGTGCGTAATAGCTCACTGGTCGAGCGATGCTGCGCCGAAAATTCAACGGGGCTCAAGCCAGCCACCGAAGCCACGGGTCCGCAGGAGAGGGCTCCTGCGGGCGGTAGGGGAGCGTTCCGCGCTAGGGTGAAGGCGGACCGTGAGGACCGCTGGACGAGGCGGAAGTGAGAATGCCGGCATGAGTAGCGAAAAGGCAGGTGAGAATCCTGCCCGCCGTAAGCCTAAGGGTTCTTAAGGAAGGGTCGTCCGCTTAAGGTTAGGCGGGACCTAAGGCGAGGCCGAAAGGCGTAGCCGATGGACAGCCGGTCGACATTCCGGCCCCACCTAGACATCGTTTGGAGCCGAGGGGGGACGCAGAAGGGTAGGCCTACCGGGTGGTGGAAGTCCCGGGCCAAGCCCGTAGGGGGGAGGGGTAGGCAAATCCGCTCCTCCGGGTAAGACCCGACCCCGAGAGGCGAGTGCGAGCTGGGGTGAATACCCCGGCGAAGTGGCCGAGCCCACGCTGCCGAGAAAAGCCTCGCGGTGAGATGTCTAGGTGCCCGTACCGCAAACCGACACAGGTAGGCAGGCACTTAACGTGCCAAGGCGCGCGGGAGAACCCTCCTCAAGGAACTCGGCAAAATGACCCCGTAACTTCGGAAGAAGGGGTGCCCCGTGTAGGGTGAGTGGCTCGCGCCACGAGCCTGAGGGGGCCGCAGAGAATAGGCCCAGCCGACTGTTTAACAAAAACACAGGTCTCTGCTAACCCGTAAGGGGAAGTATAGGGGCTGACGCCTGCCCAGTGCCGGAAGGTTAAGGGGATGGGTTAGTCCGCTGGCTCGTCCGGCGGGCGACGCCCGGAACCGAAGCCCCGGTGAACGGCGGCCGTAACTATAACGGTCCTAAGGTAGCGAAATTCCTTGTCGGGTAAGTTCCGACCTGCACGAAAGGCGTAACGAGCTGGGCGCTGTCTCGAGGAGGGACCCGGCGAAGTTGTAGTACCCGTGAAGATACGGGTTACCCGCGGCTGGACGGAAAGACCCCGTGGAGCTTTACTGCAGCCTGCTATTGGATTTGGCTTTAGCATGTATAGGATAGGTGGGAGGCGGAGAAGCGGGGGCGCCAGCCTCCGTGGAGCCACCCTTGGAATACCACCCTTGTTAAAGCTAAGTCCTAACCTGTGACCTGATCGGCCACAGGGACAGTGGCAGGTGGGCAGTTTGACTGGGGCGGTCGCCTCCTAAACGGTAACGGAGGCGCCCAAAGGTCCCCTCAGCACGGTTGGAAACCGTGCGTCGAGTGCAAGGGCATAAGGGGGCTTGACTGTGAGGCCTACAAGCCGAGCAGGGGCGAAAGCCGGGCCTAGTGATCCTACGGCGGCAAGTGGGAGCGCCGTGGCTTAACGGATAAAAGCTACCCCGGGGATAACAGGCTGATCTCCCCCGAGAGTCCACATCGACGGGGAGGTTTGGCACCTCGATGTCGGCTCATCGCATCCTGGGGCTGCAGTAGGTCCCAAGGGTTGGGCTGTTCGCCCATTAAAGCGGTACGTGAGCTGGGTTCAGAACGTCGTGAGACAGTTCGGTCCCTATCCACCGCGGGCGCAGGAGGCTTGAGGGGAGCCGCTCCTAGTACGAGAGGACCGGAGTGGACGGACCTCTGGTGTACCGGTTGTCCCGCCAGGGGCACGCGCCGGGTAGCCATGTCCGGACGGGATAAGCGCTGAAAGCATCTAAGCGCGAAGCCCACCCCAAGATGAGGCCTCCCACGGCGTCAAGCCGGTAAGGCCCCAGGTAGGCCACCTGGTTGATAGGCCGGAGGTGTAAGGGCTGTAAGGCCTTGAGCCGACCGGTACTAATCGGCCGAGGGCTTGAGCACCTGCCTTAGGAGCTGCCAGCTTCTCAACGGTGCCTGCGTTGCAGTTGTCAGGAGGTTTCTGGTCGAAGGTTGGAGGTCGAAGGCAGAATGTCTAGCCTCCAACCTGAGGCCGTCCGAATTCCTTCTCCCGGTGGCCATACCGGAGGGGAAACACCCGGTCCCATTCCGAACCCGGAAGTTAAGCCCTCCAGGGCCGATGGTACTGCGCTGGAGACGGCGCGGGAGAGTAGGTCGCTGCCGGGAGTTGACGGAGAGAAAGGGGAGGAATTCCTCCCCTTTCTCTATGGCCTCACTCACCTCGCCAAAATCCTGAGACGGAGGAACCCTCAGATCGAAGAAGTTGCCAGAAGGCAGGTGATCCGGCGTGATCGATCCACCCCTGGAAGTCCTCCTGGAGAGGGTCCCAAGCAAGTACGCGCTGGTGATCGCAGCCACGAAGCGGGCCCACCAGATCAATGAGGGGTCTCTGCCCCTCGTGGATGTAGACTCCACAAACCCTGTCACAATTGCCCTCCACGAGATCGCGGCCGGGAGGATCCGTGTCGAGCGGCCCAGGGAGCTTTGACGGGGGCCTCGGGAAACGTGTGGGATGGGGACGGGTTTCCCCGTCCCCATCCTTACTTTTATCGAATTCCTCTCCCCTCTGGGGAGAGGATGGAGGTGAGGGGAGCGTCGGGGGCCCTTTCAATGGAGGATCTCCGCGAGGGGCGTATAGGGGAAGTCGTGGGCCTCTGCGACGGCCCTGTGGGTGACCGCCCCTTCCGCGACGTTCACCCCTAGCGCCAGGGCAGGATCGTCCCGCACCGCTCTCTGCCACCCTTTGTCGGCGATGGCTAGGGCATAGGGAATGGTAGCGTTGGTGAGGGCGAACGTAGAGGTACGAGGGAGCGCCCCCGGCATGTTGGTGACCCCGTAGTGGATCACCCCGTGTCTGACGAAGATGGGGTCGCTGTGGGTCGTCGGGCGCATGGTCTCCACGCATCCTCCCTGGTCGATGGAAACGTCCACAATGACCGATCCAGGCTTCATTGCGCGGACGAGGTCCTCCGGGACAAGACGGGGGGCCCTGGCCCCAGGGATGAGGACCGCGCCGATGAGGAGGTCTGCATAGGCAACGGCCTGTTCGATGGTGTACGGGTTGCTCATCACGCAGAGGACCCTCCCGTGGAGGACGTCCTCGAGGTAGGCCATGCGCCGGTGGCTCTTCTCCAAGATCGTCACCTGGGCTCCCATCCCTGCGGCCACCCGCGCCGCGTTGAACCCTACAGTCCCTCCCCCCAGGATCACCACGTTCGCCGGCGCCACCCCCGTGACCCCTCCCAGCAAGGTCCCCTTCCCTCCTGAGGTCTTCTTGAGGTAATACGCTCCCTCTTGGACGGCCATCTTCCCAGCAACCTCGCTCATGGGGGTGAGGAGTGGGAGCTCGCCGTCGGGCAGCTGGACAGTCTCGTACGCAATGGCTACGACCCTGTTCTCCAGGAGGGCCACGGTGAGTTCCCGAGAGGGTGCGAGGTGGAGATAGGCGAACAGGATGAGGCCTGGCCGGAGAAACTGGTATTCCTCGGGGATGGGTTCCTTGACCTTCATCACCAAGTCGGCTCCCCAGACTTCGGCGGGATCCTTTGTGATCCTTGCACCCCGGCGCGCATACTCCTCGTCGGTGATCCCACTCCCTTCACCCGCCCCCGCCTCGACGAGGACCTCGTGACCTGCCTCCACAAGCTGCATGACGCCCGCAGGGGTGATCCCCACCCGGTACTCCTGATCTTTCCGCTCCTTTGGGATCCCGACGCGCATCTCGTTGGCCTCCTCTGTCAACGGAAAACCCAGGCTCGCTTTTTCCACATCGCAAAAAGAACCTCCTCCTGAGACTGTGCTTCCACAACCTTCTATGGTAGACTGAAGCCAGGGGTGGGACGAGGAGCGTGGCAGGCCGATGCGGTTCTTCACCGTCCTTGCGGTTGCTTTCCTTGGGGGGATTCTCTTGGTCCCGGTGGCAGAAGGGAAGGGATGGTCGCAGACGTCTTGGGCGAGCCAGGAGGGCAACGTGCGCGTGCTCTTCGCTCTCGACAAGGGCGAGTACGCAAGGGGGGAGCCTGTGACCCTTCGGTTGACCGTCGCCAACCACGGGCAAGCTCCGTTCACCTATCATTTCCGCTCTGGCAGGCAGTACGATTTCGAGATCTACCGCGGAGGTGCCCTCATCTGGAGGTGGTCCGACGGGAAGGTGTTCGTCCAGATGTTGACCGCCTTCACGGTCCCGCCCGGGGGGAGGAAGGAGTTCGCCGAGCAGTGGAGGCAGACGGACTCGAAGGGGAGAGGCGTCCCTCCCGGGGAGTACGTCGCGGTTGCCCTCCTTCCGGTCGATCGAGAAGCCGGAGGAGCTCCCGCCCCCGACCGTCTCGCCCTCTCCTTTTGGATCCGGTAAAAGCGCATCCTCTCCGCCCACCTGTTGCCATCCCCCTCCCTTTCCGGTACTATAGAATCGACGGAGAGGAAGGCGGCGTAGCTCAGATGGTCAGAGCACGCGGCTCATACCCGCGGGGTCCGGGGTTCAAATCCCCGCGCCGCCACCAGATGTGAACCCTCAGGAGGGCGAGCCGATGCGAGGAGGCATCCGGTTCGCCCTTTTCCCTCTTGGGAAGGGGAATTCGGGACCTGGGGAGTTGAGGTACGTCTCTTGCTCTTCGAGAAAGTCCAGAAGACAATCGAGCAGAACGCGCTCCTAGAACAGGGGGACCTCGTCGTGGTGGGAGTCTCTGGGGGGGCCGACTCTGTGGCGCTCCTCCACCTCCTCTGGCGCTTAGCCGGGACGTACGCGCTGAGGTTGCACGTCGCGCACCTCAACCACCGTCTGCGCGCGGAGGCGGAGGAGGATGCGCAGTTCGTGGAGGAGCTCGCTAAGCATCTCTCCCTTCCCTGTACCGTCGAGGCTGTGGACGTCAGGGAGCGCAGGGAGCGCGGGGAGTCCCTGGAGGAGACGGCGAGGAGGCTAAGGTACGCGTTCCTGGAGAGGTTGGCGGTCCAATTGGGGGCACAGCGCGTGGCCGTTGGGCACACTGCAGACGATCAAGCGGAGACGGTGTTCATGCACCTCTCCCGCGGGAGCGGCACAACGGGGCTCCGCGCGATGGCACCCGCCCGGCCGCTCGGGAGCGTTGTGCTCATCCGGCCTCTCCTCACCGCGTGGCGCGAGGAGATCACCGCCTACCTGCGCGACCAAGGGCTCCCGTGGAGGGAGGACACTTCCAACCGGGACCTTCGCTTCCTGCGGAACCGGATCCGTCACCAGATCCTCCCTTGGCTGGAGGCGCAGATCCCTGGGTTCCGCCGTGCGCTCGTCCGGGTCGCGGAGATCCTGGGGGAGGAGGAGGCGTTCCTCGACCTCCTTGCCCGGGAGTCCTATGAGAAGCTGTCGACACCTGGAGAGGAGAAGGTCGTCCTCGCACTGAGAGGGTTCCAGGATCTCCATCCAGCGCTCCAGCGGCGGGTCCTCCGCCAGGCCATCTCTGCGGTGAGAGGGAATCTCCGGGGTGTCAAGTTCGCACACCTGGAGCGCGCCAGGGCGATTGCACGCGGAAGGGAGTCTGGGAAGGAGGTTCGCCTGCCGGGGGTCTCCGTCGCAAGGACGTCCGAGACGTTGCAGGTAAGCCGGCCCAGGCCGGCCCAGCTTCCCATCCAGGAGACGTATCCTCTGACGATCCCGGGACGGGTTTTCGCCGAAGCCTTTGGCGTGGAAGTGGTGGCGACAGTGGAGGAGAGGGGAGGGGAGGCCGGCGCGCTGACCCGTCCAGAGGACCGTAATGCCGATGAGGCGGTGCTGGACGCCGACAAGGTGCCAGGATCCCTCCTGATCCGCAGCTGGCGCCACGGGGATCGGTTCGTACCCCTTGGGATGCGAGGGCATAAGAAGCTCTCGGATTTCTTCGTGGACGCGAAGATCCCCAGGGAGGAGCGGTACCGCCTCCCCCTCGTGGCGACCCCTGAAGGGGAGGTCCTCTGGGTGGTGGGGAGGCGCATCGCTGACCCGGTAAGAGTGACGGAGGCGACGAGGCGCATCCTCCGGCTCCGCGCCTACCGCCGCGCCCCCGCGGGAGCAGGGCATTCATTGTGACCAGGGGAGGGTTATGCTATAATGCCAGTGGAAAAGCCGGAACCGCAGAGAGAGGAATGTTCTCGACGCATTGAACTTTTTTGTTTCTTGGCCTTGCGGGTAGGACGATGATGACGAACCGGTATTTGAGGAACCTGGTCATCTGGGCCGTCGTTCTGGCGGTGGTGGTGTACTTCTTCATGCCCCTCTACCGGACAAGGGCCCCCAGGGAGGAGATCCCCTACAGCCAGTTCCTCGAGTACATCCGGGCTGGGCAGGTCACGGAGGTTACCATCGGGGAGGACTCCGTCGTCGGGAAACTGCGCAGCGGGCAGAGCTTCCGGACCTTCGTCCCTCCCGGGGACTCCTCCTACATCGGGCTCCTCCAGGCGAAGGGCGTAGAGATCTTCGTAGAGCCGAAGTCCCGGTCCAACCTCTGGCCGAACCTCCTCTCCACGATGCTCCCCTTCCTCCTCCTCCTGGGCCTCTGGATGCTCATGCTCCGCCAGGCGCAGAGCGGGGGGAACCAGGCGATGTCCTTTGGGAAGAGCCGGGCAAGGCTCCATACCGAGAACCGGCCGAAGGTCACCTTTGACGACGTTGCCGGGGTGGACGAGGCCAAGGAGGAGCTGCAGGAGATCATCGAGTTCCTCAAGTACCCGAAGAAGTTCCAGGCGCTGGGGGCGAAGATCCCGCGGGGGGTGC
>Ga0101943_1002512_pt1 | contig 11064 bp, 5 predicted proteins | sample DewCreD2012metaG_5_FD_75244 | JGI IMG/M metagenome (GOLD analysis project Ga0101943, IMG submission 75244) | Hot spring sediment bacterial and archeal communities from British Columbia, Canada, to study Microbial Dark Matter (Phase II) - Dewar... ... | reverse complement strand
CAGGCCTATGTCTGTCCAGTCCAATCCGAGTGCCCTCACTGGGACGACGCGCCCATTGCCCTGGGTATGGGTATGGGGTGCGGCTGTGCTCCTCGTGGTGCTCTTCTTTCAGGTGCTGAACGGCGCCCACGATGCCTCGTTGACCGCAGATGAGCCGGTTCACATTTTGCGCGGTTATGCCTTGTGGCGCAGCGGTGACTTCCGTTTGCAATATGGGCATCCGCCGTTGATCCATTGGATCAGCGGGGCCGCGTTGGAGTTGGAACCCGACCTGCCGCCACCGCAGACACTGCCCGGCTGGGAGCAGGCTGACCGGATGACGATGGCCCCACAACTCCTGACAGGCTCGCCACAGCGCGTGGACCGCATCGTCTGGCTGGCGCGCTATCCCATTGCGCTTTTGGCGATATTGCTGGGCGCGGTCGTGTTCCGTTGGACGCGGGAGTGGCTGGGGCCGGTCGCAGGAGTGGCGGCTTTGGCGTTCCTGGCCTTCGATCCCAACATCATTGCGCATGCGGGCCTGGCGACAACGGACCTGGGGGTCAGTGTGTTCTTCTTTGCGGCGGCGTATACATTCTATCGGGCGCTGCGGCAGCCTACATTGGGTCGGCTGGCCATCGCCGGCCTTGCCTTTGGCCTGGCCCAGGCAGCCAAGCTCTCTGCGTTGATTTTAGGGCCGGCGTTTGTGCTGCTTGCGGCGCTGAGCGTGCTGCGGATACCCCGCCGCCAGGGGAGGGCAACGCCCATCTTCTCTATGGTGATCATCTTTGTGATCGGCGGGCTGACGCTGTGGGCGGTGTATGGCTTCCAGTGGGGGCCGGTGCCCGGCCTGGCCCTGTCGCTGCCGGCACCGGCGTATTGGGTGAGCCTGATCCGGCTGCGTGACCATGAAGAGCTGGGTCACCGCGCTTATCTCCTGGGGCAGATTTCCTCCGAAGGCTGGTGGTATTACTTTCCGGTTGCCTTTCTGGTGAAGACGCCCCTGCCGACGTTGATCGCGTTGGTGCTAGCGAGCATCGCCTGGCTACGTCACGTGATGAGACGCGGCCTTAATTGGCTGGAGCCCAGAGGCATAGCTATGGCCAGCTTGGTGGTGCCGCCGCTGGCCTACCTGGCTGTGAGCGTCAACAGCAGCCTGAACATCGGCTATCGGCATATCTTGCCAGTGTTGCCGTTCGCGTTTGTGTTCGCCTCTCAGATCCTCTGTCTGCCCGATTTGCTGCGTCGCCATGCCCCTAAGGGGAGCGGCATCGTGGCGGCGATCTTGCTGCTGTGGCTGGCAGTTGAGGCCCTTGCCATTCAGCCTTATCCGCTGGCCTATTTTAACCAGCTTGCCGGTGGGCCAGCGCAAGGCTACCGCGTGCTAGCCGATTCCAATCTGGATTGGGGGCAGGACCTCAAGCGGCTAGCCGCTGTACTGAAGGCGCAGGGGATTGAGCGCCCCTGGCTGAGCTACTTCGGTGGGGCGGACCCGGCGCTTTACGGGATTGAGTACCGGCGCTTACCCGCGCCGCCGCCATCGCCGCCCGCGCCCGATTATCACCCCTTCAACCCCGCACCTGGTGTCTACGCCATCAGCGCCAGCAATCTGGTGGGTGTCGGCCTGGCTGAACCCGATGCGTTCTATATCTTCCGCCAGCGCGAGCCGTTTGCCCATATCGGCTATTCCATCTTTCTGTATCGGATTGAGCCGACGCCGCTCCAGGGCGATTGGGTGGGCGCGTGCGCTGCGCCCGACCGGCCCTATGATGATGAGCGCATCCGCCAGGGGTTTGGCGTGCCCGACCTGCGCATCGCGCAGTTTGATTGTCGCAGCGGTTGGCTCTATGCGGAGGGCGGTAAACCCGGCTGGTATCTTATCCCGGTGGATACCGAGGGGCCGACGTTGGCCGGGCGCTTCCTGGCCGGCCTGGAGCCTGTTTTCCGTTCGCGCCGCACGGCGACGCATCCGCCTTTTACCCTATTCTATTGGCCAGGAGGCACTACCACGTTCACTCAGGCCGACCCGCCGGTCAATTTCGGCGGGGTTTTGACGTTTCTCGGTTATCGCCTGGAAGTCGGCCAGGTTGCAGCAGGCGAGGCGATTCACGTGGATACGGTCTGGCAGGTGACAGGCGCCAGCCCGGGCCTGGTCTCCATCCTGGCTCACCTGACAGCCCCAGATGGGCATTTGGTCAGTGGGGGCGATGGCCTGGGGGTGACGCCTGAGAGTTGGGCGGTGGGCGATGTGATCGTGCAGACGCATACGATTCAGGTTCCGGAGGATGCCGCGCCCGGTCTCTACATGCTCCAGACGGGCCTGTACGCTCTCCCGGAAGGGCGCCGCTTCCCGGTTCGTGGGGGTGGGGCTGCCGGTGCTGATCGGTTATCGTTCGCTCAGGTGCGTGTGGGGCCGTAGGCGTTGTATCGGACGGTAAGACTGCGTTATAATGGCGATGTGCGCACAGCAGACCTGCTTATAGGGGATGGGGAGGGGCTGGTATTAACGGAGATTGAGCTTTCAGCCGAGGTGGTCCATCCAGGCGAGGCCGTGCAGGTGCGCCTGACCTGGGGGGTGCAGGCACCTGTTGGAGCGGATTACACGGTCTTCCTCCATGCTCTCAGCGATGGCGAGCCACGCTTCCAGGCCGACCGCCCGCCGTTGTAAGGCGCTTATCCGACCGGTTTATGGGAGGCTGGTGAGGTAGTGACGGATACCATTACGCTGACAGTTCCGTCGGGTACATCGCCAGGGCACTATCGCCTGGTGACCGGCCTGTATGATCCTCAGACAGGGGTGTGCCTGCCCGCCTTTGCTGCCACCGGCGAGCGCCAGCCTGACGATGCGCTTCCACTTGGAGAGATTCAAGTTGCGCCCTAGCGCGTCAAAACACGCTCTTCTTCCTGCTCTCCTCTCCCCCGGTTTTTGGGGAAGGGTGGTGAAGGGAAGAGGGGCCGAATACGGCCTGCTGATCATTATTCTCTTGGGCTTCGGCGTGCGCATCTTCGCGCTGGATAAGCCCAGTCTGTGGTTGGATGAGACCTTCAGTTTCTCACTTTCAAACATGGCGTATTCTTTTCGGGCGCTGGTGGATGTCCTGGTGCGCGATGATCTCCATCCCTTCCTGTACTATCTGATCCTGTATGGGCATCGGTTGCTGGCTGGAGATAGTGAGTTCAGCCTGCGCTTTCTTTCGGTTTTGTTTGGCGTCCTGTTAATCCCCACGACGTACACTATCGCCAGGGAGTTATTGAGCGGCAGAGCCAGTGCGCGGCAAATAAGTATTATCGTCGGCCTGACGTCAGCCGCATTGGTGGCCTTTTCGCCCTTCCTGGTGCGTTATTCGCGTGAGGTGCGGAGCTATATGTTAATTGCCCTGCTTATTGCGCTGGCTATGCTGGCGCTGTTGCGGGCGGTGCGCCTGGGCGGGCGTTGGTGGATTGTTTATGCTGCTCTGTTCACGCTCTCCTGGTACACGCATTATTTCTCCATTTTCCTCTTGCCAGCGTTCTTTTTCTATAGTGTGCTGATGGGGCGGAGGGCGTTCCTCCCCTGGCTGGGGGCGACCGGGTTATCTATCGGCCTGTTTTTGCCCTGGGTCGGGCCGATGTTATGGCAGATGAGGCGATTGATCGTTGCCCCCGACTTTTTTCCTGGCCAACTCAGTCCTTGGAAGGTCATTGAGGACCTGGCTCAGATTCTGCTGACGGAGCAGGGGGGTGAGATAGTTGGAGCGCAGTTCGTTGCGCCCCTGCTTTTGGTTGTTATTGGGCTTGTCACAGGCGGGCTTATCCTCCTGCGGCGGGACGATGTGGTTAAGCGAGCGACGCTTGTGTTTTTGGCCTGGATCGTGCCGGTGGCGTTGACAGCGGTGGCGGTGACGTATATACCCAAGTTTGCCCCGCGCTACATGATCACCGCGATTGCTCCGCTGATCCTCAGCCTGACGCTAGGTCTATGTTTGTTGCTCTGGCGTTGGTCGCGCATCGGGCGGACGATCTACGCAATCGCGGCGATTGTCGCTATGGTGCTCTCCTTAGGCCAGACGGTGTACGCTGCGGCGCGTGGTGAACTGGCCGAAGGCGACGACCCACGTTCGCTGGCACGCTTTCTCAAGGAGCGGACCGGGCCAGATGACGTGTTGCTCCTGGTCAAGGACGCGCCCCATATCTTCCAATATTATGATGCCGGGCCTGCACGGATCATCGGCCTCAATGTTATGACCGATCTGACGCACAGCGCTCAGGTGATCAATCAACTCCTGGCAGAACATCCGCGCCATATCTGGCTGATCTTATGGCAACAGGCCTGGGCTGATCCGGGGGATTTCGCGGCGACCGAACTCTTACGGCGAGGACGAACGATCACAGTCACCGGAAGTTTTGCTGGCTATAAGGCATGGGGCTTTGAGATGCTGGATTACAGCCCGATCGTCCTCCAGCCCACCCCCCAGGTGTTGCTGGACGCCGATTTTGGCGACGTGGCCTCGGTGGTTGGCTACGATGTGATTGACCATGACCCCGGTTGGCTTCACGTGATCTCCTATTGGCGCAGGAATCGCCCTGGTCCAGGCCGCTATATAGCCACCTTGACCCTGGAGGATGAGTATGGCTATAGTTATGCCTCGGCGACCCAGCCACTGGCCACCTGGAACTACCTTCCATCGGCCTGGCCACCGGGCGAGGCGGTGCGCGTCCGTATAGATGTACCTTTGCCGCCTTACTTGTCGCCGCGCACATATCGTGTCTGGCTTTCGTTATGGGACGCCAAAGCGAAGGGCTATGTGCCCATAACCCGCGCCACTGCTCCGGTGCAGGGGCGCCGCGTCCAACTCGCTGATCTGCCGCTGACCAGGGCGCAGCTTGACACGGGAGCGCTGGCGATCCCCCATCGTACTGAGCATACTTTTGCCGGTGGGCTGCGGTTGCTTGGCTATGATCTGAACCGAACCGAGGCGCTACCCGGCGATCCGCTCCTGCTGGCGCTGGGGTGGCAGGCGGCTAGCGATACACAGCGGATGTTCACGCCGCCTGAGGCTATCCACATAGGTCTGCGCGCAGCCGATGGGCGCGTGGCCTACTCAAGCGAATATCCGTTGTTGGATGGAGAGCCAGCAGCGGAATGGGCGGCAGGGGAGATCAGGCTTGGCGCCTATTTGCTGCTGCTGCCGGTTGAGTTGGAGGGCGGGCGCTACACGCTGGAAGTTGGTATAGCTGGGGATTGGCTGAAGCTACGTGATGTCAACATCCCCATGGAGCCTCGTCGCTTTGACCTGCCGCCCGACGTCCGGCCAGCAGATGCGCGGTTCGGGGGGCTGGCGCGACTGGCGGGCTATCGGCTGGAGCCGGAGGCTCTGGCGCCAGGGCGGCCCTTGACTGTGACGTTGTACTGGCGCGTTGAGGGAAGCACGCGGGAGAGCTACCACGTGACCGCGCAACTCATGGCCAACGGTGAAAAGATCGCGCAGCACGATGGCATTCCTGCTGGGGGCACGCGGCCCACGACAAGCTGGCTGCCCGGCGAGGTCGTCGCCGACGTGCACCCTATCGTCGTCCCCACCGATTTGCCGCAGGGCCAGTACGCCATCCTGGTGGCTGTCTATCAAGACGGCGAACGGCTTCCGGTGGGGCCAGATACAGATTTTGTTTTACTGCCCATCTCACCATGACCACTTTCTTGAGCGTATGACGTCTCAACAGCTTATTGCGGACCAACAACCTACTACTGGGCGCGTGTATGCGACATTTTTGCGCCGTGTGTTTGCAAGGGTGACACCTGTCCATCTATGTTACCTCTGTTTCGTGACCCTGGCGGTGATCTATAGCCTGGCGACACCGGTCTTTGAGTTCCCAGATGAATCGTTTCACTTCGCCGTGATTGACACGATTCGTCGTACGGGGACGCTGCCAGTGCAGCGTCCGGGGGAGGAGTCACCGTGGAAGCAGGTGGGCAGCCATCCACCTTTGTATTACTTTGTGGCGGCCGTGAGCACGCTCTGGATTGATACCAGCGACATGCCCCAAGTTCTGCGCTATAACCCCCATGCCTTTATCGGGCAGCCTTCGGCCCAGGACAACCGCAATCTGGTCATCCACGGCGAGCACGAGAGCTTCCCCTGGCAGGGTACGACACTGGCGATCCACGTTATTCGGTTAATGGGCGTGCTGATAGGCCTGGGCACATTGCTCTGCGTGACTGCGGTTGCGCGTGAGATGGCATCGGGACATGAGGGGGTTGTGCTCCTGGCGACTGCGCTGGTGGCGTTTAATCCCATGGTATTGTTTGTCAGCAGCGGTGTCAGCAACGATGGCCTGACCATGTTTTTGAGTGCGCTTGCCTTGCTCTTCAGCCTGCGCTTGTGGCGCATGGGGCTGTCACCCCAACGAGTCGCCTGGCTGGGGGTGCTCGTTGGCGCCGCCTCCCTGACCAAGGTCAGTGGGCTGACCTTGGTCCCACTGGCGCTGACAGCGGTGGGTGCCAGCGCCTGGCGCGAGCGTAAATGGCGTCAAGGGATCGTCGCGGGCGCGATCATCGTCACGCTCGTGGCGATCACAGCAGGGTGGTGGTATCTGCGTAATCGGTGGCTTTACGGCGAATGGTTGGGGCTATGGACCATGAGTCTTGTAGCCGGGCTGCGGCCTGGGGCGCCGGTTAGCTTATTTGAACTGCTTGCCGAGTGGCAAGGCTTTCGCTACTCTTACTGGGGCGTATTTGGCGCTTTCACCATTATCTTGCCTGATTGGCTTTATCACGCTTATGACCTGCTCCTGATCATCGCAGCCGCCGGGCTTATCTGGGAAGTTGTCCAACGGCTGCGACGTCCGGCTCGTTTTGACCTCAGCCGGGTGATTGAGGACTACGGCGACCTGGTGCCCTTCGCCCTGATCGCCCTCCAGGTCGTCATGACGATGGCTGGTATTATCCGCTTGACCAGTCTAACCATGGCCTCGCAAGGCCGATTGCTCTTCCCGGCCATCGGCGGTATCGCCACGTTAATGGCCGTAGGGCTGGCCAGGGTGCTGCACCTGCCCCTCCATTTCGGCCGTTCTCCACGTGGGTTGACGGTGGCCGAGAGGATAGGGCTGTATGCCCCTACGCTCCTGAGCCTGGCGCTTTTTGCCGTCGCTGCCCTGATCCCCTTTACTGTGATCGCCCCGGCCTATGTCCCACCGCAACCGGTGACGGAGGCCGACATCCCTGAAGGGGCCAGGATCCCAAAGGATCGCCGTGTCCGCTTCGGGGGGCAGGTTGAGTTGGTGGGGATGCAGGTGGGGGCCGAGCCTGTGCGAGCGGGTGACCGGCTGGAGGTGACGGTGTGGTGGCGGGCGGTTGCGCCGATGCAGGTGGATTATACGGCCTTTGCCCACGTCTATGGGCCTGGGCATGTCAAGCTGGGGGAGGTCAACCGCTATCCGGCCAGCGGGTGGTTTCCCACGTCGCAATGGCGCGTGGGCGACCTGTGGCGGGATACGTTCCGCGTGCCGATCCGGGAGGATACGGCGGCGCCGGCGATGCTGACGGTTGAAGTGGGCTTGTTTGACACAAGGACGTTTACGCCATTACCTCCGACAACGATGGATGGCAGCGCCTTGGGGCGGGTGATCGCCGGCTACGCCAAGCTGGCCGGACAGGCATCGGCAGCGGTGGACATCTCGCCGCAGGCGACGCGCTTCGGCGACCACATTTTCCTGGAAAGCGTAGAGATCACCCCAGATCCTCCGGTGGTGAGGCCGGGCGATGTCCTCTCGGTCACGCTCACCTGGCGCGCCGATGGACGGCCCGCGCGGGCCTATACGGTGTTTGTCCACCTGATCGGTGAGAACGGCCAGATCGTCACCCAAGGGGATGGGCCGCCTCAAGGGGGCGAATACCCCACCTCGTTCTGGGACGCCGGGGAGCGCATTGCCGATGCACATCTCCTGACGGTCCCGCCGGATGCCCCGCCTGGGCAGTATAGGCTGTATTTAGGGCTTTATGTCCTGGAGACCGGCGAACGCCTGCCGATTCTGGATGCGAATGGGCAGATCATCGCGGACCACGTGGTATGGCCCACGCCCATCGTCATCAGGTAGAATGGGGGAAGGGCGCGTCACCCTGCGCCCTTCCCTTGTCTAGCGCAGCGGCATGGTCGGATCGGCCAACCGCGCCCGGTCAGCGGCGCTTAACGTGGGTACCGTTTTGAGCAGCGCCTGGATAGCCTCAAGCTGGCCTTCGGCGGGGTTGATCACGAGCGCGCCGCGCAGTTGGTTCTGATAGAGGTAAAACACCGTGAGCGCCGGGCGAGCGGATGGGTCGGCAGGGCCGCGCTGGATCACGTCATCCCACTGGAACAGGTCGCCGTAGGCCTGGATGTCCAGGTCAAACAGGTCGGAGTAGAAGTAGGGCAGTTCGCTCCAGGGCACACGGTCGCCGGCCATGTTCAACCCGGCGATACGCCCTTGCTGGCGGGCGACGTCCCAGTGCTCAATGCGCATACGCCGATGATAGAGGGGGCTCCAGGCGGCGGCCATGTCGCCTGCGGCGAAGATGTCCGCGTCGCTGCTCTGAAGGTACTCGTCCACTGCCACGCCGTTGTGCTCAATGGCCAGCCCGGCCTGGTGCGCCAGCGCGATACGCGGGATGACGCCAGCGCCAACGACGGCGGTATCTGCGGGGATGATCTCACCCGAGGCCAGGCGCACGCCCCTGAGACGGTCGTCGCCGATGAAGGCATCCACATTCACCCCTGGGCGGATGGTCACCCCTTTCTGGGTGAAGTAGTCGGTGAGGAAGCGCCCCACGATTGGGCCGACGTGGTAGCTGAGCAGCAGGTCCTCGCGGAAGAGCAACGTGGTGTGCACGCCGCTCTGGGCGAAGGCCGAAGCCACTTCGGCGCCGATGAAGCCGCCGCCGATGACCGCGGCCTGCTGCGATTGGGCCATGGCTGCGCGCAGTTCGTCGGAATCCGGGATGGTGCGCAGGTAGTAAATCCCCGCCAGGTCATTGCCGGGGATATTGAGGCGGCGCGGCTCGGCGCCGGTCGCCAAGAGCAGCCGGTCGTAGCGCCACACGCTGCCGTCATTGAGGGTGACCTCGTGCGCCTGGGGGTTCAGCCCGATAGCGGTACGCCCGGTCAACGTCTCAATGTGGCGTTCCGCGTAAAATTCCGGCGGCTTGAAAAAGACCCTCTCCAGGGGGCGCTTGCCCATCAGGTATTTTTTGGACAGGTGGGGACGGTGGTAGGGGAGATAAGGCTCATCGCCGACAAGCACAATGCGCCCTGAGGTATCGCGCTCGCGGAGGGCTTCTGCGGCGCGTGCGCCGGCCAGCCCGGCGCCAACAATAAGGTAAGTGGTTTTCTCGCTCATGTGACCCTCTCCAATCACGGTTGAGTTTCCTAAAGTATCCCCTTCTCTAGTATCATACCTTTTTTGAGGAGAGGAGCAAGTGGTGGACGACGGACGCGGGATGACGGAGGACGAGATAGGCGCTTCGCGCCCGACGGAGGCCCCTCTGTCTTTCGTCCTTCGTCCTCCGTTTCCTTTGGTCCTTCTCCTGGTTGCCCTGGGCGTGCTTTTGCTCTCGCCGTTTCCCGACGACCGCGTTGCGGTGGGCGCGGTCCGTGCGGGCGATGCGGCCAGGCGCGCGTATGACTATCCGGCGGCGGTGAGCGCCTACCAGCAGGCCGTTGTGCGGCAGGTGTGGAATCCGGCCCCCTGGTTGCGGCTGGCGCGTGTGCACGTGGTGATGCAGGAGAACGTGGCGGCACTCCAGGAAGCCTATGCCGCCGGCAGCCGGGGCGGCTTCACCCCTGAGGTGCGCGCTGAACTCGGCCAGGCGTTTGCCCACCTGGGGGACACGGCTGCTGCGCTGGAGCAGTGGCGCCAGGTTGCCAACGAGCTGCCAGAGGCGCCTGGACCGCCGAGAGTTGGTTGGGATGCGCTGGAGCGGGTTGCCGCTGGGTTCTACGATCTGGGCGTGGGGGAGGAAGCCGAGGCGCTCTATCGCCGCTTGCTGATGGCCCGGCCTGATCCCCGGGTGGCCTATCGGTTGGGGCTGCTTCTGGCTGCCCGCCAGCCGGAGGAGGCCGGCGCTTATCTGCGCCAGGCCGCTCATGATCCCCGTTTCCAGGCCCAGGCCGACATAGTGCTCAGTGTGCTCCTCCAGGAGCGATCGGACCCGGCGGAGGCCGCCGCCCATTTGGGGGCGGCGTTTGCCCGCGTGGAGGAGTGGCGCCTGGCGGAGCAGCAATTGTCCAGGGCGGTGGCGCAGAGGCCGAACTCCGCCCGGGCGCTGGCTTACCTGGGCCTGGCGCGTGACCAGTTGGGTCAGGATGGCTATGCGCCGCTGGCGCAGGCGTTGGCGCTGGCGCCGGAGGACCCGCTGGTTCACACCCTGATGGGCTATCACTGGAAGCGGCTTGGCTGGTGGGAGGCAGCCCGCGTGGAGTTTGAACAGGCCTATGACCGCGACCCGGCCAATGCGGCCCTCAGCGCCGAGATCGGCCTGATGTACGCGGCCAGGGGCGATTATGAGACGGCGCGCATCTGGCTGCGCGAGGCCACGCGCCTGGCGCCGGAGGACCCGGCGTTTTGGAAGCTGGCGGCCCGCTTTTACCTTGACCGTGCCTTTGAGGTGGCGCGGGAGGGCCTGCCTGCTGCGCTGCGGGCGACCGAACTGGCCCCGGATGACGCTGAAGCCTACGACCTGCTCGGCTGGGCGCTGTATCTCAACGGGGATGTGGCGGGCGCGTTGGGGGCGCTGAAGCGGGCGCTTGCGCTGGATCCCGGCCTGGCCGGCGCACACTATCATATGGGGTTGGTTCAGGCGCGGCGCGGCGACAGGGAGGCGGCCCGTCAGGCGTTCGCCCGCGCCGCAGCGCTGGACCCCGGCGGCCCGGTCGGCCGCCTGGCCCAACGGGAACTGTCCCCCTGACCCCTTTCGGCCCAATATGTTATAATTCGCCGGAAATGAGACATTCAACGGATTGGCCCTGGGGGTTAGGAGGAGCGGATGCGGGTCTATGTAGATACGCTGGGGTGTCGCCTGAACCAGAGCGAGATAGAGCGCCTGGCGCGGCAGTTTGAGCGCGCCGGGCATACGCT
>Ga0101943_1002509_pt1 | contig 11073 bp, 12 predicted proteins | sample DewCreD2012metaG_5_FD_75244 | JGI IMG/M metagenome (GOLD analysis project Ga0101943, IMG submission 75244) | Hot spring sediment bacterial and archeal communities from British Columbia, Canada, to study Microbial Dark Matter (Phase II) - Dewar... ... | reverse complement strand
GCACGATGTATGGGCCGCGTGGAGCGCGCGGTCTTGAGTTGCGCGCCGGGCGGGTTGCCTTCTCGCTTGGTCTGAAGGAGTTCGGGCCGTTGCTTGGCATGGCTGACCTGGCATTGAAACTAATGCCGATCACCATGAAGCTCAAGATCGTGCTCAACGCCACTGCCCAAACGTTTGATCGTTTCTCCGACCAGTCGAGCCACGTGGAAGAAGAGCGCGGACGGTTTGTGTATCACATTACCCGTTGCTCTAACTGTATTACTCGTCCCGAACCCGGCCCGGTGTTTTACATCGCTCGCGGTATCCTTGAAGAGGCTACCGCCTGGGTCAGTGGTGGCCGACGGTTTGCAGTTGAGCAGTTGTCGTGTATAGGACAGGGTAATTGCTCGTCGTGCGCTTTTGCAATCGGCAAGGACCCGTTGGAGTAGCGTAATGCTGCGCTGGCTGTTGCTAAAATTGATTCGTTTCTATCAGGTCGCGATCTCGCCCTGGACGCCGCCGAGCTGTATCTATACACCAACTTGCTCGCACTACGGCTATGAGGCGATCAAGAAGTACGGTGCGCTACGCGGTGGCTGGATGACGGTGAAGCGAATTGCCCGCTGTCACCCCTTCGCTCGTGGCGGCTACGATCCAGTGCCATAGCAATCGCTGCCCTCTAACTCCATTTGCAGATCATTGGGGCACTCTGGTAGTGCCCCTTTTTCTTGTTACATTCACGCACGCAAGCCGCGTATGGCCATGTGAACGAGCGAATGCATCTGTCTGTAGGGTCGGGTTATGAACCCGACCCTACACGTCCATACGTATCATGCCGATGCCCCCACTGATCGTCGCAAATGGGATGGATAGAACGTATTTCATAAACGCTGTGAGGGTGTGCTACCCAACCATCGTACAGGCGCATGAACGCTCGCCAATCGCCAACGACAACCTAACCTGCTCCTGGCCCGTTGGCAGTGCGCAGCTCCAGCCATGCCATCACGTGCTGGATGGGTTGCCTTACCCGCTCGTCATCCGCGTGCCGCACGGTTTGGAGTGCGGCAGCATGGCTGCCGCAACAGCCACGCTCACGATCCGGTGCGTGGCATACCGTTACCCATCCTGGTCATGGAGATGCTGAATGTGTTCGTCACGATCATGGAGCCTGTCAGTAAGTAATTGACCTCAGTTGCCACCTGCGCTGTGAGTAGGCCACGGGCTAACTGCTATGATGAACAGTACGACATTGCACGCAACACCGTGTAGCGTAACTGTATGAACCATGTGAATAGCAATCAGTTCTCATAAACGCGCTACGTCATACCTCAAAGCAGCATCGGGTTATGCCCATCCTCTGTGTCCTCCGTGCCTCTGTGGCGACAAAGGTAGCAACTTTGGTTATTAAAATACCAGGTACGCGACATGCAACTTTTGCGTTCGCAGAATCGTCAATACTATCAGCCAGTTTGCTGCGCCAAGCACGCAGCGTCTAAGAGATGTCGGATAACGGCATCGGGAGTACAAACAGTGGCTGAACCATCTCGTGAGACGATTATACGCGCTCAGCAGGGCGATCAGCAGGCACTGACCGAGTTGATTATCGGTCAGCAACATTATGTCTATAGCATCGCGATGAGTGTGCTCAAAAACGCTGATGATGCGGCTGATTTGACCCAGGAAGCATTTATTCGCCTGTTCCGTGCACTCCCTCAGTATAGCGGTGAAAGCCGTTTCACCACCTGGTTGTACCGGCTGGTTATTAATCTCTGTCGCGATGAGCTGCGCCGACGAGGCCGTCAGGCACCTATCGTTCCTCCCGCAATCGACGATGAGGAGCTTGACGCACTTCATACTGTCGCGGATAACGACCGTTGGGTCGATCCGGCCCAATCGCTCGATCTGAACCAGCTCCGTCTCGAAGTTCGGCGTGCCCTGGAGCAGCTTGAACCACATTATCGCCTTGTGTTAACGTTGTACTATTTTGAAGACTTGAAGTACACCGACATCGCCGAGATACTTGACCTTCCGCTCAATACGGTCAAAAGCCATATCCGGCGCGGCAAAGAACGCCTGGCCCAGCTCTTGCAAACCAACGAACCACCGGCAACCCGCGCTGTTAATCAGCCCAAACGTTCGGCAACGGACGATCACGTGGTACAAATCACTCCCCTACGTCTGCTGCCGGGATGGGGAAGGAGGTAATCTATGAGCACGCAATTGCCTACACCACCTCCAGATGATCTGCTCGATGCGGCGCTTCGCCATGAATTGCGCTGGGAGGCTCCGCCTGAACTGACCAATCGCTTACTGCACCTGGTGCCCGGTGCAGTACCGATGGCCATGGCAGAAACCTCTCCCCTTCCCCGCTGGCGTCTTTATGTTGCGATAGCTTTGATGTCACTGCTGATCCTGGTTTCGATATCTGGTGCATCGTACCTCTATCAGCTCGTCTGGTTCCAATGGGGGTTTGCACAATTCATTGCGCAACTTGAGGCATTGCCGGCCCGGCTACTGCAAACCTTCTACGAGACGATGCCATTTGCCCGTGAGCTGGTCAGTATTATCGCTCTGATCCGCGATCAGTTGCACTGGCTACTCATTGCACTTGTACTCTGGATTATTCTCGATAACTGGCAACCTGAAAGGCAACTGGTTCGTCAGGAGAGTAAGTAATAGCAAGCGCCTTGTGCAGAACGAGGGTATGAGTGCTGGAAGCACGAATAAGGTTGCTTTGCTGCCACTGTTGATTGTGATCAAGCGAAGTGGATGCCCAAAGATTATGTCAAATCTTGCAGCATAGCAGTCAGGACACACCAGCCAGCCTATCACCCTGATACTACACCAGAACGATACACTGCTGGAGACCAGTAGGGGCACGGCATGCCGTGCCCCTACTGCCACGCCGATAATGATCCAACAGCGCCTCGCCGGTGGCACACCTGGTAACGCTTCAGCACGAGGATTACACTTAAACGATGCACATTGCTGAGCAGGATTTACTAGAACTTATTTCATAAAAGCTGTGCTGCCGTGCTCCGAGATTACCGCACAGGCTCCGGCACGCTGGCCAACCACCAAAGCCAGTATCCTACTCCCAGTCTGTCTGCCTGGCAGCGAGAAGATCTGCCGACCATCTCCGGTGCCATCACACGCTGGATTGATTGCCTTTTCCGCTCATCATGCGCTTGTCGCGACGTTTGGAGTGCGGCAGCCATGCTGCCGCGCCAGCCGTGCTCACGATCCGGCGCGTGGGACACCGTTGACCCTACTAATCACGGTGATACCGTGTGTGCTCGTCACAATAGTGGAGTCTGTCAGTAATGAACAAGATAACTTCCAGGAGATGTTTTTTGAAATAGGTTCTATTAGACCAATAAACACGGATCACCTTCAGCCATCCGTGAATGTCTGTGACCTCTGTGGCCATCCACACGTCCGTAATGTGCAAACCCTATCGCCTGAACGTTTACACAGTCGGAACCGGCTCACTCCAGATATAACTGGCCCACTCTTCTGCTGGATAGACCCGCTGCGGACGGAGTGGATTGATGCGCGTATTCAGCATCGTTCCGCGACGTAGATGCGATAAACCAGCCTCTTCCACCAGCCAGACAACCCTGGCCTCGTAAGGGCGATTGGCGGGAGGATAAACCCACAGCGTCAGTTCAACCTCAACTGCGCGCACCAGAATCGCACGCTTGTATGAGCCAACAATGGCGACCCGCAATATCTCGGCCCGTGCAGGCAATGCCGTAGCCAGATCGCGTTCTATGGCCTGTTGAATGACTGCACGTCGCTGCTCAAAACGACGAATTGCCGAATGCACCGGTGGGATCAAGAGCAGCGACGTGCTGATAATCGCATAGGGAATCATCTGACCAAGTTTAATGCGTTGTTCGTCACCATTAATCGTTCGACAACGAAAATGCAATACACCTTCACTCCGGTCAGGTTCCAGGTTACCGGTACAGACCAGTGGCCCAATGACACGGGCCAAATCAGGCATGAAAACCAGTCCAGTTGTGCCACAAATAAAACCTAACAACAGACTGAGTGCGATTCGAGCCAGCATAGTGCGCTCCTTGCGCCGTGTGGTGTGGGTTTCCGGTAGTGAGATCGGTCATGATCTACGGCAGTGGAGACATGGGGCAGCGATTGGCGCACAGCACCGATCTCTGTATGATGTCAGATTGTAGCACACCATGCGTACCAACATGAACGGAATTATACGGCATGTTGTGAAGACACCAGGAGCTGCTCAATCCGTTCGACCAATTGCCGCAGACGGATCGGCTTCGCAAAATAGTCACTTGCTCCAGCAGATAGGCACCGTTCACGATCACCCGGCATCGCCAGCGCCGTCACCGCAATGATAGGCGTAGTAGCAAATATCGCATCGGCACGCAGCCGTTGTATCGCTTCCAGACCATCAAGTCCTGGCATTTGAATATCCATAATGATCAGATCAGGACACCACTCAGCAGCAATCTGCAACGCTTCTTGCCCATGACACGCCACTCTTACCTCGTACCCCTGTGCAACCAGGTAATCACTGAGTGTGACCCGATTTACCTCATTATCTTCTGCCAGTAATATTCGTCTGCTGAGTGTGCGCCGAGGAGCGGTTGAGGATGTCGTTTTTGCGACAGTAATCTGACTTAGCGCACGCCGAAGCATGAGTCGATTGATTGGCTTCACCAGATACGCTGCGGCTCCAGCAGCCAATCCACGCTCTGGTTCATCAACCACCGACACGATGATCACCGGAATCTGTCGCAGATCGGGATCGCGGCGCAGATCGGCCAGTATCTCCCATCCCGAACGATCCGGCATCTGCACATCGAGCAAAATCAGATCGGGACGTAACGCCTGTACCTGCTCAACCGCACCTTTGCCATACGAGCATATAACGGGTTGAATCTGCAATTCTTCGAGATAACGGGCCAGTTGATCGGCAGTCGTTGCCGAGTCTTCGATGATCAGGGCTAATTGCACCGGCGGAAGCTCATCAGTAGATGAGGATGCTGTGACGTGCGTCACAGGCTGATACGGCAGCGTGACCGTAAACCTGCTACCCACACCGGGTGTACTCTCAACCTCCACCCTACCACCGTGCAGTTCGACAAGACGACGCACCAGCACTAACCCTAAACCAGTACCTTCGTGCTGCCGACTCAGACCGCTATCAAGCTGGACAAACGGCTGAAACAGACGCGGCAAATCCTCTTCCGCAATCCCAATGCCGGTGTCACTCACCGTGAACGCAATCGTTCCCTGCGCAATATCTGTTGTCACCTGCAAGCTCACTGCACCACCTGCTGGCGTAAATTTCACGGCATTACTCAGCAAATTGACCAGAATCTGCTTCAGGCGACGTGGATCGGCAACGAATCGGGCATGGGGATCGTCAAGCTGAACAGAAAGGTGGATCTGTTTCTTTGTCGCCTGCTCTTTAACGAGAGCTACACTTGCTTCACAGACATCGCTGGCGGCGACTACCTCTTTCACCAGTTCAATCCGGTTGGCTTCAATCTTCGCCAGATCAAGAACATCATTAATCAGCGCCAGCAGATGCCGTCCACTCGCCTCAATGGCCCGGATTGCCTTCTGTTGCTGTTCGCGTAGCGGGCCATACAACTCTTCCAACAGGCTCTCACTCAAAGCCAGGATTGAATTGAGAGGTGTGCGCAGCTCGTGGCTCATGTTGGCAAGAAATTCATCTTTGGTGCGGGCAGCCCGGAGCAGTTCCGCATTGGCCCGGTGCAACTCAGCAGTACGTTCAGCAACCCGCTGCGCCAGGAGATCACGCTCCACCTGCAAGGCCAGTTCAGCGTGACGCCATGCCGTCACGTCACGCACAATCGCAATCGCTTCCTCTGCCGGCAAGGCAGCTTTGATGCGCGCCTCGAAGAAGTATTCTTTGTCTTCAACGATCAACTGATACGCCAATGTCTGGAGTTCGCCAGAGGCGAACGCAGCGCTCAGCGCCTGTCGATACTGGGTGGCAATCGCGGCTGGAAAGAGCTGTTCGAGTGTGCGGTTGATCATCGCTGTTGGAGCCATCGGCAACACCATCGACTCGGCGGCCACCACATCAATGACCTGCCCATCAGGCCGCAACCGCAACACCAGATCAGGCAAAGCACTCACTATCAGATGATTACGCTGCTCGCTGGCTCGTAACTGGGCCTCTTGTTGGCTCACCAGCAGACCAAAGACGATGTCGCGTACCAGCTCATCGAGCAATTGTATTTCATCATGATTGAAGACTGCGGTTTGACCAGCACAGAAACATAACACCGCAGGAGCCTCATCGGGGACTACCAGCGGAAAACCTGCCATTGCCCGCAGACCATACGCTACAGCCTGTGAACACCACGCTGCACAACGCGGATCGGTAGCGAGGTCATTGATAATGACCTGCTCACCCTGAAATACCGGCGAAAGTGTCTTTGCCAACTGCTCGCCGGTGAGCAGTTGCACCAGTGACTGATCGAGTCCCATCGCACTATGTATAGCGATGGTCTCGCATCGGTTTGTTACCGGGTTATGACGACCAATCCACACCAGCCGAAAGCCACCCTCGCCAATCCCGACCTGACACACCTCTTGAAAGATTCGTTGCGGATCACGTTCGCGAATAATCATCTGATTAATCGCACTCAACAACGCATAGGTACGGGTCAAACGACGCTGCCGCACTTCGTGGCGCTGCCGAATGGCTACAAACAGGAAGAAAATAGCAACACTGGCAATAGCCAGTACCGTTCGGCTGACGGCATCTTCCGACAACCAGACATTCGAGTAGCCTGCTCCTGGACGGAAGGCGATTGACCAGACCCTACCGTAGCGGGGAATATCAGATATTGCTACTGCATCACGGATGAAGATATCCAGATCGGAAATGTATGGTATAGGAATAGCCCTACCCCCGGTAAAGACGGCTAATGGCTGTAGTGACTCCTCAGTTGCATCAACCAGAACAAATTCGAGATCAGGTGTTGTCACCGGTCGTAACGCCTGTTCGATCACCTCACCCGGTACGATCAAGAAGGCAACCATCCCACGAATGCGTTGTCGTCGTTCTTCCACCGATTGTGGTGGCAGGCTACCACCGTATACCGGCGCGAACAACAAGACCGCAGGGATCGGATCACTGGCCAGATACGATTGCAACGGTGCTGTTATCACTATCTGACCACTATCACGCGCCTGTTCGATAGCTGCTCGCCGCACCGGATCGGCTGCCAGATCAAGTCCTAACACAGCCCGCCGACGGGCAAACGGTTCCAGATAGGTGAGTGGATAGTATTCATCGCGAGTATCGGCTGGCCTGGCAGTTGCACCGGGTTCGCGAATCCTGAAATCAGGCAGGCCCGTCTCCTGCATTGCATGTTCAAACGCTGTTCGTTGCGCCAATGGAATCCGTGGTATCCAACCGACCGCCCGTAATGCCGGCAAACGCGCCAGTTGGGTGCGACCAAAGACACTAAACTCATGTTGATCAACCTGTTGTGAAGCAAGAAACAGCGCACTCTGGCTTAGCAACGCCTGTTCATAGATGGTCATCCGATCATTAATCAGACTCACCACCTCATTGACATCTGCTTGCAGTTGTATCGTAAACTGGCGGTTGGCATCACGCCAGATGAGTTGCAGACTGAACAGCATAAACGCCAGTAAAAGACTACTTACCGGCCACAACCATGGTTCACGCATTGGCCGTCGTTGCCGGTAGTACTCGCCGACAACTATCCACGGCGTGACGAGCCAGACTCCGGCGACCAGATTGAGCCACCATTGCAGGGCCACAATCAGTGGACTGTTCACCAGAGGGTGTTGCACAGCCATCAGCACTGCCACAACCACAAACGGTGCGGGTAATGCTGCCAATGCAAGCAGGCCACATACCACCAGTGTGTAGCGAATAGAGGAGGGGGGTAAGGTTCTACCGAAGCGACGTACCAGCCAATCAGCCAACCAGGCATGACCGCCTGCACTCAGGACAAAGGCACTCACCACGATCAACAAATGCTCAGAGGGAAGGCCCAATTGCCATAAGACCGCCCCATAACCAGCTAGCGCTCCAGCCAAAATGACCGGCAGGAGACGCTTGCCGACTAGCAAGATACCACCTGCCGCAAATCCACCCGCCATCCATAGCAGAGGAGTAACACGATCTATCAGCAGTGGTTGAGCACCCACCCAAATCAAGACGGCATATAATAGCCCAAAACTGATGAGCGACCTGCGCGACCACTGAGCCATGGGCATCCATCCCGGTAGTGTGAGAAACAACAAACCCTACCAGGATGTATCGTAGCATGGTGCAACTGTTTATGCCAGTGTGGTTGACATCTCCGCTAACTGACGGTATGCGCCGGCAAAATAGAGCAAGGGATCGCCTTCTACTGCTCGCCGGAGAGCAATTACCCGACCCAGCACAATGAGATGATCGCCACCATCCAAAATTCGCTCGCGGGCACACACCAGCGTCGCAAGGCTATCAGACAAGATCGGTGCGCCGGCCAGCTCTTCCAGGGCTACCTCAATATCCGGCTGTGGCCGACCGGCAAAATGGCGGGCAATCGCTTCCTGGTCAGCACGCAGAATATTGACGGCGAAATGATTGGCAGCACTGATGACCGGAGCCATCCGTGCTTTCCGATCAACACACACCAGCAGTAACAGCGGATCGAGTGATACTGACGTGAGGGAATTCGCAGTCATCCCACGGATGTGATCACCATCGCTTGCAGTAATGACGGTAACCCCAGTAGCAAACAGTCCTATCGTAGAGCGATATTCGCGTGGATCAATGGACATAATGCGTCTCAATCATTTTCAAAACCTTTTCCTTTTATAAGTATACACCCGATTTGGTGATGATTCGCAACTATCTCCGCTCCTATCCAGGAAAAAACTCAACACAGAACACACTGCGCATTTCCCACAACCATACCGCCCTGGTACTGCATAGCGTGCGGCAACTTGGTCTTCACCCATACTCATCACCCACGGACTGTCAGGGGTACCGCTGCACAACACACCTGATCGTTAGTACGGCTGGTACGAAAGCAGGGCTTCCGCATTCCTCCGCCGGGGAATGGTACACTCTCCAGTACGTGATACCACGCCACGGCATGCGCAGGTGGAAGACTGATGATGCGCATCCACGATCAGATGCGCTGCCGGCGTGATCAAGCGCGCTATGATCGCTATGACACCAGATGTGATATAACCCAAGTTGCCACCTATGCTGTGATCAGGCCACGTGAGATTGACGGCCAGGATGAACAGCACGACGCGGTGCGCAACATCGTGCGAGGTTCCTGCATAGATGTGGGTAGCAGCCAGTTCCCATCGACGCGCTACTTCACGCACGCCTCAAAGTAGCGCCGGGTTATGCCCATCCTCTGTGTCCTCCGTGCCTCTGTGGTGGCAAAGGTAGCAACCTGGGTTTAATATGATCGTTGGTCAAAACCATACCTTCACCCAGTGTCTCTTACAACTTCTATTTGTGTCTCAGCCTGCTCTGTGCTATGCTGTACAAAACGGTATACTGTCGTAAGATCGGTTTTTTGGAGAACAGGTGCAACTATGACGATCACTGATCGCATGCTAACCGGCGCTATTGCCAATAATCCCGGCAATTACCATGGCGATGGCGAATGGCGCTACTCAATCACCCAGCGTACTATCTACTTCAGCAAAGCCGCTGCACCCGATCCACGCGATCAGGAGCCGTTTTTCCCGCTCCCATCACTCAATCCAGACGGGTCGGGACGCATGGAACGTGCTTTCCGCCAGTTCATTCGCCGGCGCTGGCCACCCAGCCGCTGCGCCGAATTAGAGAAATTTGCCGAGCGGCGCGGCTGGCATTTAGCGATGGAATTGAAATACGGTGGTGGAGCACTTGAAGATCACGAGGCTGCTGAGTGGCAATATGTCGTCAACCGCGAACTTCAGCGCCTGGCTGCTGAAGTTCGCGCCCGCATCGCCGAGTTAGAGCAACAGGCTACTCAATCTGAGCCGACACCTGCATCTGGCGGGTAAATGCTCGCCCCAACTGGCGGTATACCAGCGTTGCCGTGATGGTATAGGATTCGCCAGGCTGAGCCTTACCAATCAATGGCACCTCGGCTTCCAATGCCTCGCCATCAACGGTAACGCTGCCCTGCGCACCCCCGGCGAATTGCAAATCAAAAATCACATTGACCGGTCGGCTACCAGGCCCGTACCCCCAACTCAACATTGCATACATTGGCTCAATACCACTAAGACTGGTGATCCGTGGATGGCGGAGCCGGGCCGGAATCAGTGCCCCACGCACCGTCATATATATCACGACCGTCCAAAAAGAGAGCCAGAAACCGCGTTGCAAGGCCTTGACGTTCATACCTGTATCTTCCTCTGCGTCGGATCGGCGTGCTGACGGAACAGGATCGCTGTATGGCCGATGATCGCTACCAGATCGGCCCCGGTTTCGCTGACAATCGTCTCGGTCAGCGATTGTTTCATGTCCTTGTGATCAAGAAACCGCACCTTGATCAATTCGTGAGCGTTCAATTCTTGCTCAATCTTAGCCAGAATACCCTCCGTCAAGCCATTCTTGCCAATCATCACTGTTACCGGCAACGGATGGGCCAGCCGACGCAAATATGCTCGTTGTGCAGGTTTCATCGTGGAGCAACCTCCTCAATTGGGGTCGATGTCACATCATACTTTCCACACAAATCGTTGATCCGCACCCGCAGCACATCCCGCAGATTCCGCCACGAGTCGCGGAGCGGATTCACTTTCGTCTCGGTGCCATAACGCCATTTCACCGGAATTTCGCAAATGGCATAGCCTCGACGCTGAGCTAAAAAGAGCAGTTCAACATCATAGGCAGTCACGGCTGCCCCACGCACTATCGGCGCATCATCGCCGTAAATGCGTACACGCTGAAAGAGATCGCGGGCAACCGCTCGCCGCAATGCTTTGAAGCCACACTGGGTATCGTTAATCCCCCGCAATGCTACCAGCCGAATAATCCAGTTGAAGACCCGGCCCATCACGTGACGATACCAGGGTTCGCCCTCACGCGAT
>Ga0101943_1002503_pt1 | contig 11109 bp, 8 predicted proteins | sample DewCreD2012metaG_5_FD_75244 | JGI IMG/M metagenome (GOLD analysis project Ga0101943, IMG submission 75244) | Hot spring sediment bacterial and archeal communities from British Columbia, Canada, to study Microbial Dark Matter (Phase II) - Dewar... ... | reverse complement strand
GGCCGCCCGCACGGCCTCCTCGGGGATGCCGTAGCCCTCGGCGACCGCGGCGATATCCCAGCCGGAGCTCTCCAGCTCGCCGATGATGGCCCAGACATGGATGTAGCCGGGCACGACGCGGGCATTGCGTGGCCCGGGGAGCAGGCGGTCTTCCAGGATCGTCGGGGTCTGCGTCTGCATCCACGGCCTCCACGGGGCGCCGGGGGGCTGCCGCCGGCCCGGCACGTCCCTGCAGGGTCCCCTTCAGTATACCGCGGCGCCAGTATACCGCGGCGCGGCTGCTGCCCGCGCGCCTTGCGCCGTCCACCGGCACGTCCGGTGCTCCCTCAGGCGCTGGTACGAGCGTACGGTCGAGGAAGATCGGCGGCGCGCAGGATCGCCCGGCGCCCTGCCGCTGGCGATCGCCGCGCGCTAGCCCTGAGCGCCGTTCCCGCGGGGCACGCCGGGCGGCGCCCCGACCGTTGCCTCCCCGGCCAGGCCGCCCGCCAGGACGGGGTGGTCCTGGTACAGGAAGCAGGCGGCGGCGTGCTGCGGGCCTACGGCATACAACGGCGGCGCCTCCTGCGGGCAGCGCTCCGGCATGGCGTAGGGGCAGCGCCCCACGTACGGGCAGCCTCGCGCTGCGGTCAGCTGCAGCTCTTCCTCTACAGGCAGGGTGATCACATCGGTCCACCGCGCGTGCGGGTTCGGCCGCGGGATGGAACTCACCAGCAGCTGCGTGTACGGGTGCCGCGGGGTGCGAATGACCTGCTCGACGTCTCCCCGTTCGACCACCATGCCCCGGTACAGGATGTACAGCTCGTCGCTCAGCTGGTAGGCCGTGGAGAGATCGTGGGTGATGTAGAGGAAGGAGACCCCGTACTCGCGCTTGAGCCGCAGCATGATCTCCAGGATGATGGCCCGCAGCGAGGCGTCCAGCATCGACACCGGCTCGTCGGCCACGATCAGGCGCGGCCGCAACAGGACCGCCCGGGCGATCATGATGCGCTGCCGCTGGCCGCCCGAGAGTTCGTGCGGGTATTTGCCCAGTACCTCGTCCGGCCGCAGCCCCACCAGCTCCAGCGCCTCTTCTATCAGCCGGCGCACGCTGCGGCCGTCGCGCGCCAGGCGGAAGTTGCGGATGACCAGCCCCAGCACCGCGTCCACGCGGTAGAAGGGGTTGAAGGCCTCAAACGGGTCCTGGAAGATCGCCTGCACGTCCCGGCGAAACTCCCGCCAGCGCGCGCCACGCAGGCTGTGGATGTCGTGGCCGCGATAGCGAATGCTGCCCGCGGTGGGGGCGAGGAACCCCAGGATCAGGCGCGCCAGGGTGGTCTTCCCGCTGCCGCTCTCCCCGGCGATGGTGATGATCCGCGGGGGCGCCTCCGGGATCACCAGCGAGAAACCGTCCAGGGCCACCGTCCGCCGGCGGTTGAGCAGCCCCTCCTCATAGACCTTCGAGACATGGCGCACCTCGAGCAACGGCGCAGACATCAGCCTCCCCTCAGGGCAAGCCCGTCACGCATCTCCTGCCTGCTTGCTCCGCCTTCTCCCCACGCCCCGTGCCCGCTCCACCCCATCGCGTCGCTCCGGCGGGCCGCGGCGTGTTGCCGCGCACCCGCAGCATCCCGCCCTCCATCCCGGCCTCTCTCCCATCCTCTCTCCCGGCCTGCCCGGCCTCAGTAGAGGTGGCAGCTGACCAGCCGGCCCGGCGCCGTCTCCCGCAGCACCGGCGGCTCCCGCCGGCACACCTCCATGGCGTGCGGGCAGCGCGGGTGGAACGCACAGCCCGCCGGCGGCTGCAGCAGCGAAGGCGGCAGCCCGGGAATCCCGCGGGGCAGCTGCCGCACCTCCAGCGACGGCAGCGACTCGATCAACAGGCGGGTATACGGGTGCTGCGGGCGGTCGAAGATCTCCTCCACGGTGCCGGTTTCTACCAGCCGGCCGGCGTACATGATGGCCAGCCGGTCCACCAGTTGCGCCTGCAGTCCCATATCATGCCCGATCAGGATCAGCGCGGCGCCCACCTCGTCCACCACGCGCAGCAGCGTCTGGGCTACCACCCGCTGCACGATCACGTCCAGGGCGCTGGTCGGTTCGTCGGCGATGATCAGCCGCGGGCGCAGGGCCATGGCCATGGCGATGCACACCCGCTGCTTCATGCCCCCGGAGAGCTGGTGCGGGTAGAGGCTGGCCACCCGGCGTGAGAGGCCGACCATAGCCAGCAGCTCCTCCACCCGCCGGCGTACCTCCGCCGGCGTCACCCGCTCCCCCTCGTGGGTCCAGATGGCGTCGGCTAGCTGGTCGAAGATACGCATCACCGGGTTGAGCGAGTTCATGGCGCCCTGCGGGATGAGCGAGAGCTCCCGCCAGCGGTAGCGCCGCATCGCCGCCTCGCTCAGGCCGGTGAGCTCGACCCCGTTCAGCCACACCTCGCCGCCCTCGATGCGCCCGGGCGGCCGCAGCACGCGCAACAGCGCCGCCGCCAGGGTCGACTTGCCGCAGCCCGACTCGCCGACGATCCCGAACCGTTCCCCCGGCCGCAGCGTGAAGGTGACGCCGTCCACCGCGCGCAGCGGGCCGCGCTCCATCCAGTAGGACACGCGCAGCTCGCGCACCGCCAGCAGGGTCTCGCTCATGGGGCGCCCCCGATGCGCTGCCGGCGCAGCCGCGGGTTGGCGATCTCGTCCAGCCCCATGCTGATCAGGAACAGCCCCAGGAACAGCACCGCCAGCACCACCGTCGGCGGCGCCCACCACCACCACAGGCCGCGGATCAGCGCGCCGGCGTTGAAGGCCTCTTCCAGCATCAGCCCCAGCGTCGGCACGTGCCGCGGCCCCAGCCCCAGCAGTTGCAGGCCGACCGAGGCCAGGATGCCGCCGTTCACCGCGCCGACGAAGCCCGCCATGATGTACGGCAGGAGGTTCGGCAGCAGCTCCAGGAAGGCGATGGCCACCTCGCTCCGTCCGGACAGCTTGGCCAGCTGCACGAACACCTGCTCGCGCAGCGCCAGCGTCTGGGCCCGAATGGCCCGCGTGGGATAGGGCCAGCTGAACAGCGCCACGATCAGCGCCATCAGCTCAATGCTGGTGGTGCGCACGAACGCCGAGATCACTACCAGCACTGCCAGGGAGGGGATGGTCATGGCGATGTCGGCGGCCGTCCGCACCACCGTGTCCACCGGCCCGCGCAGGTACCCCGTCAGCAGGCCGAGCGCTGTACCGGTCAGCGTGCCGGCGCCCCCGGCGATCAGGCCGATCACCAGCGAGGGGATGATGGCGTGCAGCAGAAACGTCAGCACGTCCCGCCCGGTGGTGTCGGTCCCCAGCGGGTGCGCGGCCGAGGGCGGGACCCGAAACTCGGCCCCGCCGAGCTGCAGGCCCGCGGTCCCCACCACCAGCGGGCCGGCCAGCCCCAGCACTACCAGCGCACCGACCAGCAGCACCCCCACCACCAGCGGGCCGTTGCGCACCCGGGCGGTGCGGCGCGCCAGCCGCCCGCCCGGCAGCGTGCGGACCTGCGTCAGCACCTGCTCCGCCAGCCCGGCCATCGCCCTCACTCACCTCCGCGCATAGCTGATGCGGGGATCAAGACGCGGGTACAGCAGGTCGATGAGCAGCACCGCCGTGGCCACCGAGACCACCAGGATAAACGTCACCGCCTGAATCACCGGGTAGTCGTTGCTGGTGATCGCCTGGTACAGCCGGTAGCCGACCCCGGGATACGAGAACAGCAGCTCCACGATCACCGCCCCGGAGACGATATGCCCCAGCGCAATCGCCAGCGAGGTCACCTGCGGCAGAATGGCATTGCGCATGCCGTACCAGACGAACACCCGCGCCGGATGCAGCCCCTTCGCTTCCGCCAGCATCAGGTAGTCCTGGCCCAGGGTGGTCACCATCATGCCGCGCATCCCCAGCGCCCAGCCCCCTACACTGGAGAGCAAGATCGACAGCGCCGGCAGCGTGGAGTAGTAGATCACCTCACCGATCCGCTCCAGCGTGAAGCCGCGCGCCACCCGCCCGATCTGCTCGGTGCCGAACGAGGGGAAGATCGCCCAGGTGAAGGCAAAGAAATACAGCAGGATCAGCGCCTTCAAGTAGTAGGGGATCGCCGCCAGCACCATGGCCACGGGCACCAGCCGCCGCACCACCCCCGGGCTGCGCGGCCAGGCCATCAGCGCCCCCAGCACCACCCCCAGTACGAAGGAGAGCACGGTGGTGAAGGTGAGCAGGCCAATGGTCCACGGCAGGCCCCGCGCCACGATGGTCATCGCCCGCGCCGGGAAGTTGGCGATGGAATAGCCGAATTCCAGCCGCAGCAGGTTGCCCAGGTACTTGACGTATTGCAGCCACAGCGGGTCGTCCAGCCCGAACATGCGCCGGTACTCGGCGATGATGGCGGCGCTGTTCTCCACCCGGGCGCCCTGTTGCTCCATCCGCCCGATCATCGTGGCCATCGGGTCACCCGGCGCAAAGCGCGGGATGATGAAGTTCAGCGAGGCCGTCACCCAGATGATCAGCACGTAGAGCAGCAGCCGCCGCGCAATGTAGCCCGGGGTCAGCCCCATGCCCGTCGCACCTCCACCACCGCTGCAGCGCTCCCGCCAGCGGACGGACGGAGCGGGATGGGCCCGCGCCCGCCCGCTGGCGCAGGGCAGTCACGCCGCACCGGCGCCGTTACCTGGCCGGTTTGACGTTCATGATGATCAGCAGCGTGGTCATCCACCAGTTCGGCGGGTGGATGTAGTTGTTCTCCGCCGTCGGGAAGTTCGTCCAGTAGGTGGTGTTGTACGGCACGATGCGCACCTGCTGGGCGATCGGCGCATTGGGCAGCTCGCTCAGCCACAGCTCCAGCGCCTGGCGGACCAGCGGGTCCAGCCGCGCATCGCCCGGCGGCGTCACGCGCATCTGATCGACGATGCGGCTGAATTCCTCCGACTTCGCGCTCTTCCAGCGTGGCGTGTTCTGCTGGCCGCCGATCAGCCGCTCGCCCGCCGGCTTCCACCAGCGCACATGATAGTTATCGAAGGTCAGGTAGGGGTCGACCACGCCGCCGCAGTTGTGGTACGGCAGCAGGTCGTAGGTGCCGAAGTCCACGGCCTCCTGGCGCGCAGCCCCGGAGAGCGTCTTCAGCGCCACATCGATGCCCAGCGCCTTCAGGTTCTCCGCCAGGTAGTTGATCGGCGGCATCAGCCAGCCCTCCGCCGGCGAGCCCCAGATCAGATCGGCCGTCAGCCGCTTGCCGTCCGGCCCCACCAGAACGCCGTCCGGCCCCTTGCGGTACCCCTTGCGCTCCAGGATCTGCCGTGCCTTGTCCGGGTTATACTCCCGCGTGTTGTACGTCTGGAACAGATCGGTGTTCTTGTCCAGGTAGGCGGTCAGCGGCCGGTAGCGCGGGAAGACGAAGCGGGCCAGCCATTCCGGGCCCACCGTGCCTTCGCTGCTCAGACGCGTGTACTCCGCCTTGTTGAAGGCGTAGTTGATCGCCCAGCGGATCTCCGGGTCGTCCCAGGGCGCCTTGGCGCAGTTGAACAGCAGGCGGCCAGGGCATGGGTCCACCCAGGCCCACGGCTTGTTCTTCAGCCAGCCGATCACGTTGCGGTTGCGCGCCATGGCCGTCTCAAAGGGGCCCGCGGCGATCGAGGGCAGCCCGTCCACTTCGTTGTTCTGCAACAGCGCCACGCGCCGCTCCTGCGAGCCCTGCTCGACGAAGATCAGCCGCTCCGGCGCCGGCAGCGGCTTGAAGCCGCTCTTCGCCCCCCACCAGTCGTCCCGCCGGTCGTAGACGAACTCGTTCTGGTTGGCCTTCACCAGCCGGTACGGTCCGGTGAACACCGGCCAGCCCCGCTCCAGATCGAAGTTGGTGAACGTCATCGGATCCTGCCCCTTCCAGATGTGCTCGGGCAGGATGCGCACCGCGCCCCAGATGTGCACGCCGAAGTACTCCATGATGAAGCGCGGGTAGGGCTCGGCCAGCGTGATCCGCACGGTCGTGTCGTCCGGCGCAGTGATGCCGGTCACCCACTTCTGCATGTCGGCCGAGTAGCTCAGGCGCGGCGCATTCTCTTTCAAGAGGTTGATCGTGAAGACCACATCCCGCGCCGTGAACGGCTTGCCGTCGCTCCATGTCACCCCGCGGCGCAGTTTGATCGTCACCTCGCTGAAGTTCTGGTTGAACTGGTAGTCCTCGGCCAGCCACGGGATGAGCTTGCCGTCCTCGTAGTTCAGGTACCAGAGCGACTCGATCATCGCCTGGTGGATGCCCTGGTTGATGCGGAAGTTGGGGATATACGGGTTGGCGTTCTCCGGCACGAGCACCGGCCCGCCCTCGAAGCCGAGGATCAGCGTGCGATTGCGCGGTACCTGCCGGGCCGCCCCGGCCGGCGGCGTCACCCGCGGCGCCGGGGCTTCCTCCTGCACCGGACGCCGGGCACACGCCGCTCCCACCAGCCCGATCACGGGCACCAGCGCGGCGCCTGCGCCCAGTATCCCGCGTCGCGTTGTCTGAGGGGACGTTGTCGTGCGCATACCTGCCTCCTCGCTCGCTCCACCCGCCGCCCCCGCTGCCCCGGCCCGACGGCGGGCTCCCGAGATGACCCGATGACGCGATGTGTTGCCTGCAGCAACACCATCACGTGCCATGGTGCGTACCCCAGTATAGCACGACGCCTGCCGGTCAGGGAGTGCCCCCCGGCCCCGAGCGGCGGGCGTGCTGCGCCGGGCATCGTGCCGCCAGGCCGCTCCAGGGGAGCGTCGCTGCCCGGGTTGGGGTGGGGGCCCTGGTACGCCGGACAGCATACGCCCTGCGCCGGACGCCCTACGCCGGGGCGGCCTGGCCCAGCCGCTGCAGGATCCTGGCAAAGCGCACGACCTCGTGCGGCCTGGCCGGAAAGAGCTTGCCGCTCTCCCCGCCGCGGTCCACGTACCGCAGCGCAGTGGCGAATTCCACGATGGAGGCCTCGAAGTCGTAGTGCGCGGGGAGCTCCGGATCGTAGTAGTGCGGGATCTGGAACCAGAACGGCGAGTCGAGATCGAGCAGGATCCAGCCACTGCGCCCGGCGCCTACCAGGGCCTGTTCCCACCGCCTGGTCTCGGCCAGCAGGCTGCCCTGCACCCGCCAGTGCGCGTTCTGCGTGTTGAGGGCGAGGAAGTCGCCGTCCTGGTAGACGATGTGCGGCGGATCGCCCTCGTTCTGGCGCGTGATGCAGTAGCGGAAGCCCGCCTCGCGCAGCACGGCGAACTGCGGCTCCCCGCTGTTGCGCCGGTAGTACGGACAGGCGTCCTGCCAGGGCAGGTAGCCGATGGGCACTTTGTCCGGGCCCACGTGGCGGCGGATGGACTCGATGGCCTGCGCCAGCAAGGTGCGCAGCGTGGCCGGACGCAGGAAGCCGGCCGCCTCAGTGGCCACGCCCAGGCCGGCGCTGCTGAGGAGCGGCTCCACTCGCGGAAAGACGCCCCCCAGCGACTCCGGCAGGTAGAGCTGCTGCAATGCCTCGGCGTTGAAGTCGTACCAGGTGCTGGGAAAGGCCAGGCCGCAGCGGCCGTACCAGGCCGCCATCACGTCGAAGAGCCGCGGGTAGACGGTCAGGTGCCCCAGGTCGGCGGCGTACAGCACGTAGCACACCGCGATGGCCCCCTCCCGGGCCTTCTGTTCCAGCACGTCGTCGGGGTATTCGTACGCCGCCTCCCAGGGGGCCCGAGCCTGCGGCAGCCAGTCGTGCGCAAGCTGAATGCGCTCCTGCACCGTCGGGCCGCAGATGCCCACACCCAGCGACATGGCCACGTCGTGCCGGGCGAACTCGGTGATCACGTCGTCGGTTGGCCGCGGCTCCACCGTCTGGTTGCCCCACACCAGCGGGTTGCCCAGGCGGTGCGCATAGGCGCCCACCGTGGCGGCGAAGGCCCGCCACTGCTGCGGCTCGTAGAGCGTGAGCAGGTCATGGCGCAGGAGGAACGGCAGCATCTTGACGGTGAGCTCCTGGTTGCCGAAGGCAATGCCCCTCCCGCGCGCCAGCCAGCGGCCGGCGATCCGCGCGGTCACGCTGCCGTAGGTGTCGTCCGGCTGCACCCGATCGAGCGTCTCCACGGTGAAGCCGTGGCCTTCCAGCCGCGCCGCCACGGCGTCGGCGCAGTAGAGCAGGCCGGCGCGCGATACGCCGGCCGCGCGCAGCTCCTGCAAGACAGCGTCGGACACCGCCGCCGGCACGCCCAGGGCCGCACGGTAGAAGATATCGGCGTAGCAGTACGGCTCCAGGTCCAGGGGCGCGCCCGCCCCGCCGCCGTCGCCACTGTCGCCGGGCGCCGGGATGACCACCAGCAGCTCGGGCAGCGGTTGCCCGTACAGGGCGAAGAGCTCGCGGTAGAACGCCGCCAGCTCCGCCGGCCGGCGATGGGGCAGCACGCGCGCACCAAAGGTGGCCGCCTCTCGCCGGAACGGCACCGGCGGCTCGCTCGCCAGGGAGCAGAAGGTCAGGTCGAAGCAGTTCGCCAGGAAGTAGAACTGTTCGTCGTGCCGGTTGCCGGTGATGGACGGCGAGATCGCCGGGCCACCCGGCCGCCGGAAGAGCCGCACCGGGATATAGGCGTCGAACTCGCTGCCGGCCCGCCCGGCCAGCCACGCCAGCGTCGCCGTGGCGGCGGTGCGCTCCGCACAGCCGGCGTCGCTCACGAAGAACAACAGTGACGGTCGTGCCATGCTCTGCTCCCTCTGCAGCAGACGGGTAAAACACACAGCATGTCCTGCCCCGCCACCCTCCAGCCGGCTCCGGGGGGCCCGCACAGCCCTCTCGCGCCCCCTCTCTCCGCCGCGGCGCCGGACCGCCCGCCCGTGACGCCTCCGGCGCGCTGCCCGTCCCGCCCCATGCGCCGCCACACGCGACCCGCTCGCCACTGCGCCGGCTCCGCTCCACCCGACGCGCTCCAGCGTAGGGGATTCCCGGCTCCCGCGCAAGCCTCGCTCCTTCCCGCCCGCCACCCGGCCTCGAGCTCCGGTGTGGGATGTACAACGTCCTGCCGGCTCCGGCCCGCTGCCCCGGGGCCGGCGCAGCCAGGCGCCTGCGCTCCGGCCCCCTGGACCAGCCTGCCACGGGGGGCAAGGCCGCCCCCACGGGGCGGCCTCCTCCGCTGCGCTCCGGCCCCCAGGGGTGCCCGCCCGTGGTCACGGCCGGCCTGGGGGCCTGCGCTCCGGCGCCGCGCCCGGGCCGCCGCAGGCGTCCGGGGACCGGGGCGGGGGAGGAGCGGGCGGGTGGGGGGCACGTCCGCGCGCCCGGCTCTGCTCCAGGCCTCTACCCGCTCCGGCCGCTGCCCGCTTCAGGCGCGCGCCCCGCGGGGCGCCGCTCTCCGGCCAGGCCGCTCGCCGCCCGGGCCCGGGGCGCCGCACAGGCGGTGGTGTCCCGCGCGCAGGCTGCCCGTGGCGCAGGCCGCCCCCGGCGTGCGGCCGTTTTGGGCGCCCGCTCCCGGTACAAAACAGGGCACTTCAGGCCATTGCCGGCTATTGCCTGCTCAGATGTGCAGTGAGAGACTGAAGGCAGCGGCGGGGGCGCCGCCCGGCGCTCCCGCCAGCCTGTACCTCAAGGAGGTCGCAATGGCTACCGCTCCCGTATCTCCGGCTCCGGCTCCCGCCCAGGTGTCCCAGGGGGAGGTCCTGCCCCCGCCCGCCTGCGCCGAGCTGCGCAGCTACGTGTGGCGGGCAGTCCGGCTCTACCCGGAGCTGCGCTCCCGCATTATCGCCGCCGGCGAACTGGCGGCGCTCTATGAGATCCGCCGCCTCGATCCGGCCACCCATATCTACAGCGTGCCGTCCCAGTCCAACGCCCTGGGCAGCTACACGGTCAGGCTCGGGCGGGAGGGCACCTGCACCTGCCCCGATTACCCGCGGGCCCCGCGGGGCTATTGCAAGCACCGCCTGGCCGTGGCGCTGGTGCTGCGCATCCAGGCCGATGCCGCCGCCCGGGCGGCACAGGCGCCGGACTACATCGACGATCACCTGTCCTGCTAGGCGCTCCCCCGGGGCCCGGGGCGGCGGCCGCCCCGGGCCCCTTTGCTCCGGCAGAACTCTCTATAAAGTTCGACATAAAAGTTCGATATAAAAAAGTCCAACATACAGATCCAGGAGGTCTGCGCTGTCCATGCATCGCGACGAGAGCATGGGGGTCCCGGCAGCGCCGGAGGTGGAGCGGCGGGGAGGCGGCCCGGGCCCTGGCGGAGATCCTGGCCGCCATCGCCTGCTTGCAGCAGGAGGTGGACGCACCGGGCACCTGGCTGGAGCAGGCCCGGGCGCAGGACACAGCGCGGCAGCTACAGGCCCGCCGCAAGGCCGGGGAACGGGCTCGCCGGGTGCGCGGCGGCTGGTGAGCATCCCGCTTCCACCCCTGCCGGCCCCCGGCGGGGCGGGTGCGCAGGACAGCGGCTCGCAGCGCCCGCAGGGGACGAGCCCGCCCGCCTCTGCTCAGCACAGCACCCAGGTGCCATCCACGCGCAGGCGCCAGCACTCGTTGGGACGGGGGCGGCCGGTGAGCACAAACCGGTGCACCTCGTCTGCCAGCCGCAGAAACGGCCACGCCTGATGCTGCACGAGGATGAGCAGGCCGCCATGGGGTGGGAGCTGCCAGGCCAGCCAGGCCCGATGCAGCAGCACGAAGTGCTCCCGGTTGTGGGTGACGAAGGTCCAGCCCCGGGCGGCGGCGCGGGCCACCGCTTCGGTCAGGCGTGCGCGTTCGACCGCCGTCAGCAGGTACCACGCCAGGCCGAGCGCCGCGACAAGGAGCGCGAGCACGAACACGGGCGGCCTCCCAGGCCGGCAGGTCAAGCCGCGTGCCAGCCCGGCTGCGCCCCCGACGTCTGCTGCAGCCCTGCACCTCGGAGCTTTTCGCCCCGGCGGGGCTTTCCGTCCGATCTCAGGCCTGACGCGCGGGTGCGAGCTTTGTAACGCCGCCATAGGGGAAGAAGCGCTTCAACCGCAGCGCGTGCTTCTCGAGCAGGTGCCAGCTCGCCCACGCGGCGAGCGCCGCCGGCGCCGTCGCCACCGCGTAGAAGAGAAGCTGGCCCGGGAGCTGGGATCCGAAGAGGGTGGGGAACTGCGCGACGCCGTAGAAGTTGTCGCGCACGACGCGGCGGATCGGGACGTGGA
>Ga0101943_1000687_pt3 | contig 11155 bp, 11 predicted proteins | sample DewCreD2012metaG_5_FD_75244 | JGI IMG/M metagenome (GOLD analysis project Ga0101943, IMG submission 75244) | Hot spring sediment bacterial and archeal communities from British Columbia, Canada, to study Microbial Dark Matter (Phase II) - Dewar... ... | reverse complement strand
GGGCAACCCATCTGGAACCCCACAGGTTCTGGAAACGCGGTGCGCTGTCCCGACGGTATCCGCGCCGACCAGCCGCTTGCTGCATGGGCAGGCGCGACGCTACCGCCTGTCGAGCGGTACTTCATCCAGCTGACGGGCGCGTCGTTTGTCAGCGCGAGCGGCTGCTGCATTACGGCGGGCGGCGATGTGGATCTCAACGGCTGCATCGACGACGCTGACCTGCTGGCGGTGCTGTTCGCGTTCGGCAACACGGGGCAGTTCCTGCCCGAAGATGCCACCTGCGACGGCGTGGTGGACGACGCCGACCTATTGCAGGTGCTGTTCAACTTCGGCAGTGGGTGCTAATTCCGATCGCCAAGGACAAACTTCACAAAAGCACGGGCGATTAGCAACCCCCTCCCTAAGGTTAGGTTCCCCCTGCGAGCAGGGGGAACCTAACCCAGCGCGGTTCCCCTCGCGAAGCGGGGGAAACCTTATGGAGGGGGGGCAATCGCGAAATTTGAATATGCAGTTGGCATTAGTTGTCGTGCATGGATGAGGGAAGCTTACCCTGCTCGCGCAGCCAGCGCAGTGCGGCGGCAGCGTACCGACGCGAACTGCCCGTCAAATCGCGCACTTGGGCGACCTTGATCGGCGGCGGGAGGCTCCGCAACTGCTCGGCGAGCGCGTGTAGCGTCTCTACGGCGAAGTAGACCCCTTCGCCCGCGTCGGCGATTTCGCCCCGCTCGATGCCGACTTGGAGCATGGCGCGAATGGCGTCGGGCGGTGCGCCGACGATACGCGACGCCTCGCGCACCGAGGGCGGCGTCATCCCCGCCTCGCGATAGACCGCCCGCACCCGCTGGTAGAACGCCTCCTGACGGGGCTTAAGGGGCGTCGGCGGCGCAGGGGAGGTATCCAAAACGCGCCTACTCAGCGCGATTCACCTCCTTCGGATGGCTTCGGCGCGGCGGCAGGCGCACGCTCCAGCAATCGCGACGGCTCCACGCTCCGAAGATAAAACACATAATACTTGCGCTCGCCCGTCGGCGTCAGGAACAGAATCTCGTACCCGTGCACGATCGCCTTCGCGAAGCGCAACTCAGGCGACTGCTCCAAGTCTTTCAGCATCCGTTCGCGTACTTTTTCTTCGCTCCCTGTGTAGAACCGCCCGAACAGCGACTCTTCGTCTACGGCGTAGTAGAAGACCTTTCGCGGGACTGGAACGAGGCGCACGGCAGGCAGTTCAGGGGCGCGCGCCGCAATCCCCTCGCTAATGCCAACCGAGAAGTTCATGAAGTACCATGACGGAAGCATGCGGTTTGCAGATTCGTCGATACGCCTCACAGCTGCGGGCAGCGGCTGATTGAACAGCGCGTCGGGCAGGGGAAACGCTCCGCGCGTCGCTTCCGCGAAGCGGCGTCGCTGCAGGGGCGTCATCGTGCGCAGCGGGAGCCACTCGCCTGCAGCCAGCGCACGCCGCTGCCGCGCGTCCAGCGACGCTAAAAAGCGCAACGCAGGCAAGCAGTTCACAAATACTACGCTGTCAAAACGCGCGTTAATCGGGATAGGCTCTCCCTCGCCCCACAAGCGCTGCGCCTGCTCGTCGGAAAGCTTGCCCGCTAAGTCGATAAAGTCATCCATCGTGAGGCGTCCCTCGTCATACTTGGTTTCGAGGGGGCGTAGCCACGCTTCGGGCAGCTCGACGGAGCGGTATCCCAAATAGTTCCGATGGCGCGCCAGCAAGTAGCCTGCCTCGTCCCAGCGCATCCAGAGATAGCTTGCCAGCGCGCGCGCCAGTTCGCGTGGTGCAAACGCGCTCTCCTTCAGCCAGTAAAACGATACAGCCCGATAGGCGTCGCTGATGATGGGAACCTCCGCAATCAGCGCCAGTCGCTCCAGCGCGTCTGCCGTCGTTGGCTCTGCAAGCGGAAGCCGCTTGCCCGCCAGTTGCGCCTCCGTGTAAGCGTCGTAAAACGGACGCTTCACCGCGCGCTCAGGCAACCGCTCCTGCAACGCCTCCAGCGGCGTCGCCCAACGCTCCCAAAACTGCCCGAACGCCGACTGATGCCTATATGGTTCCCATGGAAGAGAAACCCCGAACCGTATTTCGGTCAAAACTTTGTCTTCCTCTATCCGATTGGTCCGTATCGCACGAGTGCGCGTGATACCCACGATTTGCACGGATATGTTGGCTCTGTAGGGCGGGATCCGAACCCACAAGCCTGAAAATTCCGAGAGTGACGGTTTCGCTTGGGGCTGCTTCTCCGATTCTGCTTCCCAGTTCTCGAAGGTCACATCGAACAGACCTGGCAGGGAGGAAACGCCTGCGGGAATTGGGTACACGCCGCGCGGCGGCTTCGTGCTGAACCCAATCACTTGCCCCTTGGCGAGGGCGTCCAGGGCACGGTCAGGCAGGGTCACGAGGCACTGGTAGATTGGCTCATACTCCGTCTGCGTTTCGCGGAGTTCAGGTTCGCCATCGCCTTCGGAGATGGGTATAAGGAGGGGCGCTAAGTCCTGCACAACATGGCGAAAGACCTCCTGTTGCAGCGTAAGCGGTTGGGCGGTTTGACGGAACTGCTCCTTGAGTTGGCGTCGCTGTTCTGGGGGCATTTGCAGCACTTCGCGCGCGGCTTGTATCCAGTCACGGAGGGCTTGACGGCGCAGGTTGGCAAGCTCGCGTCGCAACTGCTCCTCCGCTTGGCGCGTTTCGTCGGGCACATACAGCACATACGCATCCTCATCCTTGCGCCACGCATAGCGCAACGCACCCGCCAACTGCGTCAGGATCTCGTGCGCAGGACGCTCCCGCACAAAGACGGCGACCTTCTCGTCGGCGATCGCGTCTTGGCAGCGCAGCGCGACGCCTGTTTGTTTGCCAATCGTGCGCAGGACATCGCGCAGGGGTTCCATCTTGAGCCAGACGGTGATGCGCTTTTGCAGTAGCGGGTCTTGCGAGAGATCGGCATGCTGCGCCGTCGCCTGCTGCCAGCACGAAACCACGACCAGCGCCCATACCCATTTCCAGACCAGCCCCCCTCCTTGAGGTTCCCCCCGCTTCGCGAGGGGAACCAAGCCGCGCGCCCGCGCGGTTCCCCCTGCGAGCAGGGGGAACCTGCAGGAGGGGGTCTTCGTTGTCTGCTGCCTTGCGAAATGCGGTTTGGCGATTCGTCTCATACACTCCCCCATACGGCATTCAAAATTCGACGCTGCTTTCTCGATTCCTGCTCTGCAGGGAATTTGAACACCTGTTCGAATCTAAGGCATATGGAGCGGATTGTGGTCAAAAGCCCTGCGGACGGGAGCGTCGTGGGGGAGGTCGCCGTCATGCCGCCAGAGGCGATTGAGGGAATGATAGCGCGGGCGCACGCGGCGTACCTGCACTGGCGGGAGGTTCCGTTGCACCAGCGCGTCGAGCCGTTGCGTCGGCTCAAGCGGCTGATTCTGCAGGAGCGGCACGCGATTGCCGAGCTGGTCGCCCGCGAGCAGGGCAAACCGCGCATCGAGGCGATGATTGTGGAGCTGTTCCCGCCGCTGGATGTGAGCGCGTTTTTGATGTACGACGGCGTGCGCCTGCTGCAGCCGCGCCGCGTGCGCTCCAAGAACCCGTTCTTCAGCGACCGCCGTAGCACCTACTATTTCCATCCCTACGGTGTGTGGGCGGTGATTGCTCCGTGGAATTACCCATTCACCATCCCGATGACGCAGCTGATGGCGTTGACGCTGGCGGGCAACGCTGCGCTGCTGAAGCCCTCGCCGCTGACCCCGCTGACAGGCGCGAAGGTGGTGGAGCTGTTCGAGCGGGCGGGCTTCCCCGAAGGGCTGGTGCAGGTGGTGCAGGGGGGCGCGCCGCAGGGCAGTGCGCTGCTCGCCAGCCCGACCGTGCGCGGCGTCATCTTCACGGGCAGCGTGCCCATCGGACACGCGGTCGCCGAGCAAGCCGCCAAGACCAACAAAAAGGTGATTCTGGAACTCGGCGGCAAAGACCCTGCGCTGGTGCTGGCGGACGCCGACCTGCAGCATGCCGCACAGGGCATCGCGTGGGCGTCGATGGTGAACGCGGGGCAGACCTGTGCTTCCGTCGAGCGCGTCTATGTGGAGCAGCGCGTCTACGAGCCGTTCCTGGAAGCGTTGCGGGCGGAGCTGACGAAGATTCGGCTCGGACACCCCCTGCATGCGGAGACCGACATGGGTCCTGTGGCAGCGCGGTTCCAATTGGAGCGCGTGCAGCGGCACATCGAGGACGCCTGTGCGCGGGGCGGGCGTGTGCTCTTGGGCGGGCGTGTGCGCGCCGACTTGGGCGAGCTGTACCACGAGCCGACGCTCATCGCCGACGCGACTGACGAGATGCTCGGCATGCAGGAAGAGACCTTCGGACCGCTGGTGATGGTGCAGCCCGTCGCCAGCGCGGAGGAAGCCGTGCGCAAGGCGAACGCGAGCGCGTTCGGGCTGACGGCTTCGATCTGGACACGCGACCCGCGCAAAGCGCAGCGGCTCGCGCCGATGCTGGAGTGCGGCTCGGTCAGCGTCAACTCGCACATCGTCGCCTACGGCGACAGCTACGGTGTATGGGGCGGGTTCAAGGACTCAGGCGTCGGGCGCACGCACGGCGAGTTCGGGCTGTACGAGCTGGTGCAGCCCCAGTATGTGAGCGAGGTCTACACGGGCAAGCCTGAGCTGTGGTGGTATCCCTACAGCGCGCGGGTGCATCGGATTACCGACTGGCTGATGGCGTTTCTGGCGTCGCCGAGCCTGAAGATGGGCGGCGCGACCGTGCGGCGACTGCTGCCTGAGTTGCGCTACCTGACACGCCACTTCTCGCCGCTGAAGATGACGGGCGGGCTGCTACGCTACCTGCGCTGACCCCAACGCTGGGTACAATACCCGTATGCGCAAAGCGCTCACGATTGCAGGCTCCGATTCGGGCGGCGGCGCGGGCATCCAAGCCGACCTGAAGACCTTCGCCGCGCTGGGGGTGTACGGCAGCAGCGCGATTACCGCCCTCACCGCCCAAAACACGCTCGGCGTGCAGGGCGTCTACCCCGTAGACCCAGAGTTTGTGGGGCAGCAGATCGACTCGGTTATGAGCGACATCGGCGCGCACGCCGCCAAGACGGGCATGCTGTTCAGCGCAGAGATTATCCAAGTTGTCGCCGAGCGCGTGCGACGCTGGGGTATCGAGCATCTGGTCGTTGACCCCGTGATGGTTGCCAAGAGCGGCGATCGGTTGTTGCGCGAGGACGCCATCGACGCGCTGCGGCGCGAGTTGTTGCCGCTGGCGTATGTCGTGACGCCGAACTTGGGCGAGGCGAGCGTGTTGGCGGGGTTCGAGGTACACGACAAGCCGACGATGGAGCAGGCTGCGCGAGTGATTCACGCGCTGGACGCGCGAATCGTGGTGGTCAAGGGGGGGCATCTCGCCGACTGCGCGGACGATTTGGTCTACGACGGCGCGTCGATGCGCTGGCTGCCCGCCGAGCATATCGACACGCCGCACACGCACGGCACGGGTTGCACCTTCTCGGCGGCGATTGCCGCGCTGCTGGCGCAGGGGCACGAACCGCTGGAGGCGATTGCCCGCGCGAAGGACTACCTCACGGCTGCCCTGCGCGCGGCGCAGCCTATTGGCGCAGGACACAGCCCCGTGAACCATTTTTACGCTTACGGACGATAAGTAACGCACCGTTGTCATGTGCTACGCCTCGGCGGTTAGCCCATGCTGCTAATCGTGCCCAACGGCGTCGAGAATGCGAAGCACCTCTTGGCGTAGCGGCGGGATGTCTTCGCGAGCGGTTTTCCAGACAATTTCTACGCTGACATCGTAGTACCCTTGTATGAGAATGTCGTGCATTCCCGCAATGTCGCGCCAAGGAACCTCTGGATGCTTGCGTCTAAGGGAGCTTGGGATGTGCTTGACCGCCTCTCCGATGACCTCCAAAGCGCGAATGGTCGCCATCACCCGCATCTCGTCTTCTGCGAATGCTTCCAGCGAGGGCACATCTGCTACAAAGTTTTGCACTTTCTCTGCATATCGGAGAATATCTTCCAAATAATCACGGATTGTGCGCGTTTGTCGTTTCATACAGGGATTGCTTCCTCCAAGATTCGCTTGCCGATATGGGGCTTGAGGGCGTCCTTGAGCGCGAGGTCGACGCGCTTGCCCAGCAGCAGGCTTAGCTCCCGCTGGAGTCGCGCCAACTCCAGCAGAGACGGCGTCTCGCTGAACTCTACCAGCACATCGATGTCACTTCGGCGTCGCGGCTCGCCACGCGCGTGCGACCCAAACAGCCACAGCGCACGCACATGGTAGCGTCGCTGCAGATCGGGCAGATGTTGACGCAGCATGACGCAGATGCGGTCTCGCTCCGCTATCGGGTCAATCTCCGCGTGCTGGGTATCTCGGCGTGGTTTCACAGGCGGAATTATATCCCAGCTGCAGGCTGACGCTGCTGACTTATATGCCCTCCAGCGCGAGGCTCGATTCGGGCAGGATTTGCCCGCCGTCCACAATCAGCGTCTGCCCCGTGATGTAGGACGCCTCGTCGGAGGCGAAAAAGAGCGCGGCGCAGGCGACATCTTCGGGCGCGCCCAGCCGCTTGAACGGAATCACCGCCTCCATCTGGCGTCGGTACTCCTCGCCGATGTCGCCCAGCCCCTCCGTCTCGATGTTGCCCGGCAGAATCGCATTCACGGTAATCCCGTACTTCGCCAGCTCAATCGCGGCGGAGCGCATAAAGCCCAGCATGCCCGCTTTGGTCGCCCCGTAGTGCGCCCAGCCCGGAAAGCCCGTGACGGGTCCCGTAATCGACGAGGTCAGCACAATCCGCCCGTAGGGAGACTGCTTGAGCATCGGCAGGAACGCCTTGACGGTCAGGAACATCCCCTTGAGGTTCACGGCGTGGACTTTGTCCCAGTCGGCTTCGGTCATCGTCTCCAGGAACGCTTGGGGGTAGATGCCTGCGTTGCAGCAGAGGATATCGGTTCTGCCGTAGGCTTTTTGCACTTCGGCGGCGGCGTGGCTGAGGGTCGTCGGGTCGGTCACATCGGCGAACAGCGAGAGCGCGTCGCCGCCGTGCTGCTGAATGGTTTGCGCAACTTGCGCGGCGGCTTCGGTGTCGATGTCCAGCACGGCGACCTTCGCGCCGCGCTGGGCGAACTGCTGCGCCATCGCGCGACCGATGCCTTTCGCCGCGCCCGTAATCGCCGCCACACGCCCAGAAAAGTTGGTCATGGCACGCCCTCCGCTGGGAATTGTACCTAAGAGATGGCTTAGCATCCGCTGCCAAAGGCGAACAGCACTTCCAGCAGGTCGGCGTCGTCCACGATGCCGTCGCAGTTCACATCGGCGGGGTCGCCCGTTGCGCCGAAGGCGAACAGCACCTGCAATAGGTCGGCGTCGTCGATGCACCCGTTGCCGTCGGCGTCGCCACCGGAAGGGGCGCAGGCGTTTTGGGCAGCCCACCGCACCGCGTTGGTGAGCAACTGCCGAAAGAGCGCGTGCTGCGCCATAGGCTCGGAGCCGTCCGCTGGCGCGACCGAGAAGCTTATCACACGCCCCGCTTGATACGCCCATCCCACCACGCCGCCCGCGCCCGCATGGTAATCGCTGGCGTAGTAGACCGTCGCGCCCCGTCTGGGCTCCAAGTGCGCCTCTTGCCCCTCGCCCAGCACAAGCGCGGCGGGCAGTCCCTGATTCAGGATCGGGTCACTCGCCTGCTGCTGGTACTGGATGCTCGAACGGTAGGCGTGGCGCTGATAGGTTGCAGGGAACAGCTCGCGCAGGATGAGGAACCCGTTCATGCGGCTTACCGACCACAGTGTCCATTCCAGCGTCACCAGCCCGCGTCCGCCGCCGACCCAGTCCAGCAGAGCCTCCTGTCCGTTGAGGGGCATAGCGTCGTTGACGCCCGTACCTGCCAGCACAGCGACCTGATAGCCGTTCAGGTTCTGGCTGCCGTCGAACGCTTGGTAGGGCGCGCCGAGCGTGACCTGCAGTCCGTGCGCCCGAAGCGCGTCATACAGTGCGTTGTCCCGTTCGGGTATGCCCGTGCCGAACAGGTACACTCGCTGTGCTAGGCAAGGCGCACAGCCGAGCAGCACGGCTATCCCGAAGATGACTGCCCGCATAGCGTCTCTCCCTGCGATTGTGGTTTCGCGCCTTGGTGCTTGATTCGCCGCGCAGGGGGCGTCTCCTGTATGCCGATTGCGGCGTGCGCGTGTGCAGGGCAGGATTGGAAGTAGAATCCCGCCCATGCCCTACTCGCCCCGCGCCAGCGCTTCGAGCCGATCGATGTTCTGACGGACGGTGTCGAACGCGCCGCGCCAGAACGCAGGCGTGCGCAGGTCGAAGCCGAACTCCGCCGCCAGCGTCGGGGCGTCCGCCATGCCCGTGCGCGAGAGGAGGTCGTCGTAGCGCGCGCGGAAGCCATCGGGGTCATCCAGATACCGCGCGTACAGCCCCAGCCCGAACAGCAAGCCGAACATGTAGGGGTAGTTGTAGAACAAGCCGCCGTAGTAGTGCGGTTTCGCCGCCCACATGTAGGGGTGCAGCGCGTTTTCGTCCAGCCCGTCGCCGTAGGTCTGCAGCTGCGCGTCGCGCATGATCGCGCACAGCTCGCGTGCGCTGAGTTCACGCTCCGCGCGCCGCTCGAAGACCGCCTTCTCGAACAGGTAGCGGCTGGTGATGTCCACCACGACTTGGCACACGCCTTGCAGCGAGGCTTCCAGAATGGCGATTTGCTCGTCGCGGTCGGCGTCGCGCAGCGCGGCTTGGTCAATAATCGTGTTGCAGAAGATGCTGGCGGTCTCGGCAAGCGTGGCGGGCGTCATGCGTTGCAGGTAGGTGCGCTCGGCGAGGCAGAGGTTATGGTAGGCGTGTCCCAGTTCGTGCGCCAGCGTGCCCATGCCGTTGAACACGGGCTTGTAGTTGGTCAGGATGCGCGATTCGTCGCGGCGCAACCGCATGCAGTACGCGCCGTCGTGCTTGCCTGGCTGCGGCGGGGCGTCGATCCAGCGCTCTTCGAACGCACGGCGGGCGAAGTCGCTCAGCTTCTGCGAGTAGGTCGCGAACTGCTCGATGATGAACTGCGCCGCCTCGTCGAAGCTCCATGTGCGCGTCTCTTTGCCCACGGGGGCGAACAGGTCGTACCACGCGCAGCGCTCAATCCCCAGCAGGCGCGCTTTGGCGTGCAGGTAGCGGCGGAAGTCGGGGAACGACTCGTAGGCGGCTTCGAGCATCGCGTCTAAGGTCGCCTCGTCGATGGCGTTTTGGAACAGCGAGGCGTGCAGCGGGCTGTCCCAGCCGCGCTTGCGCGTCAGCAGGTTCGTCTCGCCCTTGATGGCGTTCAGCGCGCTGGCGATGGGCATCGCGTGCTGTTCCCACGCTTGCAGTTCCGCTTCGTAGGCGGCGCGGCGCACTTCGCGGTCGGCGTCGGTCGCCAAGTTGCGCAGCATGCTCATCGTCAGCGTCTGTCGCTCGCCGCGAATCTCTACGGTCGCCTGAATCTGCGAGGTGAGGTTGCTGTAGAGTTTGTTCCACGCGCTGCTGCCTGTGAGGCGCATCTCGGCGGCAAGCGCTTCTTCGGCGGGCGACATCATGTGTTCGGCGATGACGCGGGCGCGTTGCAGCCAGTAGGCGTGCTGGCGCGCCTGCTCGGAACGCTCCTGCAGCGCGTCCACTTCCTGCGACCCTGCCCAAGCGGTCAGGCGCGTGTGGAGTTTGGTCAGGCGCACGGTGTGCCGCTCCAGTTCGCTCAGGCGCGCTTGGGCGTACTCGTCGCGCGAATCGACCGACACAAAGGCGTACACATACGCGCCCAGCGTCCACGCCTGGTCGTTCAGCGCGTTGTAGGGGGGCAAGATGCGCTCCAAAATGCCTGCCGCGAGGTCAGGATTCAGCGGCGTTTCGGTGCGGTCAATCTGCGCTTCGTCAAACAGCCCTTCCAGTTCGTCCAGTGCACGCACGAAACTGCGCAGGTCGCGCTCGAATTCGGGCGAATCGAGCCCTGAATAGACGACGCTCATATCCCAGCGGGGTAGGTCGGTTTTCATAGCGTACGGATTCTACCTAAACGGAGGACGATTCGCGCGAGTATCACGCGCGGCAGGAGTCCCCCGTGCCCCGTCGAAGCAGAATAAGTATGCCAACGACGATCGTTCGCGAACGGCGGGGGACAATACCGCCCGTGCCCTTCGGCGAGTTGCAGGGGGTAGACCTTGCTGACCGCGCCGCCGTGCGCCGCCTGATCCCGAAGGCGGGGCAAGCGTGGCGTACCGTGCCGCCTGTCAACGCCTACGAACTGCAACAGCGCTGCGAGTGGCTCGGCAAGCGCAGCATCAAAACGCACAGCAAACTCTTCGCGCTGCGCTTGGCAATCCGCATGTGCGACTTGACGACGCTGGAGGGCGCGGACACCGAAGAGAAGGTACGCCGTCTGTGCAGTCGGGCGCGCAACCCCTACACCCCACGCGCGGGCATGCCTGACGCCGAGACGGTCGCCGCGCCGCCTGTCGCCGCCGTGTGCGTGTACCCTACCTTCATCGCCGTCGCCAAAGACGCGCTGCAGGGCACGGACATCAAGGTCGCCGCCGTCGGCACAGCGTTCCCGTCGGGGCAGTACCCGTTCCACCTGCGCCTGGCGGATGTCAAGTGGGCGATTCGCGAGGGCGCGGACGAGATCGACATGGTGATTAGTCGCGGGGCGTTCCTGCAGGGCGACTATCGGCGTGTGTTCGACGAAATCGCGAAGGTGAAGGACGCCTGCGGCGCGCGCGTCCACCTGAAGGTGATTCTGGAGACGGGCGAGTTGGGCGACTACGACGCGATTCGCAGGGCGTCGCACATTGCACTGATGGCGGGGGCGGACTTCATCAAGACCAGCACGGGCAAGGTGCAGCCCGCCGCCACACTGCCCGCAACGCTCGTGATGCTGGAAGCCATCCGCGACTTCTACGACGCCACGGGGCGCGCGGTCGGCATGAAGCCCGCAGGCGGCATCCGCACCGCCAAAGACGCGATTCGCTACCTGGTGCTGCTGCACGAGACGCTCGGCGCAGACTGGCTCACGCCCGACCGATTCCGCTTCGGCGCAAGCTCGCTGCTGAACGACCTGCTGCGCCAGTTGGTCAAGCAGCTTTCGGGCAGCTACCGCGCCGACGACGAGTTCGCATATGA
>Ga0101943_1002423_pt1 | contig 11158 bp, 9 predicted proteins | sample DewCreD2012metaG_5_FD_75244 | JGI IMG/M metagenome (GOLD analysis project Ga0101943, IMG submission 75244) | Hot spring sediment bacterial and archeal communities from British Columbia, Canada, to study Microbial Dark Matter (Phase II) - Dewar... ... | reverse complement strand
GATCCTTGCGCGATGGCGATGACGTTGATGCCCTCGCGCCCGAGCGCGGAGAACAAGCGTCCGGCCACGCCGGGCGTGCCGCGCATCCCTTCGCCGACCGCGGCGACTATGGCCACGCCGTTCTGCTTCTCGATCTGGCTGATGTCACCCTGTCGCCGCTCGCGCGCGAATTCGTCCTCAAGGGCGCGCCGCACGCGCTCGGCGTCCTTCTGCTGGACGACGAAGCAAATGCTCTGCTGCGACGACGCCTGGCTGATGAGCAGGACGTTGATCCCCTCGCGCGCGAGCGTATCGAAGACGCGCGCCGTGATCTCGGGCACGCCGAGCAGGCCTGCCCCCTCGACCGTCACCAGCGTGAGATGGCCGATCGAAGTGATCGCTTTGACGATGGGATTGCTCGGAGTCGTGCGCGGCACAATGCGCGTGCCCGGGAACGCGGGATTGAACGTGTTCTTGATGAGGATGGGGATCCCGCGCTCGATGGCCGGGAAGACCGTCTTCGGATGCACGACCCGGGCGCCGAAATAGGCCAGCTCCGCCACCTCGCGATAGGACAGCTCGGCGAGCGAACGCCCTTCGGGCACGACCTTGGGATCGGCCGTCATGATCCCATCCACATCGGTGTAGATCCAAATCTCCCGCGCGCCGACGGCCGCGCCAATGAGCGCCGCCGAATAGTCCGATCCTCCGCGCCCGAGGGTCGTCGGAATCCCCTCGCGCGTGCTGCTCAAGAACCCGGTGATCACCGGGACGATCCCTCGCTTCACGAGGGGGAGGATCGCGCGTCGGCACCTCCGATAGGTGAGGTCTTTGAGCGGCGTCGCCGCGCCGAACCGATCATCGGTGATGATGAGCCGCTGCGCATTGAGCGCCTTGGCCTTCAGACCGCGCTCGTTCAATACGCCGGCGAGGATCTCCACAAGCAGCCGTTCGCCGAAGGAGACGACGGCATCCAGAGCGCGCGGCGTCGCTTCCCCAAGAAAGCTCATCCCCATGAGGATGCGCGTGAGTTCCTCGGCGAACTGATCCGTCAGCGCGAGCAACCGCGTGCGCGTCTTCGCATCCGCGATGGCCGCCGAGATCGCGTGCGCATGCCGATTGTGAAACGTGCGCAGCTTCCGTTCGAGTTCCTGATCTCGCCGGGCTGCCGCACCGTGCGCGGCCGCGAGCAAAAGGTCCGTGATCCCCGCCATCGCCGAGACGACGACGATAGGTCGCCGCTTCCGATGCGCGAGGACGATCTCAGCCACCCGCCGCAGGTTTTCCGCTCCTTCGACGGATGTCCCGCCAAACTTCATCACGATCATCGGCCGTTTTCCCTCCAAGTGCGGCCTCTCACCAATGAAGGAAAGCGATATTGTATCGGTGCGGCGCTGATGTGTAAACCGCCACCTGAGGCGGGCGGGTGAAAGAAACGATCTGCACCACATGCGAGCCCGCGGAGCGGGCGTTCGAATATAGCCTGGGGTGAGCGATAGCGAACCCCAGGATCGAGAGGCCAAAAATTTTCCCTCCAAGCCCGCGCAAGCGGGCGGCCCCGGCGGATGGGGCAAACGGGGATGGCGGTTCCGAACAGGTGGGAGGCGACCGGATGGGCCACCCCCTTCGGGGGCTTGGGGGAAATTTCGGCTCGTTTGTCCTAGGGCTCGCCTTCGGCTCGCCCTAGGCTAAATCCGGTCGCCCGCGTGCGCGGGCTTTATTGCGGTAGGCGGTAGAAGGTCAACCTCAAAAAGGGCTCGCCTTCGCTCGCCCTAGGCTAGATTCGGTCGCCTGCTCCGCAGGCTCGATGCGGAATGGGTCAATCTCAAGAGGGCTCGCCTTCGGCTCGCCCTAGGCTAGGTTCGATCGCCCGCCTACGCGGGCTTCATTGCGGTAGAAGGTCAATTTCAACAGGGCCCGCTCCGGTTCGCCCTAGGCTCGATTCGATCGCCTGCTGCCGCAGGCTTATTTCGGTCGCCTACGCGAGCGGGTCACCCTCCGTCTGGCAATTTTTTCTTGTTTCTGATAGTCTCGGGGCCGATCGTGGCGGGGGGGAAAGGGATGTGCAGGAATGCCTTCCTCACCATAAGAGGGCGAGGGAGATTTTTTTTGAGGAAAGGAGGAGCTTATGACGAAGCGACGGATCGTGAAGACGGCCTTTGTGGTGGGCCTGGTCGGGCTTTTGCTTCTGCCCGCTTTGGTCTACACGCAGGTCACCGGTCGGGTATTGAATCCGAGACTGCGGACGTCGTACCCGAGCCTGTCGGCGGCTGTGGCGGCGGCTGGTCCGAATGACACGCTGCTAGTGAGCGGGACGTTGAGCGGAGCGAATGCGATCCTCGACCCCGCCACTGACACTCTACCGACTGGGTTGAAGATCGTAGCGGGGCGTGGCCTTCGGGGGACGCTACAGGTCTCGACCTGTCCGGCGAGCGGGGCGATCCTGGATGTGAGCGATCGCTTGGGAGCGCTCACGATCATGGGGCTGAAGCTCGTGGTGCCCGATTTGTGCGTTGGCGTTTATTCGGACGGTGACATCTCTGGCGGCAGTCCGCTCACGGTGCGAAACCTGCTCATTCAGAGGGTGACAACAACGGCGAGTATTGATGGTGTCTTTTTGGATGAGGAATTCGACGGGCCGTTCCTCATCGAGGGGAATACCATTCCGAGCGCGGGTGGAAGCGGGTTTGCTATTTGGGTTGATGGGGATAGTGTGAATCCGATCACGGCGACCGTGAGGGGGAACCGTGTGGGGAGCGCAGGTCAGCCGACCTTTGAAGGGATTTTGGTTACCGACGCTCCGGGGAGCGGCGTGCTCGTAGAGCGGAACATCGTGGATGGGGGGAACAATGCCAGTAGCGATATTGGCATTGACGTGTTTTTTAGCGACATCGTGACCGTTCAGCGGAATACGGTTCGGAACTTCAACGCCGGAATTGGGATTTTTATTCTAGAGTCCACGGATGTTACTGTTTCCCGAAACGCCATCACGAACAATGAGACCGGGGTGGAGGTGTTTGACGCTCTTGTCTCCAATAGTGAAACCGCTGATACTGTCGTGATCAATCTCAACAACATCACGAGCACGGTCACAGGCGCAATCGGTGTGCAGTTCTTCCCAGACAGTGCTGCTACGGATACTCTGGATGCGACGAATAATTGGTGGGGGGGAAACAGAGGACCAAGAGACGTTAATGCCGACGGTGCCGGCGGTAATCCTGATGATACTTTTTGTCCTGAGCGTGTAGATCCTCCGGCCTGTACGACTCCTCAAGATCCTGGTACTGCTGATGATGGGAATGGTCTACTTGTGGATGCGGGTGCGGGCGCCGGCGCCGCTGATTGCGACGTGCCGCCGCCAGCTGGGACGGCTGGGCTTGTGACGACCTGCCCCTTCCGGACGTCGCCGGTGAGTCCGGCGGGAGCGTGAGGGGATTTGGTGGATGGTTCGGAGGTCAAGGGCCTCCGTTTTGATCACCGTTGAGGAGGAGGGATTATGAAGAAGCTGCTGATGGCTGTTGTGGGGTTAGGCCTTCCGATGATGCTCGGGAACATGGCGGTGATGGTTCCTGGGATCATCTTCCTTCTGGCCGGATTCTTCCTGACGTTTGTGGGGCCGTTTCTGTTGATTGATGCCATCTTGGGTTTGGCGGCGATGATGTCGGTGGTGTTGTTCGGCGTCGCGCTGGGGCACAGTGCGACGACGAGCTTGCTGCAAGGTTTGTTCGTGGGGTTATGAGTGTTCGTTCCGGGGATGGGGGAGGAGCGTGGCTCCTCCCCTTTCCTTGGGCATCGTGGCAGGAAGCGAGCGATTGAAGGCTCGCCTGTGTGTGGAGGGTTGTGAGGTAGGCATCCTCTGGCGAGAGGAATTCCCATTTTGCGCGTGAGCGGGCGTGCGCGGGCGTTCAAATTTAGGCGCGGGCGAACCCCGTTTGTGTCAAATCCGCCCGTGAGCCCGCGAAGCGGGCGATCGAATTTAGGCACGAGCAAACCCCCATTGAGGTCAAATGCATTCCACATGCGAGCCCCCGGAGGGGGCGACTCGAATATAGCCTGGGGTGAGCGATAGCGAACCCCATTGAGGTCAAATCCATTCCGCGTGTGAGCCCCCGAAGGGGGCGACCGAATATAGCCTGGGGTGAGCGTGAGCGAACCCCAGGACCGGGAGGCCAAAAATTTTTCCCACCAAGCCCGCGCAAGCGGGCGGCCCTTGCGGATGGGGCAAACGGGGATGGCGGTTCCGGACAGGTGGGAGGCGACCGGATGGGCCGCCCCCTTCGGGGGCTTGGGGGAATTTCGGCTCGTCTGTCCTAGGGCTCGCTACGCTCGCCCTAGGCTAGGTTCGGTCGCCTGCTTCGCAGGCTCAATGTGGAATGGGTCAACCTCAAAAGGGCTCGCTTCGCTCGCCCTAGGCTAAATTCGATCGCCTGCCGTTGCAGGCTCAATGAGGTCGAACCCATTCCGCACGCAAGCCCAAAATGGGGCGATTCAAATCCGGCCTGGGGTGAGCGATAGCGAACCCCATTGAGGTCGAACCGGCATGCCACATGCGAGCCCCCGAAGGGGGCGATCGAATATAGCCTGGGGTGAGCGCGAGCGGACCCCGTTAAGGTCAAACCGGCATTCCACATGTGAGCCCGCGCGAGCGGGCGTCCGAATGTAGCCTGGGGTGAGCGGCAGCGAACCCCAGGACGTGTGAGGCCAAAAATTTTCCCCCAAGCCCGCGTAAGCGGGCGGCCCCGACGGATGGGGCAAACGGGGATGGCGGTTCCGAACATGTGGGAGGCGACCGGATGGGCCACCCCCTTCGGGGGCTTGGGGGGAATTTCGGCTCGTCTGTCCTAGGGCTCGCCTTCGGCTCGCCCTAGGCTAGGTTCGGTCGCCCGCCTACGCGGGCTTTATTGCGGTAGAAGGTCAACCTCAAAAGGGCTCGCTTCGCTCGCCCTAGGCTAGGTTCGGTCGCCCGCCTACGCGGGCTCTATTGCGGTAGAGGGTCAATCTCAACGGGGCTCGCCTTCGGTTCGCCCTACGTTCGATCGCCTGCTACAGCAGGCTCGATACGGAATGGGTCAACCTCAACGGGGTTCGCTTCGGTTTGCCCTACATTCGGTCGCCTGCTGCCGCAGGCTCAATGTATGGGTCAACCTCAACGGGGTTTGCCCTTGGCTCAATTTGGTCGCCGGCTTCGTAGAGGCTCGATCTCGGTGTGGCCGTCGGGAATCAGGGTGAGGAGCGGGTGGAGCGGGCTTGCGCTTGACGATACAGGGCGACGTTGGCCTGATGTTCGACGAAAGTTCGGGCGAATCGGTGCGCGCCATCCTGACGCGTGCCGTCTACGACGAAGTAGAGATAGTCGGTCTGCGCCGGATAGAGAGCCGCTTGAAGGGATTCGCGTCCGGGCGAGGCGATGGGGCCGGGCGGCAGGCCCGGATAGAGATACGTGTTGTAGGGCGAACGTCGGGCCAAGTCCGAGCGATGGATCGTTCGATCGTCCTCGCCGTCCAGAAGCGCCGCGTAAAGGACCGTCGGATCGCATTCCAACCGCATCCCTCGCCGCAACCGGTTGTGAAAGACCGAGGAGATGAGGGGACGTTCTTCGGGAAGCTTCGCTTCTTTCTCGATCAAAGAAGCGAGGGTGACGATCTCTCGCACGGTGAAGCCCAACTGCCGAGCGCGCGCGCGATCCGCTTCGGTGAAGACCTCGCGGAATCGGCGAACCATGCGCGCGATCAAGTCACGCGCCGAAGTGGAGGGCGTGTAGGTGTAGGTGTCGGGAAAGAGATAGCCTTCGAGCGAATCGGCCTGAGGGTCGAGATCGCGGATGAGGGTCACGTCTTCGGTGAAGTCCAGGGCGCGCTCGGCATCGCGGATCGGGAGCTGACGGAGCAGCGCGGCGATCTCGAAGCGGTTGAGCCCTTCGGGGATGGTGATCTTCTCGGTAATGACCTCGCCGCGCACGAGTCGGCGAATGACTTCGAGCGGCGAGATGGGAGAGGGGAAACGATAATCGCCGGCTTGCAGGCGCGCGCCGTGACCGGTGAGGATCAGATATGCGAAGACGGGAAGGGGATGCGCGAGGATGCCGTACTCGTGAAGCGTGCGCACGATGCGGCGGGCGTCGGTTCCCGGCGCGATGGTGATCACGCGCGAAGCGGCGGCGTGTTCTTGTGGGGTCACAAGCGTGAAGAGAGTAGCGCCGAGCGCTCCGAGCACGAGGAGGAGGGCGAGTGCGAGCGCGCGACGTCGCCATCGGCGAGGGGACTTATGCTGTCGTCGAGCGCGGCGTTGTGGGCTCACGAGATGCCGCGGCGCCGGCGACGGTCGGCGTCGAAGGATTCGGCGCATCGCTTCGGCGATAGTGCGTGGCATGAGCATCGCCGGCTCTCCGTCAGAACGAGGTCAAGGCAAGTCCCACGCGCGATCGGGCTGCGTGCGCAAGGCCGTGAGGAAATCCTGCAAGATCACGCACGCGGCCACTTGATCCACGCGTTCGGGCGTGGGACGCTCGCCTCGCTCGCGCAGCAGCGTCTCCGCTTCGACCGAGGTGAGGCGTTCATCCCACAGGGAGACGGGCACGCCCGCGAGCGCGCGAAGGCGGCGGGCCAACTTCTCGGCGCGTCGGGCGGCCGGGCCGACCGTGCCATCCATGTTGAGCGGCCATCCGACGACGATCCCTTCGACTTGATGCATGCGGGCCAACTCGGCGATGGCGCGCGCGTCCTGTTCCACGCCGCGCGCCGCCAATGCCAGGAGCGGGCGCACGCTGATCCCCAGCTCATCGCACAGCGCCAGCCCGATGCGTCGCGTCCCCGGATCCACGGCCAGAATCCGCATGGCTCACCCTCAGTATAGGGATGCTCGGGCGGGGGCGTCAAACCCTCCCGCGCGAGCGCCTCGGCGATCACGCCCGCGGGCGACTCGCGCAACTCGGGATCTTCGGCGGCCACGGGAACCGGTTCCGGCGTCGAGGCGCGGCGCCCCGAGGGCACCCCGCCACCGGCGAGATGACTGGCGATCGCCGCCACGACCACCGCCAGCATCAGCCACACCGCGACGGGGATGTTACGGAGCGGGCGCATTGCCAGGTGGAGAGGTCCCGGGCGCCGCGGGGCGCCCCGGCGCGGTGCGCCGCAGAATCCCCAGGTCGACCGGGGCGCGGCCCCCGTGGCGATCGACCACGATCGTCTTCCAGCGCGGCAGCAGCTCCTCGATCGTCTCGAGGTAGAGGCGCGTGGCGGTGACCCCGGGCGCGAGGCGGTAGGCGGTGTAGGCCTGGAGGAAGCGACGAGCATCCCCTCGCGCGGTGGCGATCCGCCGGTCGCGATAGGCGATCGCCTCCTGGATCAGCCGCTCCGCCTCGCCGCGGGCGCGGGGCACGACGTCGTTGCGGTAGGCCTCGGCTTCGTTGACGATCCGGTTCCGATCCTCGCGGGCGCTGGCGACCGCCTTGAACGCCTCCGCGACCTCGGCGGGCGGCGCCACCTCCTGGAGCAGGACCGTGTTCACGTCCACGCCGAGGCCGTAGCGATCGGCCCGCTCCTGCGTGCCGACGCGGAGCCGCTCCTGCAGGGCGAGCCGACCGGTGGTGAGGAGCGCATCCACCGGCTGGCCGGCCGCCACCGCCGCCAGCGTGCTCTCGGCCGCGCGCCGGAGCATCCCCTCCGGATCGCGCGCCGCCAGCAGCCACGCCACCGGATCGCGGATCGTATACTGCACCACCGCCTGCAGGTAGACCAGGTTCTGATCCCCCGTCAGAAACTCCCGCTGGCGGGGATCGGCGGGGCGGCCGAGCACGACGTCTCCCGCCTCGAAGCCGACCGTCAGCCGTCGCTGCTCCCGCACCGGCACGCGATCGACGCGATCCACCGGCCACGGCAGCGCCAGCAGCAGCCCCGGCTCGGCGCGCCGCTGGATCACGGCCCCGAACCGGCGCACCACCGCCGCCTCGTTCGGCCGGACGATGGTGACGCCCGTCAGCAGCCAGAGGATCCCGATCGCCGCGGCGATTCGCACCGCCTACCTCCCTCCGCCCGGCTGCCCACGAGTGAGCAGCCGCAACAGCTCCGACTCGGACGAAAGCACCACCGTCGTCTTGTCGTTGAGGAACTTGCGATACGCCTCGAGGGTGCGGACGAGCCGGTAGAAGTTCGGATCGCGGTTGAACGCCTCGGCATAGATGCGCATCGACTCGGCGTCGCCCGCCCCCTTGATCGCTTCCGCCTTCTCGTAGCCGGCGGCGAGGATTTGCGTCCGCTCGCGGTCGGCGGTGGCGCGGATGCGGGTGGCGATCTCCTCGCCCTCCGCTCGGTACTGGCGGGCGATCCGGTCTCGCTCGGCGCGCATCCGCTCGAAGACGCTCGCCTTGTTCTGCTCGGGAAGGTTGATCCGCCGCAGACGCACGTCGGCCACCTCCACGCCGTATTGCGCCAACGCCGTGGCGCGGCACCCCTCGGTCACCCGGCGCGTGATCGCATCGGTCTGCAGGCGCGCCGCATCGGTGGAGACGAGATCGGAGAGGTCGTGCGTGCTGATCGCGTTCGCCATCTCCGAGCGCAGCACCGACGCCAGGTGCGTCTCCGCCGCCGCCATGCTCCCGACCGTCTGGAGGAACCGCTGGGGATCGGCGACGCGCCAGGCGATGAACGCATCGACGAGGAGGTTCTTCTTGTCGCGGGTCAGCGTCTCGTAGGGCGGCGGCGCCGTCGTCTGCAGCCGGCGGTCGAAGGTGATGCGCACCTCCCACGGCCACTTCAGCCGCAAGCCCGGCTCGGTGATCACGGCCACCGGCTTGCCGAACCGGGTGACCACGGCCACCTCGGTGCTGTCGACGGTGTAGGGGACCGTCACCAGCAGCGCGATCGCCGCCGCCACCGGTAGCCAGCGTCGCATCGCTCCCGTCATCGCGTCACCTCCTGCATCCGAGCCTGGCGCGCCCCGATCGCGCCGAGCGTCACGCCGTAGACGAGATGCGCGCTCAGCGTCACGAGGATGAACGTCGCCGTCAGGCGAAATCCGAACGCCGTCGGATAGGGCGTCACCAGCATCGCGAGCTCGAGCCCGGTGGCGAAGAGGACCGCACGCCACCACCGCTCCAACCCGAACACCAGCGCATAGGCGATCCCGAAGGTCACCCCGTTCGAGAAGTGGTAGAGCCAACCCGCGCCCTCGATCCAGAGGCGAGCGGCGTCGGCCCCGACCAGCATGACGCCGAAGCCGGTCATCGGGCGGAAGACCGGCACGCCCGCTGCCCAGAACGGCACGCGGTAGAGGTCGTAGGCGATCGTCGCCAGCAGCCCCGCCCACGCCCCGATGACGACCAGCCGGTGGAGTTGCGGCCACCGCGCCCTCCCCCACGCGGCGAACGCCATCAGCCCCGCCGCGCCCGGGGCGAAGAGGCACCAGATCCCCGTGCGCATCGGCAGCAGGCCGTAGAACTCGAGCAGCAGGCAGGCGATCGAGGTGAGCGCACACCCCGCCAGCACCGCTCGCCAGGCCACTGCGGCCCGACCTTCGTTTCCGACAGGCGCCTTCATGGGATCACCCGATGATCGGGGAAATGCATGTGCTTCACGCGGTCGTACGGTCGCCACGCGGCGTGACCGTCGACGAAGGCGTAGTTCGCACCGCCGCGGTGACGATCGCGGCTGAAGAGCGGCTCCACCCGCGATAGCCCGTTCCACGCATCGTAGTCGTCCTGGTTGTGCCCCTGACCGGTGATCGCGCTTTCGCAGAAGAGGATCGTCTCCGCCGCGCTGACCATGCGCGGATCGTCGCGGCGATACTGGTTCACCGGGAAGGGCACGTCCTCGCTCGATTCGGGCGGGAAGTTGTGGGTGAAATAGGCGTTGATCAGGTAGCTGGGACGGTGCACCTCGCCCGAATTCGGCTTGACCGAGGCAGTGGAGGGATCGCTCGGGCAGATGGCGATCCCCGTGCTGCGCATGTAGGGGGCGAAGCGGTCCGCCCAGTAGATTTCGGCGAGGCCGGTGTGATGGAAGTAGAGCCGGTCGTCCCACGCATCGAAATACATGTTAGCGGCCATGCCGATCTGGCGCATGTTGGTGAGGCAGCGGGTGGAACGCCCCTGCTCGCGGGACGATGCCAGCACGGGGAAGAGGATCGCGGCGAGGATCGCCAGGATCGCGATCACCACGAGGACTTCGATCAGCGTGAAGGCGGAGCGTGTTCGCAGCATCGGGAATCAGTCCTCCGGTTCGTCGGGTGGGGATGCGGTCGCGCCGGGGGGTAGATCGCCTGGGAAGAGCGGTGCCGGCTGGCCGTCGACCAGCCACATCTGCCGCCGCCCGCCGGCACGCGGATCGACGACGAACTTCTCGGGCGCAGCGAGCGCTGCCTCGATCGCCTCGAGGTAGAGCCGCAGGCGGTTGACCAGCGGCCCGATTCGGTAGCCGCGGAGGGAGGCGAGGAAGCGTGCCGCGTCCCCCCGAGCGCGACGCACCCGCTCCTGGGTGTAGGCGTGGGCCAGCTCGACCTCCGCCGCCGCCTGCCCGCGGGCGCGGGGCACCGTCTCGTTCTGGTAGGCTTCGGCCTCGTTGATCTTGCGACCCTTCTCCTCGAACGCGCTAGCGACCTCGCGGTAGGCGGCGACGACGTCCAATGGCGGATGGATGTCGATGAGGCGCGCGGCAACGACCTCGATCCCGCATCGGTGCGGATCGAGCAGCGCCTGCGTCTCGCGTGCGATCGTCGCTTCGAGCTCGGCGCGCCCCACGGTGAGCACCTGCTCGAGGGGGCGGCGGCCGACCTCCTGCCGCAGCGCCGTCTCCGCTGCCGCCCGCAGCAGCGCCTCGGGATCGCGCGCGGCGAGGACGTAGTGCGCCGCCGACGCGACGCGGTATTGCACCGAAAGCAGCGCCTCGACGAGGTACTCGTCGCCGGTGAGCATGAGCGCTTCCTCGGGAGCGCGGCGGATTTCGCCCGCGACGTGCGGGGTGTTCCACTCGTAGGCGGTGCCCTCGGCGGCGGAGGCGACCCGCTCGCGGCGGAAGCCGATCGTCACCTCCCGCAGCCGATCGGTCGGCACGCGCGTGCGCCGATCGAGCGGCCATGGCAGGCCGAGATGGAGCCCCGGCCCCGCCGTTCCGACCATCACACCCAGCCGGCGCACGACGGCCGCCTCCCCGGCGGGGACGGTGGAGATCGCCGTGCCGAGCCAGGC
>Ga0101943_1002489_pt1 | contig 11186 bp, 9 predicted proteins | sample DewCreD2012metaG_5_FD_75244 | JGI IMG/M metagenome (GOLD analysis project Ga0101943, IMG submission 75244) | Hot spring sediment bacterial and archeal communities from British Columbia, Canada, to study Microbial Dark Matter (Phase II) - Dewar... ... | reverse complement strand
CGTGCTTGACGCCGCAGGCCCGGAGCATCGGCCCCGACAGGCCCCAGTTGATGGCCTGTTCCGGCGTCACGGGCGAAAGGCCACGGCAACGGGCCAGGAACACCTCGTTGTCGGTCATGAGGGCGTCCAGGTCATCGATGCCCCGCCGCACGTGGTCGATGACGTACCGCGCGTGCTCCTGGAAGTCGTCGGGCACGTCCCAGGCCACGCCGCCGGGCCGGAAGTAGTTGTACATCATGCGCTCGCCGGTGACGGCCTCGAAGAAGTCCTGGATCACCTCACGCTCGCGAAAGGCGTACATGAAGGGGGTGCCGAAGAAGCCCACGTCGGTGCCGAAGGCGCCCGCCCACATCAGGTGGCTGGCCACCCGGTTCAGCTCGCCCAGGATGACGCGGATGTACTCGGCCCGCTCGGGCACCTCCAGGCCCATGAGCTTTTCCACCGCCAGGCAGTAGGTCCACTCGGTGTTGAACTGGGCCAGGTAGTCGGTGCGGTCATGGTAGCCGATGGCCTGGCGGTAGTCGCAGTTCTCGGGCAGTTTCTCGTTGCCGCGGTGCATGTAGCCCAGCACCGGCTCGCAGTCCTCTACCAGCTCGCCGTTGACGGTCAGGATCATGCGGAAGACGCCGTGGGTGGCCGGGTGCTGAGGACCCACATTGATGTAGAGGTCTATGGTCTCCAGGTCGTGCCTGTGTTCAGCGCCTGGCCTGGCCATGGCGGGCCGCTAGCCTCCTTCGCCTTCTTGCTCCAGGCGGCGAAGCGCCTCCTGGACGTACTGGCGCTCTTCCTCGCCCGAGAGCCCCTTGGCTCGCGCTTCCTCCCGCGCTTTCTTGATGACCTCGGCCTTCTTCTGGGCCAGGGCGATGCGGGCAGCCTTGTCGGCGGCGCTCAGGGGGGCCTTGCCCTCGGCAGCGGGGCGCTGGGGCTGGGGCGCCGGTGGCGCCGCCGCGCCGGCCATCTCCTCCTCGAAGCGCTTCACCGCCTGCTGCACATACTGGCGCTCTTCCTCCCCCGAGAGGCCCTTGGCGCGGGCCTCTTCCCGCGCCTTCTTGATGACCTCCGCCTTCTTCTGGGCCATGGCCACCTTTTGAGCGCGCTCGTCGCCGGCTGCCGGCCGGGCCGCTGCCGGGGCCGGCGCCGCCGCCTCTTTGGCCATCTCTTCCTCGAAGCGCTTGATGGCCTCCTGGACGTATTTGCGCTCCTCCTCCGGCGGCAGGCCCTTGGCGCGGGCCTCTTCCCGCGCCTTCTTGATGACCTCCGCCTTCTTCTGGGCCATGGCCACCTTCTGGGCCTTTTCGTCCACGGCGGCCTCGGGGGCGCCGGCGGGGGCGGCAGCCGCTGCCAGCTTCTCTACCCGCTCCAGGAGGCTCTCCTGCCAGTCCTCTATCTCGGCCAGGGGGTGGCTCTTGCGCAGGGGGTAATAGCCCAGCCCCTCCTCGGTCAGGAGCGGGCGCAGGTCGGGGTGCCCCTCGAAGACGATGCCGAACATCTCCCACGTCTCTCGCTCGTGCCAGTCGGCGGCCCGCCAGATATGGGCCACGCTAGGCACGTGGGGATCGTCGGCCGGCATCTTCACCTTCACAGCCAGCGTGTGGCCGTGGCGGAAGGAGCGGAGGTGGTATACCACCTCCAGCTCGTCGATGTAGTCCACCCCCGACAGGCAGCGCAGGTAGTCGAACGCCAGCCGCTCGTCCTCCTTGAGGGCAGTCATGAAACGCAGCAGCTCGTCACGGGAGACCACCACCGCCGGATCCAGGGGCGTCGGGACGTACTCGAAAGAGATATCCGGCACCGCCTCCCGCAGTCGCTCCAGCACGGGAGGGAGGGACTGGCCGGTGGTGGTGCCGTCGCTCATAGCGCTAGCGGCCGATCTTGCCCCGTTCCTCCATGATCTTCTTCTGCAGGGCGAGGAAGGCGTCCATCAACGCCTCGGGCCGGGGCGGACATCCGGGCACGTACACGTCCACGGGGATGATCTTGTCCACCCCCTGCAGCACACGGTCGTAGCGCGTATAGGGCCCGCCATTGGTGGCGCAGGCGCCCATGGAGATGACCCACTTGGGGTTGGGCATCTGCTCGTAGAGCAGCTTCACCGCCGGGGCCATCTTCTTGGTCACGGTCCCCGACACGATCATCACGTCGCTCTGCCGTGGCGACGGCCAGGGGATGATGCCGAAGCGGTCCAGGTCGTGCCGGGCCATGTAGGTCGCGATCATCTCGATGGCGCAGCAGGCCAGCCCGAAGGTCAGGGGCCACAGGGAGTTCTTGCGGCCCCAGGCGATGAGCCAGTCGGCAGGCACCTGGATGATGCCCGGCAGGAGCTGTCGGTACAGGGCCTTGGGTCGCGAGTGCACCTCCGGAGCGGGCGTCAGGGACTTGACCTCGTGCACCACCTCCGGCGGCACCACGTCCGACCGCGCCCCTGGCGGGTCGTCGCGCACCTCGTACACTCGCACGGGCCTGCGCTCGGCCATCTCGTCCACCTACCTCCACTGCAGTACGCCTTTGCGCCAGGCGTACAGCAGCCCGAAACCGAGGATGATGATGAACACCAGCATCTCGTAAAAGGCCATAGCCCCGATGTCCAGGAAGCTCAGGGCCCACGGGAACAGGAACACGGCCTCGATGTCGAAAATCAGGAACAGGATGGCGAACAGATAGTACCGGAAGTGGATCTGAAAGCGCCCGCGGCCGATGGGCAGCATGCCGCACTCGTAGCTGAGGCCCTTGGGACGGGTGCGCTGCCGAGGGGACAGGATCAGATTGCCTATGAGGGCGCCGGCCACCAGCGCGAAGCCGAGGATGGTGGCGATGAGGACCGCTGTGTACTGCTCGAATAGGCCTTGAACGTCCGGCACTGCTGTCTCGGCCCCTTATGGTATCCGATTGTTCCTCTCACCACAAGCATACCCCCCGCCACCTATACCGTCAATAAAAGAAGGAAAGGCTTTCCAAATGTTCAGCCGAGGGACTGCAGCCTGCGCCGCAGCCCTTCCAGGCGCTGCTGGGCCGCCGCCAGCCGCTCCTCCTCTCGCGCCACCACCGCTGCCGGGGCCCGGGTACGGAACTCGGACCGGGAGAGGCGCTGGCGCAGTCCTTCGACTTCCGCCTCCGCCTCTCGTAGCTGGCGCAGGAGCCGCTCCCGCTCCCGCTCCACCTCCACCAGCCCAGCAAGGGGCAGGGCCACCTGTGCACCGGTGAGGACGGCGGTGGCCACCTCCCGGGCAGGGTGGGACGAGGCATCGGCGGAGATGTGGAGCGGCCGTGCGCGGGCCAGCACCTCCATGGCCGGGGCCACGGCGGCCAGCACCGCCGCCTCGGGGCTGGCCACGTAGGCTTCCACCCATCGCCCCGGCTCCACCCGCCACTCGGCCCGCAGGTTGCGTATGGCCCTCACCACGCCCATGACCAGGCCCATCTGGCGCTCGGCCTCGGGGTCGAGCCAGGAGCGCCGGGCCCGCGGCCAGGGGGCGGCGATAAGGGCCTCCGATTCGGCCCACGCCAGATAGGGCCGCAGGCGCTGCCACAGGGCCTCGGTCACGAAGGGCATGATGGGATGCAGCAAGCGCAGGGAGACGTCCAGGGCGTAGGCCAGGACCGAAAGCACGTCTCTGTCGCCCTGGCGCAGGCGCACCTTGGCCATCTCCAGGTACCAGTCGCACAGCTCGCCCCAGAAAAACTCGTGCAGGCGCTTGCCCGCCTCGCCGATCTGGAACTGGCGCAGCAGCCGCTCCACCCGGTCGATGGTGTGGTGCAGGCGCGAGAGCAGCCACCTGTCCTCCAGGGGGAGGGTGCGGCGCCGCCGCCCGGAAGGCGCCTCCACCTTCTCGCCGGGCGCCAAATGCTCGGCCAGGGCCTGGACCACGAAGCGGCCCGCGTTCCAGATCTTGTTGGCGAAGTTGCGTCCCCCTTCCAGCTTCTCCGCCGACAGGCGCATGTCGTTGCCGGGCGCGGCTCCCGTGGCCAGCACGTAACGCAGGGCGTCGCACCCGTAATGGCCGATGGCCTCCAACGGGTCGACGACGTTGCCCAGGCTCTTGGTCATCTTGCGGCCCTGGGGGTCCCGCACCAGGCCGTGCAGATAGACGTAGTAGAAGGGCACCTGCCCCGTGTTATAGAGGCCCATCATGATCATCCGGGCCACCCAGAAGAAGAGGATGTCGTAGCCTGTTTCCAGCACCGAGGTGGGATAGAAGCGACGGAAGTCATCGGTGTCGTCGGGCCAACCCAGCGTGGAATGGGGCCAGAGGGCTGACGAGAACCAGGTATCGAGCACGTCTTCGTCCTGGCGCACGTCGGACGAGCCGCAGGACTGGCACCGCTCGGGGTCGCGCATGGGCTCTTCCCGCGGCGGCACCGTCACCCCGCCGCAAGACCGGCAATACCATGCCGGTATGCGGTGGCCCCACCAGAGCTGCCGCGAGATGCACCAGTCGCGGATGTTCTCCATCCAGTGGAGGTAGACGCGGGTGAAGCGACGGGGCACGATGCGGACCCTGCCTTCCTTCACCACGCGTATGGCCGGCTCGGCCAGGGGCCTCATGCGCACGAACCACTGCTCGCTGGCGATGGGCTCCACGATGGTGCCGCAGCGCTGGCAGTGGCCCATGCTGTGGCGGTGGGGCTCCTCGCGCTCCAGCAGCCCCTGCGATTCCAGGTGGCGGGCCATAGCCTGGCGAGCCTCGAACCGGTCCATGCCCTGGAAGGGGCCGGCGTGCTCGTTCATGCGGCCGTCGGGCCCGATGGAGACGATGGTCGGCAGGCCGTGCCGCTCGCCGATCTCGAAGTCCAGCACATCGTGCCCGGGCGTTATCTTCAGAGCGCCCGTGCCGAACCTGGGATCCACTGCCTCGTCGGCGATGATGGGCACCGGCCTCTCCACCACCGGCACCAGCGCCCGGCGGCCCACCAGGCCCCGCCAGCGTTCCACCTGGGGGTTCACGGCCACGGCCACGTCGGCCACGATAGTCTCCGGACGGGTGGTGGCCACGACGATGTGCTCGCCGGTGGGGCGTCCCGCGTCGTCCAACAGTGGGTAGCGCACGTACCACAGGTGGCCATCGTGCTCCTGGTGCTCAACCTCCAGGTCGGACAGGGCCGTGCGGCACCGCGGGCACCAGTTGATGATGCGCTCCCCCCGGTAGATGAGGCCGTCGTGGTAGAGGCGGACGAAGGTGGTGCGCACCGCCCGCGAGGGCCCCTCGTCCAGAGTGAAGCGCTCGCGCGTCCAGTCGCAGGAGGCGCCCAGGCGCCGGTGCTGGTCGGTAATGGTGGCCCGCGTCTTCTGCGCCCACTGCCAGGTGCGCTCGAGGAACGCCTCCCGCCCGATGTCGTGACGGGTGAGACCCTCCTTGGCCAGCTCCCGCTCCACCACGTTCTGGGTGGCGATGCCGGCGTGGTCAACGCCCGGCAGCCACAGGGTCGGCTCGCCCTTCATGCGGTGCCAGCGCACCAGGGTGTCCTCCAGGGTGGCGGTGAGGGCATGGCCCATGTGCAGGGCGCCCGTGACGTTGGGCGGCGGCATGACGATGCAGAAGGGGGGCTTGGCGGGATCACCCCTGGGCTGGAAGTATCCCCCCCGCTCCCACATCTCGTAGATGGACGGCTCGTGCCGGGAGGGCTCGTAGGCCTTGGGCAGCTCCTGGACGGTGGCCATGGTTCGCCCCGCCTGCCAACAAGGGCCCCGGGTCGACCGGGGCCCTTGCACGGTTGCGGCGTTTTGCATTTTACTTCTCGTCCGCGAGAGGGTCAACGCGAGGCGGGCCGCCGGGGGGCGGGCTGCTCAGTCTGCCAGCAGCAGGAGCGACTCGCCCGGCTCGACCCGCTGCCCGGGCGCGACATACACCTCGCGGACGGTGCCACCGTGCTGGGCGCGCAGCTCGTTGTTCATCTTCATGGACTCGATGACCAGCAGGACATCGCCCTCGCCCACCGTCTGGCCGGGCGCCACCTGCACTTCCTGGACAACGCCGCTCATGGGCGAGACCACCAGCCAGCCCCCTCCGGCAGCGGGCTGCCACCCGGCCGCCTCGACAACCGGCGCGGGCGCCCTGCCCGCCCGCCCCGACTGCACGTGCACTGCGTAGCGACGAAAGCCGATGGTGATCTCGTAGCCTCCCGCCCTGGGTTCGGCGAAGGCCTCGAACGGGTGCCCGTCCACTTCCAGCAGGTAGAGGGGAACGCCGCCATGGCCCACCTGCTCCAGCCGCACCCGGTGCGAGCGGCCGTCCAGGACCACGCGCAGGCCTCCGGGCCCTTCTTCCACCTCCACCTCGTGGAGGTCGCTGCCCAACCTGACTAGGTACCTCTCCGCCACAGCGCCCTCTCCACGGGAATGCCCGCGCCGGGGCCCCGCTGCGCCAGTCGCCCGCCCAGCCGCCAGGGGCTATCGCCCGCCAGAGGGGTAGTGCGGGGCCGGGCACGCCGCTGGTGCGCTAGCAGGGCAGCCAGCACGACGGCCGCCGCCTCCTCTGCCCCCCGCTCGGCCCGAGGGCGATAGTGCTTCTCGACATACCGGGTGTCCAATCGCCCGGAGACGAAGCGGGGGTCCTCCAGCACCTGCAGGTGGAAGGGGATATTGGTGCTGATGCCCACGATCTTGAACTCGCGCAGGGCCCGCCTCATGCGGGCGATGGCCTGCCGACGGTCGCGTCCCCACGTGACGAGCTTGGCGATGAGGGGGTCGTAATAGTAGGTGACCTCCATGCCATCGTACAGGGCGCTGTCCACCCGCACGCCCGGGCCGCCCGGCACGCTGACGAAGGTCACGGTGCCCACCGAGGGCAGGAAGTTCTGGAAGGGGTCTTCGGCGGTGATGCGGCACTCGATGGCCCATCCCCGCAGCCGGATGTCCTCCTGCCGGTAGGACAGCCGCTCGCCCGCCGCCACCATGATCTGGTCGGCCACCAGGTCCACACCCGTCACCATCTCGGTGACGGGGTGCTCCACCTGTAGACGCGTGTTCATCTCCAGGAAGTTGATGCTCCCTTCCCTGTCCAGGAGGAACTCCAGGGTACCCACGCTACGGTAGCCTACGTGGGTCACGGCCCGGCGGGCCAGCTCCATCAGGCGCTCCTGGAGCGCGTCGTCGACTGCCGTAGAGGGCGCCTCTTCGATGATCTTCTGGTGCCGACGCTGGATGGAGCACTCGCGCTCGCCCAGCACCACCACGTTGCCGTAGGCGTCAGCGATGACCTGCACCTCGATGTGCCGCACCGGCTCCAGATATTTCTCCAGGTACACCACGCCGCTGCCGAAGGCGGACGCCGCCTCACGGCGCGCCCGCTCCAGGGCAGCGGGCAGCTCCTCGGCGCGAAAGACGGTGCGCATACCCCGCCCACCGCCGCCTGCCGCCGCCTTCACCAAAATGGGGAAGCCGATGCGGGTGGCTGCCTCGGCCGCCTCCGCCTGGTCCGAGAGCTCCTGGGTGCCCGGCACCACCGGCACCCCTGCCTCCTGCATGATGTGGCGCGCCCTCAGCTTGTCGCCCATGGAGCGAATGACTTCCGGCGGCGGCCCCACGAAGATGATGCCGTTGTCGAGGCAGGCCTGGGCGAAGTCGGCGTTCTCGGCCAGAAAGCCGTAGCCGGGATGGACGGCATCCACCCTCGCCTTCTTGGCCACCTCGATGATGCGGCGGATGTTCAGATAGCTCTCTCGGGCCGGCGGCGGGCCGATGCAATAGGCCTCATCGGCGTGGCGTACGTGCAGGTCGTTGCGGTCAGCCTCCGAATAGACGGCCACGGCGCGGATGCCCAGCTCGCGGCAGGCCCGCACCACCCGCAGGGCGATCTCGCCCCGGTTGGCCACCAGCAGCTTGCGGAACATGCAGTCCTTCTATTCGCTCTTCAAGTTTCGCCTATGCTAGGCGTGGCAGCAAGGGCACCCCCGCCACCCTCACGACGCCTTCCCCTTTGCTCGCGGCCACGTCCATGCCCTCGAAACGACAGAGAGGGGACCGTCGTGCTACGGCAGGAGCGAGGCCGAGGGTCTCAGCCAGTTGCGGGGCGGGACTCGGCCGCCAGGCGGGAGGCTATCTCGTCCAGGGGAACGGTGCCCAGGTCTTCGCCCGAGCGCAGGCGCACGGCCGCTCCCCCCGCCTGCACTTCGCGGTCGCCCACGATGAGCATGTAGGGCACCTTCTGGAGCTGGGCGTCGCGGATCTTCGCCTGCATCCGTTCCTGGCGGTCGTCCACCTCCACCCGCAGGTCGGCCTCGCGCAGGCGCCTGGCCACGGCCTCGGCGTGGCCGAGGTGACGGTCAGCGATGGGTATCACCACCGCCTGCACCGGCGCCAGCCACACGGGAAAGGCCCCAGCGTAGTGCTCGATGAGGACGCCCATGAACCGCTCCATGGAGCCCAGCATGGCCCGATGGACCATGTAAGGACGCTGGCGGGAGCCGTCGGCGGCCACGTAGGTCATGTCGAAGCGCTCGGGAAGGTTGAAGTCGAACTGGACGGTAGTGCACTGCCATTCGCGGCCGATAGCGTCCACCAGCTTCACGTCGATCTTCGGGCCGTAGAAGACGGCCCCGCCCTCGTCGACCTCGTAGGGCAGGCCCCGGTCTTCCACCGCCCGGCGCAGGGTGGACTCGGCCATCTGCCAGTCCTCCAGGGAGCCGGCATACTTCCCTTCGGCGTCGCGGGTGGACAGGTAGACCCTGAACTCGCGGAATCCGAAGGCGTCGAAGAAGAGCAGCATAAAGTCAAGGCAGCTTTCGATCTCCTCCTGCACCTGGTCAGGCCGGCAGAAGATGTGCGCGTCGTCCTGGGTGAAGCCCCTCACCCGCATGAGGCCGTGCAGCACCCCTGAGCGCTCGTAACGGTATACGGTGCCCAGCTCGGCCAGGCGGATAGGCAGCTCCCGGTAGCTGCGCACTCGCGACTTGTAGATCTGGATGTGGAAGGGGCAGTTCATAGGCTTCAGATAGTAGTCCTGTCCGTCCACGTCCATGGGCGAGTACATGTTCTCGGCGTAGAAGTCCAGGTGGCCCGACGTCTGCCACAGGGTCGCCCGGCCGATGTGGGGGGTATAGACCAGGTCGTAGCCCCGGCGGAAGTGCTCCCGCCGCCAGAAGTCCTCGATGATGGCCCGCACGCGCGCGCCCTTGGGATGCCAGTAGACCAGGCCGGGGCCGTACTCCTCGTGGAAGCTGAACAGGTCCAGCTCCCGCCCCAGGCGGCGGTGGTCGCGGCGCTGGGCCTCCTCCAGCCGGTGCAGGTATTCCTGCAGTTCCTTCTCGGTCTCGAACAGGGCGCCGTAGATGCGCTGGAGCATGGGACGCCGCTCGTCGCCTCGCCAGTAGGCACCTGCCACCGACAACAGCTTGAAGGGGGGCACCTGGCCCGTGCGCTCCACGTGCGGCCCCTGGCACAGGTCGACGAAGTCGGCGTGGCGGTAGAGGCTGACGCTGTCGCCCTCGATCTCCTCGATGAGCTCCAGCTTGTAGGTCTGGTCGGCGAACAGGCGGCGCGCCTCCTCCTTCGATATCTCGTCGTGGACGAAGGGGACATCGGAGGCTATGCGCTCCCGCATCAGCTCCTCGATGCGGGGCAGGTCTTCGGGCGTCAGCGGCCGCGGCAGGTCGAAGTCGTAGTAGAAGCCGGTGTCGATGGGCGGGCCTAAGCCCAGCTTGGCCCCGGGGAAGAGCTTCAGCACCGCCTCGGCCATGATGTGGGCGGCCGAGTGCCGCATGCGATAGAGGCGCTCCTCCTTGGGCAGCTCGCTCAGCTTCCCGGACATGACGGCTATCGGCGCGGGGCTAGTGTCGGAGGGCCCGCCGCAACAGGCGTCCCTGCACTACTGCCAGGGCCAGCCCCAGGGCGGCCAGCGCCAGCAACACGGCCATGAGCGGCCAGCGGCCCTGAGCGGCGGCCACACCGGCAAAGGCTAATGCCGCCACCAGCATAGCCAGCGGCACGCCGACCAGCCAGAGGCGCAGCAGCCGGACGCTGGGGGGCTCCACGGGCCCGGTCACCGTCGTACCCCGATTCCCGGCCTGTAGACTCTGCGGGCCAGGGGCCCGGCCCTGGCCCGACACGCTCACTCGCTGGCTGGTGGGCGGTAGAGGACTCGAACCTCTGACCTCAGCGATGTCAACGCTGCGCTCTACCCTCTGAGCTAACCGCCCACTCCAGAGGGAATGGTAGCGCCGCTGCGTCGAGGCGGTCAAGGCGAGCTAGCCGCCGGCCAGCTCGCGCCGGTACCCTTCTACCGCCTCTCGCACCCCCTCGTCGCTCAGGGACAGGATAGCGCCGGCCAGTAGGGCGGCATTGCGGGCGCCGTCTATCCCCACACAGGCCACCGGCACGCCCGGGGGCATCTGGACGATGGAGAGCAGGGAGTCCAGCCCCTGCAGGGCCGACCGCGCCAAGGGTATGCCGATGACCGGGAGCGTGGTCCAGGCGGCCACCACCCCGGGCAGGTGGGCGGCCATGCCGGCGGCGGCGATGATAACGCCGATGCCCCGCTCGCGGGCCCCCTGGGCGAACTGGCGCACCTTCTCGGGGGTGCGGTGGGCCGACATGACATGCACCTCGCACTCGATGCCCAGGCGTTCGAGAGTCTTCTGGGCTTCCTCCACCTGGGGCAGGTCCGACTGGGAGCCAACTACGATCGCTACCTTGGCCATGCGCTGCTCCTCCTGGTTCCGCTCGTACCCTGCGCGTCCGCCACTGCTGCCTCGCGCTCACGTAACCGAAGACGGAGCGGCAACTCCGCAACGGCTCCGCTACAAGGCAGCCCGCCGGCGGGGGCGGCGCCGCTGCTAAGGCCGATTCTAACGGCGCCCGGGCGCAGGGTCACGACCGGCGGGCGCTTACTGCACCTTGGCATCCTGGGCGGGGGCGGCGATGTCGCGGCGGTAGTGGGCGCGGGTGAAGTGGATGTGCTGGACGGCCCGGTAGGCCTTGGCCCGCGCTTCCGTCAGCGTCGGCGCCAGGGCCACCACCGTCAGCACCCGGCCGCCCGCCGTCACTACCGTGCCGTCGTCCCCCAGGGCGGTGCCGGCGTGGAAGACCAGCACGTCCTCCTCGACCGCGCCCAGGCCGTAGATGGGGTAGCCGGTGCGGTACTCGTCGGGGTAGCCGCCGGAGGCTATCACCACCCCCACGCAGGCGTCGGTGGACCACTCCACCGCCACCTCGTGCAGGCGGCCGTTGGCCACCGCCCAGGCGATCTCCAGCA
>Ga0101943_1002487_pt1 | contig 11198 bp, 7 predicted proteins | sample DewCreD2012metaG_5_FD_75244 | JGI IMG/M metagenome (GOLD analysis project Ga0101943, IMG submission 75244) | Hot spring sediment bacterial and archeal communities from British Columbia, Canada, to study Microbial Dark Matter (Phase II) - Dewar... ... | reverse complement strand
CGGGCCAAAGCGCCATGACAAGCCGCCTCCACGCCCTCATGGCCTTCTTCCTCCTGGCCTTCGGCCTCCTGGGCCTTAGGGCGTGGCAGCTCCAGGTACTGGAGTACGAGAAGTACGCCTTACGGAGCCAGGGGAACTACCTAAAGACGGAACGGATCCCCGCACCTCGGGGGCGCATCCTGGACCGCAAGGGCCGGGTGATCGCGCAGGACCGCCTGGTGGTAGACCTGGTCTACGAGGGGGGAGAGGTGGCCTTCAAGGAGCGGCTCCTCCCCCTCCTAGGCCTGAAGGAACTCCCCCCAGGCCCCGCCGTGCTCATGGCGGGCGTCCCCGAGCACCTCCTGCCGACTTTGGCCGAGCTGACCGCCGGGCAGAAGAACCTGAAGCTCTCGGAGCGCATTGAGCGCACCTATCCCAACCCCATCTCCGGGCCGGTGTTGGGCTACGTTCTCCTGGCCAACGCCGAGCAGGTCAAGCAGGGGTACGGCCCCGAGGAGGAGGTGGGCCAGGCGGGCCTCGAGGCCGCCCTGGAGCCTTACCTCCGGGGCAAGGCAGGGGTGAAGGCGGTGGAGGTCAACGCGCGGGGGGAGCGCCTGAGGGAGACCGTCTTGGAGGAGCCCACCCCGGGGAAGGACGTGGTCCTCACCCTGGACCTGGACCTGCAGAAGGCGGCGGAAAGGGCCCTGGAGGAGGCCCTGACGGACATCAACGCGGGCCGGCGCCTCCACGGGCTTCCCCCCGCCCACCGGGTCAAGGGGGCCATCGTGGCCCTAGACCCCACCACGGGGGAGGTGCTGGCCATGGCCAGCGCCCCCTCCTTTGACCCCGGGCTCTTCGCCAGGCGGCCCGTGCCCAAGGAGGTCCAGGCCCTCCTCCAGGACAAGGACCTTCCCCTCCTCAACCGGGCCCTCCAGCCCTACACCCCGGGCTCCACCTTCAAGCTGGCCACGAGCTACGCCCTCCTGGAGGAGGGGTACGTGGGCCCCTCCACCACCTACCGCTGCAGCCCCTACATCGTCTTCGGCGGCCAGGTGCGGCGCAACTGGGCCCCCCGGGACATGGGCCCCATGACCGTGAGGGAGGCCATCGCCTGGAGCTGCAACACCTGGTACTACCAGGCGGTCGCCGCGGACCCCCTGGGCTTCGTGGGCCGGCTGGCGCAAAGGGCCCGGTGGCTCGGGCTCGGGGAGGCCACGGGCCTAGAGGTGCCCGAAAGGACCGGCCTCCTCCCCACCCGGGCCTGGAAGCAGGAGACCCTGGAGGAACCCTGGTACCCCGGGGAAACCCTTTCCGTGGCCATCGGCCAGGGACCCGTGCTCACCACCCCCGCCCAGATCGCCCGGATGCTGGCCACCTTGGCCAACGGGGGGCAAAAGCCCCGGCTCCACCTGGTGAAGCGCCTGGGAGGCGAGCCCGTGGCCCCCCGCCTGGACCCCGTGCCCGGCCGCTACTGGCAGGTCCTGCAGGAGGGGCTGCGGAAGACCGTCACCCAGGGCACCGCCCGCCACATCCTGGGGGATTTCCCCGTCCCCACCGGGGGCAAGACGGGCACCGCGGAGACCCCGGGGAAGCGGCTGGGCCTGGAGCACGCCTGGTACATGGGCTACGGCCCCGCGGAGCCGGGCACCCCCTATCCCCCCCTGGTGGTGGTGGCCTTCTTTGAGAACGGGGGCGAGGGGAGCCAGGTGGCCCTCCCCGCCGCGAGGAAGGTGATGGCTGCCTACTGGAAGGTGCCCTCCCCGTAAAATGGCCCCATGCGGCTCCGCGCCACCCCGAAGTCCCTCGCCCTGCGCCTGGACGGGAACGAGGCTCCCGAGGACCTGAGGCGCCTCTCCCTCCCCGAGGGCCTGCCCCTCGAGGTGGAGGTGGCAGGCCCCGTGGCGGAGGAAGTCCTGAGGGCCCTCCTCTCCCTGGGAAGGCCCCTCACCCTGGTGCCCCCGAGGGGGCAAAGGCCCACGGGGACCCTGGTGGTACCCAAGACCCTGAGGGCCGGGGAGCGGGTGGAGCACCCGGGGACCGTGGTGGTCCTTGGGGACGTGAACCCCGGGGCCGAGGTGGTGGCGGGAGGGGACGTGATCGTGGTGGGGAAACTCCGCGGCCTCGCCCACGCCGGAGCCTTCGGGGACGAGGAGCGGTTCATCTTCGCCCTCGAGCTTTCCGCCAAGCAGGTACGCATCGGCCCCCACCTGGCCCAGGCCCCGGAAGGGGGAAAGGGCCGGGGGGCGGAGCTCGCCCGGGTGGAGGCGGGCCGGGTGGTGGTGGAGGCCTGGGCTAGAAGGTGACGCTTCCCTTGTCCACCCCGTAGCGCTTCAGCACCAGGTAGATGACCCAGCCCGTGAGGGCCACGTAGAGCCAGATGGGCACCAAAACCCTCGCCCAACGCTTGTGAGAGGGAAACTCCCCCCTGAGGGCCCGGGAGATCACGTAGAGGGCCAAGGGGCCGTTCAGGGCCGCGAGGAGGGTGTGGGTGAGGAGGAGGAAGTAGTACGCCCCCCGCCAGGCCTCGGGCCCCCCGTAGGCCGTGGTGCCGTAAAGCCCCCAGCGGGCCAGGTAGAACACCAGGAAGAGGGCGGCCAGAGCCGTGGCCAGGAGCATGGTCCGGTGGTGCCAGACCCTTTCCCCCCGGCGGATGAGGGCCACGCCCAAGAGGAGGGCCAGGCCCGAAAGCCCGATGGACCAGACGGCGAGCAGGCTGAGGAGGCCGTAGTGGACATAATCCTCGGGCGGGGCCGGGACGCTGAACCACCCAAAGAGGGCCCAGAACGAGGCGAAGAGGCCGGGGAGATCGGCCAGGACCTGGGCCAGACTGGGGACCTCGTCATCGAGGCGGGCCCGGCCGAGGAAAACCCGCAGCGGCACGAGCTCACCGTAGAGGAGGACGTTGCGTCCGAACCACCAGCCGCAGACGGCCAGGGTCGCCAGCCCGGCCAGGGCGAGAGAGCGGAGGAGGGTCGGCCAGGGTCGGGCGGTGTGGCGGGCGGCCAGGCCCAGGGCGGCGGCCACCAGGACGGCGCCGACGAGGCTGGAGGGCTTGGCTAAGGTCGCCAGGCCGAGGGCGGCGCCCAGACCCAGGGCCCCGCGGATGGTGGGTGGGCGCTGGCTGGTGCGGAGGGCGCTCCAGAGCAGCAGGGCGCCGGTGGCGGCGGCGGCGCTGTCGTTGTTGACGGCCGAGGTCATATACAGGAACTGGGGGATCAGGGCCACGGTCAGGCTGGCGCTGAGGGCCAGGGCCGGGCTGACCCCGATCTGGCGGGCCAGGGCGTAGGTGAGGAGCACAGTCAGGAGGCCCCAGAGGGTCGAGGTGGCCCGGACCAGGTGGACGGTCAGAACCTCGCCGGTCCAGGGAAAGCGCTCGGCCGGCCCGTGGACGAAGCGGTTCTTGTTGCCGGGGACAGAGGGGTGGCCGATGGTGGCGTGGAGATTCTCGACCGCGAGGGCGGCGAGATCCGCTCGCGGGGCCCAGAAGGTCAGGAGAGCGGCCGTGGCGTAGTAGAGTGGAGGCTGGCCGGCCTCCTGCTGGGCCAGGAGGTGACGGTGGCGCGGGGCCTGGACGGGGAGGCCACGGCCTTCGGCCAGATGGCGGACGTAGAGGTAGTGCCAGATCTCGTCGGGGGCCTCGAAGAGGGGATTGGTGGCGTTGTAGAGGGTGGCCAGGGCCAGATAGAGAAGGCTCAGGGGCAGGAGAAGCCAGGTCGGGGTGAGGCGCATCGGCGTCAGCGGGCCGGATCCGGGGCGGGGTCCAGGTCGCCGGGGCGATGCAGGATCTGGGCGACGTGGTAGCGGCTCATGACCTCGGGCAGACGGCGGCGGAACTGTGGGCAGGGGCGCAGGCCCAGGCGGTCGAGCAGGAATTTGACCACCACCCAGAGCGTGCCCAGGCCGTAGACGATCCCGGCTCGCCAGCCGACCGACGAGGCCTCTTTGAAGTAGCGGGTGGGGACGCCGATCTCGGCGATGCGGAAGCCGAAGGCCACCGCCTGGGCGATCATCTCCGTGTCGAAGACGAACTTATCCGAGTTCAGCAGGAAGGGCACGGTGGTCAGCAGGCGGCGGCTGTAGGCGCGGAAGCCGGTGTGGCACTCGGAGAGGCGCAGGCCGAAGGCCAGATTCTCGATGAAGGTCAGGCAGCGGTTGGCGAGGTACTTATAGAGGGGCATGCCGCCGGCGCGCGGCGAGCCGCCCAGAAAGCGCGAGCCCAGGACCATATCGGCCCGGCCCTCGAGGATCGGCTGGAGGAGTTGGGGGACCAGGCGCGAATCGTACTGGTAATCGGGGTGGAGCATCACCACGATATCGGCGCCGGCCTTGAGGGCCTCGAGGTAGCAGGTCTTCTGGTTCCCGCCGTAGCCGCGGTTCTGGAGGTGAACGACGACGGTCAGACCCAGCCGCCGGGCGATCTCGACGGTCTCATCCTGACTGACGTCGTCGACCAGAATGACCTCGTCCACGACGTCCTTGGGAAGGTCGCGGTAGGTGCGTTCGAGGGTGCGGGCGGCGTTGTAGGCGGGCATAACCACGATCACACGCGGGCGCTGGCCCATGGCCGGCCTCCCTCGGTGGCGCTGGCTGCTATTGTACGGACCGCCGGCCGGTCGGTCAATCGGGCCCGGTCGGCGCTGAAGGCCAGCCTCTGACATTGACAGCAAAAAGTCCAGGCGACTGATAGTCGGCCCGGGTCGGCGCACTCGGCCGCTACCCGGGCCGGAGGGGTCGGCCCGGCGGGCCAGGGCGGTCTTCTGGCCCGCGCCCACGCCGCAAAGCCGAACCTTTCAGACTGACGAGCGCCTCTCTCTTGTCAGCCGGCCGGGGCTGGGGTAAAGTGGGGGCCGTCGGTCCGGGGTCGGGCTGAGCCGGGTGTGGGGGTGGGAGACCGTGCGGTGGCTGGGTGGCGTCCTGCTGCTCGGGCTTGTGGTCGGGGGCTGGCCAGGAGTGGCCTGGGCGGAGGCGGGTGTGCGGTTGTTCGTGCCCTATCGCAGCCAGCTGGACGGCAGCCCCTACGCCGGGGCGAACTGTGGGCCGGCGGTGATGGGCATGGTGCTGGCCGCCTACGGCCGCGTGGTGCCGACGGCGGACCTCCGCGCTCTGGTGAACGATCTGCAGGGCACCTGGGGGAGGTACGACGAGGGGACCTTTATTCAGAACCTGGCCGTCATCGCCGAGCGGTACGGTCTCCGGGCGCTGGATCTTTACGATGGGCGGCGGCTGCGGCGCTGGACGCTCGATGACGTTCGGCGTCATCTGCGGGCGGGGCATCCGGTCGTGCCGCAGGTCCGGTTTCGGGACCTGCCCGGTCGGCAGGAGAGCCCCTACTGGGGCGACCACTATATCGTCATCACCGGCTACGAGGGAGAGGTGTTCATTTACAACGATCCGGTGGACCGGGACGGGCCGGGAATGGACCGGCGGATCGGCGCCGCGCAGTTCGAGCGGGCCTGGCGCAACGCCGATCCCCGCTACGCCTACGCCGCCCTGGCGGTGGCCGGGCCGAACGGTGGGCTGACACCGGTGCCGTCGCCCACGCCGACGGCTACCCCGTCGCCGACGGCGACGCCCACGGCCACGCCGACGATCACCCCGAGCCCGACGGTTATGCCGGCGCCCTCGCCGACGCCGGTTCCCTCGGCGGTGACGGTGGCGAGCCCACCCCCACCGTCAGCCCTGTCCGGCGATGGAGGCGCGCGCGTGACACCGGGTGGGCCGCTGGCGGTCTGGCTGGGGGGAGGGGCCCTGCTCCTCCTGGTCGGTCTGGGCTGGGGGTCGCGCCGGCAGGGTGGCCGTGGCGGGCGCAGGTGAGACGATGAGGTCCCGCAAGGAGGGCCGGACCAGAGACCGCGCTCGCGGTCAGGGTCTCTTGCGAGGCGAATGGCTTTTTGGCAGAATTTGTATGGCGGTCTGCCCCTGTAGCTCAGCGGGAAAGAGCGGCTGCCTTCTAAGCAGCGGGTCGGGGGTTCGAATCCCTCCAGGGGTACCACGCCCGGCCGCCGGCGTCTGGAGTCGGTGGGGGCAAAAGCGATGTCCGCCGACCATCTGCCGGCGGGTTGAGCACCGGCTACGCTCAGCCCGTCAGGGCGCCCTGACCGGCCTGGCCGTTGCCCCGGACTGCCATCCACACACGGCCAGGCTCTTTGTTTGTGAATGTGCGCCCCCAGCCGGCACCGCTGGGGTTTTTGCGGAAAAATCCCGGCATCGCGACCGCGCCGGAAGATCTCTACCACGGTCGCTGCCCCTCGAAGGCCGTGTCCATCCGGTGAGGCGGACCATCACCGTAGCCGGCCTGCCGTCATCGCCGGCGACCGGCGCGCTCCCGGCCTCCGAGACCGGGAGGCGTGCGGCCTGTCATGCCCCGTGTTCCGGCCGGACCGTGCCGATGCCAGCCGGGGCGACGCAGAGAGACTCCCGCTGGCCGGGCGGACTCGCTGCGCCGAGACGCCCGCGCTCCTCGCCGGCCCACCGGCCCGGACCTTGCGGCGGTGGGCCAGCGGGCCTGAGAGGGGCAGACGGACGAGGGGCTGCGCCGATGGCGACGGTGCCCGGCGGGGCCGCGCGCCGCGGAAGCGGTGGGATCGCGCCCCGACCTCTCCGCCAGAGGGCGACCGCGCTGACCGCCAGATCACGTGAGGGGCGTCCGGACGTGGGCTCTCTGTTGGCTTCCGGCGACGCCCACCGGGCCACGCTCGATGGTCCGGCGCGGGGTGTCGCCGGCGTGGGACCGGTCTCGGGGGTGAAGCCGGACGATTGACAGCGGCTGGCCAGCCTACCTATCATCCGGGCGGCGTCTCAGGTAACGAGCGTCTGGAGGCGGGCGATGTGGGCGACGGTGACCTGGGCCGGGCTGCGCGATCCGGAGATCGCCGAGACTGTCGCCGACCTGCGGCGGGAGACGGTGCAGACGCTCCTCTGGGTCGGTGGTGGTGGCTACGTTCTCTGGCACTATTTCTCCCTCCTGGGCCTCCACACCCAGCCGGTGAGCGAGACCACGGATGAGGTGATCCTGCGCCGCTGGGCTGTCTTCGCCCTCGTCATCGCCGCTCTGGCCGGGCTCCACCGGCTCCTCGGGTGGCGTCCGGCGCTGGCGGTCCGGGTCTTCCCCTTCGTCGGGGCGCTGCTGGTGGTCGGGGCGATGGGACTGCTCCAGACGCCTGACCCCTGGTTCCTTCTTCCCCTCTGCAGCCTGGCGGCCACGGTGCTCCTCCACCCGCTGGCCGGAGGGGTGCTCACCGGTCTGATCCTGGGGCTGCTCCTCGCCGGCCGGGCTCTCGGGCTGCTCCCTATTTCTCGCCGACACGCATCTCTGGCTGACCATGGTGGCGGCGCTGAGCAACATTGTCATCGCCTGGGCCCTGGGGCTGAGCATGGTCCGGGCGGTCGAGTGGGCACTGGAGAGTTACGCCCAGGCGCGTCGCCACGCTCAGGCCGCCCGTCAGCACCGGGCCGAACTGGCCAGAGCCCTCAAGCAACTGGACACGGCCTACTACCGTCTGCAGCAGGCGAACGCCGCCCTTGAACTGGCCTGGAAGACGGCGGAGGCGGCCGAGCGGGCGAAGTCCGAGTTCGTCACCAACATCAGCCACGAACTGCGCACCCCGTTGAATCTCATCGTGGGCTTCAGCGAACTTATTCTCACCGCTCCGGAGAGTTACGGGGTGCCGCTCCCGGCGCCCTACCGCAGCGACCTGATGGCCATCTACCGGAGCGCGCAGCACCTCCTGAGTCTGACCAACGATATTATCGACCTCACGCGGGTGGGCATCGGCCGGCTGGCGCTGGTGCGCGAGCCGGTCGATCTGGGGCAGGTCATCCGCGACGCCTGCGACCTGGTCCGGGATTACCTCTCGGCCAAAGGGCTCTCGTTGCAAATTGTGCTGCCGCCGGATCTGCCGCTTCTGCAGATCGACCGGCTGCGGGTGCGCCAGGTGCTTCTCAACCTGCTGACGAACGCCGCCCGCTTCACCGAGCGCGGCGGGGTGACCATCCGGGCGACCAGCGACGGACGGGAGGTGGTGGTGGCGGTGAGCGACACCGGGACCGGGATCGCCCCGGAGGACCTGCCCTACGTCTTTCAGGAGTTCTACCAGGCCGGCCCGCCCGGGCGCCGGCGCGGGGGCAGTGGTCTGGGGCTGGCCATCTGCAAGCGCTTCGCCGAGATGCACGGCGGCTACATGTGGGCCGAGAGCCAGCTGGGCCAGGGGAGCACGTTCTACCTGGCGCTGCCGCTCTGCGGCAACGTCGCCACCGAGCCGCTGGTCCGAACGCCCGCCCCCCGACCGACCACCGAGCGGACGGTGGTGGTCCTGGCCCGGGAGCCCGAGGCGGCGCGGGTCTTCCAGCGCTATCTCGACGGCTATACCGTCCTCTGGGCGGGCAGCGAGCGCGACCTGCGCCGACTGGCGGCCAGCCGGCCGGTCCAGGCCGTCGTCATCACCGAGCCGGCGGCCCAGCGGGAGCCGCCGGCCTGGGCCGGCGACCCGCGCCTCCGCGAGATCCCCGTCTTCCACTGTCCGCTCAGCACGCCTCAGCACCTGGCCCGCGAACTGGGGGTCCAGGCCTATCTGGTCAAGCCGGTCAACCCGGAGCGGCTGACGACGGTGCTGCGCCGGCTGGGACGCCGCCGGCGGGAGATCCTGATTGTCGAAGACGACCCGGAGATGGCGCGCCTCTTGACCGAGATCCTGACCACCACCTGGCGGCGGGTCCGCGTCCGGACGGCGGCCGACGGAGCGGAGGCGCTGCGGCTGCTGCGCGAGCGCCGGCCGGATCTCCTCCTGCTGGACCTGCTGATGCCGGGGATGAGCGGCTACGAGGTGCTCCGAACGCTGCGGGCGGATCCAGCCCTGCGCGACCTGCCGGTGGTGGTGCTGACCGCCCGGGGCGCCGAGGAGACCCCGGTCCGCGCCCAGGTGCTCAGCCTCAGCTGCGCGCGCGGACTGACGGTGGCCGAAATGGTGGCCTGCCTGCGCCACAGCCTCGAGGCCCTCACCGCCAGCCGCCCGCCGGCCCCCGAGACCGCCAGCCCGGCGGCCTGATCCGTCCCTACCGGGGCGCGGACTCCGCGACCAGCGGGCGGGTGCAGCGCTCCAGGGCGGCACGCAGGGCCTGGGGCAGGACCGGCTTGGCCAGGAAGTCGGCGGCGCCCAGCGAAAGGGCCAGGGGCTTCTCCGGCAGGACCGAACAGACGATGACCGGGATCGTGCGGGTGGCCGGGTCGCGCTGGAGGTCCTGGAGAACCTGCCAGCCGTCCTGGGTGGGGAGCAGGACATCGAGCAGGATGACGGCGGGGCGGAGCGTGCGGGCCAGCTCCAGGGCGGTCGGCGGGGTGCGGGCCTGGACCAGGCGGTAGGGCCCGCCGGCCAGATAGCGGCGGAACAGCTGGGCCAGGTCGGGATTGTCATCGACCAGGAGAACCGTCAGGAGCGGCCGGGTGGGGAGCGCGAGGGTGAGGGTCACCACCGGCCCCGGGCCGGTCTGGGTGAGGCCGCCGCCCTCGGCCTCGACCAGCCGACGGGCCGCCTGCAGGAGGTCGGCGGCCTCGGCCGGCAGCGGGATGGGGACCGGTCGGGCGCTCAGGGTCAGGGTGAGGGCCGGAGGCGCGGACTGCACGGTCAGGTCGAGGGTGGCGGGGCGGCACTGCAGGAGCCCGGTGAGCAGGCAGAGCACGATCTGGCGGAGAACCGGGGGCGAGACGGTCACCGGCGGGAGATCGGGAGGCCAGGTGGCCTGGAGGCTGACCGGCTGGCCCTCGACCAGGGGGCGGACCGTGGTCAGGGCGCTCGCCAGGAGCGGGCCGAGGTCCGTCGGCCCCGCCGGGGTGGTGGCCTCGACCCGGGCCAGCTCGCACTCCAGGTCGGCCTGGGGCTCGGGCGCTGGCTCGGTGAGGGGCGACGCGGCGGGTGGGGTGCGGACGAACTCCTCCCAGAGGGCGGTGGCCAGGGCGTCGAGGCCGGCCTGGAGGTCGCGACGGACCTGGCGGTCGCTCAGGTGGAGCTGATGGGCGATCTGCGCGGTGGACAGGCCCTCGCCGTACCGGAGGGAGAGAGCCTGCCAGCGGCGCCAGGCCGGAGCGGCCGGCGGGGTGCCGGGCGGCGGACGAAGGAGGGCGAGGCCGTTGAGGAGCCAGCGCCGGAGGGCGTCGGGGGTGAGGGGTGGTCCCCCGGCGGCCAGGAGCGTGGTCAGGGGATGCCGGCGTAAGAAAAGCGGGTCGTCGAGGTGGGCGACGACCTCGTGAACATACTGGCGGAAACGCTCGGCCTCGAGCATCGCGCCCCGGCGGCCAGCCTCCCCCTCTTCCCGCGGTGCGGCGGGCAGGTGGCGCTGTCTCTATGCTACCATTCCCACCCCGGCGGCCGCAAGGCCAGTATCCGGGCCGCTTGCCTCTTGACCGGATATTGATGACAGCGGTGGACGGGAGCGCTATCATGGCCTCGCCAGTCTGGCACCATCACGCTCAGAAAGGGGAACGAGCCGATGCGACACCGGCGGTCGGGCCTCTTCGGCCTCTGCCTGAGTCTGCTGCTGAGTCTGGCGCTGGTCCGCCCGGTCGGGGCCCAGACCGGGCTGACGGCCGAAACCCCCCTACGCCTCTCGGCCAGCACCCCCCAGGCCGGCGACACCCTCACCGGCGACCGTGGGGGCGCCTTCCGCTACTACGCCTTCGACTACCCCGGTCAGGCCCAGCCGGTGACCGTCCGGCTGACCGTGAGCGAGAGTTTCGGCGAGGTCGGCCGGCTCATCGGCTTCAATCTCTACGGACCGGCCGGCCTGGTCGGGTCCGGCCAGCCCCTCCAGGGCGACCCGCGGGCCACCCAGGCCGACCTGACCATCGCCGAGCCGGCGCCCGGTCGCTACCTGGTCCAGGTCTTCAACTACCTCCACGGGGCGACGGTCGCCTTTGGCCTGACGGTGAGCGGTCTGGGGCAGGCGCCGCCTCCGCCGCCCGCCCCCGAGCCGGCCGGCGCCCCGGTGGCCCAGGACGCCCTGGTCGCCTTCGCCGGGACGCTGACCGGTCAGGCCAGCGGCGCCTTCCACTATCTGGAGGTCGACTACCCCGGCGCCGACGAACCGCTCAGCGCCACGTTGAACATCGGCCCGCCGGCGCCGGGCGCGCCGGCCGCCCTGGGAATGCATCTCTACCGGCGCGGCGATCTGGTGGCGCGCGGTCAGGTGACCGAGGCGACCTCCCTCCGCCAGACGCTGGTCCTCAC
>Ga0101943_1002485_pt1 | contig 11210 bp, 7 predicted proteins | sample DewCreD2012metaG_5_FD_75244 | JGI IMG/M metagenome (GOLD analysis project Ga0101943, IMG submission 75244) | Hot spring sediment bacterial and archeal communities from British Columbia, Canada, to study Microbial Dark Matter (Phase II) - Dewar... ... | reverse complement strand
GGAGGGGAGGATGAAGCAGGTGTCCTCACGGCCTGAGGAAGCCCTTGTTCTGGATCTTCCGCCCCTGCCCGAGGAGGTCTTTGCCGACCTTCTCGCCTTTGGCGGGCTTGGGGAGGAGGAGAAGAGGGTCATGCGCCTGGATGCGGAAAGGCTCCTTGAGGAAGCGGCTTCCTTTGTGGCTGGGGTTTACGACCACCTAAGCCGCCACCCCGGCACCGCCCGGGCCCTGGGCTGGGAGGGAAGGGTGCCGGAGGAGGAGCTTTACACAAGGCGGGCCTTTTTCTCCGCCTGGCTGGCCCGCACCATCGGGGTGGATACCTCGGCGGAGTTCGCCCGGGAGGTGTACCGGGCGGGCCTCTGGCACGGAGGCTTGGGCCCCAAGGGGGCCCTGATTCCCCCTGAGTACGTGGGGCTTTCCTTTGCCCAGGTGGGGCGGTATGTGGCGGAGAGGGTGCGGGATGTGCGCCCCTGGCTCGTCTACCTTTCCGTCCAGGAGGAGGTGATGCGAAAAGGGTTTGACGCCGCCCTTGCCCTCAGGGAGGGGAAGGTGGCAGTGCGCTTTCAGGCCTTGGGCCTGGCCCACCCTGCCTTGCCCAGGCCCCTCGCCTTGCGGGCGGGAGGCGTGGGGGAAGCTCTCTTCAAGGCTTTTGCCGTGAACCCTGCCCTAAGGGACCTCGCCCTCGAGGTCCTGGCCGCCGAGGAGGAGGTGGGGCTTTGGCTGGAGCCCAAGACCCTCTGGCGGCTCAGGCCCCGCTGGACGGTGCTTCTCAACGGCCGGGATGTGCGCTACCTCGAGGGCCTGGCTACCCCTTTGCGGGAAGGGGACCTCCTCACCCTTCTGCCCCCGGGCCGCTGACCGCCCAGGGGGTGGCCATGACCTGGATCATGGCTAATCCCGGGCAGCAGGCTCAGGATTAAGGCGATGCTGGCCACGGCCTATAACCGCGTGATTCCCTTTGCCATCCCCGCCGGATTCCTCTTCCTGGGAGAAGCCTTTTTCCTGGCGGCAAGCCTCCTATTTGCCCTCCATCCCGAGGCCTTTGCCGTTCCCCGGCACCCTTTGGGCTTGGCCGGGGCCCACCTCTTCCTCCTGGGCTTCGGGGTGGGGGTGCTCCTTGGGGCCATGCACCAGCTTCTGCCGGTGGTCCTGGAGACTTCCCTTTACCGCCCGGAGTGGGGGTATCCGGTGATGGTCCTTTGGAGCCTGGGGGTAGTCCTCCTGACCTCGGGCTTCGCCTGGGTTCCTTCCCTTGTGCCCTGGGGTGGGGGCTTGGTCCTGGTTGCCCTTCTTTTCTTCGCTTACCACGCCTACCTCACCTTCCGCCAGGCTCCCCGCTGGAACCAGGTGGCCACCGCCTTGGCCTGGGTGGTCTTCTACCTGGTCCTCACCCCCTTTCTAGGGCTTTTGCAGGCTCTTTCCCAGCGCTATGGTTTTTACGACCCGGAAAGGCTCACCTGGCACCTCCTTGCGGGCTTGGGCGGGGTTTTCCTCCTTTCCATCCTGGGCGTGGGCTACAAGCTCCTTTCCATGTTCACCCTCACCCACGGGGTGGACGAGCGGGTTCTGGGGCTTCTCCTCTTTGCGGCCAATCTTGGGTTTCTGGGTTTGGCCATGGGGGAGAGGTTGGGCTATCTCCTTCTTCTTCTTTCCTACGCCCTGGCTCTCTACGACACCTGGCGCATCCTCAAAAACCGCATGAAAAAAGCCCTGGATATCGGGGTGCGGCACTACCTCCTTGGCCTCCTCTTCCTGGGCCTGGCCCTCTTGGCCCTGCCCTTTAACCCCGTATGGGCAGCGCTTTGGTTTGCCTTGGGCTTCGTGGGGCTGGTGGTGACGGGGATGCTTTACAAGATCCTGCCCTTTCTGGTCTGGACCTACCGGTATGCCCCAAGGGCAGGAAAGGAAAAGGTGCCCCTGTTGAAGGAAATGCTCCCGGAAGGGGCGGGGTATGGGGCAGGGGCCTTGTTGGCCCTAGGGGCCTTCCTTTTTCCCCTCTTTCCCGGGGCGGGCTGGGTCTACCTCTTGGGGGTTTTCCCCCATGTTTATGCCCTTTGGGAGGTGATGCGGCGATGAACCCTTTGGAGGAACAGGCATGGAACCTGCTGCGGACGGTTTATGACCCAGAGCTGGGCCTGGATGTGGTCAACCTGGGGCTTGTCTACGAGCTAAGGGTGGAACCTCCCAGGGCCCACGTGCGCATGACCCTCACCACCCCGGGCTGCCCCCTGCACGACAGCATGGGGGAGGCGGTGCGCCAGGCCTTGAGCCGCATCCCAGGCATAGAGGAGGTGAAGGTGGAACTCACCTTTGACCCCCCTTGGACCCCTGCCCGGCTTTCCGAGGAGGCGAGAAGGCTTCTGGGCTGGATCTAGGGAAGAGGAGGTTCCTCCCCAGCTACCAGCCGCAGGAAGGCTTCCGCCACCTCGGGATCAAACTGCTTTCCGGCTTGTTCCTGGATGTAGGCTAAGGCCTTCTCCCGGGGCCAGGCCTTCCGGTAGGGGCGGTCGGAGGTAAGGGCGTCGTACACGTCCACCACGGCGAAGATGCGGGTGGAAAGGGGAATCTCCAGGCCCTTTAGCCCCCTGGGGTAGCCGGAGCCATCCCAGCGCTCGTGGTGGCAGTAGGGGATCTCCAGGGCCTTCTTGAGGAAGGGGATGCCGGAAAGCCACTCGTAGGCGTAGACGGGGTGCTTCTTCATAACGGCCCACTCCTCCTCGGTGAGGGGGCCAGGCTTGAGAAGAATGCTGTCGGGGATGCCGATTTTGCCCACATCGTGGAGGATGGCCCCACGCCGGATGTGCTCCAGATCTTCCTCCGGTACCCCCAAGGCCCGGGCCAGGCGCAGGGTGAGCTCCGTGACCCGTTCGGTGTGGCCCGCGGTTTCCTGGTCCCTTAGCTCCACCGCCTTGGCCCAGCCCCATAGGGTGAGGTCGTAGGCGGCCTCCAGCTCCCGCTGGCTTTTCAAAAGCTCCTGGAAGGTGAGGGCGTTGTCCAGGGCCACGGCTCCCTGGCCGATCAGGGCTTCCAGGAACTCCTCCTCCTCGGGGGAAAGATCCCAGGGCCTCCGGGTAAAAACAGCCAGGACGCCAAGGAGCCGTCCTTTGGCGAAGAGGGGGTAGGCCTTTTCCGCCACCAACCCTTCCCTCAGGGTGAACTGGGCGTCGGCCCCAGGGTCTTGGGTCAGGTCGGGGACGAAGACGGTCTCGCCGGAAAGGGCCGCTTGCCCGATATGCCCCTGGCCCAGGAGAAGGCGGTGCGGAACGCCTTTCATGGGGGTGTAGAACCCCCTAAGGCCCCGTAGCTCCAGGGTTTTTTCCCGGGGGTTATAGAGGAAGAGGGCCGCGGCATCCAGGGGAAGGCGCATCACCTGGTTGAAGAAGACCTCCAGGGTGGGGTCCAGGTCCAAGGAGGCTGCGATGGCCTGGTCCACGGCCCTCAAGGCTTCCAGCTGCTCCACCCGCCGGGCCAGCTTGCGCCGTAGGCTGGCCCGACGCACGGCGTTGCCTATGGCCTCGGCCAGGAGAAGGACCCGTTCCACCTCGGCGGGGGTGGGGGTGCGGGGATGGGGCCAGGCCACGGTGAGGGCTCCCACGGATTCTTTTCCCGCCAGGAGGGGGGCCACCACCCCGCTCCATCCTTCCGGGACCAAGGGCTGGACCCCGGGGTGTACCCGGGGATCGTGCTTTAGGTCCTGGCTCACCACCACCTCTCCCCGGAAGGCCCGGGCCACCAGGCCCTCTTCGGCAAGGGTATCCGGGGTGGGGATCTCCTTGAGCCAGCCCCGGCTTGCGGCTTCCTCCAGGCGGCATGTGTCGGCATCGTAGAGGAGGATGCTCCCCACCGGGGCTTCCAGGGACTTAAGGGTGGCCTCTAGGGCGGCCTCCATCATCTCCTTTAGGTCCTCGCTTTGCCGGAGGGCCACGCTCACCTGGGCGAAGGCCTCGAGGGCCAGCTCCCGTTCCTTGGCCTCCGTGATGTCCAGGCCCACCCCCATGATGGCGGGCTTGCCGCCAATTTCCACCCGGGCAGCGGAGTAGTCCAGCCAGCGCACCTCCCCTTCTTTGGTGAGGATGCGGAAGGTGTAGCGGCTTGGGGGGTTTTCCCCGCGGAGGCGGGCGAGGCCCCGCTCCCGCACCAGGTTGCGGTCTGCGGGGTGGACGAATTCCCAGATGGGGCGGCTTGCGAGTTCCTCCCGGGTGTAACCGGTGAGGCGAACGGCTTCCTCGTTGGCGAAGGTGAGGCGCTCCTCCTGCCACATGAGGATGAGAGCGGGGGCGGTTTCCGCCAAGGTGCGGAAGAGGGCCTCGGATTCCCTTAGGGCTCGTTCCCGGGCCTTTTCTTCGGTGACATCCTGCGTGTATCCGGTGAGGTGTCGGGCTTCTTCGTCGTAGTACAGACTATGCTTGAGCCAGCGCCACTGGCTCGGGTCGTTTGGATCCAGGAAGAAGCGGAAGGTTACCTCCTGCACGGTGCCCGGCTGGGCAATGGCCCTGTGGAAGGCTTCCGCTAGAAGGTCCAGGTCCTCAGGGTGGACATGCTTTAAGTAAAGCCCCGGATCTCGCAGAAGCGCTTCCAAGCCATAACCAGAGCGTGCAGCTTGGGGCCCAAGGTAGAGAATAGGGGCGCGAAGGGGGTCCTCGCCCGGCGTTACGAGGATCTGCCAGGGAACGCCGGGCAGGGTTTCCAAGAGGTCCCTGAAGAGGTGGTACTGGGCTTCCAGGTCCTTTTTGAGCCGGACCTCCTCGGTTTCGTCCCGGATGTTCAGGACAATGCCCTGGACCGCAGGGTCATTTAGGAGGTTTCTCCCCCAGACCCGTACGTACCGTACCCCACCCTGGTGGTCCAAGATGCGAAGGCTGTATTCTTGGGTGGTCCCGGGGTGGCGGACGAGGTCTTCCAAGGCTGCCTCGGCGTAGAGGCGGTCCTCGGGGTGGACGAAGGAGAGGATGGGGATCCGCTCCCGGGTGTACCCAAGGGGGTCATACCCCAGCACATGGGCCACGTTGGGGGAGGCATAGCGCATGTACCCTTCCGCATCAAGGATGTAGATGAGTTCGCGGCTGTTTTCCACCAGGGCCCTGAAGCGCTTCTCTGAGGCCTCCAGGGCCTTCCGCCTCTGCGTTTCCGTGTACTCCTGGGCCTTGGCCAGGAGGTAGACCAGGAGGATGGAGAGAACGGCGAAGATGCTTTCCTTGATGGAGTGCTGCCGGGTCAGCGTGGCGAGGTCCTGGGCTGTGAGGTGCAAGAATCGGTCGCCCACGAGGATCCAGAGGAGGGCGAAGAGGCTGTAGATGAAAACAACCCTAGATGGGCTGATCTTCATTCCGCCCCATTATAAGCGGTCAGGCCTACCGAGAAGGTAGCCCTGCCCCAGGGGAAAACCGAGATTCTTTAAGTAAAGGAGAATGGTTTCATCCTCTATCCCCTCGGCAATGGCCTGGAGCCCCAGGGCCTGGGCCAAGGCTAAGACGGCCCCTACCACCCGGGCGGGGGGGCTTTGGGGGTCGGGCGGGATGCCCAGGCGCTGGGTGAAGGCCTGGCCCAGCTTGACCCCGTCCACGGGAAGCTCGGCCAAACGCTCCAGGCTGGAGTAGCCTGAGCCGAAGTCGTCCAGGAAGATGCTTATGCCCAGAGCCTTGAGGGCCTCGAGGGCCCGGGTGGCATCCCTGCCCCGCTCGTCGGGGATCAGGGTGGTTTCCGTGATCTCCAACACCAGGCGGCCAGGCGGACAGGAAGTTTCCTCCAGGGCTTCCGCCACCCGAAAGGCATAGGTGGGGTCCAGGAGCTCCTGGGGGCTCACGTTCACATGCACCTTTAGGCCGTGCCGGTCCAGCTCCCGGCAAGCCTGGCGGCCTGGCGGAGGACCCACTCGCCCAGCTCGGGCATGAGGCGGTGGCGTTCCGCCAGGGGGATGAACACGGAAGGCGGGGCCAGGCGCCAGCGCACGAGGGCCTCGAGGGCCACCCGCTTCCCCGTGCGCAGGTCCACGATGGGCTGGTAGGCCAGCCAGAGGCCTTCTCCCCGCTCTAGGTCCTGCCTTAGCGCCTCCAGGAGGTTCATCTCCTGCCGGAGGGCTTCTTGCAACTGGGGTTCAAAGAAGGCGAGCCGGTCCTTACCCTCCCCCTTGGCCCGGTACAGGGCCAGGTCCGCCCGCTTGAGCAGCTCCCCCGGGGAAAGGCCGGGTTCCCCCAGGGCAATGCCCAGGGAGGTGGAGAGGTGGTAGGTCCGTGCTCCCATGGCGATGGGGATGCGGGCTACCTCCAGAAGCCTTTCGGCGATGCGCACGGCCTCGGCAGAAGTTTTAAGGCCCGTGAGGAGGACCAGGAACTCGTCCCCTCCTTGCCGGGCCACCAGGTCCCGGGGTCGGAGGGCGGCCCGCAGGCGGGCGGCCATGACCCGGATCACCTCGTCCCCGGCGGCGTGCCCGTCCAGGTCGTTCACCAGCTTGAGCCCGTCCAGGTCCAGGTACATGACCGCCAGATGCGGGCCCTCCTCCTTCAGGGCTTGGGCCAGCTTTTCCAGGAAGAAGAGGCGGTTGGGCAGGCCCGTTAAGGGATCGTGGTAGGCCAGGTGCTGGATCTGGCCTTCCAGCTCCAGCCTTCTCAGGAGGAGGCCGAGCTGGCTGGCGAAGGCCTGGGCCAGCTCCAGGTCCAGGGGGGTGAAAGCATCCTCCCGCTCAAAGTTGTCCAGGTACAAAAAGGCCTTGCGCTCCCCTGCCAGGTACACGGGGACGGAGAGGATGGCCTTGATCTCCCGGACCCGGCCGGCCTCCTCCATGACCTTCCGCCTCCTTTCGTCCAGGTGGGTGTCAAAGCGTTCCAAGTCCTTCCAGGTGAAGACCTGGGCTCCCTTGTGGCCGGTAGGGGAGAGGGGTTCGTCGGGGCGCAGGCACACCTGGCGGAGGGTCTCCAGGTCGTATCCTTGAGCGGCGACGAAGTGGTAGCAGCCGTCCTCCAGGAGGACGGTGACGCTTCCTGCCTGGGCCGCGGGGACTGTTTCCAAGGCGGCCTCGAGGATCAAGCCAAAGATAGACTCGGAAAGCCCCTCGGCCATCAGGGTTTCGTAGACCCGGAGGAGGTTTTTGCGGAAGAGGTTCCAACGGGCTTCCCGGGCTTCCGCCTCCTCCTTGGCCGTGAGGTCCACGCCCAGGGCCAGCACCTCCAGGACCTCCTGCCCGGGGCCCGGTAGCGCCAGAAGGCTCCACTCCACCACCCGCCCTTCATGGGTCCTCAAGGTGTGGAGGTGGTTTGGAGCCCCGAGGGCCTTGGCCACGGGTAGGAATATTCCTTCCGGGAAGGCCTGCTTGAAGGTGGCGTTGGCGTAGAGAAGGCGTCCTTCCCGATCCAGGCGGGCCAGGTACAGGGGGGAAGCTTCCAAAAGGCGCTCGAGGCCACGGGCCCTTTCCCAAAGCTCCAGGGCCCGGGCCAGGGCCTCGGCCACCAGGCGCAGGAAGGCCTCCTCTTCCGGGGCGAACTCCCTTATCCTCTGGCAGTCGTCCACCCCCAGGAATCCCCAAAGCTTTCCCTCTACCCATATGGGCACCACCAGGTTGCTTTGCCCGAAGGGCAAACAGATTTGCGAACGCAAGAGGCTTTGGATTTCCTGGGCCTCGAGGAGGGGCCGTTCCTCCTCGGGGAAGGAGGCCACAGGCCCCGCCACCGCCTGGTCCTCCAGGAAGCGGTCCAGCCAGCGCCCGTAGCCTTTTTCCCGCATGGGGAGGTTTTGCAGCTCAGGGTTCTGGATCTGAGGGGTGGCATCGGACCCCGCCCACTCCGAAAGCTGGCTGGCGTACCAGATGCCCTGGCGCTCCTCGAGGCGGAAGAGGTAGGCCCGGTGGGCCCTAAGGGCCCGGCCCACCTGCTCCAGGGCCTGGGGTAGCCCCTTAATCCCCTGGCGCAGCAGGGGAAGAAGGGCTTGGGATGGACCTAGGCCCCAGCTTTTGTCCATGGCTAGGCCTGGTCCAGTATACAGCTTCTTGGTGGGGGTTCAAGCCACCATGACCTGGCCCCGGGCCTTGGCCTCGTACATGCGGGTATCGGCGGCGGAGAGGAGCTCGTCCGGGGTGCTGCCGTCCTCCGGGTAGCTGGCCACCCCGATGTTCACCCCTAAGCAGAGGCCGTTAAAGCAAAGGTCCTGGATGGCCTTGGCGTAGCGGAGGGCAACCGCTACCGCTCCCTTCTTGGAGGTGTGGGGGAAGATGGCGGCGAACTCGTCCCCACCCCAGCGGAAGAGGCGGTCGCCGTTGCGCCTTTCCCGTTCCAGGGTCTCGGCCACCTTCATGAGGGCCAAATCCCCCACGGCGTGCCCGAGCCGGTCGTTCACCGCTTTGAAGCCCTTGAGGTCTAGGATCATCAAGGAAAGGGGATAGCCGTAGCGCTCGGCCCGCTTGAGCTCCTCTTCCAAAAAACGGTCAAAGGCCCTGCGGTTCCCGAGGCCGGTGAGGTAATCGGTCAGGGCGGATTCCTCCAGGAGTTTCCGGCTACGGCTTTCGTGGAGCAGGCTGGCCAGGGGGGCGGCGAAGAAGCGGGCGGCCTCCAGGGAATCCTCGCCAAAGGCTCGGGGGTCATGTAGGTTGTCCAGGTTCAGATAGGCCAGCACCTCCCCCTTGTAGGGAATGGGCAGGCAGAGGTTGGCCTTGATCTCCTGGGCTTTGCCTGCGGTGTCGATGATCTCGGGTGGGGCGGTTTGGTGGCTGATCTCGGCTAGGGGCCGCTCTTCCAGGCTCATGATGCGGGGCTCCCCCTGGCACGCCCGTTCCGCTCCCAGGCCGTACCAAAGAAGCTGGGCTTCCTGGCTGAAAGTGACGGTTTGCAGCCCCTCGAGGTCATAACCCAAGGCTGCCTTGTAATGGTAGGCTCCTTCCTCCCACACCAGAAGGCTTCCCGCTTCCGAACCCGGCACCTGGCGGACGGCTTCTTCCAGGATGCGCCCGTAGAGTTCTTCGGGAGGTTTCTCCAAGAGCTCCAGGAAAAGCCGGTTTACGCTTTCGTGCCGGGCCTTCTCCGTGAGCCGCTCCATCCCCAGGCCCAGGGTGCGGCAGGCCAGGAGGAGAAGCTCCACCTCCGCCTTGCGCCAAAGGCGTTCCTCCTTCTGTCCCAAAACCAGCACCCTCCGGCTCCTTGGGGCCTTGGGGGAGGGAATGGGCAGGGCCGCCAGGGTACGCCAGCCCAAAGCCCTAAGGGCAGGTACGGCCTGGGGTTCCTCCGCGTAGCGGGCGGTGAAGAGGGGGCTTTCCGTATGGTAGACCTGCCAGGCCAGGCCCTGGCCAAAGGGAAGGCCTTCCCTTAGGAGTTGGAGCAGGGAGGGTTCCTCCACGCCCTGATGGGCCAGGGCCTCCATACGGGCTCCCCGGGCTTCCCAAAACGTACCGGTCTCCAGATCTATGGCCTCCAGGAGGAGGGCCAGGGCTTTCTCCGCCGCTTCTTCCAGGGTGGTGGCGCTTTGCAGGCGTAAGGAAAGCTCGCTTAATAGCCTTCGTTCCTCCAGGTCGGCAAGCCGGTCCAGCTGGAGGCTTACCGCCTGGGCGAAGCGCTTAAGTCCCTCCACCTCTTCAGGAGCGAAAGGATTTGGGCGCTCGAGGTTGAGCACGGCCACCACCTCGCCCCGCTCCCAAAGGGGGAGGGCCAGCTCAGAAAGGGTGTGGACACCCGGTGCGGGAATGTAGCCCGGCTCCTTCCGTACGTCGGGCACGTGGACGGGCTGGGCCTCCCGGAGGGCGCGGCCCAGAACTCCCGTGGCCGGTACCTCCTCCAGGGCCAGGGGGGGGACGCTGGCAAGAAGGCGGAAGCCTTGACTGGTGGGTACCCAAACCCCCACATGCCCCCCGGCTCCCAAAGCAGCCAGGCGCTTGGGAAGGCTTTCCAGAAGGGCCTGGCGGCTTTCCGCTTGGGGCAGGGCCTCGAGGGCCTCGGCTAAGAAGCGCTGGCTTTTAGCTAAAGCCTTGGCCTGGCGGTGGGCCTTTCTCAGGCTTTCGCCGATGCCGTGGGCCAGCCAGGAGGAAAGGAGAAGAAGGGCTGCGGCCATGATATTGAACCCGGGGAAGAGGAGAAGAAGAATCGTGGAAACCCCGGCGGCCAGGAGCCCCCACCCCAGGCCATACATGCTGGCGGTGGAGGCGGTGAAGATCATGAGCCACGGCAAAATATAGGGGTCCGTGTAGCCCAAAATCCCCGCCAGGAGCCCCAGGAGGAGGGAGCCCAAGGCGATGGCAGGGTAGGGCAGAGCCATGTTTGCCCTATCCTAAACGGGAATTCCGCCGTTGCCTAGGGGGTGGGGGCCAGGGCCAGGTAGCCCAGGGCTCTTTGGGCCGCCTTGTGGCCCGAGCGCACCACCTCGGGGAGGCCCACCCCCTCCAGGTAGTTCCCCGCCAAGAAAAGGCCCGGGGCCTTGAGAAGGCTCATTTCCAGCCTTTCCATGCGCTCGAGGTGCCCCACCCGGTAGGCGGGCATGCCCTCGGGGAAGCGGAAGACCCAGGTGCGCTCCGCCCGCACCTCCTGGCCCAGGAAACGGCGAAGGTCCTCCAGGGCCACCCGGGCAAGCTCCGCCTCGGAAAGCCGCGCCACCTCCCCGGAAAAGTAGGCCCGCGCCAGGCTGAACCCCTCCGGGGCCCTCCCGGGCCACTTCTGGTGCGTCCAGGTAAACCCCCTGGCCCTGTAGCCTTCCCCCTTGGCGATGAGGAGGCCATGCCCCGCTACGGGAAGGTCTTCTTTAAAGGCCAGGCTTACCGTGGCCGCCGGGGTGTGGGGAATCCCCTTGAGAAGGGCCGTGGCCTCGGGGAGGAAGGGCCTTAGGAGGTGGGCCGCCACGGGGGCGGGGGTGGCCAGGACCACTGCCTCTACCTCCAAGGGTCCCCGGGGGGTGTGGAGGCGGTACCGGCCACCCAGGGGCTCGAGGGCTAATAAAGGGGTGGCCAGGAGGATTCTTTCCGCTACCTCCTCGGCAAGCTTCCGCGTTAGGGCGGAAAGCCCCTCCTGGAAGGAAAAGAACAGGCTTCCCCCCTCCCGGCTTCCCCGCGTCCTTCTGGCCCGCATGGCCCCCAGGATGAGGCTTCGGTGCTTCCGCTCCAGGTCCAAAAGCTGGGGGAAGGCTGCTCGCATGGAAAGCTCCTCGGGCTCCCCTCCATAGATGCCTCCCGCCAGGGGTGCCACCAGGGCGGCGAAGACCTCGGGGCCAAGCCTCCGTTCCACGAACTCCTTAAGGCTTTCGTCCT
>Ga0101943_1002484_pt1 | contig 11213 bp, 7 predicted proteins | sample DewCreD2012metaG_5_FD_75244 | JGI IMG/M metagenome (GOLD analysis project Ga0101943, IMG submission 75244) | Hot spring sediment bacterial and archeal communities from British Columbia, Canada, to study Microbial Dark Matter (Phase II) - Dewar... ... | reverse complement strand
ACCTGTTGCCGCGCAACCGAGACGTGCTCCAGGAGATCGTGCGGCAGGCCGCCGCCCAGGTCGGCGGCCGCGTCATCGTCGTCGACGCCGAGGGCATCCTGCTCGCCGACTCGCAGGGCCGGAAGGATCTCGGCGACGACTACGCGAACGGCCAGCGACCCGAGCTCGACGCGGCCGTCGCCGGCCGTCCCGACACGGAGATCCGCCACTCGCAGGAGCTCGGGACCGACCTGCTCGCCACGGCGGTGCCGATCCAGGACGACGGCATGACCGTCGGAGCGGTGCGGATCACCAAGCCGATGTCCGAGGTCCGGGCCGAGACCACCCGCGCCGTCCTCGGGCTCGTCGCGGTCGGCTCGGCCGGCCTCGTCGCGGGCCTCATCCTCGCGTGGGCGCTCGCCGGCTCGCTCGCGCGCCCGCTCCGGCGCCTGGCCGAGGTCTCACGGCGGCTCGGGGCCGGCGATCTGTCGGCCCGGGCCGAGCACGTCGGCGGCGCCTCCGAGATCGAGCAGCTCACGCGCTCGTTCGACGAGATGGCCGACCGACTCGAGCGCACCGTCCGCTCCCAGCGCGAGTTCGTCGCCAACGCCTCCCACCAGCTCCGCACGCCCCTCACCGGGATGAAGCTCCGGCTGGAGTCCGCCCTCGCCGACGCCCAGGACCCCGGCCTGCGCCGCCAGCTCGAGGCCGCCGACCGCGAGGTCGACCGCCTCGCCGAGATCGTCGAGCGCCTGCTCGTCATGGCCCGCGAGATCGAGGAGGGGCGCGCGACCGAGGTCGACCTCGGCGAGGCCGCGGCGCGGGCGGTGGAGCGATGGACCGACCGGGCCGAGCGCCTCGGCGCCTCGCTCCTCGCGAGGGGCGAGGGGGGACGGGCCCAGGCCAACCCCGCCGACGTCGACCAGATCCTCGACAACCTCCTCGACAACGCGATCGCCTACGCCCCGGGCGAGATCGTCCTCGAGACCGGGCGCGACGGCGAGATGCTGACGCTCGCGGTGCGGGACCACGGCCCCGGCATCCCGGAGACCGAACGCGAGCGGGTGACCGACCGCTTCTACCGGGGCTCGGGGGCGCCGCCGGGCGGCTCGGGGCTCGGGCTCGCGATCGCCCGCGAGCTCGCCGAGAAGTGGGGCGGGTCCCTGCGGGTCCTCGGCGCCGAGGGCGGCGGCACGCGGGTCGAGGTCCGGCTGCGGCCGAGCCGGGCCCGCCCGCCGGAGGCCCCCGGCTCGGCTTAACCGGCCCTTAGCCCAGCGGGCGCTACCCTCGGGGCGTGAAACGGTTCCTCGGAGGTCTCGGGCTCGGCATCGCCGGCGTCGCGCTCGCGCTCGGGCTCACGCTCGGGGCGCTCGCCGTCGCCGGGCCGCACGTGGGGCGGGCGCCGAGCCCGCCGGTGATCGTCGTGCAGCGCGAGCCCTCCCCCACGCCCTCGCCGAGCGACCATCAGCAGCGCGAGGACCGGGGCGAGGACAAGCAGGACGGGAAGGCCTCCCCGAGCCCGACCCCCTCCGACGACCATTCCGGACCCGGCTCGGGCTCCACCCCGACCTCGAGCCCCTCGTCGGACGACGACCACGAGGACCACTCCGGCTCCGGCTCGGACGACGACGACCACCCCGACGACGACTGACGCGGGGTTGGAGATCCGCCGCGCATCCGTCACACTGGGGAGCAGCACGGAGGGGAGTACCCATACGGCGTCGCCGTCATCACGGCGCGAGCCCGGTGCCGCCGGCCCTCGGGGCGGGGAGACCTCCGACCGGTGACCGCCGGCTGCGGCCGGCCCGACGTCGGAGGTGTCGTAGGTGGGAACCGAACCGTGGGTGTGGGCGGCGTTCGTGGGGCTCATCCTGGCGCTGCTCGCGCTCGACCTGTTCGTCTTCCATCGCGAGGCGCACGAGGTCTCCTTCCGCGAGGCGGCGAAGTTCAGCATCTTCTGGATCGTGCTCGGCCTCGCGTTCGGCGGGGTGGTCTTCGCCTGGCAGGGCGCCGAGGCCGGGGGCGAGTACCTCGCCGGCTACCTGCTCGAGAAGAGCCTCGCCGTCGACAACATCTTCGTGTTCGCGGTGATCTTCACGTACTTCGCGGTGCCGGCGAAGTACCAGCACCGCGTGCTGTTCTGGGGCATCGTGGGGGCGCTCGGGTTCCGGGCGGCCTTCATCGCCGGCGGCGCCGCCCTGCTCGAGACCTTCCACTGGATGATCTACGTCTTCGGGGCGTTCCTCGTGCTCACCGGCGTCCGTCTCGCCCTGCACCGCAACGAGGAGGTGCATCCCGAGCGGAACCCCGTGCTGCGGCTGTTCCGCCGCGTCGTCCCGAGCACCCAGCGCTACCACGGGCAGCGGTTCGTGGTCCGCGAGGCCGGTCGGCTCGTCGCCACGCCCCTGCTCGCGGTGCTCGTGATCGTCGAGACCTCGGACATCGTCTTCGCGATCGACTCGATCCCGGCGATCTTCGCGGTGACCGACGACCCGTTCCTCGTCTTCTCCTCGAACGCGTTCGCGATCCTCGGCCTGCGGGCCCTGTACTTCATGCTCGCCGGCATGATCCGCCGGTTCATCTACCTGAAGGTCGGACTCTCGGTCGTGCTCGCGTTCGTCGGCGTGAAGATGATGCTGTCGGACCTCGTCCACGTGCCGGTGTGGCTCTCGCTCCTCGCGATCGCGGCGGCGATCGGCGTGTCGGTCTGGTTCTCGCTCCGTGCGACCGCGGGCGAGCCGAGCGAGCCGAACGAGCCCGCCGCCGAGCCGGCGCCGCGCGGCCGGCGCCGCTGAGCCCCATACGGGGAAGCGCCCGTCACGCTCCCTTGCGGGATACGAGCGCCGAAAGCGCTTGATACAGCTCGGCGGCTTCGGGATCGAGCGCGACCCGTGCCCGCCATCTCTCGAGCAGCTCGGAGATGGTGCCGATCCCGCCGCGCTGGTCGCTCCAAGACGTCGGATCATCCGGCCGGCCGAGCCACACGCGGTTGTCGGAGCGCTTCCGCGAGATGGCCATCCGTCGGCCGTCGACGAGATCGACGAGGTAGTACGCGCCGCCCCGCGGCCCATCCAGTTCCAACACCTCCATCGCCACAACCCCCTTCCCGCCGGAGCGGCCGAGTCATCAGACCACATCGAACCGCTCGGGTCGAGCGAGAGGTGGGGGCCGGCCCTCGGAGGTGACGCCCGGGGTATCGTCGCTCGAGGAGAGGCGCGCAGGTCGCCTCAGGGATGCCATGGTTCGACCATCCGCTTCACGTCCGCCGGGCAGGATCCTCGTCGGGACCTCGAGCTGGACCGACCCGACCCTGGTGAAGGAGGGCGGCTTCTACCCGCCCGAGGTCCGCACCCCCGAGGCCAGGCTCCGCTACTACGCGCAGCACTTCCCCATCGTCGAGGTCGACTCGACCTACTACGCGCCCCCGACCGAGCGGAACGCCGTGCTCTGGGTCGAGCGCACCCCGAGCGACTTCACCTTCAACGTGAAGGCATACGCGCTGCTCACGGGGCACCCGACCCGCCCGGACTCCCTCCCCAAGGACCTGCGCGAGGAGCTCCCGGCCGAGCTGCGCGAGAAGCGCACGATCTACCGCGACCAGGTGCCCGGGGGGATAGTCGAGGAGGTGTGGCGGCGGTTCCACGACGCGCTCATGCCGCTGCACTCGGCGGGCAAGCTCGGCGCGGTGCTGTTCCAGTTCCCGCAGTGGTTCGTGATCGGGCGCCGGAGCAAGCACTACATCCTCGAGTGCGCGGAGCGGCTCCGCGACTTCCGGATCGCCGTCGAGTTCCGGCACCGCAGCTGGCTTGAGGGTCGGAACGCCGAGGAGACCCTCCGCTTCCTCGAGGAGCACCGGCTGCCGTTCGTGTGCGTGGACATGCCGCAGGGGTTCGACTCGAGCCTGCCCCCGATCGCGGCGGCGACGGCGGAGGATCTCGCGATGGTCCGGTTCCACGGCCGGAACCGCGAGGCGTGGGCGGCGCGCTCGGCGAGCGCCTCCGAGCGCTTCCGCTACGACTACTCGCGAGAGGAGCTCGCCGAGTGGGTGCCGAAGGTGCGCTCCCTCGCCGAGCAGGCGCGCGAGGTCCACGTCCTCATGAACAACTGCTACCGCGACTACGCGGTCCGCAGCGCCCGGCTCCTGCGCGACCTCCTCGAGACCTGAAACGGGGTCCGGCCCAGGCCCGCGGGCGAGCCCGCGTGGAAGGGAGGGTAGCCTGGGCCGGACGCTCACGGACCCGGCACCCCGGCTCGGATCCCTGCCCCGATGCTAGCAGCGCCGGACGGGCGGGCTCGCTCAGGAGGCCGGCGTCACCGTGAGCGTGGGGATCAGGCTCACGCTCGGGCTCGGCGAGAGCTCGGGGAAGTCCCGGCTCACCAGGTGCCTCGTCACCGACAGGCTCCCGGTCTCGGGGTCCTGCTCGATCACGTCGTAGGCGACCAGGCGGACCTCGGGATGGAGTGAGAAGGAGAGCACCTCCGCCGAGAACGGGACGTCGAGCCCGCGCAGCGCCCCGGCGCCGTTGCCGCCGGTCGTCCCGATGCGGAGGAACAGCGTGCCGTCCAGGACCCGGGCGGTCGTCCGGTGGAAGTGCCCCGAGATCACGAGCGGCATCGTCCCCGCGAGGGACTCCACCATCCGGTCGTCGTGGACCGCGACGATGTCCGGCGGCGCGTCGAGCGCGGCGAGGTCCTCCGCCACCCGGCTCGCGGCCGCCCGCGTCTCCTCCTCGAAGGCCTCGGGATCGATCCCGCCGGGGGTGCCCGACGGCGTGAACGCAGGGTGGCCGAGCCCGTAGATGCGCAGCCCGGCGAGCTCGACCAGGCTGCCGTCGAGCACGGTGGCGTTCGGGAGCCCCGAGATCCTGGCCTGGAGCGACATCGGGTCGTGGTTGCCGCGCACGTACACGTACGGGCGGCCGAAGGTCGCGATCTTCGCCGTGATGAGGTCCTCGAGCGGCGTCCCGAAGGAGGTGAGGTCGCCGGTGTCGACGACGAGGTCGACGTCGAAGGCCGCCGCGACCTCGCGCGCGAAGTCCATCCCGAGGGGCGAGGCGTGCAGGTCGGAGATGTGCAGGACCCGGACCGAGGCCGCGCCGGGCAGCGGCTGCGCCTGGATCGAGGTGTAGGCGCGGGCCGCGCTCGCGATGAGCGCCTGCAGGCCCACCCGGAAGTCCTCGATCCGGTCGGTCGCCTCCCGCACCGGCCCGATCAACCGGGAGGCCGTCCCGAGCGAGCCGGTGTACGTCGGCTCGGTGAAGGCCGCCGGCCGGTAGGTCGCCCAGGCGAGCGCCTCCGCCCCGCCGGTCGCGAGGAGCGCGGCGAGGCACGCCACCGCGATCTCGCGCCCGCGCCGGCGGAACACGAGCGCGGCGAGCGCGGCGGCGCCGACGAGCGTCGCGAGCAGCAGCCGGACGGCCAGCCGCCCGAGGGCGGCGAGGGCGTCGTGCTGCACCCGGTCCACGAGCCCCCCGATCCCGACCTCACCGACGACCGCCGTCAGCCGCCGGACCCCCACGTCGACGAGGGTCCCCGAGATCCCGATCGGCCCGGTGTGCGTGTCGGCGACGATCCGGCCGAACGGCGGCAGCCCGATCTCGGTCACCCCGCGGCCGAGCACCGGCCGGACGTCGACGCGGAAGGGGCCCATCGCGACCGAGGTCGGCCCGAGCAGGACCGCGCCGAGCCAGGCGCCGAGCAGCCCCACGACGGCGGCGGGCCCGAGACGCAGGACGGTCCGGCTCGGTCGCGAGAGCTCCACGTCTCCACCTTAGCCGCGGCCCGCGGGTCGGCTCGGGTAGGCTCGGGTCGGTGCTCGGCCGGCCGTGGAAGCTCGCGACGATCCGAGGGGTCCCCGTGCTCGTGGACCCCTCGTGGGTGTGGATCGCGGCGCTCGTCACCTACAGCCTCTGGGCGCGCTTCGAGGCGCTGCACCCGCAGGTCGGCCAGGTGGGGGCGCTCGCGTTCGCGCTCCTCGGCTCGTTCCTGTTCTTCGGCGCCGTGTTCCTGCACGAAGGGGCCCACGCCGTCGCCGCCCGGAGCTACGACATCGAGGTCCAGGGCATCACGCTCGTGCTCTTCGGGGGCTTCACGAGCGCGCGCGCCGACGCCCGCGGGCCGATGCCGGCCTTCGTGATCGCCGCGGTCGGGCCCGCCACGAGCCTCGCGCTGGCCGGCCTGTTCTGGATGCTCTCGCGCCTGTCCGAGGGCTCGGCCACGCCGATGCCGGGGCTGTTCGGCTACCTCGGCTGGGTGAACCTGTTCATGGCCGTCTTCAACGTGCTCCCCGGGCTGCCCCTGGACGGCGGCCGGATGCTCCGGGCGCTGATCTGGCGGGTGAGCGGCCGGCGCGAGACCGCGACGCGCGTCGCGGCCTGGGTCGGCATGGGGCTCGGGGCCCTGCTGTTCGGGCTCGCCGCCTTCGAGCTCTCGCGCGGCGAGACCTTCCAGGCGGTCTGGCTCGCGATCATCGGCTCGTTCATCCTGCAGGGCGCCCGGGCCTCCGACCGTTACGTCGGGATCGAGCGGCGTCTGTCCGCCGGCCGGGTCGCCGACGCGATGGAGCCGCCGCCCCCCGCGATCCCGGCCGAGCTCAGCCTCTCCGAGGCGCTCGACCGGTTCCTGCGGGGCCACGAGGCCGAGACCTTCCCCGTCGTCGAGGGCGAGCGCGTGATCGGGGTGATCTCGTTCGGCTCGGCCCGCGAGCTCGGCGCGACCGACCCGCTCCGGCCGGTCCGCGAGGCCACGGTCCCCCTCGATCGGGTGATCGTCGTGGGGCCGCAGGAGCCGCTCGACGCCGTGACCGAGCGCCTCGGGACCGAGCGCGCGGCCCTCGTCCTCGAGGACGGCAGGCTCGTCGGTCTCATCACCGCCGGCGCCGCGTACCGCTGGGCCCTCGCCGGGCGCTGAAGACGGCATGTCGGAGGGCGGGGGTACCATCGCCCCGATGTCGCACGCGGTCCCCCTCGTCCCCGATCCCGCCCAGCGGCGGGTACTCGAGCACGAGGACGGTCCCCTGCTCGTGCTCGGCGGCGCCGGGACCGGCAAGACGGCCGTGCTGCGCGAGCGCTTCGCCCGCCTCGTCGAGGCCGGGGAGGACCCCGAGCGGATCGCCCTCGTCGTGCGTTCCAAGAGGGACCGGGCCCAGGCCAAGGCGGCGCTGCTCGAGCGCCTCCGCGCCCCCATGCCCTCGCTCGGCGTGTTCACCGCCCACGCGCTCGCCTTCCGCATCCTGGGCAGGTTCCACCGGGCGCTCGGGTACCTGGAGCCGCCGCGCGTGCTCTCGGCAGCGGACCAGTTCGCGCGGGTCCACCGGATGCTGAAGGAGGAGGACCCGGCCGACTGGCCGACGTACGGCGGGCTCCTGCACCTGCGCGGCTTCGCCGACCAGGTCCGTCAGCTCCTCCTGCGCGCGCAGGAGGAGCTCGTGACGCCGGGTGACCTGCTCGCGCTCGCCGAGCGGACCGGGCAGCACCGCTGGCGCGAGATCGCTCGCTTCTCCGAGCGCTACCGGCAGGCGCTCAACGCCGCAGGGGAGGTCGACTTCGCCGGGCTCCTCGCGCGCGCGGGAGAGGCCGTGCGGCCCGAGGACGCCCCCTTCGCGCACGTGCTCGTGGACGACTACCAGGACGTCACCCGCTCCTTCGAGCGCCTGCTCGAGCGGCTCGCGCCGGCGAGCCTCGTCGTGGCCGGGGACCCCGAGGCCCACGTCTTCTCCTTCCAGGGCGCCACGGACGAGCCGATCCGGCGGTTCGCCGAGGGCTTCCGCGCGCCGGTCGTGGAGCTCACCACCCGCCACCGCGGGCCCGAGCCCGAGATCTCGGGCTGGCGCGCCCCGCACGCCTCCGAGGAGCACGCGGCGATCGCGCGCGAGCTGCGACGCATCCACGTCCAGGAGGGCGTCCCCTGGCGCGAGCTCGCGGTGATCACGCGCCGGCAGGACGCCCGGGCCGTCGCGCTCGTCCGGGCCCTGGAGGACGCGGGGATCCCCCACGTCGAGGTCGAGGGCCGCCCGGCGCCGGGCTCGGCGCCGGCCACGGTCCCCTACGTGCTCGCGCTCCGCTGGCTCGCGGCGGACGATGAGCAGCGGGACGAGCTCGTCATGCCCCTGCTCACCTCCAGCCTGGCCCGGCTCTCCCCGGCCTCGGCCCGGGCGCTCGTGCGCGCGGCGAGAGCCTCGAACCGGCCGCCGCGCGACGCGCTCGAGCTCACCGACGGCCTCTCGGAGGCCGAGCGGACGGCCGTGGCCACGCTCCGAGCGGTCCTCGAGCGCGCGAGCGACGTCTCCGCCTCGGTGCTCGACGCGTTCGGCGTGCTGTGGCGTGAGCTGCCGTGCTCGGCCGAGCTCGTCGCGGCGGCCGAGCACGATCCCGTCGCGCGCGCCGACCTGGAGGACCTGGTCGCCTTCTCCCGAGCGGTGGAGGCCGCCGGGAGCTCCGAGGACCCCGGGATCCCCGCCTTCCTCGCGACGCTCGTCGCGCAGGAGGGCGCCCCCGAGCTCGCGACCTCCGCCGAGCGCGAGCCGGACGCCGTGCGCGTGCTCACCGCCCACGGCTCGGCCGGGATGGAGCTCGACACGGTCTTCGTCGCGGGGGCCGTCGAGGGCGACTTCCCGAGCCTCTCGCGATCCCCCCTGCTCTTCGATCTCGACGCCCTCCTTCGGCCGCGCACCCCCGCGGAAACCAACCGGGAGCGCCTGGCGGAGGAGCGGCGGCTGTTCCGACTCGTCCTGGGCCGCGCCCGGCGCCGGGTCGTGCTGACCGCGAGCGCGGCCGAGGACGAGGACGCCGTGCTCACCGTCTCCCGCTTCGCGGACGAGCTCGGCGTGGCCTGGACCCCCGCGCCCACGCCCCCGTTCCCCGAGCCGGTCTCCGTCGCGGAGGCCGCGGCCGCCTGGCGGCGGACGCTCGCCGACCCCGCCTCCCCCGCACCCCACCGGCTCGCGAGCCTCGAGGGGCTGCTCGCGCTCGGCGTGGATCCCGGCCGGTGGTGGTTCCAGCTCGACTGGTCCTCGCCCAGCGTCCCCGAGCGCTCCTCGCTGCGCCTGTCCTACTCGCGCCTCAGCCACCTCGAGAACTGCGAGCTCCAGTACCTGCTCGCCGACGAGCTCGGGCTCGAGCCCGGCGGCGGCTACCAGGCCTGGGTGGGGCACCTGATCCATCGGATCATCCAGGGGATCGAGGAGGGGAGGATCCAACGCACCCTCGAGGCCTTCCGCGCGGAGATCGACCGCCGCTGGGACCCCGGTCGCTTCCCCTCCCACGCCGTCTCGGAGGCCGAGCGGCGCAACGCGCGCGAGGTCCTCGCCCGGAACTGGTTCGAGCGCTACGGCTCGCTCCCCGCACCCGCCACCGAGCGCCGCTTCAGCTTCGCCTTCGACGGCGCGACCATCGTCGGCTACATCGACCGCATCGGCCCCGTGCCCGAGGGCGAGGTCCGGATCACGGACTTCAAGACCGGTCGCTCGGACAACGCCGGGCGAGCGGCCGAGAACCTCCAGCTCGGCATCTACTACCTCGCCGTGCGCGAGTGCGAGGACCTCGTCGAGGAGGCGCCCGATGTCACGGGCGTGGAGCTCGCGTTCCTCGGCGGCAAGCGGACGGACCCCGGCATCCAGGTCCAGGCGTGGTCGATCCCCGCGGGCGCCGAGGACGCGTACCAGCTCCGGATGCGCGAGCGCCTGGCCGGCCTCATCGAACGCATCCGCCGGCTCGACGAGACGGGCGCGTACGTGGCCTCGACGAGCGCCGACTGCACGTTCTGCCGGTTCCGCCCGCTCTGCCCCCGGTACCCGGAGGGGGACCGGATCTTCCCGATCGCCGCTCCGATGCCCGGCGGGCCCGAGGCCACCCCGGCGGAGGTCGCGCGATGAGCCGCTACCCGGAGCCGATCGTCGCCTTCCTCGGCGGGGAGCCCACCCCCGAGCAGTGGCGCGCGATCTCCTACCCTCTGCAGCCGTTCGTGCTCATCGCGGGGGCCGGCTCGGGGAAGACCTCGGTGATGGCGGCCCGGATCGTGTACCTCGCGATGGTGGCCCACGGTCTCATCCCGGCGGATCACCCCGGCGTCTCGCCCGGCGACGTGCTCTGCCTCACGTTCACGAACAAGGCCACGGAGCTCCTGCGCATCCGCATCCGGCGGGCGCTCCGGCAGCTGGATCTCCCCGAGGGGGAGGAGCCGGAGATCGCCAACTACCACGGCTTCGCCGCCGACCTGCTCGAGCGCTACGGCATGCTCATCGGGCTCGAGCCCGGCCAGCGTATCGTGACCCCCCTCCAGCGCGCGCAGATCGCCGAACGGGTCCTGGAGGAGATGACCTTCGAGCACCTGTCCACCCGCTGGCAGCCGAGCATCGTGAGCAAGATCCTCGCCCTGGACGACCAGCTGCAGAACCACCTCGTGGAGCCGGCCGAGGTCATCCAGCACGTCGAGGGCAAGCTCGAGCAGCTCGCCGCCCTGCGCTCGTCCGAGCCGCATCAGGCCGCGCTCGAGCGGATCGAGCTCGCTCGCGCCGTCGAGCGGTTCCGGCGGATCAAGGCCGAGCTCGGCGTCATCGACTTCGGCGACCAGATCGCGCTCGCCGTGCGCATCGCGCGCGAGCATCCGGAGGTGGGCGAGGCCTACCGCGAGCGCTTCCGAGCCGTCCTGCTCGACGAGTACCAGGACACGAACCACGCCCAGGCGGAGCTCATGGCCGCCCTGTTCTCCGGCGGCCACCCGGTGACCGCCGTGGGGGACCCCGACCAGAACATCTACGCCTGGCGGGGGGCGAGCCTGCACAACCTGCTCGAGTTCCCCGAGGTCTTCCCCCGCGCCGACGGGAGCCCCGCGGAGAAGCTGCCGCTGTACACCAACTTCCGCTCGGGGGCGCGCATCCTCGAGGCGGCGGGCGATCTCGACCTGCGTGTGCTCGGCGGTCTGGGCGGCGTCTACCTGCTCGAGGAGCTGATGGCCGGCGCGCACGGCGCCATGACCGGCTTCGCCTTCCCGGAGATTCTGGTGCGGATCGTCCGGCTCTTCCGCGGCGGGCGTGTCGAGGAGGCGGCCGAGCTGTTCTACCGGACGGTGCCGCTGATGCGCTTCGAGTTCCAGGAGGGCATCGGCCTGGCGATCCGCAAGGAGATCCTGCACCGCCGCGGCGCCATCGCGCATCCGGCGACGCGCGCGCCCGGGCCGGCGCTCGACGAGGCAACGCGCGCCGCGCTCGATCGGGTGATGGCCTGGGTGCAGGCGCA